>JABAOH010024921.1_pt3 | contig 53716 bp, 44 predicted proteins | sample 7062181 | NCBI WGS metagenome assembly JABAOH01 (sample SAMN14538630, study PRJNA623070) | marine sediment metagenome | biome: marine biome [ENVO:00000428]; feature: marine pelagic biome [ENVO:01000023]; material: deep marine sediment [ENVO:00002113]; isolation source: pool of 5 deep marine... | reverse complement strand
CTGGCCAATCCTTGACCCATACCATATTTCAAAGGCAAATCATCACCAACCTTCGTGGCTTGATGGAAAAATTGACCAGGGTCTTTGCACCTGGAATACAGAGTCTCAGATCGACAAGGAGAAAGTCTCTGTTTTTGAGGAGACAGATGATTCTAGTTTATGCGCAGTTGGGACCATCCACTTTCACCTGAAGGCGGTCTGCGGTTTTTGGCCGCCTCTGACTTTTTTGGGCATCGACACGGGTTCCATGGACTCTCCTCGATTTTCCGAAAAACGGCTCTTCTTCTCGTCACCGTTCGTTGTTTCGTCGGTGGAATCAGGTCGAGTATAAGGTGATCAATCCCCCATCTACGAATCATTCGAGATTTCTCTCGACTGGTCCTCTGGTTCTAGGAGGGTTGGCTGAGAATCGTTGGTCTTTGGAAAACTGTGAAGCTGTGATAAATAAGAAGTCAGCCAAACAAAGAGGAGGAGGGAAAAATGGCCGGTTACAAACCAGTGGATTCCCTGAAGTCACCACGCTTCTGTGGGGTCCGGACATTCATGCGTCTCCCTTACCTAGAGACAACCGAGGGGATTGACTTCGCCATTGTTGGTGTTCCCTTTGATACCGGAGCAACCTATCGAATCGGTGCCAGGTTCGGACCAGAAGCAATTCGTAGCACGTCGGTTCTATTGCGCCCCCATAACATGGCCCTCGATATAACCGTATTTGATCATTGTTCTGGAGTTGATTACGGCGACCTGCCGGTTGTTCCCGGATATATCGAGGACTCCTATAAAAGAATCGAGCAAGCCCTTTTTCCGTTAGTTGACAAGGGCGTGATTCCAGTATTCTTGGGTGGAGATCACTCAATAACACTGCCAGAGCTGAGGGCTCTGACCAAGAAACATGGGCCCATAGCCCTTATCCAGTTTGACTCTCATACCGATACGTGGGACGAATATTTTGGGCGCCCTTACAATCATGGTACAACCTTCAGACGGTGTGTGGAGGAGGGCTTGATCATTGTTGACCGATCAATCCAGATCGGAATCCGGGGTTCCGTTTACTCGAAAGATGATATCCAGGCCGCAGAATCCCTCGGCTTCAAGGTCATAACTGCAAAACAGGGCAGGGAGATGGGTATTGACAACGTGATCGACGTGATCCGCCGGCGAGTGGGAGAGGTTAGAACCTTTATCACCTTCGATATCGACTTTGTGGACCCTGCCTACGCCCCCGGTACCGGAACCATTGAGGTCGGAGGATTTACAAGCGCCGAATCCCTCGAGCTGATAAGAGGGTTAGGCGGGTTGAATTTCACAGGATTTGAGGTTGTTGAGGTGCTTCCTGCCTACGATCCAGCGCAAATCACTGCGTTCTTGGCCGCAAATATCGTCTACGAGTTTATCTCACTGCTTGCCTTAAATAAGAGAGAGGATGCTACAGGGACGTAATTCACGGGAGAGGAGCGTAATCTGTCCAGGTTTGTGTCCGGGGTGTCAAAGAAGCGTCGATCTCTGGTCGGAAATAATGGAGAAGTGACCTGTCAAAAAACAGGCCCCTGCCCTCGTTACATGAATAAGGGGACCTGACGGGCAAGAAGAACTCTCCCTGGCCAAAGGGTATTTTTCACCACACCTCAAGTCATTGCACCAATTGAGCTTCCAATAGACCGCCTCCCAAATCAACCCCGCGCTTTATTTCGGCTCGATTTTTGAATAGACCTTTCTCGAAGGATCGATAAGAGACAATCCGAAAAGGGAAAACAGAGGGGGTAGCGTGAAGAGAGTCAAAGTCCTGGTGAATCACTCCGAGGAGCACCTGCAAAAAAAAACTGGAGCAATTTGTCAACTCCGCGGGGAGAGTTATTCAAAGAATCGACTTCCATCCAGTCGGCTCACCTGCAGGGGGAATCATTCACACGGCGTATGTTATTTATGAGGACGTCGACCCTGAAGAGGGGTTGGGCGAGCTTCAGGTCTCACCAGGGGGGACCCAAACTTGATGGGATCGGTACGATCCTGTCCAGCCGGGTTTCGATCCAATTCAGTCCCTCAGGAGAAAAACATTGGGATGGGCCAAAGCGAAATAATGGCGCACCCTTTTCTCGCCCCTTCACGCGGCAGAACAAAATCCTGGCACCCCTTGAAACAGCTTGGTCTCATTTCCTAAAATAATGGAGAGGAAGTATCTACTTCCGATAAAGCTCCCTCTGTTGGTTTGGCCCTCCTTCCGCAGGGGGAGTTTTTTTGAGCCTACCGACATATTTCCGGATGGCGAGCTTTGTATGAACGATGTTAGCGGTGCCGTCCATGTGAATCGTCGGGTGGAACAGAACGAAACTACAATATTTAGTAGGTACGGGAAATCCCAATACTATATCTTGACAAGTCTGAAACCTGTGCTATGCTAAAAAAAAGACGCCACCCTCCTGAAATACTCCTTGAAAGGTGGCACAGAATCATACGAATTCCCGGGGCTGATTCGGGCGGCCCCCCATGCCTTAGATAGGCATCGCACCGATGAGGCCCCACCAAACAACTAAGCAGTGACTATCGTAGCAGATCAGAAAATCCTGTCAAGGATTTTTTGCCCCGGTTTTGGTCAATCTGTCGATGTCTCCCATGGACGGCGGAGATGTGGTGATCTTCTCCTTTTGTTCAAACCTAGTTCGGCGGAACGTCTCCTACCGCGCGGGATCGTGTCGGCCCCTTGAGAAATCCCCTTTTTATTCACTATAATTTAAGCGAGGATGGGAAGGTTATAAGCCTTCCGACAAGTTCTCCCTCTGCTAGTTTTCCCTCCTTCTGGCAGAGGGAGTTTTTTTGCTCTCCCCCAAGAAAATGATCCTTCTGTGACAGATCATGACATGGGGTCTTTGTCCTGTCAGATCACAAATGCTTCATGAGGGAGTGGAAGGGGGTAGAACGGCTCTTCGATGTGCCAGAAAGCGTCCACCTAAAAGGCAAGAGATAGGCAGCTAGGGTTTTTTCTGAAGGTGACGGAAAGCTCTGATGGGATGGAGGAGAAGGAAAAAGGAGGGGGATAACCAATACGATATCTCTTGGACGGCCAGAGTGTGGGCCGTTTATTACCACGGAAGATCAGCTTTTGTCTTTTGGAACCTATATATCTTTCAACAGTCTATTCTTCGGGGATTTCTGAATTGTCGCTTCAAATGCACTGAGGGCATCTGACAACGCCTTCAATTCCTCAGTTTGAGCGATCGGTATAGTGTCCACCCCTTGCTCCTCCATGGCCTTGATGACGAATTGTATGGTTAGCCCGTTGATGTCACGAGCTGGTTGATAGGCAAGCTCCCCGTCCTCTCCTGCCAACGTATCAGAGAAGACCCGACTTTCGACCAAATCATGCAGTATCTCATTCACGAGACGAATAGGGATCTCCAGTGTCTGTGATATTTGCCTAGCAGTAACCGGCTTAATCCCTTTGGAGAAATTCTTCACCAACAGATGAGAGATCTGAAGGGAAAGGAGTTTCTTGAAGCGCGGACTGATCCGTGACCCATCAGGTTCGAATTCATAGGTTTCCACATTCTGATGGGCAAAGGATATCTCCGCTCCAAAGAGAATGATCATCCAACTGAGTTGCAGCCATAGGACAAAAAGAGGCAGAAACGCAAAGCTTCCATAGATTGCGTTGTATCTTGCTACCCCCACCTGAAAGCTAATATACGCCCACTGTGCAACTTCGAACAAAGTTCCGGCAATAATGCCGCCGACCAAACCCGAGGTAAAACTGACTTTGGTGTTCGGCATGAAAATATACATGAAGGTGAAAAGTATCCATATCAGACAATAGGGCAATATTCTCAAGAAAAAGAATATAAGAGGGCTGAGCGTGCCCAAGAGGGCCACCTTTTGCGTTATCGAGGTTACCTGAGTCGTGATAAACAATGTCGCACTGCTTGAAATAATAACAAGGAGGGGGCAAACAAGCATGATGGACAGATAGTCTGTGAATTTTCTCCCAATGGGTCGATTTTCCTTGATCCCCCAAATCTCGTTGAATGACGATTCAATATGGCTCAAGACCTTGAGTACTGACCACAAAAGGATAGCGACACCAATACCCGCTAGGACCCCTCCCTTTGTATTTTCAAGGAGGGTGTGGGCATAATCAATAATCCGTGCCACCACCTCTTCCTGGCCGGAGAACTTGTCCATGATTTCCTTCTCGAGGAGTCTTGCAAAACCGAACCCCTTGGCGATACCAAAGGCCATTGCTGCCACCGGAACAACGGACAGCAGGGAATAGAACGTCAGCGCCGAGGCCCGAAGCCGGCATTTATCCTCATCGAACCCGCGTATCACCAGAAGGAGAATCCGTAATTGCTTGATCAGAAACCCCTTAGTCCGGGGAAGGTCTCCCAGACGAATTCTCCAAATCTCTGTTTTTGTAAAATCGATAAACCGTGACAAAAGAACCTTAATAAGTTCCATTGATGTTTGTTCACCTATTTTGAATCTCTATCCACTCGAAATAGATTATCACTATCTCCCATCGGCTAGAATCAAAGCGACAGTTGCGCTGCGAGGCTGCCATCATCGTAATGGGCGCCTTCGGAATTGAGTCAACTTCTGACGGGTTTCTCAGTCACCGTAATTCCTTTCAATGCCATTAAAAGGAAAAAACATGCAGAAGTCAATAGGGAGGCAGGGTCCCAGCAGCAAGCTCCTCGACGGTACGCGCAATCTCACTGGGTTGATTTGGAAGGTTTGAAATAGTAAATGTAGCGGGTCAGGGCAATCTTGTCCATCTTCCCGATGTCCTTTATGGACAGGCCGAAATCGAAGCCCTGTTGTTCCGAATGTGTCACATACACCACTTCGCCCTTGAATGTTACCAGATCATCCCCAAGGGCCATGGTGATCTTAAGCATTTCTCCCAGGTCAACTGGAAAACTGCTCTGCAACCTCACCCCACTCAAACTCAGATCCAGAGATCTCGAAGGTCTCTGGCTAAGCGGCCTTCCCTGACCGTCAAAACGGGTGTAGGTACAGGGGCAACTGGCATCCAACCTTACCGAATTCCTTCTCTCTTGAGGTCGAGCTCGGTCATCCATAAGACCACCGGCGCTAATCTAAGAAGGGTCCATAGGAAAATATTACTCTTTTTAAGAAAAAAATTTCTTACAAGTAGGTGAAAACATTAGGGATTATGTCTCCATTATAGGTATTTGAAAAGTTATGTCAAGAGAGAAGTGTCTGGAGGGTCCCAAAAAACACGACAATTACCACATAAGTGATTGAGATTGGACGAATTATCTGATTCGGAAGGTATCCGAACCCCAGCAAAAGCAGTTGGACCGGCCAAGAGGGTATGGGGCAGACGTCGTCAACGGGGAATCCAGAAGGCCAAAAACTCCACAAAGGTGGGAAAAGGGAAACTGTCGGCTGGAATGGCGGAGTGAATCGAGCCGTGCCAAGTCCGTCGACGCTTTGGTTGGGTTTCATCGGGAATGGAGTGATTTCGAATCCCATTGCCCGCGAAGGAGGCAACTCTTCAGCAAAGGGCGGCCTCAGGGAGTTTCAATCCAAGGACGTGGCCGGAGCATCCGAACCCGGCGCTATTGGAAATCTTGGGTACGTGGAGGCTTTATACGAATTTTTCCATCTCCATGTTTCGATTGTAACCGTCGAATCTCTGATAACAAAGACCCTTTCGTTGTTGATCTCACGGTTGGCAGGAAGAATAAAAAACCCCTTCCTTTGCGGTGAATAACCGTGTGTGGAGCCGTACATGACTTCATCATCGAAAAAAGTCACCGTCACCTTCAGGCCGGGGCTGTTTTTGAACGTCTCCATAAGGAAATCGGCCGGACCGGGGTGATCTTTGTTTCCCTCAAAAGTTTTCACGAAGAAGACCGCCTTTACGAGAGGCGTGGACACCTCAATGACTTCCTTCCCGTGCTGGTCTTTGATGACGTGAAATGTATCTTTGTTTGCGTTGAAGTCGTACGTGTAGCCTTTGACAATCCTGCCGTCCCGGAAATGGACAACGACCCTATTTTCTATTTTGGACATGGTGGTCAATCCTTGTGCATTGGAAAAGATATGTAACATGTTGGAATTGTTGACTGATTAGCTTTGAATACTTTGAAAAGGCAAGAACCGTGCCACAACTCCAGAATCATCCTCTTGACTTCTCTTGAGGATCTGCTTAAATAGGCTGAGAATCGTGTCGGAGAAGTTCTCCCCCTGTGACAGACAGTGGAAAGATTCAAAGGGATACGGTCAATGCGATGTTCGGCACGTGTGGACTTCCCAAATCAGATCGGCATCGGTTGAGGTGAGAGCAGGGAGCCTCTGGAGAAACCCAAAATTGGCACCAGCTCTTCGAATCATAGATGATCCTAATGGAGGTGAAAGACATGGCGAAAACCTTAACAGAATTGGCTGCTGATATCGTGACGGCCCAGGCAGGGGTCACACGGATGTCAGCAGAAGAACTGAGTGAGGCTTTGACAAAAACATACGAATCGTTAAAGAGGATCAAGGATCGAGAAGCGGGGATAGCCGCCGAAATTCCCATATCTGATGCCGCAGCAGCCGCTATGGACCCCCGGGCCTCAATTCAGCGAAACAGGGTTATCTGCCTCGAGTGTGGGAAAACCTTCAAACAGCTGTCGCGAACCCATCTCGGATCGCACGGGTTGAACCCAAAAGAGTACAAGCAAAAGCATGGCTTCAAGGCCACCCAGGCCCTAACCGCCAAATCACTCAGCGCAAAAAGGCGAAGAACAGCTAAGGAGCGCGGCCTGGGTAAGAAGCTGGCAGCTGCTAGGAAAAGTCGGCGCAAGAAGTGAGGTGTAACTCCTACAGGTTATTTGAGGGACGCAAAGGGACCAATTCTACTTCACTAAATCCTCCAGGGCATCGACAAATAGCGTGGCACTTTCAACCGTATCGTAATGGGCAAAACTAGCTCGGCAAATGCTCGCCCGACCGAGGTGCCTGGCGACAGCGGCGGAGTAGTGATTCCCGTCGGCTATTTGAAAACAGTATTTCTCCCACAGAAGTCTCTTGATCTCTTCCGGTTCCCTTCCCATGATCTCGAATGCGAACGTCGGATCTCTTTCGCCGACTCGTTTCGGATCGGTAATGCCGTAACACCTGAATTTGTTTGGCGCTAATCGCTGGAAACCTTCCAGAATCGATCGTGAGATACGGCTCTCGTATTCAGCAACGACGTTCATAACGAATTTGAATCTGTCTCTCCGTCGGGGAATCTCTCGCCCTATCTTCTTGGCCAGCTGGTCGCCAAGCCAGGTCAGATAGGCAAAGGCGCCGTCTAGGCACGCAAGGCCAGCATTGTTTAGCGTCCCCTGTTCGAACTTCTTGGGAGCTTCGTTCTTGTTTGTCTCGACCCTGAACGGTTCGAGGCGATGGAGGACGTGCTCTTTTCCCCACAGCACACCGAGGGTCGGTCCAAAAACCTTATAACCAGAGAAGGCCAAGAAGTCACAATCCATCTCCTGAACATCGATTGGGCCGTGCAAGGCGTGATGTACCGCATCGATACAAACCAGAGCAGAGGGCGACCTTTCTCGAATCGAAGGAATGACCTCTTTGAGCGGAACCACAGAACCGATTCCATTCGAAGCCATGGTGACGGCGACGACCCCCGTTTTCCCGTCAATCTGAGAAATCAAGTGACCCACATCTAGGCAACCCTCCCCGTCCACCCTGGCCCGCCGAATGTCACAACCCTTTTCTAGACCCCATACATCCTCCCAGGGTGATATGTTAGCCATATGATCCAAATCCGTCACGACGAGGTTACTTCGACTCGTGAGAAGAGATCGAAGTGAGTAGGCAAGGTTGAACAAGGCATGGGTGGTTGAGAAATGAAAACTTATTTCTTCCGGTTTGCTCCCGTTGATGAAATCGCTCACTGATTCCCGCACTTGCCAATGCAATTGGTCCGTGGCTATTTCAGCCGGATCTATTTCGCCAGGTTGGGGATTTGCGGACTGCCCCAGTGCGGCCAGCTCATGAACAGCAGAATCAACCATAAGTGTCCCCGCACCGCTGTTGAGATACACCCTTTTATTACCAAAGAGATCATGCTCTAGTTGAGGAAACCTTTTTCGAATCTTGGGATGAATCTCTATGAAATGATCGACCACGGACTGCTGGGACATGGAAATTTTCCTTCTGAGATCTCTTTGATCCCCAATGATTCAGAACTTCGCTCGGTTGAAAACTCTCCCGTCCCTTCCATTTCACATTCAAAGAGGTGCCTGGACGGTCCTTTTTGCAAAAAGAGCGGCACCGAGCGCGCCTACGATCTGGGGCTCACTATACACCTGGACCGAGGTGCCGAGTTTTTCTTCCATTAAAGCCACAACACCCCTGTTCTTGGCCACCCCGCCTGTCATGGCTACCGCTCCACGAACTCCGAGGGCCTTCACCATGTTCCAGATTCTGTTAACGATAGCCCCGTGTAAGCCTCGGATAATCTCCTCTTTTGGATGGTTTTGAGCGACAAGGGAGACAACCTCGCTTTCCGCAAAAACGGTACAGATACTGCTAATAGGAGCCTCCCGATCCGCCCGCAGGGACAGATCCCCCATCCTATCAAGGGAGACCTGTAATTTAGCGGCCATGACCTCTAGAAAACGGCCTGTCCCCGCAGCGCACTTGTCATTCATGGTGAAATCTAGTACTTTCCCCTCTTTTCCGACCGTGATCACCTTGGAATCCTGGCCACCGATATCGATCACTGTCCCGGCATCTGGAAAGAGGTGGTACACACCGAGGGCATGGCATGAGATCTCCGTCACCTTTTGGTCAGCAAAGGGAACCGAGACTCGGCCATACCCCGTGGCGGTTGTCTTCTTGATCTGGTCACGGCTCATAGCCGCCTCGGCTAGGGCTAATGACAGCGCCTCTTCAGCCGCATCCGTGCTACTGGCTCCCGTCTCCACGATGCTATAACCTGCCAGGTCGCTATGTGCCCCGAGAATAACCACCTCGGTGCTCAACGCTCCCACGTCGACGCCAGCGAAGTAGTCCGCGTTCAAAACCTAGACCTCCATAGCTTCAAAAAAGGCTTCCAGTCGTGTGAGAGTCTGCTCCTCGGAGTAGGCCCTCGAGTCGGTGATGTCCGCATCGATAATCACTGAAGGTACTGCCAGTCGTTCCATGAGCAGCCGCTTCAAGTCGTACTGGCCCACCGAGTAAGGCTTGCAGCTCCTCGCCGAGTGAATGACAAGGCCGTCCACGTTGTAGTCCTTGATGAGCCGCTCCATAAGACTCAGGCGGTGGTTGAGGTTATTGTTGAGGATCACGAGGCTGTATGCCCTGGCCATAGATTCGAAAGGTCGATCATCATCCATGAGAGGGGTAGTCTCAGCCCAGGCGTTGGTGTAAGTGGCTGTGACGAAATTCATCCCCTGTTCGGCAAAGAGATCGGCGAAATCACGCACTTTATACCACACAGCAATGTTATCCCACATCAACCGCTTTCGCTCGCTCTTGACGGCTCCAATACTCCGATCTACCCGCTCCTTCAGCTCTCCAAGGAGGGTTTCGTAGTACTCGAGGGCCACTGGAAGACCTCGCAGCGAGACGATAGGAGCAAGATGGCCGAAAGCATCGAATACGGTCATCGGGGCCGGCCTCGCTTTCATGGTGGCAAGCACGTGGCCCCAGGTAAGCGAGGCGTCACGGGCGATCCTGATAATCCTTTGGAAATTCTGATAGTTGAACCGCCGCTTTGACGCTTTTTCCAAAGAGGGAATCATCTCCTCAAGCTGGCGGGTCATGTAAGAGATGTCGTTCTCTGTGATTTTCTCGAAGTTGTAGGGCGTGTCGAAAAGGATAAGAGGAATTCTCATGTCATGGGCAAGGACCCTGTACCAATAGACCACCGTCTGGCAAATGTTGTTGGAGGCAAAAAGAAGGTCGGGTTTGGGCAGCTTCCCAGCTGGTGTGTTACCGGAGAAGTAGTACCCGAGGTCTATTCGAGCATAGGAGCACAGGTCCTGGTGATACCCATGCTCTTCAGCGACCGCACAGAGGTCTGGACCCACTTTCTGGGCCCCACAAAGGGCGCCGTGGTTTTCTGGGTAAATAGTGTAGAAGTCAAAAGGCCTCAACAGCTCAACGGGCGCGCCACTGGTCACCCAGGCTACGGGTTTAGCCCCCTTGGCGTACCGTGAAAGAAGGTAGTGCGTGCTCATGATCTCCTTCAACCGCCGGGTACACTTGAGGGGTGGACCAAAGTGCGGGTTGAGCCTCTTGGGTCGCCTCTTCTTCCTCATCTGCAAAACTCGAATGGTCGCGGGCACGCCCAGGTCCTTCATAAAGCTGTACAGAAGCTGCCTGGATATCGACATACCTTTCCCCTAGGTGATCATTTCCACAAACGCCTCGACTCGGGTGGCCAGTTGACCACCCAAGCCTTGGTTCAGTTCTGAATCCATAACTAGCGTGGCCAGTCCTCGATCCTTCAAAGCCTCCGTCACCACGGGGAGATCGAAAAGCTCTGGCTCGCAAAACTTCACGATGCAAAAAATCACCCCTCTGGCACGTGCACGGCTAGCTTTCTCAAGGAGAAGGTCGACCCGAGCACTCAGAGAGGAGTCTTTGGTGGTACAGGGAGGCATGGCAAAATAACCCTCAGCCATAGCCACAAAGGGATCCTCGGCGAGACTGGAGGGTCCACTGAGTCGCCGGCCGCAATTGAGTAGGTCATCATCAACAACCCGGACCTTTAATTCGTCTAGGAGGGCCAGCATACCCGGAGGATTAGGGAGAATACCGCTCAGAATCACCCCAGGTCCATCGCCAGCCTGACCTTTCGAAGCGGCGAGGAACCGCTTCACCAATGGGAGAAAATCGTCAGGGTGAAGATACTCGCCCTGGCGGATAATCCGGTAAAACTCAGCATTGGAGGCAGAAATCTCCCGGCGGGCCCTCAAATCGTATACCTCTCGAAGGACTGAGTTTATCTCCTGATTCTGTGTGATTCGATCCTTCAACTCAGAATGATTCAACGGTCCCAACTGTCTTTCTAGCTGAGAAGCCAGTCTTCTGAGTTGCTCAAGGTAGTATTGATGAGAAGACGAACTGTAAGGAGCCTTCGGGTGGTAGAAGAAGTAACATGGCTTGTTGAGATTGAGACAGTCATGAATAATGGAGGCCAGATTCTGGATAGAGTCGCAGGTGTGGGGAAAGAGGAAGCCATCAAGTTCGTCACACTGTCCCTGCAAAATCAGCTCTAGTCCCGCTTTGACGACCGAGCAAATATAAGGCTGTAGATGGGCATTGGCGTGACTCACCTCCACAGGAGGGTCCCAAATCTCCACTGGCAATGCATTCATGGCCCAGAGTATTTCTCGTGGGTAATGGGCCGGAAAGACGCCAAAGAGATGGCGACTATGCCTTTCTCTCTGTTGCCGCAAGTATTGCTTGCGTGACAATGCAAAAGACCCGGTCACGGATAGTCCTCTAGGTCCCGTTGAAAACAGGTCCGGTCTCAATGCGAGAGTCTATCATAACCAAAACCCAATCCACCCCCGAGGCCCAAGGGATTTTCATTGACCCCACATCCGAATTGTCATACCCCTCATTCGGACCGGACTAGTTATCACTCGGTCGAGAGAAAATGAATGTGGTAAAAGGCGGGCCGACCCTTCTTCGGCTAAAGTTCCTTGACCGACCTCTTGCCATGGTCAAAGGCCTTCAGATTAACCGCCATCGCTTTTGCTGGAATAAGCTTCTTGATGGCATTCTTGAATTCGGCTCGACCGCCAGGGAAAATTCCAAGTCCATCCAGTGCGCCGAGCATAATGACGTTGGCAAATATAGGGTCACCCATATTCAGGGCCATATCCGTGGCATCCACTGTCCAGACACGGCGTGAGAGTTCTCTCAACTTCTGCAAGACCACCTCTAATTCGGGGTACTCCACATTGCCTGCCAGAACATCGAGGGGCATAATTGGGCGGGTATTGGTAATGGTCAGTACCTCGGGGTTGCCATAGTCTTTCAAGATTCTCACACCCTCTGTAGGCTCCAAGGCGAGAACAAGATGGCACAATCCCTCCGGGATGAGAGGTGGCAATGGCTCCCCCTTTGTAGCCCTAATATGGCTCATGACCGAACCGCCCCGCTGTGAGAGACCCAGGGTTTCACCCACGGTGATGCAGTAGCCCTCTTGGAGGAGCATGCGTCCCAGAATCTGAGAAGCGAACAGGTTACCCTGCCCACCTACTCCCGTGATGATGACGTTCAAGGGGTCCTTATCGGCAAGCACCTAAATCTTCTCCCTGAGAATAGCAGATTGGGGGCATACCCCACCACAAACGCCACACCCCGTGCAGATAGCCTCGTCGACATCAGCCTTGCCTTTTTCCCTATCCCATGTGAGTCCAGGACACCGAAAGACCCTTATGCAGAGCCGGTTGCAGCCGCAATCATTTCCAAGGCAGCGTGCCTGATCGACGCTCATACGATACAGCTTCTCTCCCCGGTTGATCCTGACCAGAGCACAGAGTTGTCTCAGAATGAGAATCTTGACTCCTTTTTCCTCTTGAAGAAGCCGACTGATGGCTGCAATCGTACCATCTAAATCATACGGGTCGGCCACCTCGACTTGGGCCCCGAGGGTCATGCACATAGCCTCGATGTCCACAACCGGTGCGTGGCCACCAGTGGCGGATTCCCCCGTTCCAGGATGGGGCTGGAAACCGGTCATTGCAGTCGCACCGTTGTCGAGAATGAGCATAAGGAAGTTCGCCTCATTGTAAATCGCGTTGATCAAGGCGGGCAAAGCGGCGTGGTAGAAGGTCGAATCTCCGCACACGGTCATGACCGGCTGCTTGAGACCCAAATGCTTCAACTGACCCATGCCACCAGCTATACCAGGCCCTGAGCCCATCGCGTGAAGTGTCTTCAACTGCTCGAAGCCTGACGGTCCGAAGCCCAGGGAGTAACACCCGATATCACCGACAATAAAGCCTTCTCGACCATCCAGGGCCAGGGCTGCCTTGCTGGCCCAATAAGTGGCTCGATGGGGACAGCCCGCACAAAAACCTACCTGCCTGACCGGAGCGCACAGCGAAGCAGCTTCTTGTGCCGCCTGAGCGTACTGCGGTGGCCTCGGCTGATAGGGAATCTCGAGTAACTCCGCCACGACCTTCATAAGGAGGTCCGGCGTGATCTCGCCCACGTCCGGAAAGGTTCCGGACCCTCGACCAAGGAACCGTCTGACTCCCAACTCTGTGGCATTCTGGGCATAGAATGCCTTAACGTTGTTCTCAAGAAATGTGTCCACGTCTTCCGCCACCAGGATAACATCGGCACGCCCAAGGTGATGCATGAGAAAACCCTCGGGCAGGGGCCAGGTCGTGCCCATCTTCAGGATGCCCACCTGACGCTCTGCCTTCAGAAGGCTCAAGGCCTCGCGGGCGTAGATTGCTGAAGTTCCGCTCGCGACAATGAGAACTTCCGGGCGCTCGGGCCCGATGTAATCGTTGAATTTCGACGTCTCAAATATCTCCCGACACCGGTAGAGCTTATCCCGAAGTTTCCGGTGGTATGCTAAGGCAGGGACGTTAACCAGGGGCCGCGAGGTATCGAACCGTGGTGAGGGGTTTTTGAGGAATAGATCGTCTAGTTCGACCGTCCCTCGGGCGTGAGAGATCCGAGTAACACTGCGAACGAGACAGGGGAGGCCCAGTTTCTCGGAGAGCTCGAAGGCGAATCGAGTCATGTCCTTCGCTTCCTGAACATCTGCCGGCTCTAACAGAGGCAGGTCTCCAATCTTGGCAAAGGCTCGCGTATCCTCTTCATTGGTCGATGAGATGGCACCTGGGTCATCACAAACGACGACGACGAGTCCGCCTACACTTCCGGTCAAGTTCAGGTTGAAAAGGAAATCCGAAGCCACGTTGAGCCCGTTCTGTTTCATCGCGGCCAACCCTCTTAAACCCGAAAAGGAAGCGGCCGCAGCTACCTCAAGAGCCACTTTTTCGTTCGCAGACCACTCGACGTAGATGTCTAGCTTAGGCCCCACCTTGGCCAAGGTGGCGATTATCTCCGAGGATGGGTTACCCGGATAGGCTGCGCAGACCTTCACACCGGCTTCGATGGCACCACGTGCGATCGCCTCGTTACCCATCAAAAGGGCCTTCTGGCCAGATCTGCCCTCGGCAATGTCTGTCATTTTGAGGCCTTTTCAGTATACGACATGATTTGACGTCGTATCTGGTCTTCTATCCGGAGGTACCCACCGCGGGCGTCTCCCCGCTCCTCAAGAGCGGTGAAGGCCCGGAGTTTCTTCAAGCGGGATGCCTCTCGCAGGTGGCTCAGATACCCCTCATGGAGTGGACCCGTTTCGAGGATGCCCTTTCCTTCGGCTTGGGCAAAAAGGTCCTCTCCGGCCTGGGTGCGAGCAATGATTGTGTTCCAGCCCGGCCTTCCCTCCACCATTCCCACCGACAGATCGGCAAGCTCAGCGGTCATGTCCACACAGACACCGCAACCCGACCGGATGAATGGCCGGATTTCTTCGACGGGAATGTGAAATGTCTCAGAATCGGTCGTCACATTTACCAATCGCTCCGGGGGCGGAGTGACATCCATCTTTCGAATCTGGGCGTCACCCAGTCGTTTGTTGAGGTAGTGAAAAAACGGGGCATAGCTCAAAGCCCAGGTGCAGAAGAGTCCGATCACCATGACAACTTGGTCCACAGGCGGTCGCCTGTCCATGCTCGAGACCCGCATTTTGGTCAGAGCGGTTACCTGGCACGGCAGGCCAACCAGAGCGATGCGCTCCTCTTTCTCAAAGGAGCCCCTGTTAAAGGCCTCCAGCGTGGGCCCAGCCACATAGCCTGAGCCTGCTAGGGTCAATATTTCGCGGTGATCACGGACGATACGGCCTTCGGGAAGTAGGTTCGCCCGCCTTTCCGTGAGGACGGCCGCATGAGCGAATCCCTCTCTGAGTATCAAATCCATCAAAGCCGAAACAACTCCTCCGGCTTGGGCACGGCTCCTCAGTTCGGGATCGGCAGCTCGTGCAGCGACGACCCGCCTCATTGGTCCAATATCAAGGCCTCTGTATTCTTCCTCGAAAACAGATTGGTACAGCCGATTGATATCAACTTCCGTTCGAGGACAGTAGTCGAAGCAACGCCCCTGGGTTAAGTCGCAATCATGGAGTTTGACAATCCTGCCCTGCCAGGAGCGAAGGTAGGGACAGAGGGACGCACAGGCACCGCATCCAACGCAAAGATCCTCTTCTAGAACCTGTCCCTCTAAGGCCTTGAGCCCCTTGTTCTCAGCCATCACCCCCTCCTAATCGGAGCGAAGTGCACACAGCAGCTCGCCAATGTCTTGGGTTGTCCACGCTGGAGATTTCGCTTTTCCTTAATGGTCCTCATAATGGCTCGCAACGCAGACCTCTTGGCAGGCTTTTGCTTGAATCCCTTGAAGGGTTCTTAACCGTTTATCACCTATGAGTCTCCCACTATTGGTATGATTTGATCCGCCTGAGGTGAGGAATCTTGACATGACGTGGCCCGTCGGAATTCAGCCGCCCGAAGCGCGCCTTGGAACTGTCAAGGGAAATATGGACTGAGACAAAAGGGATTGACGCAGCAGCCCATTCATTCCTGCTCTTTTCTCACTGAACAGAGCAACGATTTCATTTGGGGATATCCCATGATCGGCTCTCTGCAAAGGACATCTGTCAGTATGTTCGTATTTGCGTCTCCAGGCCATCCATGGGAAACGCTGACGACCCCCTCGGCTATTCGCTCAGTCACCGACGCTTTGACCCTTATTTTACCCTTTGGCGTTTCAACGACAATTCGATCGCCGTTATCTATACCAAACCTCTGAGCAGTTTGTGTGTTGATCTCAGCCAAGGGTTCAGGATTCTTCTCCTTTAGCGTCTTTATGTTCCTATGCTGGGAGTGCGTGAAATACAGGCTTCGTGCTCCTGTTGTCAGAATTAGAGGATACTCTCTCGCCAACTCCGGGGCGCTTTGTGGACTCTGATGCGGTTCCTCATACGTCGGGAGAGGATCATGCCCTGCCGTCTCGAGTGTTTCGGAATAGATCTCGATCTTTCCTGACGGGGTGGGAAATTCCCGAAACCCTTCCATGCCATACTGCTTCTGCATGTAATAGGCACCCGATGTGCGTGTGTCGTTCAAATCCTGGTAGCTCAAGCCCGTTGAACTCATCTCACGTTGAACTAATTCTTCGTCTGTTTTACACGGGAAATGTGCATCCAGCCCCATTTCCCTTCCCAGTTCAGTCCACAACCTAAACTCAGACCACCCCTCATAAAGCGGCTCTATGGCTTTCTTTCTCAACATGAGGTAAGGGATTCCGTGGCAGACATTATAACTGTAGGCCAATCCGTTCTTTTCGAAATGGGTACAGGCCGGAATAACGTAATGGGCAAGCTCCGCCGTCTCGGTCATAAAGAGGTCGTGCACCACCAGAAGTTCAAGCTTTTTCAAGGCCTTGCGAAATGCCGTTGACTCGGGCATGCTCACAACGGGATTGCCCCCCGTCACTATCATTGCCTTGATTACATCGGGAACGCTTTCGGGGAAACAGACCACCTGGCCGTAAGGGCTTTTCCTCCCCCAAACCTCATAGAATATCGGATACTGCTCGGCTCCTATTGGAATCTTATCCGTTGCAACGCCGACGCCAGTTAGTTTAAGCCTCGGGCTGAAAACCCATCCTCCTCGGTTGTTGATGTTCCCAGTTATTGATTGGAGAATGGCGAAGGCCCTACTGGTTTGTGTCCCGCTCGCCGTCTGATCTTGAGTATTAACCCCCTGGTGGATACTGGCGTTTTCCGCGTTTGCATAGAGACGGGCAAGCTTTCTGATATCATCGGCTCCAATCCAGGTGACCTTTTCGGCCCACTCGGGTGTATAGGGCTGGACGTGGGGGATGAGGCGTTCAAATCCATTCGTCCACGTCCTCACAAAATGGTCATCACAGAGGTCTTCGTTGATGATCACATGCATCAGCGCGAGAGCAAGGGCTGCATCCGTGCCCGGTCTGATGGGTAGATACATCTCAGCTTTTTCAGCCAGTGATATTCTTTTGGGATCTATAACGACAAGCTGAGAGCCCCTGGCAAGATTCTCCTTGATGGCCAATTTTAGAGGAAAATCGGAATGCTCAGGATTGTGCCCCCACAGGAGATAGAGCTTCGAGTCCATTTCTTCAACGGGATACTTCCCGAACGTTATCTGTCTCGCGCGAATCCTCATTCTGTAGCAGATGCCTTCCACAGAGATAAAGTTCGGAGTCCCAAATGCCCCTTTGAACCATTGAGCCATTTCCATCATCTCAAGATTCTCCACCCCAATGGAGCCGCAAAAGATGCTGAGAATCTCTGGACCGAATTCTTCTTTTAGATGGGCGAGCTTTTCCGCTATTTCCGCAATGGCTCCTCCCCACTCAATCCGCTTCCAACTCCCATTGACTCGTTTCAAAGGGTGCTTCAAACGATCAGGATGGTACACATAATCGATCGCCCTCTCTCCCTTGGGGCAGAGCAGGCCCTTGTTCAAGGGATGGTCCTTGAGACCTTCTATCTTCACGATCTGTCCATTTACAACGGTGACATCCATTCCACAACTGTGGTAACAGAGCGTACAATCTGTTGCCACTTTTCTTGTATCAGCGCGGCCCATCTAAAACCCCCTTGCAGGTAACGTGCGCTTAGCATGAATCATAAACCAGCGGGCATACGGATTTCCATGATCGAAATGCTATTCTTCCAGAAAACAGACCCTGAGTCAACCACAACCTCAGGCTGAGGTTTCCCGGCTTTTTGGCCTCCATGAGGGACTCCCATCGACCTCTCGTCGGGCGTTCCTTGGAATGTTTTTTTGCTCATGAATCTATGGCGAAGACCCACCTTGGGTGGAGAGTCCTGACACGACCCGAACGGTCGGGGTTCGTTTGCCCGTAGCGAGCCGCAGATTCATCTGGGGACACCCTCACACCGATTGAGGAGTCTCCAGAGTTTTCAAAAAAGGAAATCACTACCGCTGTCATGTACAAACACAACTTTGAATTCGGTGTTGGACCCCTCACATCCCTTCGCTCCTTCCTTCTCGCGGTGATCCTCTTCCCGCTGTTGGCCGGACAGTTTACTCAAGAAAAGGATAAACGCCAAAGAACAAGGGAAAAGGGGAAAAAACCAGGAAGTGCGAATCTATTATCCTTTAACCTTTCGCCATGAACTTTGTGCTCGTAACGTCAGTGAACTCAAGTGCATCAAACCAAATAAGGCTGAACCGATTGGCATAGAGGCTTCTTTGTATGTCCCTCAGGGACATGGACGTCCATGAAACCGGGGACCCTCCTCATACGGATTTCCTTGACTTTGTCTCCGAATTTGATTTAATGGCACTAGGTCTGACAACCGCCACGATATAGTCCCTGCCGCAGAGAAGGAGAGAAGTGGGTCTCGAAGATTTTCTTCTGTGGAGGGGGAGATGAGGAATTCCGACAGGCAGGAGATCGAGATCCCTGTCACATTTCAGGTAGGAAGACGGACATTTTCGGGGACCACAGCCAATCTGTCCGAAGACGGCATGATGATTGAGTCGTCCTTTGCTCGGGAGAACATTCGAAAAGTTCTCAGAAACCTCCTCAAGACCAGGGAATGTCCAGTTAGGGTTAAATACTTTGCAGAGGGGAAATCATTTACGAGACGTGGAGTAATAAAACACTACCATCTCGATTTTTTGGGAGGTGAATCTGTTTACCGGCTTTCCTTCGGTGTTTGGGTCCCGAAGCTGAGAATGAGACAGAAAAAGGGGCTGTAAGGGGTTGTCTATAAACCGCTAGAGACCGAGGTTCTCGTCCTGGATTTTAATTTCGGATTTCTTTCTTATACCATCGAGCCATTGACGTAAGATCTGCCCTCTCTTTTCTACGTAGAGCCTCTTTCTGATCTTTTCCTTCTCCGACTCGAATTTCGTCATGTCTATCTTCTGGTCGTCTTTCAACTCGAGAATGAAAGAGACTTTTCCGGAAGAGACAACCTTCTCAAGAAGCGGCCGTTCCTTCGACACCGAGAATATCTCCTTTCCGAACACCTGAGTTGGCCCCACTTTGGGTACATAGGGATTGCCCAGTTCGAAAAGACCCGTCTCCTCCACTGTCAATCCTCTCGCTAGGGCAGTCTTAACCAGGGATTTGCCTGCCTTAAGCTCCTTCAATATCTCCTCGGCGGCAGCCTTCGCCGCCTCGACGCTTTTCTCCCCAAGGACCTCCTTCCTGACTTTCTCCTGAACTTCTTCTAACGCCTGTATGCGAGCATCCTCCCGTTTTGTTACCGTCATGATGTAATACTTTCCCCCAATTTCTAAGGGAGAGAGAACCTCTCCCTGAGAGAAGGCGTGACTATTGAATTCCAGATTTTCCCCGACTTCTTTTAATCCCTCATTTCTTGAAAATAGCCCCGTCGTCTGAATCACTTTCCCTTTTTCAGCGGCAACCCTTTTGAGGTTTTTTGTTTCGAAAAACAAAAAGAATGCCTCCTGGGACTCATCCTCGGCCGCCTGATGGCTTTTAGTTCTGACGATTTCAGATCGAATCTTCCCTGCCACCTCGTCGAGGGGTTTTACCCTTTCCTCCTGAAGGTCAGTCACTTTCACGATATGGATTCCATCGTCACTCTCCACAAGGGGTCCAATGTCTCCTTTCTCTAGCGAAAAGGCAACCTGCACGTAGTCTGGAGCGCCGGAACCCTCATTCACCCATCCGATGGAGCCTCCCTTTTTGGCAGAGGCCGGATCTTTTGAATGTTTCTCGGCTAGGACGGCAAAATCCTCTCCCTTACTGGCTTTGTCCAAGATTTCCTCTGCTTCTTTTCTCGCCTCTTCCGAGGCCTTTTCACTATCTTCCCCTTCTCTCGCAATGAGAATATGACTGACCTGGACTCTTTTGGGAACCCTGTATTCGTCAAGATTATATTCGTATTCTTCCCGAATCTCGTCTGCGCTAACCTCGACTGCCTCTAGATAGTCCTCGGGAGCAAAAACCAGATACTGAACCTGCACTTTGGGAGGTATTTCAAATTGGAAACTATTCTCAGAAAAATAAACCTCCAATTCCTGATCGTCTATCGACACGGACTTCTCGTAGTCGGTCGGATTAAACCTAATAAAATGGAGGTTGATCTTTTCGTTTTCGAGAGTGTAGACATCCAGAACTTCTCTTTCTGATACTTCAACTGCGCCCACGCCTATCAGGTCTGACAGCTTCGTGATGAGTTGACTCCGCCGCTGTATCTCTTCGAATTCATCGACGGTCACCTGATTCGCTCGAAGAATGGCCTCGAACGTCTGGTAATTGAACTTCCCATCCACCTGGAACGCGGGGGTTGAGTGGATAGCTGCCTGAAGTTCCTGGGGACTAAGACGGATAGAGAGTTTCTCAGCCTCTTGGGTCATCAGCGTCTCATCGATAAGGTCGTTCAGAACTCTTTCCCTTAGCGCAAATCGGTCAATCATTGCCTCGTTGAACTGATCTTGATAGACGTTTTGATACAGTCTGGCCAGATTCTCATAGGCCTTTTGGTACTCACTCCTGAAAAGGGTATCGGTGATCTTTGTTCCATTAACTTCAGCAATGACTGTACTCCTGCCAGATCTCCTGCCGTAACCATAGAAGAAGACGAACACGATGATAATCGCTCCAAAAAGCACCTTGATCATCCAGGATTGAGCTTGTTTTCGAATTACTCTCAGCATTCATTCTCTCCTTGGTCTAAGATTTGCAGACGCCTACACTTGGGCTCGGAGGAGGGACATGTATCTTGTCCAACAGACCGATCTGCCTCACCCCAAGAGGCAGGATGTTGGACAACCGAATCTTCCTATCCATAGAGAATAGGAAATCTTGACTAAACCTTTGCATGAAGAGCCGCAAAAAATGGCCCAAACGAACGGTCTTGATCTCTTTCGGTTGCTTTGATAATATAGCACATTTAGGTCACATTGGCTAAACGTTGGGGCAAGTCACAAAGGGATACCCAACCAAACCCATCATGTAAGTCTCGCATGAGGAGTGGCCCATGGTTTTCAACCAACTTCTAGGCGTATTTTCGAATGATTTGGCCATCGATCTTGGGACGGCCAACACATTGGTCTATCTGAAAGGGAAAGGTATCGTGTTCAGAGAACCCTCAGTTGTTGCCGTCCAGAGAAACTCAAGGGGGGAGCAGAACGTCGTTGCCGTCGGAAAAGCGGCGAAGGATATGCTTGGGAAGACTCCGGGATCGATTGTGGCAATTCGGCCTATGAAAGACGGGGTCATCGCAGATTTTGAAATCACCGAGGAAATGCTCCGATACTTCATCGTTCGGGCCCATAATCGAAAGACCTTTGTCCGTCCTCGTGTTATTATCGGTGTTCCTTCAGGCATCACACCCGTGGAGAAGAGAGCTGTTCGAGAGTCCGCCGAATCCGCGGGGACTAGAGAAATCTATCTGATGCAGGAACCCATGGCTGCTGCGATCGGGGTGGACCTTCCCATCAAGGATGCCATGGGAAACATGATCATCGACATAGGCGGTGGAACAACCGAGGTGGCCGTTATCTCCCTTTCAGGCACCGTGACCAGTCAGTCAATCCGCGTGGCGGGTGATAAGATGGATGAAGCGCTTGTTCAGTATGTAAAACGGAAATATAGTCTATTGATCGGCGATCGAACGGCGGAAGTCATTAAGATGACAATTGGGACCGCCTACCCGGATGAAAACTCGGAATCAATGGAAGTCAAGGGCAGGGATATGGTTACAGGAATTCCAAAAACCTTAGAGATCACTGCCGAAGAAGTCAGAGAAGCCCTGGTCGAACCTATTAACACTATCGTAGAGACGGTCCGGATCACGTTGGAGAAAACGCCTCCTGAACTGGCCGCCGACATTGTCGATAAGGGAATCATCCTCGTTGGAGGAGGGGCTCTTTTGAAGAATCTCGATGTTCTGCTCAGGGAGGTCACGAGCGTTCCCATAACCATTGCAGATGATCCTCTCTCTGCTGTCGTGATGGGAGCGGGCCGAGTCTTGGACGACATCGAACTTCTTAAAGACGCCACAATCTCTTTCTAATCGATGAGGCCAAAGAACGCCACATTTGCAAAAAAGTACCGTCTCTTCCTCTTGGCTTTAGTTCTTCTTTTCGCCTCCTTTATCATGATATCTTCGAGCTCCCGTGAGTCTTTCAACCTCCCCCTCTTTCCGAACCTTTTCATGGAGATTCTCTCTCCCTTTCAAAGAGTTTATTATGCAGGTATGCGCGCCGTAAGGGATCTCGCCCAAAACTACATCTTACTTATTCACGTAAGAGAAGAAAACGAACACTTGAAAAAACGCCTAACTGAATTGGAGCGAGAAAATGCAGAACTGGCAGAGATGGCTATCGCCAACGAGCGGTTGCGGAGATTTCTGAATTTCAAGGAGAAGATTCCCAAACCCACACTGCCGGCAGAACTCATCGGTGAAGATGCCTCCAGCTGGTTTCGGACGATTACGATCAACAAGGGAGAAATCGATGGCGTTCAGAAGGGAATGGTTGTAGTTGCTGCCGCCGGTCTTGTGGGACATGTTACCAATACGTCCCGGGATGTTTCAAAAGTGCTCCTGATCACCGACTACAATTCTTCTGTCGATGCAATTGGCCAGGCGAGCCGAGCCAGGGGAATTGTCCAGGGGAAGGATCGAAACCTCTGTGAGATCAACTATGTCTCCCGACGGGACGAGATTTCCGTCGGCGAGCGGGTGATCACATCGGGTCTTGGTGGCCGTTTCCCAAAGGGCCTGATTGTCGGAACCGTGTCGCGAGTCGAGAAAAAGCCATATGGAGTCTTTCAGAAGGTCGAGGTCAGTCCAGCTGTGGACTTCAAGAAGTTGGAAGAAGTCTTTGTGATTTTAGACACGGATGACTCTTCAAACCGATGAGTCTACGGTAAAAGGTCGACAATGAAAACAGTCCTGATTTATCTGGCGGCGGCACTTTCCGCCCTTTTCCTTCAAACGACCGTTCTTTCCCACTTGCCCGTCAAGCCAGATCTTGTCCTGATACTGGTTGTGTGCCTTGGACTCTCTTCTGCCCCCTTTTCCGGCGCGTTGCTCGCATTTCTACTTGGGTGTCTCACGGATGTTTTTGCTGGAAGCACCCCGGGTTTCTTTGCACTCACGATGACGGTTATCTTCTTCCTTGTCATTGCTTTGAGAAGCCGTTTGTACTTCGAATCCACCGTGGCCAAAATAGGACTTGTTTTTCTAGCGGCATTGGTCGAAGCCGTCATGCTTGTGTTCCTAACGGGATTAACATCATACTTATCCATCCTGCCATCATCGTTAGGTCGACTGATCGTTGGGCCGGTTCTGTTTACTGCTCTCTTTGCACCGGTCTGTTTTATGGTGCTCAAGAGAGTCAGAATCCTAGCATCGTGACATAGGGGCAGGGATGAAACTCTCTTCCAATCATATTGATGAGTTGAGATCCAGGCACCGGTATTTTCTCATTGCCCTCTCTATTTTCTTCATCTTTATCCTCTTTCGCCTTTGGTATCTGCAAGTCATAAGAGGAGATGAATTCTCAAGACTCTCCGAAAACAATAGAATTAGAATTCGGCGGGTCCCTGCCTCACGGGGAATGATCCTTGACCGGAGCAAAAGGATACTCGTCGACAACCGTCCATCTTTTCAGGTTTCTGTGGTTCCAGAAGACATCGATGACTTCGATCTCCTTGTATCGAGAATGGGAAAGGTTTTGAACTTAAAAGGAGAGGAACTAAACTCACGCATTACCCATAGAAACAGTCGTCGACCTTTTCATCCCGTCCTGGTCAAGGCCGACATTCCCAGGGAGACCCTGGCGATTCTGGAAACTCACAAGATGGATCTTCCAGGAATCGTCATTGACGCAGTTCCCAGGAGATCCTACAACTACGATTCCCTGGCTTCCCATCTTCTGGGATACCTTGGCGAGATAGACGATAATGAGCTGAGGCAGATGCGATCCCACGGGTATCCATTGGGCGCATTCATTGGCAAAGACGGCGTGGAAAAACGATGGGAAGCCTTTCTCCACGGAGTTGATGGTGGGCGCCAAGTTGAAGTTGATTCCGTTGGCCGAGAAATAGGAATTCTCAGCAGCGTCCCTGCCCGGCCTGGTCATAATGTCGTCCTGACCATCGACCTCGAAATTCAGAAAACCATGGAGAGCCTGTTAGATGGCAAGATCGGAGCTGCCGTGGCTCTGGATCCGCAGTCGGGGAGGGTTTTGGCTATCGCAAGTTCGCCCCCATTCAATCCAGATCTTTTCGCATCGGGAATTCGTCAAGACGACTGGATCAGCCTTCTGAATACGCCCTTCCATCCTTTACAAAACAAGGCCATTCAGGGCCAGTACCCTCCGGGTTCTGTTTTCAAGATCATAACGGCCCTCGCCGCATTGGAAGAGGGGGTTATTACCCCAGAAGAAACCATTTACTGTCCTGGGTCCTACAATCTCGGCACAAAGACCTACCGGGACTGGAAAAAGGGGGGGCATGGCACGGTAAACCTTCGGAGAGCGATCATAGAGTCTTGCGACGTCTATTTCTATGAAGTTTCCCGGAGACTCGGCATCGACAGGATCGCCCGCCATGCGAGGGAATTTGGATTTGGGAAAATAACAGGGATTGAACTCGGCGACGAAAAACCCGGTCTCATACCAACCGTCAAATGGAAGGAGGAGAAGTTTGGTGAGCCCTGGTACGAGGGAGAGACACTGGTTTCAGGCATTGGCCAAGGTGCGGTTCTGGTGACCCCAATTCAGATGGCTAATATGATTTCGGCCATTGCCAATGGAGGCACTCTTCACAGGCCCCAAGTTGTTCATCACGTGGAGGATGTCGAAGGGAAGATCATCGAGGAATACCGGAGTCGTTTGACCGGTCGCATCTCCGTATCGAAGGACAATCTTGAACTCGTGAAGGACGCCCTGAGAGGAGTGGTCGACGACCCAAGAGGAACTGGAAAGTCAGCAAGAATAAAAGGGGTTCCTGTATTCGGTAAGACGGGGACTGCCCAGGTCGTAAAACTCGAAGTATCGGAAGGCACCAAAAATGAGGGCGACATTCCCCTTCGACATCGAGATCATGCGTGGTTTGTCGCCTTTGCGCCCGAACAAAACCCCAGCATCGCCGTCGCCGTCCTCATCCAGCATGGGGGGCATGGCGCGACCGCAGCCGCTCCTGTAGCTCGTAAGATCATTGAGACAGCCCTCCAGAGAAGCAGGCCGGAACCCGGAAGCCTTGCCTCCGAGGAAAGAACCCATGCTCAATCTTATTGATCGGAGACTCATAGACCATATCGACTGGCCGCTGATTACCCTCCTTTTCTGTCTTACGGCTATCGGTGTGGTCAATCTCTACAGCGCGGCTCTCGGTGAACGGATCGCCGGTATTCCCATTTACCTGAGACAGGCTATGTGGTTCTCTGTGGGCTTCCTCGTCATGCTACTCGTGGCCTTCATCGATTACCGTAACTATCGAACATTTGCCTACGCGATTCTCGCAGGCTCCCTGATTCCTCTGGCAGTCCTGTTGATCTATCACTTTATGGTTGGGGGCGTACAGCGCTGGATTCGATTTGGCCCTATCTCCTTCCAGCCTTCTGAATGGGTCAAAATCTCTCTGATTATTGTGCTGGCAAGATTTTTCAGCAAGAATCCCAAGACAGACGGATATCTGATTAGGGATCTGGTCACGCCGTTCCTCTTAACGGTTATCCCGGCGATACTCATTCTTTTGCAGCCAGACCTCGGAACGGCAATAATTCTGTTTCTCATTCTGATCTCAGTCCTTATTTTCGTCGGTATTCGGATGATATCCTTTTTGATTCTCACATTCACCGGCCTGGCTGCCCTTCCTCTTATCTGGACTTATTTCCTTAAGGCCTATCAGAAAGAGCGAATCCTTGTTTTTTTCAATCCTGGCCTCGATCCGTTGGGGTCTGGCTATCATATTCAGCAGTCGAAAATTGCTATTGGTTCGGGAGGACTGACAGGAAAAGGTTTCCTCGCAGGGGCCTATACGAAACTAGGGTTTATCCCGGCCCGTCACACCGACTTCGTTCTCTGTAACTTGGCCGAGGAGTGGGGCTTCTTAGGTCTGACGGTTCTCTTGATTCTCTTCTTGCTCGTCCTTCTTCTTGGTATTCAAATCAGTCTTCGTTCAAAAGACCGTTTTGGAACTATCGCGGCCTTCGGCGTTGTTGCAATGATTTTCTGGCACATCTTCATAAACGTGGGAATGGTCCTGGGAATGATGCCGGTCGTGGGAGTTCCCCTGCCATTCCTCAGTTACGGAGGATCATCCACCGTGGCTGTTATGGCAGGAGCTGGGTTGCTCCTGAATATCAGCATGCGACGATATATATTCTGAGGGTGTTGGCCTAGAAAGGTAGCTCCTTGTCCCGAGATTCAGAGAGAGGGGCAGGGCCAAATGGCAGGGCTCTCTCGTCAAACTCAAACCGTGCTGGGCCGAGCGCTTCCAGAATATCAATTGCAGAAAGTTCATTCCGTTCGATCATGTCCTCCAGGGCAAACAGGAGACGGCATAACATGTCGTCTTCATGTTCGTCCACATACTCAGCCGCCAGCTTTTCCAGGGTCTCCAGGACTCTTCTGAAATCTTGTCGATCGACCCACTCGAGGTCCTCCCGAGACAAGTCTCCTCTAAGTGCACTTGTGCCCAGACTCATAAGTATGGGCCCGTCATTGACCAGCTTGAGGTTGGAGGGTTCGAGATTCACATGGGAAATCCCCTGGCGGTGGAGAAACTCAACAGTCTTGGCAAGGCAGATCCCAAACATTCGAACCTGGTGAGTGGTGAGCATCCTATCCACACAATCGAGAGTCGGTCCTGACGTATACTCAGACACGATGTATGTCGTCGAAGGCACAGAAAAAATGTCGTGGATTTTCAGAATCCCTGGATGGGAAATCTCCAGCAGTCTCCTTATCAGCCGAGTTTCTAGTTTCCATGGAACGACTTCCATCTGAAATATGTGCTCGTCCAATTCGGGGTCACCGCACATACAGAATGGACTGTGAGTCTCCTCCCGTTTCGAGATGCGGCTATCACACACCGCGCTATCCTGCACAAGACTGACGGTATTCAGGCTGCGATTCCCGTCCCGCTGGACAGGTTTCTCTATTCGATAGCGATCGTTTATGATCGATCCTATACCTAACTGGTCTCCACTCCTTCTGGGTCTCCATCCTGCTAGCCCTTCAGGAACCAGGAACTTCACGGTACTTTGAATCTGCTGGAACGGGAATGTCATCGAAATTCCTCTCAGTTTTTGGGGACTATAGAGCAATGGACATGCCATTGGGCCGCCCTCGGGTGCTTGCGTAAAGAGCATAATGTAAGCATTTGAAGTTAAAGATTATTTTTTATTAAGGACTGACGGAGGAGAGGAGGGGAAGGAAGAGCAGACCCATCTGGAACTATTCGGAAATCGAATACGGGTCTCCGGAATCAATAGCATAGAATGAGTCTTTAGCTCATCGAACGGAAGGGAAGAACCAAAAGGTGACCTGAGAAGGCAGAAGGAAAAGGGTGAAAGGCCAAACAACAGGATCACCCCGCCACGGGATGCGTTTTCCCCGTGCCCCTTGTCCTTGGACCTTTGTCTTTGTCCGCCGTAAATTGCCGAAAAGAGTGATTTGGGCAACCGTCCACCAGCTAGTGGACGCCGTATTTCTTGATCTTCTCATATAGGGTTGAGTAAGCAATACCGAGTGCCTTGGCGGTCTGAGTCTTGTTGCCCTGGTGGGCCTTGAGAGTTTGAGAGATGGCCGCCCGCTCGATCTCCTCCAAAGACTTGCCGATAAGGGAATCTATTTTTTCGTCTGACGGTTCTGAGTCCGCCAACAGAAGAAGATCTCCAGGCCTGATGACGGTTCTTCTTCCCATGGCCAAGGCCCGACTCAGAACGTTCCTCAGTTCCCGTATGTTCCCTGGCCAGTCATACGAATTCAGGATTTCAAGGGTTTCTTTGTCCACCTTCGGGACGGTGGCGATCCTGTATTCAGAGGATAGGTTGTGGAGCAAATATTGGGTGATTAGGGGAATATCCTCTTTTCTGTCCCTAAGCGGCGCGATGCGCAATCTTAGCACTGAGAGTCGGTAGAAAAGGTCTTCCCGAAACCTCCCCTCTCGAACCTCACGTGCTAGATCTCTATGGGTGGCGGCAACTAAACGGAAATCGATGCGCCGGGTCTGACCTCCACCAAGCCGCTTCACCTCTCTTGCCTCCAAGACTCTCAAGAGTTTGGGTTGGAGGTCCATGCTGAGTTCTCCGATTTCGTCAAGGAATAGGGTCCCATGCTGTGCCATCTCGAAGACGCCTTGGCGAAAAGATGCGGCTCCAGTGAAAGCACCCTTTTCGTGACCAAAGAGCTCACTTTCGACCAGGTTTTCAGCCACGGAACTACAGTCGAAAACTGCAAATGGACCCTTGGCTCTAGCACTGTTGGCATGAATAGCCCTCGCCAGTAATTCCTTTCCCGTTCCCGTCTCCCCCTCAAGGACAACGGTCACATCCGTGGGTGCAACTCTCTCCAATATACCGAAGATGTTTCGCATCTCTAGGGATTGGCCGCACACATTGCCAAAGGCGGTTTTTGAACTTGGATAGACCTCGATTCTCTCCTGAGATGGAACAACCTTTATCTCGGTCTCTCCGAGTGTGATGATTCTTCCAAATTCCAAAACGGCCTCTTTTATGAGCACACCATCCAGATAGGTTCCATTGGTGCTGCCCAAGTCCCTGATCACATAGCCACCTGCGGATTCATTTAAAACAGCGTGGTATCTTGACACGGTCGGATCGGATAGAACGAGATGGTTGTCATCCTTAGTGCCGATGGTCAACTCCGGCCTATCGACGATAGTCGTTTTCCCCTTGTCCGACCCGGATAGGACGACCAATTTCCCCCTGAGAACGTAAATGGGGTAGGATTTTTCGTCCTTGGCCTTAATCTTTCTGGTTGTCCTCTCTTTCATAAGAGCCCAAATCTATCATCGGGTATGGGAAATGTCAAAAGCCCGTTCGGAGAGGACAGACTGAGAAATGACACAGTAAACTCTTCGATTTAGGATTCTCTTCCAGGATGCTCATCAATTCGGTCTTCCCGTGGAAACCCGACGACACGCGTCCACCACCAACCGGGAAGAATTGAGGATGACCCTGTGGGTTGACTGGGTTCTTTGTGGCTTATGCCGACATAATTCTGACTCCTGACACCTGGCTTCTGGCTTCGGAGCTATTGATTGACAATGATCGGAAGATCGTGCTAGTTTGTCGCGAATATCCTCATTCGTTTGAAAGTTCAATCTCTTAGGAATAGAATTTGCATCTCAAAATACCCTAAGATACGTGGGACCATACCCGTCAAACCCTTTGTGACCTAAATACAATGAGAAAGAAAATCGGAAACTACAAGATTATCAAAGAACTCGGACAAGGAGGGATGGCAACGGTCTACCTAGGCACGCAGATCTCCCTGGAAAGGAAAGTCGCCATCAAAGAACTGATGCCCTCCCTCATTCGTGATCAGGAGATGGTTGAACGGTTCAAGAGAGAGGCGAAGGCCTCTGCGTCTCTCACCCACGAGAGTATCGTCAATATCTACGATTTCTGGAAAGACCAGAGTTCACTCTATTTGGTTATGGAGTATTTGGAGGGAAAGAACCTCGAAGAAATACTCCAATCGCTAGGTTCTCTGTCAATTCCGGTCGCCACGATGATCGCTTCTCGAGTCGCCGATGCCTTACATTATTCACACCAGCGAGGGATCGTCCACAGGGACGTCAAACCAAGTAACATATTTATCACCCGTCGAGGCGAAGTAAAGCTGACAGACTTCGGCATAGCTTACACACCTCATGAGCCCACACTGACTCAAAAGGGTATGGCCATTGGAACCCCTGCCTATATGTCACCTGAGCAGGTCAAAGGGCAGCGACCAGACCAACGATCAGACATCTTTTCTCTCGGCATAGTGATGTATGAGTTGGTGACGAAAACCCGGCCTTTTCTGGCGGATGACGACGAAGGGGTAATTACGAAAATCCTCGAAAAAAGACCGAAATGGCCGAAGATGATCAACAGTGATATCCCATGGCGCCTCCAATGGATTATCCTTCGGTGTCTGAGAAAGAATCCTCGGCGACGGTTTCAGAACATGGAAGATCTGAAGATATCTCTTGAGAAATTCCTTCCCAAGACAGGGAGCAAAAGAGATCTGGTTCTTTCCCAGTTCGTTGCGACGGTGTTCTCTGAAGACCATGAAACCCCGAAGAAGCATTTCATCCTTTTCAGAAGATGGAGATGGGCCGTCGCCATAGCCATGGTGGTGGCTGGTGTTCTAGCCTATGGCCCGTTGAAGAGTCGCGGGATTGTTGATTTCGAAAAATGGATTAACCAGATTCAAAAAAAAACCCCTTTCTATAAGTCCAGAGACTACGGCCGACTTAAAGTGGTGGCTTACCCATGGGCCAGAGTCCATGTGGACGGCAAATATGTATTCACCACGCCCACAGCAGATCCCATCCTATTGGTCCCTGGGAAGCACCGCCTCCTCTTCGTCCACTCAAAATTCGGCTCCAGGACAATTGAGATTGACCTAAAGCCCAAAGAAGAGCGTCTAATTGTCGTAAAAATGGGATCATGAACCTGAAGACGATATGGCTACTAAGAAAGACCCCTGCGATGATCGCCCTGTCACTGCTTCTTGCGCCGGCGAGTCACGCCAAGGTTTTTCATACCTTGCAGAGGGGGGAAAATCTCGCCATTGTCGCCAAACAGTATTATGGCGACCCTGCAAAGGCTTTGCTACTCATCGAGTACAATGGAATCAGCGATCCCCGTACGATCAGTCCAGGCCGAAGGATAGTCATCCCGGAAGTGAGACTCCATCGCGTGAGGAAGGGGGATACGCTCGCTCTGATTGCCAAAAGATACCTAAAGGATGCACGGAAATCTCAGGGTCTTGCCCGACTCAATCGGATCAAAGATCCAAAATCCCTTTCTCCTGGTACCAAGATCCTTATTCCTGTTGAGATACTCCATACAGCAAAAAAGGGAGAGTCCTTGTCCAGCATTGCCAAAAAGTATTACGGCCACTTCGATGCCTCGGAACTCATCGCTCTCTATAACAATGTCAGGGATCCCGTCAACCTCAAGGCAGGAACCCGATTGATCTTGCCGATTTCAGATCTAAAGATCATCAGCAGGCAGAGTCAATCTCGAGCTCGGCCGCAGCCCAAATCCAGGACCGCCAAAAAAGACGGACAGGAATTCCTGGAAAAAGGCACGAGCGACTATTTCATGGGTGACTATACTGGGGCAGTGAAGAATCTTCAGAGGGCGATCACACTAGGATTGGGGACGAGGGAAGATATGTCCAAGGCCCAGCGGTTTCTCGCATATTCCTATGTGGCTCTTGATCAACCCGACAATGCAAAGGATTCATTTCGGCAAGCCCTTAGAGTCGATCCTGATCTGCAACTCGACCCGGTATACGTCTCGCCTAAGATCATTGAGATCTTCGAGGAAGTCAGAAACGGGGGCAACTGAGAGGTCGTGTCTCGAAGGGTGCCAAATCAAAGTGCGTGATTGCAACTCTGGTGGGCGATCAAAGAATCGAGGCTTGACTGGACACGATCAGAAAGGGATATCGTCCTCAGGGATGGGTTCTTCCTCAGCTACCTGGGTGTCTTCCCCTCCTGTCTGGATTTCTTCCTCTGCGGGGACCCGCTCTCCGGAAGGGGCGCCTAACATCTGAAGCTGCTGTGCCACGATTTCTGTCGTCTTTCTTCTATTTCCGTCCTTGTCTTCCCAGGAGCGCGTCTGCAATCTGCCCTCAATATAGACCTGCTTGCCCTTGTTTAAATACTCTCCGCTAATCTCCCCAAGGCGACCGAATGCCACGACCCGATGCCATTCTGTTCGCTCTTCTCGCTGCCCTTCCTTGTTGGTCCAATTGGTACTGGTGGCGACAGAAAAGTTTGCAACCGCGGTGCCGGTATTCGTGTATCGTAACTCAGGGTCGCCGCCCAGACGGCCGACGAGAATCACTTTGTTCACCCCTGCCATGGTGCCTCCTCGATTGGTTCATAGAGAAACCAGGGAATTCGCCTTTCACTCCGACCACGGAAAGATGTCCTTTATCCCGAACGACAATACGTTAGCACGGGCCAGGAGACTTTTCAACTATCAAGTTTGAACTGGAATCTGCTCTCATCCAAATCAAAAAAAAATCCCGCCCATCGTCAAGATGGGAATCGTTATTCTTTCTCCACCTTAGCAGATGGCCAGCGGTCGATCGTTGAGGTCCGAAATATGGGATCCATATTCAACGGCGACTCTGGATACATACCGTGTGAACTTCCACGGTGACACCCAGGCCAGCACCTTACCCTGTAATAGCGCATCGGTTTTTCCGGCAACGGGTCACCTGGGTACCAGATTCCGGGCGCAATGGGATAAACACGAGAAATTTCCAAGGATGCACTCGTCTCTGGCTCGTCACCGCCTTTCAATGGGGCAGCAACCGTGGCCACGATAATCAAGGTGAAAAAGATTACGATAGCTTTCATCTCTCACACCTCCCGGTGAGCACCTTAGGCGTGGAGTCGACAGATTCGACTGTCGTCCTGAAAGCACGTCGACTCACCACTGAAATAACCTGTGCGTGATGTGAACGCTTCGAAAACCCTTGATTTTGATGAGGTCGAGTATAGTGGAAAGGCGACGATGTGTCAAGCCAGAATCGAGGGTGTTTTAGAAGGCATAACCACCCTGTTGACAGAAATTTCAATTTCATATAACATACGGAGTCCCTTATGGTGGGATGAGGGTTATTACGGAGATCTTGATGTGAAACACACGAACAAGGCGAAGGTATTTCCTGTGCCGAAGAAACTGCCCCTCGTACCACTGAAGGGGATCGTCCTCTTCCCCCACTCGGTCTTGCCGCTTTTTTTCCGTTCAGACCCTTTCGTGGATCTCTTCGACACAATCTCACCCAACTATATCCTGGGGTTTGTTTCTCAGAAATCAGAGAATACCGAGAAACCGGACATTAGTGATCTCCATTCCGTCGGTGCAGCCGGCAGAATTCTTAACGTTGTAAAGCTCCCCGGCGAGGGAGTGCAGGTCCTCGTCGAAGGCCTCTCCCGCATCCTCATAGGAGAACTCGTTTCTTCTGAACCTTTCCTCTTGGCTCATGTCGAAGAGACCCGGGACAATGAGAAGAAATCGATGATTTCAGAGGCTCTTGTCGAAAGTACCCGATCCCTCTTCAAGCTTTCCATATCCCTCGGAAACCCGCTGCCCGAGGAGGTCGACCAGGTCCTCGACCACCTATATAGTCCCGGTCGGTTAGCAGATCTGATCGCAACCTATTTGAAAGTAGGAGTTTCCGAAAAGCAGGAGATTCTCGATTGCATCGACCCGGTAGAGCGGCTCAAGAAAGTCTTTCTCTTACTGAGCAGGTCGATTCAGGATCTGGAAGCCAAATCGTCTGCCGCCCCGGGATTAGCCAAGAATATGGCCAAGGCCCCCAAGAACCACATGGTATGGCAACAGATGAAATCCGTTCAAAAACAGGTTGGAGAGGATGATCCCCATACGGCAGAAATCAACGAACTGAGAGAGAAGGCTCGTGCTGCCGAAATGCCTAAGAGGATCGAGGAGGTTGCTGAGAGGGAGATCAACCGCCTGGAGAGAATGAACCCAACGTCGGCAGAATATACCGTCTCGAGAACCTATGTGGACTATCTGGTCACACTGCCGTGGAATCGAACCACCAGAGACAATCTCGATATCAATCGGGCCGAGCGTATCCTCAATGAAGACCATTACGATTTGGCGAAGGTAAAGGATCGGATTCTTGAGTACCTGGCAGTGAAAAAGATGAGAAGGACCATGAAGGGCCCGATCCTATGTTTTGTCGGTCCTCCTGGCGTTGGGAAAACTTCTCTTGGCCGATCAATTGCGAGAGCACTGGGAAGGAGGTTTATTCGAATTTCTTTAGGTGGCATGAGAGATGAAGCCGAGATAAGAGGACATCGACGGACATACGTGGGAGCGCTTCCGGGGAGGATCATCCAGGATATTAGACGGAGCGGTACTCGAAACCCCGTTTTTATGCTGGACGAGGTCGATAAGGTCGGTCAGGATTTTCGTGGAGATCCGGCGGCCGCACTCCTCGAGGTGTTGGATCCAGAGCAGAACTCCTCATTCATCGATCATTACCTGGATGTCCCTTTTGACCTCTCGGGAGTCATGTTTGTCACAACAGCAAACGACATTTCGCCTATTCCTCCTGCTCTAAGGGACCGCATGGAAGTCATAAACATTCCTGGCTATACAGACAAGGAGAAAGAAAAAATCGCAAATACTTTTCTTATTCCTCACCAAATCAAGGAAAATGGTCTGGGTGAATACCCAATCGCCTTTGAACGTAAGGCGATACAAAGAATAATCCACGAGTATACGCGGGAGGCAGGTGTCAGAAACCTCGAGAGAGAGATTGCGGCAATCTGCCGGAAGGTCGCCAGAGAATTGACACAGGGAAAGGAGAAAAGACCTGCCATCGATGAAAAAACGGTGGAGGAGTTTCTTGGCCCCCAGCGAATATTTCGAGAAGTGAGGGAGGAAAAAGCCCGCGTAGGAGTTGCCACCGGACTTGCCTGGACGGAGAACGGTGGAGACATTATGTTCGTCGAAGTCTCAAGAATCAAGGGGGAGAAGGGATTGATCTTAACAGGATCCCTCGGCGATGTGATGAAGGAATCTGCTCAAGCTGCTCTCAGCTATATTCGAACGCATTCGAGGGAACACGGCATCTCTCAGAGTCTTTTCCTCAACCACGGCTTTCACGTCCATTTCCCGGCAGGTGCCGTACCCAAGGAAGGGCCTTCGGCGGGAGCGACAATTGCGGTAGCCATCCTCTCCCTATTGGCAGAGAAACCTGTCAGACACGATGTGGCCATAACCGGAGAGCTCACGTTAACGGGAAAGATTCTACCGGTAGGCGGGGTAAAAGAAAAGATTCATGCGGCTCTGAGAGCGGAGTTAAGAAAGGTCATCCTCCCAAAGAAAAACAAGGCCCATTTGGACGACATAACAAGCGATCTCTTAGAAAACGTTGAAATCGTCTTTGTCAACAACATCAACGAGGTCTTCAGGGAAGCCTTGATCGCGTGAATGACATAGGAAAAAACGTGCCTGATGGATCGATGGATTCCTCACGGATTAGAAGACCGAGGTTTGATTACCTAGCCATTTCCCTCCAATGAAATCATTCAAGTCTGGCTTCATCTCCATTCTCGGGAAACCGAATGTGGGTAAATCGACTCTTCTCAACCGTATCCTTGGCGAGAAGATTGCCATAATTTCCGACAGACCGCAAACAACCCGGAGTCGGATCCTAGGCATCACGAATCTCGAGAATGCTCAGCTTGTCTTCTATGACACACCAGGAATTCACAGGCCTCGGTCGAGGCTGCACGACTCCATGGTCCACAAAGCCATACAGACGGGCAAGGATGCGGATATAATCCTTCTCATGACAGAGGGGCAACGTCCTCAAATTGAGGCTGACAAAGCGATTCTCAAGAGCCTTAGACCCACCCCGGCCCCAATATTCTTGATCATCAACAAGATTGATCTGGTCAAGAAGGCCACCATCCTGTCCATCATCGACACCTATAGGGATCTCCACCCCTTTCAGGAGATTGTCCCCCTTTCGGCCCTTCAGGGAGACGGGGTCGATGTCCTTCTTGAGACGATTCAGAAGCATCTGCCCGAGGGTCCTCAGTACTTCCCGGAAGACATGACCACCGATCAATCCGAACGATTCCTGGCCGCGGAGATGATCAGGGAGAAGATTTTTCAACATACCCACCAGGAAATTCCCTATTCAGTCGGTGTGACAATAGAATCCTTCAAAGATGACCCGAAGAAAAAACTCCTATCTATCTCTGCCGTGATCTTTGTGGAGAAGAAATCCCAGAAGGCTATCCTCATAGGAAAGAGTGGCCGCATGCTGAAGAAAATAGGGTCACAAGCTCGCCGCGAAATGGAACTGTTTTTCCGCACCCACGTTTTTCTTCAGTTATGGGTGAAGGTCGTGAAAGATTGGATCGACAACCCAAAGCTTCTCGATGAAATGGGATATGGATGAGGTAATCTGCCCCGATGACGTCAGGACCACTATCGGTCGCATGTCATGTGGGATTTGTTGGGTACAGAGCCACGCCCCAAAGGGTGGTAATCTGGTGACATCCTAACCATTCGTAAGACCTTGAAAGAAGAAAACTCAGATCCGTCCATGGTTCTGACGTTAAGATTTCAGGTTTTAGGATTTGTTTCGAACCAGATCCCTGTCCGGACGCTTCCAGGGGGCTGCGGGTCTCAGATTCACTAGGAATTGATCAGGTAAATAGACTTGTTTTCCTGGCCGGTTGCCTCTCTGAATGACCCAGCCATCCAGTCCGGGGTATTCGGCCTTGACTCTCACCCAATCTGGTGATAATTGTAAACATTTGCGGGGACTAGGGATTTGTGAGTACCCCTTGCGTGGTGGACGGCCATGGAATCTCTTGGAGAGTATCTGAAAAGGGAACGGGAGTATCGCAGCATCTCATTAGAAGAAATATCCCTGAAAACAAAAATCCGGAAGAACATACTCAGGGGCCTTGAGGAAGACCGGCTTGGATCACTTTCCTCGCCTGTCTTTGTCAAGGGTTATCTGAAGGCCTATGCGGGATACGTAGGACTGGACGCTAATGAAGTGATTCTCCGATACGAAGCCTCCCTGAAGCCCCAAGAGGAACCCAGAGTTAAGAAGCCTGCGGAAGAAACCCCGAGACAATGGAGTCTTAGATACATCGTCCTTCCAGTCTCTATCCTTTTGCTCCTTGGAATCTTCCTCTATGTAGCCATCCAACAGCCCATGAGAATTGAGACGACCACGGGACCCCAGGAGGTCCGCGAACCTGAACCAGTACCGCCTTCAAAGGGCGAATCCAAAGACACGCCCCCGACGGAAAAAGTGGAAACCATCAGCCAGCCACCCTCCCCTGGCAAAGAGGCTCTCCTGACAGCTCCCCCGATTCATCCATCGCGACAGCCCGCAATGTCACCTCCAGAACCACCACGTGGAATTGAACTCGAAATCACGGCGCTGGAAGACACATGGATTCAGATTCAGATCGATCTCGCACCGTCGAGAGAAATATTCTTAAGACCTGGCGAGGTCTTTTCGAGGCGGGGTCAAAAGAACATTGAGATGAAGATCGGAAATGCAGGAGGGTTGAAGATTCTTCATAATGGCAAGGACTTGGGGAAGCTCGGAGAATCGGGAAAAGTGGTGTACCTCTCCCTTAGCCCTCAAGGAGCCAAGGTGCGAAGATCTGTCGGTCTCCTTCCGAACAGGCCCTAACAATTGACGAACCTGTCATCTCAAAACTCATCACGGTGCCACAGCGTATTCCGATAAATCACTCTTTTGCCTAACCAAACGATACGGACAGGGCAACACGCCCACGTCCCGTGGCACCTTCCCACTCAATGAAAAGGATTGGGCCCTTCCCACGCTGTGCCTCAATGGTAGTTTTAGTGGGGTTTTGCGGCCCCTCAGGGCTGGTCTAAACTCGCGGCCGGGATGGTTTGGCAACACTTCAGGTGAGGTCACGGGGGAGTGGGACCCATCTTCTTGATTTTGTTGAAGGACAACTGCCTTTTCTTGCCTGGTGGCTTCGGTATTCCAAAATGTTCATAGGCGTGGTCGCCTGCTTTTCGGCCGTTAGGGCTCCGGATCACGAATCCGATCTTCAACAGGTAGGGTTCCACCATATCCACCAGGGTGTCAGATTCCTCTTGGAGTGTCGCGGCGAGCGCCTCGATCCCTACCGGCCCTCCATGGTAGAAGCGGATTATTGCTTCGATAAATCGACGGTCCAAATCCGTCAGGCCAATTTCATCCACCCCCTCTAGTTCCATAGCCTGACTGGCTGTGGTCGGGTGGATGATCCCGTCACCCCTGACCTGGGCATAATCACGGGTTCGCTTGAGAAGTCTGTTGGCGATTCGAGGAGTCCCACGGCTTCGCTTTGCGATTTCGTCCCTTCCCTCATCATCGATCGACACGTTCAGTATTCGAGCAGAACGGGCGACCACACAGCTCAGTTCTTCTGGTGTGTAGAATTCCAATCTTCTGAAGATCCCAAACCGCTCCCTCAGTGGAGCTGAAAGGAGGCCTGATCGGGTCGTCGCTCCGACGAGGGTGAAGGGTTCCAGTCGATATCGATGGCTCCGGGCATGAGCACCTCTGTCAAAGACGAAATCTATGCAATAATCCTCCATCGCAGGGTAAAGGAATTCCTCCACCACCTTCGACAGTCGATGAATCTCATCGATAAACAGGACATCGCCCCGTTCCAAATGTGTCAGAATACTGATAAGGTCTCCGCCTCTCTCGATTGCAGGGCCAGAGGAGGTGACTATGTTGACAGCCATTTCCCTGGCGATTATATGAGCCAGCGTTGTCTTCCCTAAGCCAGGAGGAGAATGAAAAAGCACGTGATCGAGTGGATCGCCTCTCCCTCGCGCGGCTTCAATGGCGATTGTCAAAGACTCAATGACACGACCCTGACCGATATACTCATCCAGACTCTTGGGTCGGAGATCTAAGAACTCCTCGTCCCTCTCCTCAGATGGAGCAGCAGATTCCTTTTCCACCAGCGACTCCTCGCCCATACTGAGCCTATCCTTTTTCACCTCGGTAGACCTCTTCGAACAACTCCTCGGGAGTGGTTATTCCCGGGTTACGTTTGAGGGCCTCCACCACCATTCGGCGGGCCTCTGGGGCTCGATGTCCGAGATCTTTTATCAGAACATCTTCCACCTGGCTGCTAAGATCTTCAGTCTCCTGGATACTGGGACTCATGTCATCACGCATAAGGGCAAACTTACCCACTTTCCCATGGAGAGCAGCGATAATCTTCTCTGCAGTCCTCGGTCCCACCCCCCTCAGTCTTTGAATAGCTTCCGCATCTCGATCCTCAATGGCTCGAGCGATCTGGGCAATATTCACCATCAAGGCCTTCACAGCCGTGGTAGGGCCAATATCGCCAACGGTGATGAACCTTTCAAAGAATTCCTTTTCAGGCTCGGTGTTGAAGCCAACCAATATAGGCCTTGGTTGACGTTCGCTCTGCTGGTAGGATATGTGAAGATGGACGATTTGTCCATCCTCCCCTGCTTTCGTGCCGTTGAAACTCCGCCTGACTATCGGGGGAAGCAGAATCTCATAACCCACCCCATTGGCTAAGACGACAATACGGTCATCTTCCTTTTTCAGAAGTTTCCCTTCGATATAACGAATCACCTTTACACTCCAAGACGGCTCTGGCCAAATATCTCACCGGACCGTTTCTACCAGCGCAGCCATCCATTCCTGGAGAGTCCGACCAAGGCCAGGGCCATCGCATCAGAGGCGTGATTGGGTGCGATCTTACCATCTATACCGAGCACCCGCCGTATCGATTTCTCTATCCGATCCTTTGTGGCCCAGCCATCGCCCGTAAGGGCTTTTTTCATTTCCGTGGGTTTGATTTCCGCTACGGGAACGTTCTTCTGCCGGGCAGCAAGGCAGATAACGCCTCGAACCTCACCAAGCTGCACTGCGGTGCGGGGAAAACGATCAACCACAAACACGTCCTCCAGTACCATGAGGTCTGGTATCCATCTCTCCATGATCTCACCGACGGCATCGAAGAGTTTGCAAAGCCGATAGGGCACGGGATCCCGTGAATCTGTTCTGATGCCACCCCACTCACAGGCACGGCCTCCTTTCTCCTTTGTCTCGACAATGGCGAAACCAGTTGCCGCCAGGCCTGGATCAATTCCGATCGCTCGTCTAATGTGACGCTCTGCCACCCTGCCCTCTCGTTAACCTATTTCCGACTGTGTCTGTGCCTACAAACCGCTCAATTCCTCCATCACCTCGTCGGATATGTCAAAATTGGCATATACCTTTTGAACGTCATCAGAATCTTCAAGGGCTTCCATCAGCTTGAGCATCCGTTCCGCATCTCGTCCATCAAGTTTGACCGTATTTTGAGGATACATGGTTACTTCGGCAAAACTGTAGGACAGCTGGGCATCCTCCACGGCCTCCTTCACCTTCTCCAACGATTCAGAATCCGAGATGACCTCGAACTCTTTCTCAGTCTCCCGAATGTCGTCAGCACCAGCGTCCAGAACAACATTCATGAGCGTCTCTTCCTTTACCTCGTCCTTGTCAAAAACGACGATTCCCCTTTTGTCAAAAAGCCAGGAGACACACCCCGGTTCCCCAAGGTTTCCGCCGTACTTACTGAAGAGATGTCGGACTTCAGCAGTCGCCCGATTCTTGTTATCCGTCAAGGTCTCAACAAGGACGGCTGCGCCTCCAGGTCCGTATCCTTCATAAGAAACCTCCTCATATTTTGCCCCCTCGAGTTCACCGGTCCCTTTTTTTATCGCTCTCTCAATGTTCTCCTTGGGCATGTTCTCGGCCTTGGCCGCCAGAATGGCCTGTCTGAGTCTGGGGTTCCCTGAAGTATCTCCTCCACCCAAACGGGCAGAAATCATAATCTCCTTGATCAGCTTGGAGAATATCTTACCCCTCTTCGCATCGGCGGCCCCTTTTTTGTGCTTGATAGAACTCCATTTTGAATGACCTGACATGCCATGCCTCCTGGAAGACAACCCAAGTCTACTACTATATTTAGTGTTTTTCAAGCAGAAGTTTACAACATATAGACCCCCCGGCCTCTTCCGTCAATATCCGCTCTAGTGAGATTCCATAAACTCCTTGGGCCTAGACCCACCGCTTGAGCTCTATCGAGGGCGTAAAAACCTGCTTTCTGACAACCCCGCCGAATCAGTAGGCTTTCTGTTTCTGTGTCACAGTCACTTCAAGCCCCCGCTTTGCAAGTTCCTTGAAAAACGCCTCTGGCTGAACCGCTCGTTCTGGACCCACGGCCCCTTTCGGCTCCACCCGAGCCGAGGCGAGCATTTTGGCCACTACGGCAATGGGAAACCCCACCGTAAAGGAGCCACACCGCATGCCCCATTTTTCGTAAGGATGTTGAATCGATTCGAGCCGGTACTCGATTTCCTGCCTTTCCTTCTTACCCTTCACATCGACCCGAAGCACCTTGTGATCGTCTGGCTTCGCATTGCTCTCCGGCAGTCCCCTCACAATGGGAAGGAGAATGTCTCTGGGAATCACTTTTACCTCGCCCACGGATATGGGGTCTTTCGAGCCAAACCCGAGGTCCACCAGAAATCGGAGTTTTTTCTCAAACTCTCGAGGCAGGGCGAGCTTGAAACTCACCTCCTTGACGCCCTTGTCTTTGAAAGAGACCGGAATCGTGGCTACCTCAGAGTGAAGCGTGGCAAAGGTGGTCTGCTTCCCGACCGGCTCGGGAAAATCGACTTCTTCTGGCCGAGAAAAAGGTTTCAGTTCAACCCAGTCCCCGTTCTCGAAGATGTATGGATTCATGACGAATTCATCGAGAAGTGTCTCCAAGGCATAGGGAATCCCGAGGGGGCTATTCGTTTTGGTGAAATTCACGATGCCGTCTCGAATCCTGACGTATTCCAGTGTATCCAGCCGGTCGTAGGCGTATCTCGCCATGACATTGACAATGCCTGGAGCGCTCCCCATGCCAAGTATTGCTGTGAGCCCGGCCCTCTTAAAATCATGATCGAGGAACATCTGTTTCCTCGACACGTGAAAGAGGCCACCCATATCGACATAATGGGCCCTTACCTCGAGGCAGGCGCTCATGACTTCCACGTTATGGTAGTACACGGTTCCATTAATGACCGCATCAGATCCCTTTATCACTTTCACCAGGTTTTCGTGATCCGTAACGTCCACTCTGGTCATGGAGATCTTCTTTGACTTGAGGGATTCTTTGAGTACCTCAAGGGCCTTGAGGTTTATGTCTGCAAGAGTCAAGTTTTCCACGTCTCTGGATTCCACCAGATCCAACACAGCGCTTCGGGCCATGGCGCCTGCGGCACCCAAAACAGTTATCCTCATTTAGCCAGAACCTCCTCCTGTTGACCTTTTCCATTGCCATCTTTCTGCAGTCCACAGAGAAGACTTCAATTCGCACAGAAACAGACCCACCAGCACAGCACTAAATCACATAACCGAGTCCCTCGGTATGGAGCAGAAGCATTCGATTGGGTTCTTATTTATTCGGGAAAAATAGCTCTAATGGATCGCTACTACCCCCTCCCTGCCGCCACTATCATGTTCCATCTGGGGTTTACTATGCCACTCGTATGTTGTCAAGCTAGATCGTTCAGATAGGTGGTGGCATGGATGAGTGGACATTAGATGAGTTCAGATGAAGACAAACGGAATTGGGAATGAAATCCTGACCTCGATTCTCTTGAGGCAAGAAGCCCACAATTAGAACCACAATTGTAAGATTCAGACTGAGGTACGCATGGCAAAGAGGGGAGCCTGTGTTCGGTGAGTTTTCTGAGAGCCTTTCAAAGCGACTTTTGGCAGTCCTATTGAATTTCAGATTGGTATTCTTCAAGTGGGAGAGACATGGCTGAGTTGTCCAGTACAGGCTTGGTCGCATCCGGCATAGCCCCGTACAAATAGCGAATCTCTGCTTCTCCGACCAATGGGCGCTCGAGAACAATCCTGATCGTTTGTGGGTCGTGGCGATAAAGCTCTGCGATAGGCACCGGGGTCCCGTTTGCCAGCACTTCCCACCCCGAAATTCCTGAAAGGGGTGTGACATCCGTCCCACCCCTATGTTTAATTCTTATGTCTAACGCGCGGTCGTTGATACGTCTCACCTCGGCCACCTCAGGTCCTCGGTAGTATTTCTCTTGCCCTAGGATGTAGAGAACCGTTTGGGCGACTCTCCGACCCATAGTCATATACGCCTGGGGTGTCAGGTGCTGCTTGCCGCGATTCTCAAGATCAAGGGTCGTTGCCGCCAGATAGGATTCGGCGAAGTTCTCGGCGACATACTTCTGGGCGTTACGAATCGCTTGATGCGGTTTGTCTCTGCCCCCAGGCCGTTTAATCATCATGACGACAAGAAAAGGCAAATGTGCACGATTCGAGCCGTTCTCCACATCCGCTCTGACCTGATTTGTGATAAAGCTCTCGAGGGAGGTCCTATATTCGTCCTCGGTTACCGTTCCTCGCGCGGCATCTGCTTCGCCCTGTATCCAGACAACAAATTCCACCGCCCCTTCTGCTTTAGATACCCCCGCAAGAAAGCGATTATAGATTGAACCCCGTGCCGTATCTTCCCAGTAGCCGGTTCCCCAATCTGCTTCTTCTCTCAATCCCGAGCCGTTTTTGGAATAATCCAGCAACCCAACCGGGATGTTGAGCCGTTCTATTATCATGTTCCCAAAAGCTATAGCTGCATTGCCTCTCCCGCCTAAATCTGCCCAGCCTTTAGCCGTATGCTTCCGAAGAAGAGAATGTGCCTTCAGGGCCGTACCTGTATAGAACCACTCCTTCATATTGGACTGGCCAAGGCAGGCAACCAGCATTCCCACGCCCCATTTATTGGACCCATTGCTTGCAACCCTGTGGTTCTTGCTGTCACGTACCTGTACGTTGTACCATCCGCCTTGAGGCACATCAGGAAGGGTCCCGAGAAAAATTCCATTTTGGGGCGAAACGTCAATCACAGTCCACGGAACGATCTCTTCAAGCGTCCCGTCCCGGACAACCCTCGCCTCTATCGTATTCAGCGGGCCGCTCCAGGTCCCGGACACGATAATGTCTGCGCTCCGACCTCGTCGCTGGAAAATGCGTCCTTCCTCAAAGTCGGTCACCGTGAGCGATGATTCATGTGAAGGCCGCCCTTCTGTCTCCCATGAATCGCCCCTGTCGGATTGGGCGGTGTTAACGACTCCCTCGCTAGAGACCGCTGGAACATCAACGTCAGTTTTCGACCCAGATAGGATTTCCTCTGATTCCGGGACCGAAAGGACATTTTCGACTTCTCGGGGCGTGACGGCGAAAGCGGACCTTTCCTGCCACGGTCTCTCGATGTCCGATCGGCTCAGAAATCCGAGTATCTCAGCCGAGCGCAGGAGGAATCGGCCGGCCCTATCACCTGGATGAATGTGCAGAGATAGTGATTCTTGAAAAGGAAGCGGCAGATAGACTTCCGTGAGTCCCGGCTTGAGAGATTTTGTGACGACGTGAGGGAGGCCGTTCGTGTAACTTAATTTCATGAGGTCCGGTTGTGATGCTTCAACGGATAGCTTCAGCACCCTGAAGATTTTACGATCAGAACCGGGCAAGGATGGGATTTCAAACACGGACCGGACACCCAATGATTTTATTTCCAACCCCTCTGTCTTAGGGTCCAATGAAATGTGAGAACCCGGGACCACCTTCTGCAGATCGAGCGAGCGTCTTTCGGGGATATGGGCTTCGGCTTCGAATACCGAGAAGATTCTGTCGAGTTCGATCTCTGTCAAGCCTATCTCAGATTCGGCTTCCTCAATCATTAGGAAATCGTAGGCCGGCAGGTTTTCTCTGTGCTTTGTTGACGGTATCTGGTCAGCCCGGATTACATCGAGCTGTCTAAACATATGAACCACGTAAGGGAGGAGATTCTTCATGAAAGCATCGCCGTAGACAATTCCAAGCGGAAGGTCCTGTCGATCAGAACCGACGAAGTGCTCGACAGGCTCAGCCTCATCAGGGGGAGATAACCCCATCAGTTGCCCTTTGAGATCTCCAGTGCCGGCAATACTGATCAAATTGTAATCCGGCGGAGGTTCCTCTAAACTGTCCTGAAACATCTGCCGGCGGATACGGTCGGCGGCCACCAGCGCACCCAACCAATTCCAATACGTGCTCGTCTTATCGTACAGCAGGACATCGCCTTTTTTCTCCTCCTTCAACTCTTGGTCAAGTCTCACGAAACTCCGTAGTGGTTGGGCAGCAATGTTTTCGAGGAACAGATCGTACCGGCTGCGATCACACAAATCACTTTGGGGCACAAAACCAACGAACTCGGGATAAATGGTAGATTTGTTCGGAGCGACAATGTAAAAGAACCGGCGCCCTGAGGCCTGAGTAATTTTCTCAATAGCGTGAAGCTCTAAAATCAACCGCCCGACATCCATCTGGTCGTCACAGGCTTCTTTTCTGTAATCCTGAATCGACGTGCGACTATAGAGCCATCCATTCCTCCCGATGTGGATATCCGGTGAATCCGTTGTACGGAACACGTAATAGTCCAGCCAGTTCTTGGCTAAAGTCAGCGGGCTTCGCAGGTTAAAGCTGTCATTGAAATATTGATCGAATGCCAGGTAGTACGCTTTCTTGAGAAGAGCTCGACCGTAAACCTGGGGAGGCTCTAGTCCGCGGCGATCTATATTCATGCCGAAATCCAAGCCGAGAACCCAAGCCACAGCCGGGACGATCAAAAGGGCGACAAATGTCAGCGAAAAGATCTTTCTCATACGACGCTAGAACCGGTAGTAAATAAATGGGCTGCTCGAGCCCCCCACAATAAGGGCTGTACAGTAAATGAGTACCAGCACGATCATTATAGCGCCCACCAGTACCGGGATGGGGTCTTTTCTGTTGATGAGACTGTTTACCCCCGAAAACGCACTGGGCAGGAAGAACACCGTCACGGCTGTCATCACAAAGAGGACATTTTGGTAGTTCAATGCCCGGCTCAATTCATAGGAAAGGGGCTGATTGGAAACCGTAAACATGACCCTCAGAAATCCAATTGCATAGGAGATGCCTTCGGAGCGGAAAAACACCCAACCGACTGAGACGATCAACAGCGTTATCACTCGGCGCACAAAACGGTACTTCTCCGGGGGGATGTCACGAATGCCGGTGAGGCGTTCCAAAATCATGAACACACCGTGGTAAAACCCCCAAAGAACAAATGTCCAGTTTGCTCCATGCCACAGTCCAGACAGGACGGAAACGACCGCCACGTTAAGGTACGTTCTCGTCGTCCCTCGCCGGTTGCCGCCTAGCGGAATATAGAGGTAGTCCTTAAACCAACGACTCAGGGTTATGTGCCACCGCTGCCAGAAATCCGTGATACTGATTGCAGAATAGGGGCGCCTAAAGTTCTCTGGAAATTCAAAACCAAACAGCATGCCCAGGCCTATCGCCATGTCAGAGTATGCGGAGAAGTCGAAATAGATCTGGAGAGTGTAGACAATCGACCCAAGCCAAGCAATTTTCGTATCAAGCGCCTCGATGTCGAGGCCAAAAATGAGGTCAGCGATCTCGCCGCAGGCGTTGGCGATCATTACTTTTTTTGCCAACCCCCAACAGAAGCGCACGACACCTTTGTAGAAGAAATCCCACGATTCCATACGTTCCTTAAGTTGACTGCCCACATCGCTGTACCGGACGATCGGTCCCGCGATTAACTTTGGAAACATGGCGATGTAAAGGGCGAAATCGCTGAAGTTTCCGAGGGCGCGGCTTTTTCCACGGTAGACGTCGATGATATAGCTGACTTTTTGGAAGGTGAAAAACGAAATCCCTATTGGCAGAATCACTTCCTTCCATGCTAGGGGAGAAAATCTGAATGCAACAAGAACACCATTCAACTCTCCGACGAAAAAATTAGCGTATTTGAAATAGACCAGAAGCCCGATGTTAAGAAGCAGGGAGAGGCCTAACCACAGGCGTTTGTGCTGGATATTCCGATCGACCAGAAGGCCGAGCACATAGTCCGCCGCCGTGGATAGGAAAAGGACCAGGAGAAAACCTGCTGCACCGTAAAGATAGAAGAGGTAGCTGAAAAAAAGAAGGATTGTGTTACGCAGCCCTTTTTGTAGCAGCAACTGCCGCGAATAATAGCAAATAATCACGACAGGAAGAAAGACGAAGAGAAAGAAGGTACTTGAGAAAACCATAGAGAAACAATGCCAAATCTCTAGGAATAGTGTAAGAATCTGTTCCGAGACCATCTGGCCGTTTCCTGGCCAGATGATCCGAGTAATACCCTCTTAGTTAGGCAAGAAAAATAGGGCAGACTTGCAAAAGGGAAGCAAAAAACTAGCCAAGCGTACGTCCTTCACGCATTTGTCAGCGGTGTCTTGATCGGTCTATCGGTCTTATCGTGCACCAATCGTCTTTCCATGTCACAAACATGAATTCCCTTATGAAGAGATTCACCCGTGAAGGGCTTCATAGTAGATACGGGGGGCTCGAAAGGGCTGAATGGATGTCCGACCACTTCAAGGAATGGCTGCCAAGACCACCGTGATATTATCCTCGCCGCCCGCAACTTTGGCCATCTCAATCAGCTTTTCCACCTTCCGGTGAAGATCGATATCGGACCGCAGGATGTCTCGGATCTCCTCATCCTGAACCATATCGGTTAAGCCGTCTGAACAGAGGAGGAACAAATCCCCTGAAACAGTTTTCCCTCGAAGCACATCAAGGGCAAGCTCCTCTTTCAGGCCGACGGCACGGAGGATGACATTGCGCAGTGGATGGTGCTTTAGATTTTCCGAGGAGATCAGGCCCTGGCCGACCTGCTGTTGGACGAGAGTGTGATCTTCTGTCAGCTGCTCCAGCTGTCCCCTCGTGAAGCGGTATGTCCGGCTGTCCCCTATATGACCGAGAACAAAGCCCTCATCACAAAACGCCAAGAGCTCGGCCGTACAGCCCATTCCTTCGTGACTCGGATTCTGGACTACATGCTCCAGGATCTTTTCATTTGCGGAGCTAAAGGCTTTCTGAACCCGATATCGAATTGCCTCCTCGGACCGATCGGTATTCCTTGAGAAAACTTCCAAAGTTGTTTCAGCAAAAATTTTGCTGGCGATTTCACCCGCCGCAGCACCGCCGATGCCGTCGGCTGCAAGACAGAAATCTAGCTCATGGCTTATGACGAATGCATCCTCATTATTTTGACGTTTAAGACCGACATCCGTCTTGCCGGAAAAAATCTTCTGGGTCATGTCGACCCCCTCAGGTTAGGGTCTACTTTGTATTTGAGGATTTGCCGGTCTCCTTGAAACTCTTCTTCATGAAATCTGCAAGGTCCGAAGCGTCCAACGTTATTTTAAGTTCCCTTCTAAATGCCGCCAGATCAGCATATAGAGCTGAAGCGTCGTGGTATCTTAAATCTCTTCTCTTCTCTAAACATTTCATGACAATGCGGTTCAGTCCTTCCGGAATCTGGGGCATCGCATTCGCTAACGGATCAATTTCCATTTTTGGAATCGCCCGAATTGCTTCGATATCGCTACTAAACCGATATACTCTCTTCCCAGTGAGTGCTTCATAAAAGACCAGCCCCAAGGCATAAATATCAGCTCTATGATCGACTGTTTCCCCCAGTGCCTGTTCTGGAGACAAATAGGCCAGCTTACCCTTAATCACACCCGCTTGGGTTAGACTCGGTTCAGACCGCGCCTTGGAAATTCCAAAATCACTTATCTTCACTTCACCCTGATAAGAGATTAGCAAGTTCTGTGGGCTAATGTCTCGATGGACAATATTGAAGGGTTCTCCGGTGTTGTCATCCCGCTTCTTATGAGAGTAATCCAAGCCCTTGCAGATCTCCGAAATAATGAAGACGGCATGGTCCACAAGCAGACCTTGATCGTGAGCTGAGATGATTTCTCCCAAATTCTTGCCATCGATATATTCCATTGCAATAAAATAGGCGTTTTCAATTTTTCCGTAATCGAAGATCTGGACAATATTCGGGTGCTGCAACAAGGCTGCCAACCGGGCCTCCCGGGTGAACATCTTGATGAAATCCGGATTCTCCACAAGGTGAGGTAGTATCCGCTTAACAGCCACTTTTCGTCGAAAACCATCCTGACGAACATAATCTGCCAGAAACAGTTCGGCCATTCCTCCCCGCGCCACCTTGCGACGCAAAAAATAAGGGCCGATCCGCTTCGTGCTCTCGATATCCTGTCTAACCTTCAAAGACCTGGCCGTCGCAACGCGATTCAACCAAAATAGAACGACGGCCAGCAGGATAGTCGCCAGGATTGCCCCCGATAAGTATATGAACCTCAACCGATCTAAGGTTCGACTGAGATGCGTAGCGGATAGAGCGATGTATACCTTTCCGATCTCCACACCTGAAAAAGTTATGTTTCTAGAAAAGCCGACAACCTCTGTTTTGTCAGGCGAGAGTCCCGCTGTTATCCTGATTTCGTCAATCGTATCGATCGGTCTCTGATTCTGCAATGACTCAAACTTGCGGTTTATCATCTCGCTGTCGGTGTGAGTGAGTATAGTATCTTCATGATCGGTTATCGCAGCAAAGTTCAGATCTTCCATTTCCTGGAATTCTTTGACTGCCACATTGAGAGCCAAGACATCTTTTTCTAACACAAAAGGGCCGCTTTTCGTCGCAAGACTCTGGGCAGCCGACAATCCTTGCTGATAGAATGCATCGTTCGTGCGCGTCGCCTCGAATTGATAGACAAAATAGCCGGCAACGATGGCAACGAACCAGACCACCAGAGAAACAACCAATTGTTTTCGGCTATACACGATGAGTCTTAATTTCGATATACCCTGCATGATTTTCGTGAATTTAATGAAGGTGCTCATCGAGAATTCCTTTACTTTGACTAACGTCATGGTACCGATTTCGCCGACAGACATGGAACACCTCCTTACCCTCCAGGTTTATGTGGCCAGTTTCCTTATGATCTCGGTGCACCGGAATACGACCTGGCGTTTAATCCATGAGAGATCTTCCCTCTTGGCGAGTTCAGACAACTTAATACCCTTCGAGCCTGAAGGTTCCCCACGACCCGACTCATACTTTGAGGCCTCGATTATCAGAAGCCTATCGAGGTCTCGACGATTGAATACCCTGTAGGACAGCGCTTTCTGCATTCCACACAATGGGCAGGTGACGCGAGATTTCTCCGAGATTGAAGCCACCACGGAACTCGCTCGATTGAAATCTTGGAACTTTCCAACTATAGATCTGACACTTTGGAAATTTACGAAGATAATTACAGACAATAAAATCAGGGCGCTTGAGACAGCTACGATTATGAATTTTTTTCTTATTTTAAAGGCCTCGGTGGCTGATAGACCAACAAGAATTCCTCCGATTTTCGTTCCGCCATAGGTTACTTCTGATGCGAAGTTGAGAATTTTCGAATAGGTGGCGAATTCACCTTCCCAAATCGCCACCTTCTCAATCGGACGCGCCGCTCCTGTCATCTCGGTTAAGAGATGCTCAGCACCTGTGAAAGCCACAACTTGATTTTCATGATCAACGACCGATGTATAAATGACGCCCGACCTCTTGGCGGCATCGAACAGCACCCTCTGAATTGTCTGAACATCTTTTTCTAAGAGCGGCAGGCTGACAAGTTTAGAAGACTCAAGCGTGATTTGGATTCCTGATTCTCTAATCCTGCCTTTTATCCGATCAATCTGGATAGTGATGATTGAGTAAGTGACGAGCATTGCTATCAGCCAGAGGACCAGGGTAAGGATCGATGGGTGGGTGTTTAGACCTGTCCCCTTTCGCTGGCTAGAATCCATGTAGAATTTCCCTCCTGAAGTTTATGGGATCACGGTCCATTTGTTTTCGCCGGTTGCACGGGTACGGGTGGATCTATCTGGAAAAGTCCGGCAGGAGTTTTGGATTACCCATGAATAGATTATTATGGTAAGAACGCAATGTCAAGGAAATTAACTACTTGAATTTTTTACCATTTGTCTATTACAGTGCACGCAACCATCAGGTTAACGGATGAGAGTGGTGCATGTTACCGATTCCGCTAATGTTCCTCAGGAACAACAGGATCTCCTTGGAAAACTGGGGAAACGCCTCCTTCAAAACTGCTTGAAAAAGGGGAGATTCTGTGGTAAAAAGAAAACGCCAATATGTATCCGTCATGAATCAAGCGATACGCTCGAACGCGTGCTGGTCAACAGGTTCTGATATTGCGACCCATCATATGTCTCGGAGAATTAACGTGCGTCGTCACCGTATTGGCCAAAGTCGCGTAAAGTGCATTTCCACGATCTCGAAATCTCTATTATTCCAAATACTCATAGCTACCATTACGGTGGTCTTTTACTCCTGTGCACCACGTCGTGCGGTCATCCAGACTCCAGAGAAAGGTCTTTTTCGCTCCGAAGACTACATTGTCTATAGGCTGCAGAAGAATGAAACACCTCCTGAATTGGCTGAAAGGTTTCTGGGGGGAAGGGAAAAGGCATGGATGATTGAGGAAGCCAATGGAGGAGGTCACTTCAGTAAGGGAAATGCCGTTGTTATTCCTTTGAAAGAGAAAAACAAGGGAGGACTGAGCGCTGAGGGGTTTCAGACCGTACCGATACTCACCTATCATCGGTTTGCCGAAGATTGCGATTCTCCTCTGTGTGCACCCACACGGGTCTTTGAGCTTCAGATGAGGTATCTGAAGGAAAACGGGTATCACGTCGTTACCCCTGGAGAACTCCTCGCTTTTCTGGAATATCGTCACGGACTTCCGAAAAAATCCGTGTTGATCACCATGGATGATGGGTATCGTTCTGCCTATGATATTGCCTATCCGATCCTCAAGAAATACGGATTCACAGCGACGCTATTCATCTATACGAGTTTTGTCGGTGTTTCCAGAATGGCCATCACTTGGGACCAGCTCAGAGAGATGAAAGCGAACGGCTTCGCAATCGGTTCGCACACCATACTTCACAGCGATCTCACCACGCCAAAGGAGGGGGAAACCGAGCTTGAATTTATTGCCAGGGTTGAAGAAGAGATCCAGGGTTCCAAGAAGATCATAGATCAGAAACTGGGGCAGGATACCTATATCCTGGCTTATCCGTTCGGCTATTACGATCAAAGATCAATCAATATTGCCCGACAGGCGGGATACAAGATCGCCATGTCTGTCAGAAGAGGGGGTAATCCCTTTTTTGCAAACCCCATGTCTTTGAGAAGGGATCAGATCTTGAAAAGAGACCTGCAAACCTTCCTCTCTAGACTTAAAACTATTAATCATCTTTCACTAAAGTGAGAAAGCCATGAAAAACAAAACAGGAATCATCGGTGTTGTCCTTTTGGTGGCCCTGGTCGTTGGGTGCGCGAAACCCGCCACCAAACGTCCGGCAGATCTGGCCAAGCAATATATGGCACAAGCACAGAAGTACGAAGCAGAAGGCGATCTCGTTGCCGCCTTGGAGCAATACAGACTTGCACTCACGGTGAATCCCGAAGACCAATTGGCCAAGGGAAAAAGTACAAAGATCGGGGAAGAAGTCCGCAGATTGGCTGAGGAGCACTATCAGGCCGGTCTAACATTCCATCGAAAGGGTCAATACGGGCCAGCACGCAAGGAGTTTCTGACTGCCCTGAGATATAACCCAGAAAACGCGGAAGCAAAAGACATGCTGACAGCTGCCAGCAAAGAGATAGAGCAAGTCAAAAGGTACATAGTTCATACCATTCGGCCGGATGAGAGTCTCTCAACATTGGCCGGACGTTACTATGGAGATTATCGGAAGTTTCATCTTATTGCGCAGTACAACGAACTGGAGGATGCCACAAAGGTTAGGGCCGGCCAGGAGATCAAGATCCCTGTCATCGAAGGAATGCCGATTATGGCAGATCCAGCAGTGATTCGGACTGATACTGGCGAACCCCTTGAGTCGATGCCTGGCGAAATCGTGACTGTCAAAAGTTACGTCACTCACACCGTTCAGCCGGGAGAGAGTCTTTCAAAACTGGCACAAATGTATTACGGCGATTACAAAAAGTTCGACCTCATTGCCGAATTTAATAGCCTAGAAGACGCAACCGGTGTAAAGGTAGGACAGGAGATTAAGATCCCTGAAGTCGAAGGAGTCCCATTTTGGGCGGAGGGAAAGGCTAAAGTGACGAAAGAGGCCAAGATACCGGAAAGTCTCACGGTAATTGAAGAAATCCCTGAGAAAGAAACAAAGGAAGAAGGCCTCATCGAGGAGCAAATAACGATAAAAGATCAGATAGCTCAATACCGGGAGCTTGGTATTGAACTTTTCAAAAACAAGGAATACGCTGGGGCGATCGCCGAATTTCACAAAGTTTTGAACGTACGGCAGGAGGATTCTGTCACACGCGAATACCTGGCAAAGTCTCATTTTGAACAGGGATTGGTTTTATTTACCAAAGAGGATTATCTGGCTGCCAGAGATGAATTCGAAGTGACGCTGCAATATGATAAGGATTGTGATAAGTGCACAGAAAATATCCAAAAATGCGAGAAGATGTATAAGGACGTTCACTACAATAAAGGGCTATCATACTTTCGAGATGAAGATTTAACGGATGCCATTCGAGAATGGGAACTGGTCTACGCATTAGACCCAAGCTACAAAGATGTAGACAAGAATCTCACAAAGGCGAGAACCCTCTTAGAACGTCTGGAAAGCATAAAACGAAGCAAAACTAAGGGCAGCCAAGAGTAACGGATTTCACCTCTCTCTTTTCTAACCGCCTCACTTCACTTAGGCCCAGTGAAATATGACAGATAAGCCTGCTATTGTCGTCCAGCTTGTGCATATCGAAGGCCCTCTGAAAGGTGAGATTCAGGAAT
>JABAOH010001498.1_pt1 | contig 53749 bp, 49 predicted proteins | sample 7062181 | NCBI WGS metagenome assembly JABAOH01 (sample SAMN14538630, study PRJNA623070) | marine sediment metagenome | biome: marine biome [ENVO:00000428]; feature: marine pelagic biome [ENVO:01000023]; material: deep marine sediment [ENVO:00002113]; isolation source: pool of 5 deep marine... | reverse complement strand
ACCGAGCAAAAAGGAGAAACAGGCAATAGCTAACCGAAGACGAGGAATGCCAGGTAGGGTTGTCGATCGCACCCGCATAAACAATCAGATAAGGCTGATTAAAGCCAAACAGATAAGGGTCGTTGCCGATGAGGGGCAAATCGGCATCATGGATATTGAGTCAGCGTTAAAGTTGGCTGGAGAACAAGAGCTGGATCTTGTAGAAATCAGCCCCGGGGCCGATCCCCCGGTCTGTAAGATCATGGACTACCGGAAGTTTAAATTCGAGAAGGGCAAGAAACTTAGGAAGTCCAGAAAAAAACAGGCTACTCTAATCCTTAAAGAAATCAGGATGCGCCCGTTTATAGATACCCATGATTACGAGTTCAAGAAGCGTAATGTGCGGAAGTTTATCGCTCATGGGGGCAAGGTTAAAGTGACAATCCGTTTTAGAGGGCGAGAATTTAATCGCCAGGAACTGGGAGCTAAGGTTCTAAACAGGTTGGCGTTGGAACTGGAGGATATCGCAAAAGTGGAATCCCAGCCGAAGATGGAAGGTCGCCAGATGGTGATGATTCTNNGGTGATGATTCTAACGGCCTTGTAAGTTCATTAATATTTCCTAACTTGAAGTTTATAGAATGTAATAAGGGACTCCTTAAGATTATCGCGAGTGTTGAATGAAGCAGGTTTGAACGGGGGAATGCAGGGGTCAGACCCGCCAAACTACACGACGGGTAAACCCGCCACCATGCCAAACAAACTGGCCCCTAAGTGTCGGGATCTATACGATGTTCCGACAGGCAGGCCTCGCCATAGGCGGGCACTACACGACGGGTAAACTTAAATATTGAGATTTTAGATACCCTAAAACCTGCACCCCGGAGGTGCAAGTGAGGCGCATTGAATGCATAGTTCAGAATACAGAATTCAGAATTAGTAAATCACAAGATACTATGATACCTAAAACCTGACGTAGTGCAAATATGGCGGCATATTATTGCATACTTTCTTATGATACAACTTCTGATTTAAGTCCGCATCTAATCAGACTTTCGTTCATATGTTTACGTTCATCCAATCCCATTCTCCGCACAACATCGCCCCATGTTTTTAAATCACCATAATTACTTACAAGTGAGGCATCTACTGGCTGATTGTCCAGTTCAGGGTGCTCTTTTGCAAATTTCATATATTCGTGCTCTGCATGATCTTCAAAATCAGCATTCAATTTGAACGCAGCTTCTATATTAACATAGGCAAGGATACGGCTGAATACACTATATTGAAAAGCTGCAATATAAGAGGCAAAAATGTCCTTGAACCAATTGAGTTTTATATTATCCTGCCTTATTTTTTCGTTAGCCATTTGTAAATGCCAGAATTCATTATCCTGTGCCTCGCGTCCCCACCTGATTATGCCTTCTGCTTCCTCTATAGATACGTTATCTGAGAACCAATGGTTCAATTTATGGTACTGCCTTATCTCCCAAGCCTGATATGGTATCCTGGCAAGTATTTCCAGTAGCCGTACTTTCCCCCAAGACAATTTTCTGCCGTAAAAAGTATCCATCCCCCAGAAAAACATCTTTGCAAGGATTCCGTATTTTCTTGCGGGTCTTGTCAGTGTTGCTTCCTGCTCTTTAACAAGGTCTAAAACCATTCTTACCCCCCCTTTTTGAGGTAAATTCACTATCTAATTAAATACTACCGCTACTGTAAACATAATGCAATATCATGGGAATAGGGGACGTTGGGGAACTGTTCCCCAAAAATTGTGCCACTTAAAACTTAGCGGGTGGGGGTGGCGTCAGACTTAAATATTGAGATTCTAAGCAAGGAAGTTTGGATAATCAGGGTCATGCTATGTTTGCCTTAATTATCAATAATAAAACCTGCCTCTACTTTTTACCTAGGAGTAATCTTATATATTTTGTCATCACCTGGTGCGGGGGAGCCCCTGCCGTCGGTGTTATTAGTCAGAAAATACAGTGCACCATCAGGCCCTTCAACGACATCACGAATTCTTCCGTATTTACCATTGTCATAATCAGTTGCAAACCAACGCTCAATCTTTTTTACCCGATTATTCCTATCAAGAATTATCCGTATAAGTGCCTCGCTCCTCAAAGTAGCAACAAAGAGATTGTTCTTCAGGTATTTCAGTAAATTGCCTCTATAAAAAGTAATGCCCGAGGGGGGTGTTGTTTTTTTCCACACAATAAGCGGTTCAACAAACTTATTAATACCAGGGGCTCCAATCGCACTTGGCCAGCCGTAATTTCCACCTTTCCTGATAATGTTTATTTCATCATGTGCAAAATGGCCAAATTCTCCTGAAGGTCCGTGCTCGGATGAAAAAAGTTCAACCGACTCAGGATGCCATGCGATTCCCTGCGGATTTCTATGGCCATAGGAGTATACCGGAGATCCCTTAAACGGATTATCAACAGGTATCATACCATCAGGGGTGATCCTCAATATCTTACCTCCAAGAGACTTCAAGTCCTGCGCCTGTTCAGCATTAAAAATCTCTCCTGTCGTTATATAAAGCAGTCCATCAGGACCAAACGCGATCCTGCCCCCATTATGGAAACTGGCTCCAGGAATGTCATCAATAATCACCGTATCGAGCACTCCGGTTTGATCTTTATCCTTTATTCTGATTACCCTATTGAAGAGCTCACCGCCCTTTCTATAGGTATGCATTGCATAGATAAAAGGTTTAACCGGGAAGTCAGGGTGTTGTGTAAGTCCCATGAGCCCTCCCTCTCCAATATGTGCCACATTAATAACTGCATATGGCCGTTCCTGAAGTTTCCCATTTATAATAAGTCTTATTCTGCCCTGCCTCTCGCTCACTAAGGCCCTGCCGTCATTAAGAAATATAAGCGACCACGGAATCTCTAGATTGTCTATCCAGGCATTCACTTCTACCCCGTCACCCTCTGGCATGAAAACATCTTTAACAGTTTGTGGTGATTTCCCCACTTTCTGAGAACACGCCACTGCTACATGAACTATATTGATCAGCACCAGAATAATAAATATTTTTTTTATGGTAACCGCCTTCTCATTTTTTAGATATAGATATATTAAATTCATGAATTTTCTCATGGAAGGAACTCTCAATTATAAATTTATCACGTTCTATAAAATATCTAAAGAATATTATTTCTAACTTAATGGATGTTTTTTAAACCGGCTTCCTGTACCTTTTCTCCTATGCGTTTCGCATAATTCGAAAGCGGCTCAATCGCTGTCAGACTGCCTGTGCCGCCGATCATCTTTGCCGCCGGTATGGTGAAGAACCCGGTTCCGCTGCCCACTTCGAGGATGGTCTGACCGGGTTCAATGCCTGCGCCTTTCAGCGTTCTGTCCGGGTCGAGTATCCAGTGTCGCAGCCAGCTCTCCATTATCATCCCGGCCGGTTTGAAGATCAGGTTCAGGATCCTTACCTTTCCCAGTTCATCTGCCTTCAAATTCCATCCCAAGGTGACTATGTCCCCACTATGATGACTTCATATCTTACTTTCTCTTAAGACAACGTTTATTAACAGATCTTCGTATTTCTCTTTTTCTTCTATCATCGGGATGTGCGCTGAGTTTTCAAAAATGATAAGTTTTTTCCCTTTTTCAGCGTCTAAGCTTTCAAAAAAATTCTCAACAAGAACAGTAGGAGTGGCCATATCGTACCTGCCTTCAAAGAAATATACGGGGACCTTGAGAGATCGGATCTCCTTTGTAATATCGATATTATTAATTTCATCCCACATTGCTTTTGTAGAAAAATCCAGTCCTTTCATCATTAAATTTTCAAACCCTTCTGAGAATGAATATTCAGGTGAAGTAAAAAAGCTTAGGAGAAGCCCTCCTATTTGCCTGATACTGTCATTATGGATCACTCCTCCAAATTGAAAAACATAGTTCTGCATTTTGAATAACCTTTCTGGAGTGTCATAAGGCGGCGGCCCGATTTCCCTTATTACATTTTGAATTTTCACATCCCCGGATCTTTCTGCTTCTTCCACGATAAAATTATGCGATATCTTGAGCTGTTCATGGTGGTTTATAATTTGCCCGACTCCTACATAAGCATGTATTTTTTCAGGATATTTATGCGTGGTCTTTATCCCGGTCACCGATCCCGATGAGTGCGCGATCAAAAAGACCTTTTGAGCGTTAAGTCTCTTTCGTATATATTCGATTAACTCATTACAGTCTTCAACAAATCTGTCTATAGTCATTGAATGCACAGGGATGTCACGATCATATGATTTACCGGCTCCTCGCTGGTCCCAATGGACTACTGTAAAATGTTTAATTAATTCAGCATCCTGATTGCGCGAACTTGGCATGCCCGGTGCCGGTGCGCCTGGGCCGCCATGCAGAAAGAGTAAAACCGGATTGTTTTGATCTGTACCCCTGATGAATATCCATTGTTTTAAACCGCCCAGTGTGATCTCCTCCAGTGAACTTATGCCGCGTGGGGTTTCAATTTTGGTCGAACTTCTCAGGATCATCTTGTACATGAGTAAGCTGATAAGAACAAGTGATACAAGTCCTATGGAAATATACACTGCCCATTTAATAATCTTTAAGAACCATTTCATCTCATTTCCCTTTTAATTTATATTTCTAAAAATCGGGGACACGTCCTGTTTTTCATCCCAAGCATATCCAAACAATAAAAAAAGTGCAATAGGGGTCCTTTGTGGGGTCAGACTTAATAATTGAGATTCTAGATATACCCTAAAACTTGCACCCCGGAGGTGCAAGTGAGGCGCCATAAATCCTATGAATAGGAAGTAAGGGACGTAGTTTCCTAGCATTACTTATTTAACAATTAAATAACTTTTGATATTGCAGGGTGTTCACCTTAATTATCATAAGAACATTTTTATCTTAATTTAGTTATTCACATTAGGAAACAATGTCCCGTAGATTCATTTTCTACTGATGTTATTTTTTTACTCCCAGCATAAACACCGGAATTGAAGTGATTAATAAAGCACTTATAATCCAGAAGGCATATAAATAATCAAATTGTGCTATTAAAATTCCTGAGAGTATAGGACCTGATGCATGGCCTACATCAAATATCGTTCCGAATGTTCCCATAGCAGTACCAAAATTCTTTTCTTTACACATATCGGCAACAAGTGCAGCCGTAGAAGAAGTTACAAATGCCTCTCCTAAACCAAAAAACATAGCGGTAATCACGAGCAAATAAAAATCTTTCAGAAGGGGAATTATTCCGAATGATAAAGCACATAAAATCATTCCGGAAATTATTATAGGTTTCCTTCCATATCTGTCAGAAATCTTTCCCATTACTGGTTTTGATATTATTATCACTAATATCTGGATTCCCCATAAAAGGCCTGCCTGAAATTCATTTAGCCCAGCAATTGTAACTGCATAAATAGGAAGAAATGCCTCTAATGCACCCATAGCCATATTCTGAAGTCCTTCCATATTCGACGTGATAACAATTCTTTTATCACTTATCACTTCTTTTATTCCTGATATGAATCGAAGAGTGGATTCTTTTATTCCCGCTCCTTTTTCGACGGTCTCTTTTTCTTTCAATAAACCAAAGGCAAGAATCAGCGACATCAAGCCTGAAAAACCGCTTACAAGGTATGCTGTATAAAAATTAGCAGCTGATGTATTTCCTGATATACTGTGGAGTATAAAGCCGCCAACCGGCGCCCCTAAAAGATTCCCGATTATTGTTACAGAGGAAAACCATGAAAGCATTTCCCCTTTTTTACCCTTTGCAATATCTGCAACGATAGCCATGGAAACCGGACCATATATAGAAGTTGCGAGGCCGTGCAAAAATCTAACAATGATTAAAGTGTAATAATCTTTAACCATTAGATAAGTAAAAGGCATAATAGCAAATACAAAAAGACCAGTGAGCATTGTTTTCCTTCTTCCGATGACATCAGACAATGCTCCTGATGGAAGTTTGAAAAAGATTCCGGTAACAGTGGATATACCTACGATAAACCCTATAACCTCAGGGCCTGCTCCAAGATATAACGCAAAAAGGGGCAGCACTGGACTCCTTGCCAGTGAGTATGAAAACCTCGCAAAAAACCCCACAGTGCAAAGTGCAGCAAAGGGTGTAAACATATTCTTCATTGATTCTTTTTTATAATGTGTTTTGGAGGAGTTTTACTGTCTAAATATATACTCTTCCCGTTTATGATGAAAGGAATTTCCATAACTACCTTAGCTTTTATAGTTATATTAATACTTTTCTTACACGTTAAAAATGATTTTAATCATAGCAGTGAAATTATTTGTATTTTCGTATAAAGCTAAAGGGTCAGCCCTTGAACTGTGACAAATACCTAAAACTTACACCCCGGAGGTAGCTTTGATTCCAGCGTGATAAAATCGTGAAAAAAGTATGTCAAAAACGCCATAAAATCATCAAACTACATCGAAGATGAAAATGGCTGTAAAGCCTTGCCCCGTAAATAAAGCCCTATCCTTTCTACGGGGTTTAGTATCAAGGGTTTATACGGTATTTTCAAGCACTTGGCATGAACCATATGGTACATGCCTTGTAAAATCCCATTTTTCATATTCCTAAATCCCGATTTTCGGGAGAGTTTACCCTGAATAAACTGAAGGGATTCCTGCCCCGACAAGTCGGGATCTGATGAGGAGGACAGGGGGCGCCATAATCAGAAGTCAGAACTCAGAATTCAGATTGCAGAAGGAAAAAAAGTAGGAACGATGCAGTAGGAAGTAAACACTTACAAGTGAGAGGGAAGGTCATAAGAAAATCTTCATAAATCTTTCATATTTTTCTCATTTTTTCTTCGCATTTAATTGGTACCCTAAAAATAATAGCGAAGTGTTTTAGGATTATGGGTAAAAGGTATGCAAACGGATGTCCTTCTTTTGAAAAATAAAATAAAAGGTACAGACCGTCGAAATAGTATCTTCCAGTGTCATACTTCCCGGCAGAGTGGTAACCCTGATATTTTTCAGAGGAGCCGGAAAATCAGGTCTCTTCTGGTTGATTCTGTTGCTTTCGCCCAATCACACATTTCTTGATTATGAGAAATCATTGAAACTATTATGAAAATGAGATCACGACAATGAATGAACTGACTGCAGGAAGCTACAAGGAACAATTTTTGATAAAAAAACCAATTATCTTCGGAATGTTCGCCGGAGCAACTCTGCTAGCGGTCTATTTCCTTATCCTAACTGTTGCAAATTCATTCAGTCACTCAATTGAGCAGTTCAGGGAGATATGGTACTGGATAGCATTGCTGGTTACGGGATTCAGTATACAGGTCGGTCTTTATACATATATTAGGGGTGCAATGAAAATGAGAAAATCATCAGGCGTCGCAACCTCGACCGTAGCTGCTGCTGGAGGTATTTCAACTACTTCGATGGTTGCATGTTGCGCTCATCATGTAACAGATATTCTGCCGATTTTGGGTGTTTCTGCAGCCGCTGTTTTTCTGAACCAGTATCAGAATCTATTCATCATAGTTGGAGTCCTGTCGAACCTCATCGGCGTTACTCTGATGCTGAAGATAATACAGAAACATGACCTGTACCACAGGGGACAGAAAATATTTGATGTTCTCATGAAGCTCGATATGAAGAAGTCTCTTTATGCTGTAAGTGTATTAAGTGTTTTTACTTTTTTGGTAACCCTATATAAAAGCCTGTAAGGAGGAGACATGAATATGAAGAAGATAAATATATTTTTACTTTCTGTGTCGGTTGGGATTGCAATAGTATTTGCTGTTGCATCCATCCCGAGGATCTGGACAGATAATCCATCGGATGCAGTGGCCACAGAGACAGGAAAAGCAACATTCAGTGCAAAGACTACCGGAAGTCTGGAAGACGGCGATGTTGAAATTCAGCTTACCCCCGGATTGATTAATGACAACAGACTCGTGGTCAAAGTAGCCATGAATACCCACTCAGTCGATCTCGGAGCGTTCGATCTGGTAAAAATAACAACTTTAGAGTATGGAGGAAAAACGATAAATCCGATTGAAGCAAAGAGGCCGAGCGGACATCATTCGTATGGCAAAATTATTTTTGATATCGGAGAGGAGCTCAGCAGCTTTAAAATCAACATCAGAGGGATTCCGAAAATCCAGAATAGAGTATATGAATGGAATACGGAGTAAACAAGAAAAGCTGTTTCGGATGATGAAAAACCATACAAAGACGGCCATGGATGCTGCCACTGACTGTTTAATAGTATCAAAAAAAAGATTTGAAAATGCTGATTTTTATGAGAATATGTAAATAAGGGGGGTGATACTATGACTATAAGGAAGGTAACAAAAAGGGAAGCCCTTACCTGTAAGTGCCACAGTTCCTGCTGAAGGCTTTTACAGGCTTGAGTCACTAAATATATGCACAATACAGTCAATAGAGGAATTTTATGAAAAAGATATTGTTTGCAATTATTATTTCAATAGCATTGTCTGCGGGTTACGGCCTTTCCCAGATGGGCGGAATGTCCGGTGGATACAGCGGGCAGGGGATGATGGGCAGCGGGATGATGGAAGAACAGCAGGGGCAGATGGGCCAGGGCGGAATGATGAATATGATGAACCGGATGACAGACATGATGCAGAAGATGTCGGATGTGATGGATAAGGGAATGAGCCCTGAAAACATGGGCGGAATGTCCGGGATCATGAATGAGATGTCAACATACATGATGGACCTGTCACGGATGTTGCAGAAGGGTGAATCATCACAAGGTGATATGCGAATGCTTGAACAGAGGATGATGGATACCGAGCGAAGACTTGATATGATGAGATAATAATAAAAGAACCGGAATCCAGTACATCAGCACGTATAGGTCTGCCCAACTGAGCAAGGGGCTGAATCAATGAAGAGAGACCCCGTATGCAATATGGAAGTTAATGAGAAGGATGCCTTTACAGCAGAATGTGATGGAGATATTTATTATTTCTGTTCAGAAGGATGCAGGGAAAGGTTTCTGAATGAAAGGGTATGTAAACTCCCGCGTACATCATACGACCTTATAATTATCGGAGGCGGTCCTGCCGGACTGACTGCTGCTGTATATGCGGCAACCCTCAGGATGGATGCCCTTCTTATCACTAAAGACCTTGGAGGACAGGCGATCGACAGCACAAAGATCGCTAATTATATGGGGTTCGATTTCATAACAGGACCTGAACTCATCGAGAAGTTCCTGTATCAGTTAATACATTCGCATTATATTGACCATCTCATCTCGGAAATAGAGAAGATTGAGCCTGCAGAAAGAGGATTCCATGTTACGACCTCGGAATTGAACAGGTATTTTTCGAAAACGTTAATAATAGCCACTGGCATGAGCCGAAGACGTCTCGATGTGCCCGGAGAGGAGGAATTTCAGAGGAGAGGTGTCTTTTACGGAAACTTACAGGATTTTTCCTTTGTCCACAAAGAAGACGTGGCTGTTATAGGCGGCGGCAATTCGGCATTGCAGATGGTTAAGAACCTTCACGAGATTGCAGGGAAGATATACATTGTCAGTGACACGGAACTGACAGCAGATCCTTCTGTAATTGAAAAAATCCTCAGCTTTAATAACGTGTATAAATACGAAAGCTATAAGGTTCTGGAATTAACCGGGAATGAGACACTTTCGGGCATAACGGTCAGAAAAAAAGCAGAGGGAGCGACCATCACTCTGCCGGTTAGGGGGGTTTTTATTGCGATAGGACTTCAGCCCAATACTGCGGTTGTCTCTCATCTTGTTAAATGCAATGAACGTAGAGAGATAGAAGTCAATCCAGACTGCTCTACTTCTCATCAGGGCATCTTTGCAGCAGGTGACGTTACCAATGCCTTCGGCAAAAGAATTATCATCGCTTCAGGCGAAGGGGCAAAAGCGGCGCTGGCAGCAAGGCAGTATATTCTCCATGCAAAAGGAGGTTGAAGCCTGACCAGAAATAGCAATGAACGATTAATAAATGATTAATGTGCATGGAAAAAATGGAGAATCCTCATAATGTCCTTTTGAAAGATGAAGAACATATGGTAGAGGGGAGGTAAAAAATGAGGAATTGCAACCTTTTTAGTCACAAGCGGGCAGAGATGTGATGATAAGCCGAAGAAGGAGTTACGTAATCACTATAATCATATCCTTATTGCTTATTACCTATCTTCATTATTCCACCATACCCGAGATCTACTCACTGCACGATATTTACAGGGAATTTTATTATGTGCCTGTTTTCCTGGGCGCTCTTGTGTTCGGACTCAGAGGAGCAGCCCTGACATATTTATTCGTTCTTGCTCTCTATATACCCTATATCTTCATAAGCTGGACTGGCAGTTTCACATCTGAGGCGAATAAATTCCTGCACCTCCTTTTGCAGGGTCTTCTTGCATTTTCTGCCGGTGTTCTTATTGACCGCGAAAGAATGAGCAGGGAAAAGCTTCAGAAGGAGCGATATCTATCAGGCATCGGTCAGGCAGCAACTGCTATTGTGCATGATCTGAAAAATCCACTTACAGCGATTCTCGGATTTGCAAAACGTATTAAAGAAGGAAAGGTCAACGCGGACAGTAATATTCAGGCAATAATAGATTCTGCACACGGTATGCAAAGAACCGTGAACGATGTGCTTGATTTTGCGAAACCGATTCGACTGGAGCTTCGGGAAGAAGATATTCGTCATGTCATCGAAAGGGCGTGCGATATCTGCAAGACAAAGGCTGAAGAAGGCGAAGTGAAAATTTCATATGATCTGTCATCTGCCCCCTTTCGGATATTAATTGACCGTTCCCAAATGGAGAGAGCGATAGCAAATCTTCTCAGTAATGGCATTGATGCCTCCGGTAAAGGTCAAACAATAACCATTAACACAGTAATCTCAGGGAATTCCTTCTTCATAATGCTTAATGACCAGGGTTCAGGCATGAATAAGGAGACACTTGAGAACATCTTTGTCCCTTTTTATACAACTAAAGACAATGGGACAGGGTTAGGAATGCCCATAGCAAAAAAAATAGTTGACGGGCATGGGGGCAGGATGAATATTCACAGCCAGCCAGGCAGGGGAACCAGTATCACGATAGAATTAGCTTTAAAATTATGATATTTTTTGGTCATGCGGAGGGATTGAATTTTAGGAATTATGGATGGGGAATGGATTTAGGCAGTGTTTTGAAGTTCCACTTCGAGATAATTGCAATTTCAATAATTGTATTAAAAGTATGGCGCTGACAGTAAAAGAGATAGCGGAACTCTACCGGAAAAGAGCAAAAAATTATGATCTTACGGCCAATCTCTACTACCTTATCGGATTCAGGGAATATAAATACCGGAAGAAGGCTGTAGAGGTTCTTCATTTAAGGTCAGGGGATACTGTTGTGGAGATAGGGTGCGGTACGGGACTGAACTTCTCTTTGTTGCGACATGCTGTTGGAGATGGGGGAAGGATAATAGGAATAGATCTCACCGATTCCATGATCATGCAGGCAGAGAAACGGATAAATGAAAATGGCTGGACAAACATAGAGCTGATGCGGTGCGATGCCTCAACTTACAGTTTCCCTGAAAATGTTGATGGGATTATTTCGACTTTCGCAATCACGCTGATTCCTGAATATGATTCAGTCATCAAAAACGGTGCAGAAGCCCTGGAAACTCATAAGCGTTTCGTAATTCTGGATTTTAAGCGACCTGACAATATGCCGATGTTTTTAATACGCTTTGGAGTCTGGATAACAAAGCCTTTCGGGGTGAGTCTGGACATAGCAGAACGCCATCCATGGGAATCTATTAAAAAATATATGAATAATGTCTCTATGACCGGGCTTTATATGGGTTTTGTTTATATAGCTTCAGGTGAAAAAGGACAGAACCGCTGAGGATTATTAATTGGCAGGTTGTATGATGATAAATTGAGTACGTTATAGACAGTAATTTATGAAGGAAACAATAAGCATAATAGGTGCCGGCCCGGCGGGTTTAACAGCATCAATTGTTCTTCGAAAACACGGATTTCCGGTTAAGGTATATGAAATGTCTTCGGATGTGGGTCATCGGCTGAACGGAGATTTCCAGGGACTCGAAAACTGGAGCTCAGAGAGAGATATCACAGATGTGCTTAAAGATATCGGCATTGAGATAAATTTTCTGTGTGTACCTTATTATGGGGGTATAGCATACTCTCCTGGAATGAAACCCGTTGAAATAAAGTCAGACAGGCCAATTTTTTATCTTGTTAAAAGAGGCACGATGCCCGAAACGTTTGACACGGGTTTAAAGGAGCAGGCCCTGTCATCAGGTGCAGAGCTACTTTTTAATCACCGTCTTGACACTTTTGATGGAAAGGCAATTGTGGGAACAGGCCCAAAAGGGGCTGATGCCATTGCTATCGGCATAACATTCAATACTGAAACGGGGAATAAGGCGGTTGTGGTACTTGATGATAATATCGCTCCGAAGGGATATGCATATCTCCTTGTGAATGATGGATACGGAACAATGGCAACAGTCATATACAGGGAATACAGAAAAGGAGATGAATTTTTCGAGAATATGATCAGATTTTTCAAAAATAACTTTGACATTACTATTGAAAATGAGAAGAAATTCGGGGGGTATGGGAACTTTTTCATGCGTGATACTCAGATTAACCATAAGAAACTTTATGTTGGCGAATCTGCGGGTTTTCAGGACTGTTTGTGGGGTTTCGGGATGAGGTATGCGATTTTATCGGGTTATCTGGCAGCTAAAAGTATTATCGAAGGTTCTGATTATGACAGTCTCTGGAGAAAGGAGCTGAAACCGATGCTCGAGACCTCTCTCATTAACAGATATCTGTTCGAAAGGTTTGGACATGCAGGATACAGATTTCTGATAAAAAAATGTACTGTTATCAATCCCTGCGATCTGCTAAGAAAGCATTACAATTATTCTTTTTTAAAACATCTTCTTCTGCCGTTCGCGAGAAAGAAATATGAAAGCAGGGTGAAAGACCTGAGTTGTAACCATGAAAACTGTTCATGTGTCTGGTGTAGATGTGGTGAGAAAGAGTGCCCATAGAAATTCTTAATTCATTCATATTTTCTTGATACGATTTAAATATGTGAGGAGGACTGGATATAAAGATATCGAAGGTCGCGAAGAAAAAGGCATTGACATGGAAATATCACAGTTCAAACTATTGAACTTTTTTTGGGACATGGAGAGATGCGATGGGAGTAAGCACTAAAAGGGGGGATGACGGATATACCAACACGCTGAGTGGACAAAGGGTATCCAAATATCACGTAGTCACAGAGGCAGTAGGAACCCTTGACGAAGCCAACTCATTCCTGGGGTTGGCAAGGGCATCTTCTAAAGAAAAGAAGATCAGACGAATTCTATTGCAAGTGCAGAAACACCTCTTTATTATTGGGTCTGAACTCTCCGTTCCCAAAGGTAGCGGCAAGCCCCCTAAAAAAATAATGTCAGAAACAGAAGTAATGTGGCTGGAAAGGCTTATTGATGATCTGGAAGAAGCCCTTGCGCTCCCCCCGGGGTTTATGATATTCGGCCAAGAAACGTGTTCAGCCCAGATGGATGTTGCGCGGTCAGCCGTTAGGAAGGCAGAACGGATAGCAGTGAAGATGAACAGTGAAGATATGATCGGGAATCCCATTATTCTTAAATATCTTAATAGACTTTCGGATTTGATTTTTGTTCTCGCATGCTTTGAAGAGAAAAATGATGAAGAAAGGCGAGGGATCAACAAGTCCCTGTTGTATTCTCGCCTGTCTGATCCGGCAGCACGCAAGCTTGCAATATTTATCAGCTCAATTATTCTGATCCTTGTAGCCGTCGTTATTTTAATTTTGATTTTTCACAAGCCGGCTCAGAAATCCAGTGCCCCAGTTGAACATATGCAGGAAATGGAAAATTTGCATTAGTAACGATGCCGAAGGGGGAACATAAAAAGGAAGTATAGTCAGCTAATGCCCACTCTATTCGGAATCGGTGTCTCGCCTATGCTCCAGTTAAGTGTTACCTGCATGCTGACGTTTTGGATAACAAGGCGATTATTGTACGAAAATGGCATTTACTCTAAAAAGCAATAAGCCGGATTGAAAGGAACAGAATATGCACGGTGAAGATGTTTCTTATGCCTATGGATTTTGGAGCCTTGTTATTGTTAACACCGCCCTTTTTCTATTCTTTATCCTGAGTTTTATGACACCTTTAAAGAAAAGGGAATGGCGGTCAATGAGTGTAACCATAGCCTTCTTCGTTGCGCTCTTCACAGAGATGTACGGTTTCCCCCTTACTATTTATATACTTACCGGTTTTCTCGGAAGCAAATACCCTGCATTAAATCCCTTTTCTCATGCAAGTGGTCATTTGTGGGTGGTATTTCTTGGAGGCGGCAATGTTATGCTTACCTTCGTTCATTTGATAAGCAATGTAATGGTCATTGCGGGTTTCTGGATAATGTGGAGGGGCTGGCGACTGGTTCATGGTGCAAAAGGCAAACTTGTAACTGAGGGACCTTATGCATATGTAAGACATCCTCAGTATTCAGGGCTGTTTCTGGTAATGACCGGGATGCTGATCCAGTGGCCGACAATTATAACTGCGGTTATGTTTCCTGTGCTTATTTATGCCTATTACCGATTGTCAAAGAGGGAAGAACGTGAGATTATTATATTATTCAGTGACGAATACAAAAGCTATATTGAAAAAACACCGATATTCATACCTTCATTAAGTTCAAAAAATAAGTGATGATTTTCAATAAAAATAATTAATTGATTATTTTATTTCGGGAGGAAACAATGAAAGTCACAGATCCTGTATGCAAAATGACCATAGAAGAAGAGGATGCAGCCTTTACATCATCGCATAAAGGCACCATTTATTATTTCTGTTCAAAGAATTGTAAGGATAGATTCGATAAAGACACTGATTTATTTATCAAAGTAGAATCTGCCGGGACTTCAGAAACAAAGGGAATTTACACCTGCCCCATGCATCCTGAGGTGGAGCAGGAAGGGCCGGGTTCATGCACAAAGTGCGGCATGGGACTTGAACCGGTTATACCCTCTATTAGCACATTTAAAACAGAGTGGACATGCCCCATGCACCCTGAGGTCGTCAGTGACGTGCCTGGAAACTGTCCAAAATGCGGTATGGCGCTGGAGCCGAAAACAGCTGTATTTGAAGAGGAGGAAAATCCGGAACTGAAAGACATGACGCGCCGCTTCTGGGTAAGTATCATTTTCTCAGTGCCTCTTATAATGATAGCAATGCGGGGGCTCATTCCCGTAATAGATATCGAACATATTATTTCACCGGTGATTCTGAAATGGGCAGAGGTTTTTCTTGCAACACCTGTTGTCCTGTGGGGAGGGTGGCCTTTCTTTGTCCGCTGTGTTCAATCGGTTATAAACCGCAGTCCGAACATGTTTACCCTGATAGGTCTCGGTGTGAGCGTTGCTTACGTATATAGCCTTATTGCAGCGGCTTCTCCGGGTATTTTCCCGGAATCTTTCCGTGATGAAAGCGGAGAGGTCGCCCTGTATTTCGAGGCTGCCGCAGTAATCGTAACCCTTGTACTGCTTGGCCAGGTGCTTGAACTCAGGGCCCGGCACAAGACCGGCGCTGCCATTAAAGCCCTTCTCGGCCTGGCGCCCAAGAAAGCCCGCAGGGTCAGGAACGGGACAGAGGAGGATATCCCCCTTGAGCATGTTGTCCCCGGAGACCTGCTCCGCATCCGGCCAGGAGAGAAAGTGCCTGTTGACGGTGTCGTCACTGAGGGCTCAAGCTCAGTTGATGAATCAATGGTTACCGGTGAACCCATCCCTGTACTGAAACAATCGGGTGACTGGGTCATAGGCGCCACAGTGAATGGAACAGGCACACTTGTCATGAAAGCAGAAAAAGTGGGGGCAGAGACATTATTGTCCCAGATAGTCCATATGGTTGCAGAGGCGCAGCGGAGCCGTGCTCCGGTGCAGAAGCTTGTTGATATCGTGGCAGCTTATTTCGTTCAGATAGTCGTAGCTATCGCCATAGCGACATTCATTATATGGGCATGGATAGGGCCTGAACCTGCTATGGCTATAGCGCTCATCAATGCAGTTGCAGTATTGATTATTGCCTGTCCCTGTGCTCTCGGGCTGGCGACTCCAATGTCCATAATGGTTGCTACAGGCAAAGGGGCTACAGCAGGGGTTCTTTTCAAAAATGCAGAGGCGATAGAAGTAATGAAGAAAGTGGATACTCTCGTTGTTGATAAAACTGGGACACTTACAGTGGGTAAACCAAAACTTGTTCAAGTATCTCCGACCAATGGTTTTGATGAAAAATCCATACTCAGTTTTGCAGCAACTATTGAACAGGGAAGTGAACACCCGCTTGCAGCAGCAATAGTAGCAGGTGCTAAAGTAAAAGGTGTCACACTAAACAAGGTAGATTCCTTTGAATCCTTGACTGGCAGAGGAGTTATAGGCAAAGTGGATGGTCATGAAGTAGCACTTGGGAATCGGAAATTACTTAATGACATAGGTGTCAATCTTGGAGATTTACTAAATAAGGCCGAGACGATGCGCAGCGAGGGGCAAACAGTGATGTTTCTTTCTGTGGACCGAAAACCAGCAGGTCTTCTTGGAGTGGCTGATCCTATAAAGGACACAACACCGGAGGCTATCGAGCAACTCCATAAGGAAGGAATTCGTATAGTGATGATAACAGGTGACAGTCATACTACTGCTAAGGCTGTATCGAAAAAGCTCAGTCTTGACGATGTCATTGCAGAAGTGCTTCCTGATCAAAAGGCAGAAGCTGTCAAACGTCTGCAAAAAGAAGAAAGGATCGTAGCGATGGCCGGAGACGGTATCAATGATGCGCCTGCTCTGGCACAGGCACAAGTTGGTATAGCTATGGGCACTGGTACTGACGTAGCCATGGAAAGCGCTGGCGTAACATTGGTAAAAGGAGATCTCAGGGGTATTGTGCGCGCCCGACGTCTTAGCAGGGCGACAATGCGCAATATAAAGCAGAACCTTTTTTTTGCATTTGTATATAACTCAATTGGTGTCCCTATAGCAGCAGGAGTACTTTATCCATTCTTCGGGATTTTATTGAGTCCGATAATAGCAGCTGCTGCAATGAGCTTCAGCTCTGTATCAGTAGTAGGGAATGCTCTCAGGCTGAGAAAGGCAAAGATGTAATGCAATATATATAGGCAAATTATAAGGGGTTTTAACTGTGAAATATGAATAGGGGGGAGTAAAGATCCAAAATAAAGAAGGATGAAAAAAATATGCATTGGGGTGATTTTGGATTGGGAATGGGATTCGTATCAATCTTTATGATTTTGCTCTGGGTGATTGTTATTTTAGGGATAGTGTTTCTTGTGAAATACATTGCTGGTGGGAGCAAGACGAAAATTGAGGAAGAATCCACGCTTGAGATACTCAAGAAAAGATACGCAGAGGGAGAAATAACAAAAGAAGAATTTGAGAGAATGAAAGGCGATCTTTCAAAGGATTGATAAATTATAGAATTTCTCTGGTTCCAAGAGCTGTTTTTTGGACTCTTACTACAGTACTTTCTGCTACCGGATGTGTAATGATTTACAACTGAAAAGCGGTCTGGCTTAAATTGGAAACCGGACTGGAATTTTAGAACCAGATATTCTCATGGGATGTAATAAGTAGAGTGAAAAGGAATACAGAGTAACACCAAAAGACATGATCCCTGATCAGGGGGAATACTGCGATACTTAATTGGAAAAGTCCGCTTCTTGAAGATGCTAAAAAATAAAAACTGAGGTGTGACATAATGTACAAAGATCCTGTATGTAAAATGGATGTAAGAGAAAACAATGCATTAGGCACAAGTGTTTATAATCGCAAGACATATTTTTTCTGTTCTCAGGAATGCAAAGACAGATTTTTAAAGAATCCGGAATTCTTTGTTTCCGAAACAGAAAATCAAACAAAAATAAAGTGCATTGCATGCCATACAGATGTAAAAGAAGGCCTTTATTTTCAAAACAAAGGGCCTTATTGCTGTGAGAAGTGTTATTTTCGTGACAAGTTAATAGGGGATGTTCTTGACAAGATGGAAGGCATATACCTGGCAACGATAGAAGCCTTTGTCGATGCGATAGATGCGCGGGAACATGAAGTAGGGAACCACTCATACAGGGTAACCCAGTTTTCAATAGTTCTTTCCAAAAAAATGGGAATTACGGGGAGAAGCCTGATCGACATTTACTGCGGATCACTGCTTCATGACATCGGCAAGATCGGCATTCCCGACATAATCTTATTAAAGCATGGGAAACTGTCCGAAGAAGAGCAAAAGCAAATGTCCAGACATCCTGAAATAGGTCATAGAATTATCAGTCATATCGGCTACCTTTCAGGTGCCGCTGAAATTATATATTCCCACCATGAACATTATGACGGAACAGGATATCCAAGGTCGCTCAAGGGAGAGCAGATTCCCTTGGGGGCAAGGATTTTTTCTGTTTGCGACACACTCGATGCACTCACCGTTGACAGGCCATACAGAAAGGCCTCTTCGTTTGAAGAGGCTAAGGAATATATACTGTCTGAATCAGGAAAACTTTTCGACCCTAAAGTCGTAAAAGTTTTTTTGACCTCAGAAAACGACATTAAAGAATTTGTTTCCAAGATTGTTTTCTGAACAACTATTGCTAAAGAATTTTCAAGCACAGTTGTTCTTTATAAATAGAATAAAAGTATTAATCCCAGCATGATTCAGTGTTCTACGGTACAACCGTAAGTTTTTACTTTCTGAGACTACTGATTTTTGAGCAAAAAGATTTTAAGAACCGTCCCTTTTATCCCCCATGTGATGAAGAGTTCCTGGTGAGTCTAAACGTGCTTGACGTGGCATCTACCCCTCCATGTTTTAGAAGTGCAAGAAGTGCATCTAAATTAGTCAATGTAGTCAAGAACGTCCCCTAAATTCCTCTATTAATTATTCAGCAGTTCCTGTATCTTTATTATTGTCTCTTCTGGTGAGGCGAATTTTGAAATGAAGTATAATTTATCTTCATCAAATTTATTGATATCCTTTGAATCTATTATATAACTGCTTATAAAAAGAACCTTGCTGTCAGGACGAATTCTCTTTATTTCACTATAAACCTCTGTTCCGCTTTTTTTAGGCATTATTAAATCAAGCAAGACAAGTTGAATTTTGTCTTTATTTTCGGAAAATACCCTTATTGCTTCTTCCCCGTCTTTTGCCTCTAAGACTGTATAGCCGTAGAGCTTCAGTACTTCAGTCATTGTGTTTCTTGTATCTGTGTCATCCTCTGAAATGAGGATAGTTTCCAAGTTATCTATTGAGACTGGAGTTGTCATGTCATCGGTTTGCGATTTTTCAATTTTTGATTTTGTTACAGGAAGATATACCTTGAATGTTGTGCCTTGTCCTGTTTCAGTATAAACATCAATATAACCATTATGCTGTTTTATTATTCCATACGTTATTGCAAGTCCCAGCCCTGTTCCTTTCCCGATCTCTTTTTCTGAAAAAAAAGGCTCAAATATTTTCTCCTTTATATCCCAATCAATGCCAATCCCTGTGTCTGAAACAATCATAAGGGCATATTCCCCTGGAATACCAAAATAATGTTTTTTTATAAATTCTTCGTTTATTTCCACTATATCAGTCTTTATGGAAAGTTTTCCTCCGTCCGGCATAGCATCCTTTGAATTGCTGACAAGGTTTATCAGTACCTGTTCTATATTGTTACTGTCTGCCATTATCGTGGTGTTTCTATCAGTTAATACCATATCTAACTCTATTTTATTTCCAATAAGTTTTAATAAAACTCTTTTCATTCTTATCACAATTTCATTCAAAGCTACAGGATTTTTGGTAATCACCTGTTTTTTGCTGAATGTAAGAAGGCTTTTAGTAATATTATTTGCCTTCGTTATCGAGTCGATTATCTGCTCAGCGTATTTAATTAAGGGGCTATCCTTTCCCAGTTTCTTCTGGATTATATATATGGAACCTTTTATTGTAGCCAATATATTACCGAAATCATGGGCTATCCCTCCGGCAAGAAGGCCAATCGCCTCTATTTTCTGTGACTGCCTCAGCTGTTCATTCAGCTTTGTCAGTTCTTTCGTTCGTTGTTTTACAAGTTCCTCAAGGTTTTCATGGTATGCCCTCAGCTTCTCCTCAGATTTCCTGCGCTCCGTGATGTCCTGCCACAGCCCTACAAAATGCAGTGGATTCCCGTTATTGTCACGTATCAGTGAAGGGCTTATGATCACATGCAGTATATGCCCGTCCTTGTGAAGATAACGCTTTTCAAATGAGGTGTAATCTGCCTCGCCGGCAAGCTGCCTTCTTAAGTTATCCATACCCTTCTGTATGTCATCAGGATGTGTGATATCAGAAAAGGTCTTTAACAACAGTTCCTCCTCCGAATAGCCAAGCATTTCACAAATTCTGCGGTTCACCTTAATAAACCTTCCATTAAGGTCAACCATGGAAGCCCCGACCGCCGCATTCTCGAATGCACCGCGAAAACGTCTCTCGCTCTCTATTAATGATTTATCAGCCTTCTTGCGCATAGAGATGTCTCTAATGACACTGAAAATTGCCTTTTCACCTTTGTAGTCTATTACCCTTGTATTTACTTCTATAGGCATAACAGTACCATCTTTTCGAAGGTGGGCTGACTCGAATATGACATTTCCATATTTTTTGACCTGCTCAAAGCGCTCGTGAACCCTGTCAGCAAATTCAGGTGAGTCCAGCTGGGTTATGTGCATAGACAGCATCTCTTCTTTTGTGTATCCCAGACGCTCGTAAGCGGCCCTGTTTACATCTATAAAATTCCCTTCTATGTCGAGGATGAAAAGGGAATCAATGCTATTTTCAAAGAGAATCCTGAATCTTTCCTCACTCTCTTTAAGGGAAACCTCAACCTTCTTGCGCTCGGAAATATCTTTAATAGTTGCAATATAATTTATAATATTACCTTTTTCGTCAGTCACAGTAGATGGTTTTAAAATAACTGGAAAACGTTCCCCGTTCTTTCGTTTGAAAATAAGTTCGAATTCGTCGAGCTCCCCTCCCATGGCTTTGTGAAAAGCAGAATAAATCTTTTCGTATTCTTCCTCCGGCCAATATATATGAGGAAAACCGGTTCCAACGAACTCTTCTTTTGTAAAACCCGTCATCTGACAAAATGCAGGATTAACATCAATATGGATCCCTTTGGTGTCAATCACACTTAGTCCATCCTTTATTAAATCGAGGAGTATTTCATTTAATCTATTGATCTCCATCATTTCCACACGGGTTTCTAATTTTTCAGTGATGTCCCGGCAATGCTCTACAACTGAAGTTACCTCTCCCTTTTCATCGAAAATAGGGTAGGCGTAAATCTCTACTGACGGAGCTCCAGTTGTGGTATGAATGGTCGATGCAGGATTCTTTGTTCTAATAGATTTCAAAACCGCGCAGTCAGGGCAGATATCTTTCCTCCCCTGGTAAACTTCATAGCACAATTTCCCTACCAGATTCTTACCAAACACCTTCTCGACTGCTTTGTTATAGCTTAATATCCTTAAATTGGTATCCTGTACTGTCACCATGTCGGTAATTGCATTAAAGATGGAATAGATCTCATCATCTGACCTTTTAAAATTTGTATCTGATGTTTCAAAATCCTTTTTCCGTTGTCTTAACTCTCTCAGTTCTTTTATTAACTCTTCTTTTGTTTTATTTTCATCATTCATATTAAATCCTTAAAATAGAAAGAAATTTTTACGCTATCTATTTTACATCAGAAATAGAATAAACATGGAAATAAAAATTATTTATTACCGTTGTAATCCGCTAAATTCAGACAATTTTAGCTACTTAAAACTACATTCAGAAAGTTTTTTTCAAAGATTAACACTTACAATCGGTAGGTATACCTCACTTCTTTCGATTCGGCGAACCTAAACAGTAGCAGGTGTAGTCGTTAAGCCCGATCCATTTTTCAACGCTGCATATCTAAAGCATCAAAATCCATATTTCTACACGCAGTCCATAACGATTCAGTTTCCGATAAATAAAAACTTGCAGATGAAGTGTGCACCCTTAGCTTTGTATGAGCACCATGCGCTATTAGTCCTGAGGAGTTCGACTGAGGCTCACTCGAAGTCCCTGTCGAAGGGTTACTGCCTACTGCTTACTCCCTACTTCCTACTCTTAACTCTAAATCCCTGAATTCGTAATCCCTAAATTTATAATGGCCCTTTACCTGTTTTTTACCCCTTACCCCTCACTCCTTACCCCTCACTTTTTAATATGCTTCATCTATTAACTTTTTTAACAATTTATTAAAACTTTTAATATTTTTAATTCATAAATTCAGCCCTTCATCACAAATTTCCCTTTAAAATCAATTGTTTTATATATAAACTTTGTCTTCGCCTTTCTTTACTGCCTACTGCTTACTCCTTACTCCTTACTATTTACTATTTACTATTTAAAAAGATTTTAAGAACCGTCCCTTTTATCTATTTTTGATAAATTTTTCTTCACTGATAAATCAATCTTTCCCTTCCCACATGTTCATTTGCAAGTAAGTAGCGAGATTAACTTTGGCGTTCGTAATCTTTAGCTTTCGCCGGATATTTTCCCGGTGACGATTAATAGTAACATTCGTTACACCTCGAATTTGAGCTATCTCCTTGGTGTGCATTCCATTTCGAATCATATTACAGATACTTATTTCAGCAGGTGTCAGCGAATGGTAAGAATGAGAAAAGTTCCTGATAAACGGAGACATGATATCTTCCAGGCTGGACCTCAGCATCTCTATATATTTCTTTTGGTGTTGAGGCAGTTCCATTGCCAGTGCGTGCAGGATGGGCATCAGGACTTTCTCGACGTTGGCGTTGATGTTACTGTATATCTCCTGCTTTTCTTCCTCTATCCTTGACAGAACTGTTCGAATCGCCGTATTGGTTTCCTGGAGAGCCTTTCTCTCAACGGTAAGCTGCCTGTTTATTTCAAGCAATTCTTTTTCCGCGGATATCCTTGCTGCAACATTGCCTATTTGTTTGGATAACGCATTGAGTAGTGCGCGTTCCTCTTTCAGAAAAGGTCCTTCGTCTTCTGGTGGACATTCCTTGGTATAAAATATTTCCACCTCCCCAACAGCCTCGTTATATAAAAAAATTTGTGACGACATACGCCAATTGGTAACTTTAAATCCCTTGCTTTTGAAGATCTTTCCTTTGAATGTAATTTGCGCGCACGTTATCTCAGGAAACTGCCACGAAAAAGGCAAAAAATTAACCAGGTCCTTAAGCAGGTGTTCAACTGAATCGGGATGACGTTCAGCCAGCTTTGACACCCCGTAAAGACAGTTCAACTCCTTGATACGCTCCCGAAGAGCTCTTTCGACCTTGGATGGTTCGGTTTCTTCTGTAAATGGAATACGCCACAAAAGAGCCAATTCTTTATTTGGGAATTGAAAATTATATATGTTTTCCATTGATGAATGAGATTTTTTCTTCTTCATGATTGTCTCCCTTTAATATACATTTTACTGAGCATTAAGTGTGTAATATCTATGTAATATCTATGTATTTAATTGCCTATATTATATAGGCAATATGTGGGCTATATTTACGTATTTACATCTTGCATTTTACTCAATAAAGTAATCATTGTCAATTTTGACCAATTTTAAAGGAGGTTTTAGATGCCATCTGTATCTTTAGACTCAATTCTGGAAAAACGACGCAGTCAGCCACATCAGCTTATAGAAGTACTTCATGACGTGCAGAAAAACTATGGATATATTTCCGAAGAAGCCATGAAGACCATATCGAAAGGTTTGGGATTGCAACTTATCGATGTTTATCGTGTTGCTTCTTTCTACAGGGCTTTTAAATTGAGCCCTCGCGGCAAGAACGTGCTTACGATGTGCATGGGTACAGCATGTCACGTACGGGGCGCCAAGCTCCTAATGGATCAGGCTGCCAATCAACTGGGTGTAAAACCTGACGAAGTTACAAATGATGGCAGTTTTTCCTATGATCAAGTAAATTGTCTTGGTGCGTGTGCTCTAGGGCCTATAGTGACTGAAAACGGCTCATATCATCACCACATGAATTCCGGAAAACTGCGCAGGCTGATTGAGTCGATTATTCGTAGGGAAAAAAAGGAGCGCGAAAATGATCAGGCTTGATTCAGTCGGCAGTCTGGAAACCGCGCGTAAAAAGATTATCAAAGAGCAACAAAAAATAAAGAACACAATAATACTATGCGGTGGTACCGGGTGCCAGGCTTCGCGTTCCCGCTTAGTCCTTGACGTTTTAAATAAAGAATTGTCCAAGCGGCGATTGAAGAATAAAGTACGTGTGCGAGTAACAGGCTGCCACGGTTTCTGCGAGCAGGGCCCAATTGTAATTTTTGAGCCAAGCAATATCTTATACTGCAGAGTATCACCTGATGATATAAAAGATATCGTACCCGAAACCGTTAGGAATGGCGTGGTTTTAGAAAGGTTACTTTACACCGACCCTGTTTCGGGCAAGAAAATCCAGACAGAATCGGAAATTCCTTTTTATAAGGCTCAGGACCGCCAGTTGCTGTCTCGGAGCCGATTAATTAATCCCTGCTCGATAGAAGATTATATCGCAACAGGTGGATATTCGGCACTTGCCAAGGTTATAGTCAATAAGATGTCACCGAAAAAAATAATCAAAGAGATAGCTGAATCCGGTTTAAGAGGAAGAGGCGGCGGTGGTTTCCCGACCGGCCGTAAATGGAATGAATGCAAGAAAGCGCCGGGCAGTGAGAAATATGTTATCTGTAATGCCGATGAAGGCGACCCCGGAGCATACATGGATCGTTGCTTGTTGGAGGGTAATCCGCATTTGATTCTGGAGGGCATGGCAATCGGTGCATGGGCAATCGGTGCCGCACATGGCTACATCTATGTCCGCAATGAATACCCTCTTGCGGTAAAGCATGCACTCACCGCTGTTGATCAGGCCAGGCAGATGGGGCTTCTCGGCGAATACATACTGGGATCTTCTTTCTCGTTCGATGTATCTATAGTAAGAGGCGGGGGAGCTTTCATTTGCGGCGAATCTACCGCTCTGATGGCCTCGATCGAAGGTAAAGTCGGCGAACCACGTCCAAAGGATGTTCACACCGTAACAGATGGAGTTTGGCACAAGCCAACGACTCTGAACAATGTCGAAACATGGGCTAATGTACCATCTATTATTCTGAATGGTTCAAAATGGTTTGCATCAAAAGGAACGAAAGGCAGCAAAGGAACGAAAATTATCGCGCTTACCGGTCGTATAAAAAACACCGGGCTTGTGGAAGTGGCCATGGGTACGCCTTTGAACAAAATAGTGTTCGATATCGGTGGTGGCGCAGTGAACGGCAAAGCGATCAAGTCCGTTCAAACCGGTGGCCCTTCAGGCGGATGCCTGCCTTTAGACAAATTCGATCTGCCGGTGGATTTCGATGTGCTTAATAAGGCGGGCTCTATGGTTGGTTCCGGAGGGATGGTGGTGATGGATGAAGAGTCCTGCATGGTTGATGTTGCAAAATATTTTCTGACCTTTTTACAGGACGAATCTTGCGGTAAGTGCGTACCGTGTCGCCTGGGAATTGACCGTATGCTCGAGATAATCACTGATATTACCGAAGGCCGTGGAGTCCCCCTTCAGATTGACACCTTAATGGAACTTGCCGATACCGTCAGACAAACATCACTTTGTGGACTGGGCAAGACAGCACCAAACCCCGTGCTTTCCACATTGCGTTATTTCCGGGATGAATATGAAGAGCACATCAATCATAATAAATGTCCGGCTGGTGTATGCAAGGCGCTTATCTCGTATTCGATTGACCCTGAAAAATGCAATGGCTGCGGCATATGCAAGCGTGCATGCGTGCATAAGGCCGTCACAGGCATGAAAAAGACGGCGCATATGATTGATGCGCAGTTGTGCCAGAAATGTGGGATTTGCAGAAGTGAATGCAAATACAACGCAATTTTTGTTAATTAATGAGGTGAAATATGTTGAAGTATATAAATTTGACTATTGATGGTACCATAGTTAGCTCGCGTAAGGGCGCAAGCGTGCTAGATACTGCCATTGAGTACGGCATCTGCATTCCTCACCTGTGTCATGTTCCTTACCTGTCCGATTTCGGAGGATGCCGCTTGTGTATCGTGGAGAATGTAATTAATGGCCGCTCAAAAATAACCACCTCCTGTACTCTCAATGTACAGGAAGGAATGGTAGTAAGGGCCAATTCTGATAAAATAAAAAGACTGCGCCACAACATAGCGGAGTTGCTCGTGGCCCAGGCGCCCAACTCCCGTGCTATACAGGATATTGCTGTTCGATGCGGGGTAAAAGAGGTCCGTTATCCTTTTAGGAACGGCAACTGTGTCCTATGCGGTCGCTGTGTGCGCTCCTGCACGGAACTCTGGCAAGCTAAGGCAATCGGCTTCGTAGGACGGGGCAAGGATCGCCGTGTAGATCATCCCTTTGGCGTTCGTCCCGATTTCTGTAAGCACTGCGGTCACTGTTACCAGCTTTGCCCTATGAGCATAACACCGTGTGAAGGACCAATGAACCCCGGAGAGGGACGCCTCTGCGGCAAATGCGAATCTCAACTCCAGATTACTGAAGAAATACCGGACAGCTGCGTATGGTGCAGACTTGGCGAAGGGTTCAATTGCGGACGGTATGCCTAAGATATTTTCAAAAGATATCATAAAGGCATGTAGGATTTAATGGGGACAAGCTTTAAACTTTAATAATAACTTTGTTCGCTTGCTGGTTTCATAGGGAAAGCCAAAGGGTCAGCTTTTGATATTGCTAAGAACATTTTTATCTTAATTTAGTTATTCACATTAGGAAACAATGTCCCTAAATATCTTGAATCAGGAACAGGGGTTATCAAAGGTGTTCAGCTTTCTGAATCTTCCGAGCCTCTTTCAGCAAAAAAATGCATAAGTAATTCTGCATCTTTCGGTGCCAAATCAAACTTCAGGCATGCCTCAGCAATCAGACTGGACAGTTTGGCATCAGGATCTTCGCTACGCATATCCGATATCCACTTTACCGCCCTTCTCAGTTGTTCACCTTCAGGAAGAATACTAATTTTATTTCCTCCTTATTTAAATAGGGTCACATCCCATTTTTTATTATCTTATTTTATTATTTACTGTACTTCTTACGCAATAAGCTATGATCTGTCATTTTATGAATAATTAATTCTGGTCTGAACCAATGCATATACCCACATTTAACACATATTAGACAAATGGTAGATCTATCAAGTAATTTCGGGGTTAGGATATTACCCACTGATAATTTAAGAACCGTCCCTTTTATCTTAATACTTTAGTTTTAATACTAATTTTTTTTAATGTCAAACTAATTGGTGATTGACATCTGACTGACTGAATATATTAAATAATTAATACGTTTTACTTTTCGAGAGGGGGCTGGGACGGATAGTATTTCAAAGAGCATCTTTATGCTTTAAGTTTTACTCTCAAGTCTGAATCATACCAATGAGTGTATTTTTAAGGAAAGCTGAGATCTCTATAACCAGCAAGAGATATTCCTTTTGCGGCGTCATTACTTCTTACAGATTGGCTCTTGTCGCAGTTTTATTTTTACTGATTTTTTGTGCAGTAAAACCCTCCTTTGCTTTCTGGCCGCCTTTGCAGGATGTGCAAGCTTGGATTGAAACTTCAAACTCACAATATAGAGTCGTATATACAGTTTATGACCCTAAGCTAGGGTCGTGGGTGCAAGACGATTGGGGTTGGTTCAGTTCTGGAGATATTCGCTCAGTTGGAAGCCTGACTGTTGCCGACGGCATAGTAGCCTGGAGGGCGATGTATAGACACAGCTATGAAACTGAGATGAAATACAACATCTTTTACAGAGTCTATGACCCTGCCCTTGGAAGATGGAAAGAGGGAGAGTGGGGTTGGTTCAGTTCTGGAGATATTCGCTCAGCTGGAAGCCTGACTGTTGCAGACGGCGTAGTAGCCTGGAGGGCGATGTATAGATATAGCTATGAAACTGAGATGAAATACAACATCTTTTACAGCATTTATGACCCCTCACGTGGATCATGGCTAGATGGACAGTGGGGTTGGTTCAGTTCTGGAGATATTCGCTTAGCTGAAAGCCTGACTGTTGCAGACGGCGTAGTAGCCTGGAGGGCGATGTATAGATATAGCTATGAAACTGAGATGAAATACAACGTTCTTTACAACATTTATGACCCCTCACGTGGATCATGGCGAGATGGACAGTGGGGTTGGTATGAATATTATCCCGGCAGCCTTTCGATTACAAATGCTACTGTCACATGGATAGCCAATAGTCAGAATTATACAAGGGGCTATAACCCAAATAACGGCTCTTGGTACAGCGGGACTACCAAACCCCTTGCCTACTTTCATGCATCTCCGACATCTGGCAACCCGCCATTGTGGGTATGGTTTACGGATATGTCCATTGGAGGGACAAGTTGGTGGTGGAACTTTGGCGATGGGGGAGAAAGTTCTGCGAGAAGTCCATCATACACGTTTAATAACATTGGAGTTTTTACGGTAACTCAAACTGTTACAGGACCATACGAAAATGATTCAACAAGTATAACCATCATAACTGATACTGTTGCCCCTACAGGCTCAATCACTATCAATGGCGGCGCATCCTATACTAATTCGACCTCTGTATCATTGAGTATTTCAGCCTCTGATCCAAGCGGTGTCTCTCAGATGTGCATAAGCAATACAGTTTCTTGTTCATCATGGGAAACATATACAACAACAAAGCCTTGGACACTATTATCAGGAGATGGGGAAAAGACAGTTTATGTTTGGTTCAAGGATAATGCTGGCAATACTAACTCTACACCATATAATGATTCAATTGTACTTGATACTACCGCACCAACAGATGGCACTCTTTCAGCCATTGCTGGCAATGCCCAGGTACTATTGAGCTGGTCTGGATTCATAGATACCTTAAGTGGTATTAATAGCTATAATCTCGTATATAGCACAGATAGTATACCGGTATCCTGTTCAACCGGTACACAAATCTATTCCGGTTCTGGCACATCTTATACCCATACAGGGCTAACTAACGGGATGACATATTATTATCGTGTATGTGCTGTTGATAATGCTAATAATATGTCGACAGGAGCAGCAGATAGTGCAACACCATATGTACCAGTATACTTAGAAGTCTGTGCGAGCGGTTGCACCTACAGCACGATACAGGGAGCTATAGATGCCTCAGGTCCTGGAAATACCATAAAGGTAGAGCAGGGGACATATAATGAGAATATACTAATCAGCACATCAAAGGAATTCACACTTCATGGCGGATGGGACAACACATTCACAACAATGAGCAATGACCCGTCACTTACAGTAATAGACGGAGACACAACAGGTGACGGTATAGGAGACGGAAGTGTAATAACAGTTTATGCAGGTACAGGAGTGACAGTAACAGCAGGGATAGAGAACTTCACAATATCAACCGGCAATGCAACAGATGGCGGCGGGGTATACATATATTCGGAGGATTCAGGGAATGTACAGTTGACACTCCTTAACAACATAATAGAGCAGAACGAAGGTGTTAATGGTGGAGGCTTATCCGTGAATGCATCAAATTCAGGTATGGTAGCGCTTATACTGACAAACAACATGATAGTTGATAACACATCAGACAAGGGCGGGGGAATATACGCGGATACATCAGGCACCGGCAGTACAGTTGACCTGATAATGACGAACGATACCATCACTGCCAACAACTCAAACTATGGAGGAGGACTGTATCTGGCATCATCGAGTTCAGGGGCTACGGCTGTAACTGGACTTAACGAGATCATATGGGGCAGCACAGCCATAGTGTCAGGGGATGACATATACCTGTACAAGGACAGCTCAACAACAACAGTAAGCACAACATATTCAGATATAGGAACAGTTGTGAACGACCCTGTATATCCCGGAACATACACAGGAGATATAACAGATATAAGTGCAGATCCTGTATTTGTTAATCCTGTAACAGGAGACTATCACCTGCAGCCGGGCTCACCGTGCATAGATACGGGCACGGACACAGGGGCACCTCTTACAGACTTTGAAGGGGATACGAGGCCATATGATGGAGATGGTGACACAGTAGCAATGACAGACATGGGAGCAGATGAGTATGTGGGTACACCTATGACAGACCCTGCTCCAGACATAAAGGCGAATGGCTCAGACGGGCCGATTACAATAACAACCAGTGATACACTTTCATTAACTGTTAACCTTGATTCTGGAAGCCACGCAGGAGAAAATGTAGATGGTTGGTTATTAGCCAATACTCCTTTTGGTTTGTATCATTATGACCTGTTATCAGGCTGGCAACCCGGTGTGGCTATCACTTATCAAGGTCCACTCTTTGACTTTAGTCCCTATGAAGTATTGAATATGTCTGGATTACCCGTTGGCACGTATACATGCTATTTCGGTGTTGATATGAACATGAACGGTTCTATTAATATGGGACAGATGTATTATGACAGCGTGGAGGTGACTATAACACTAACACCTTGAAAGAGGTCAGCAACTTAGAAGCACTATAGTATTGTCATTACCTGCCAATCATTCTACATAATTTAACAACCGTCCCTTTTATCTTCCCCTACATAATTTAACAACCGTCCCTTTTATCTTCCACATATAATCCAGGGTAATTGTCACTGTCCCTTCTCTGTATCAAGAAAAATGGGATGTGTCCCCATTTAACCATTTAAGATACTTTTATCTTTAATCATTCTCCATATAATCCAGGGTAATTGTCACTGTCCGGTTAAATGCCCGGGCTTCCGGTGTCATATTGTCGTACAGCGGTTCGTTAGGTCCAACGCCGCTATGGCTGATTTGTTCGCCATAGCCTTCACCATATGCTGCTGTCAATAGCTTGTAGACCGACAATGCCCGGCGCTGTGAGAGTTTGATGTTGTACTCCTCCTTGCCGATATTATCGGTGTGCCCGACAATCTCCACCGTCGCCTGCGTCAACTCTCTGATGCGTTCAACAATCTTATTGACGATCTCCTCGTTGCGGGTAGAGATGGCGTCGCTGTCGAAGTCAAAAAGTATCAGGGCGTATTTCTCCCGGACCCGCAACCCCTGCTTCTCTGCCAGCCGCTGGCTGGTCTGGATGAAATTGACTCTCACAGGCTCAGTGGACAATGCAAGTTCCTGTCCCTTTCGGTCTGTTACCGTCATTCTTACCGTAATGTCTCCGGCCATACCCATCTCCTTGAGATTGCCGGTCTGCAGCGGCACGTTGATCTCAGCCGGTGGCTCTCCCTCACCTGACAAATCGCCAAGGCTTCCCCTGCTGTTGTCAACAGTGACTGTCCAGCGCGCGACCCCATGGGCCGCATTCACAACCGGCCGAAAGCTCAAAGCCGAGGTATCGATACCGGCGGCCAAATAGGTACTGCGGACCGGAGCAAGGATTGCCGGATTATCCGTTCGAATCTCCACCCTGCGGTTTTCAGCCTGCCCCTCCTCAAGCCTGCTGCTGCTCGGGATCTCCGGCAGGTTGCGCACGTCGGTCGTGATCCGCTCAGGTGCAATGTTCCATACCGTCTGCAGGTAATCCCTTACCGCTTCGGCCCTCGCAGCCGATAGTTTGCGGTTCCCCCTTTCAGTGCCGGTGTTGCTGTTGCATCCAATTAGAGAGATCGTGTCCTGGGGATATTCATTCAGACGTTTTCCGACGATATTCAGAATCTGGTAGTACTTTTCTATCGTGTCGCGGAAGCGCTGTTCGTCGAATGCCTCGGCCTCCTCTGTCCCGCCAAGGCGTACGTATCGCACAGGGATTTCTCCAGAGCCCTCCTCGAAATAGATGAATCCGAGCATCGGCGAGGAGTCAACGGTAATTATCTCCTCGATAATCAGGCTAACAGGTTCTACCGTCAGGCTTCCCTTTGTCCTGAAATAGTTGACCTTGACCGGCTGGGCGGTCATAACAATGGTCTGTCCCTTGCTGTCCTGCACCTCCATGGTGGCCGTTATGTCGCCGCCAGCAACAAGCCTGCCCAAGTCTTCCTTTTTGATGGGAACCTCGATCTCCGCTGCTGGAGCCCCTTCGCCGGTCTGTTCGGCCAGACTGCCGTTAGTATTGGCAAGCACCAGTTTCCAGTGCTCGATGCCGTAGACCGTATCGATCACCGGTCGCAACTTAAACGCAGAGGTGTCGATACGGCTGACAACCGGGGCATCGGGAACGCTGATGTCATCGATGTTCAGGCTGGCCGGTTCAACCGCAAGACTTCCCGTGATAGGAAACACGTAGCTGACTATATAATAGTACTGCATCTTCGATGCGACGCTCTGGAAGATCGGCAACAGGTTAGTCTCCGACATTGCCTTCCAGGTCTCCCCAAAGTTCCCTTCGGTGAATGACGTCAGGAACTTGTCTTTGTCGAAGACGGGCATGTAGTCAATCCCATAGGCATGAAAACGGCTCAGGCCTTCCGACGCCTTGATTACGTCATCTTTCTTGTACGCGCTGTTCAAGTCTTCGCCGTCGGAGAACACAACCATGAACCTGGGTTCGTTAGCGGGCATCGCACGAATGAGTTCAAGGCCTGCTAGCATCCCCTCGTACAGCACCGTGGTCGAAGTCATTCCGTAATGGTAGACGTCGGCGATAAAGTTGCTCAATTCATCAGGTTTGTTCGACTTGAAGATCCGCACGTGCAGGTCGCGGCCACCCATGTTTATTTTTTCCTTCCCGCTGAAAACCACGACCTGTACATCGTCAATCGGCCTGACGATCTTCAGCAGCTCTTTCACACCTGCAAGCAGCGCTTCGACGGCATTGCGCTGTTCCATGGAATCAGAGTTGTCCAGGACCAAGACTATATGGCGCGGCACCTCCAGGCTCTCGGCAACCGGCTGCACCGAGACAATCCTTGCGGTTCTTCCTTCAGCCGTCACTACAAAATCGTCTATGGTCAACCCGAATAACGGGTTCTTGGCAGAATCGCTGACAGTGAGCAGCACACTGCTGTCATCGACCACCCTTTCAATGGTCACGTTTGCACCCGGTTTGTTCACCTTGATCAGCAGATCATTACCTCCGGCCGTTAAACCATGACCGACAAGCAATAGTCCAATCACGAAAATGAAAATCAATCTGATACGCATTTTATCCTCCCTGTTAAAATATGTTGATTGTATTGAATTAATCCTTTATGTTATTCCTTCTTGCAATGAAGAAAGATTTCCGCTATATAAGTCCAGGCGACCTGGTAAAAATTCGGCACCACCGGCGATACGTTTAAACCGAACAACCGCTCGGACTTCAAAAGAACCGAGATATTCTTTGATATAAAAATTGTACGCAGCATTTGATCTATAAGAACCATCCCTATTATCTTTCACTCTTCCACTGTGCTGGTTCCTTCTGTACCTTTACTTATTTCACCAATTTTTTCGAGAATTGACTTCAGTCTTTCATTATCTTCTTGGAGTATTGTTACTCTGCTCTGAAGGTCAGCGCTTAATGTCTTTAGTTCTTCCCCGGCTTCCACTTTTGCCTGCGTTTCGGATAGTTTGTTCCTCACTTGATTCAAAAGGCTTTCCATGTTTTTATAGTCTTCCTGTGCATTCTGAAGTTGCTCCTTCAAACCCTGATTTTCTTTTTCAAGTTCAGAAATTTTTGTTTTTAAATTACTGTCCGCTGCTTTTAGTTCCATTTCTGCTTTTGTCTGTTTTTCTGCTTCGGAGAGTTTTGCTTCGATTTCGGATATCTTATTTTCCAGTTCCTTTCTGTCCTCCTCTGCCTTCAGCAACTGTCCTTTCAGTTCATTATTCTCCTTCATAAGTCCCGCTGTTGACTTACTTTCTGTTATCGACTTCTGCAGTTCGGCGTTAAGGTCACGGTTCTTCTTCTCTATTATCTCCACCTGTTTAATAGCACTTTTTAACAGCTGTTTTACATCCATGCTTTCCTTCTTTTTCATTCCCCAGATGCTATAACCAGCTACTAGACCGGCTATTAAAGCCAATACTATAATTGCAATGAAAATTTTATTGATCTTCATATGAATAACCCCCTTTCCTTAATTCTATCACCTTTTTAGAGTTCCTTAATGATATAAATTGTCTATATGTAAAATTAGCTGGTAAAACTACGTTCCATATTAAACAACTAAAGATGATTATTCCCTCTGCCAATTATGTGATATGGTTTACCTTTGTATATCTGCCCGGCCATTCATGGCATGAGTTAAGATTATTAATAAGTATTTAATTTACTAGGATAATTTAAGAACCGTCCCTTTTGTTGCCTTTTGTTTCCTTGCCAGTTGGACTTCATTTGTTTATACTTTTAAATAAAATGACAACTATAGCATTTTAAACCCTGGAGATTAATGAAAATGGGCAGAGTAAAAATTGATTTGCCAAAAGAAAAAAATAGCAGAATTCTGTAAAAGAAATCATATCTGCAAGCTGTCTCTTTTCGGTTCACTTCTAAAAGGAGATTCAGCGCCGGACAATTTTTTATTAATGTTTTGTTTATTATGAAAAGTAAGGAGCTGGAATGCAAGACAAGGTTTGGATAATTGATGACCCTGATGACTCATTCGAAGATAAAAATAAGGGTTCTGACGCCACCAAGCTTTTACATAAAAAGTCCCTTAAGCCTCGACAAAAAAATCCTGCACTGGCCTTCACAATTTCACTGTTTATATGGGGAAGCGGACAGATCTACACTGGAAAGTGGAAAATAGGCATTCTTTTTATGCTTTTCATGCTGAATTTTTATATATTTACAGGTTCAGCAATATTATTCGGGGGATTAATTACTGCATTCTTAAAGAATCTCTATGTAACATATTCTGAAATGCTTGCAGTTTTTATAATAATATATCTCTGCGGAATAATTATCTGGTTTTTCAATGCCTACCACGCCTACCACAGTGCGTCTTTGGTACGGCAAGAACCATTTCCTGGAGTTAAATCCAGACTGCTGCCAGTGTTATGTTCATTATTGATTCCAGGCTGGGGGCAGTTCATTAATGGACAGAGGAAAAAAGGGTTGTATTTTCTGGTATTTGCCACGATCGGTTTCTTTGTGCTTCCTTTCATCATATTAATTTTTCTTCTCTGGCCGGAATTTATCAGTGAAGAACGTTATTGCTTTGAAAGTCTGCTGGCTGTTTTACTGATGTTTATCCCTTTGATTATTTTGATGTGGTTAATAAGTGCTTTCGATGCCTTAAAAGTCAGCTTTGACGATGTTAAGAAGGAGTCATTAATAAACAGGATAAAATATGCAAATAACCGTCGCAGGATTAAAGGATTTTTTCGCGGTTTAATCCCTCAGGCAAAGCTGACAATACTTCTAAGCCTGATTCTTGTCCTTTTAATCAGTATAAGCTACAGTTACTTTCCCAAAGAACATTACTCTTCATTATTAAAAGACCTACAATCTCAACTGCAGCAAAGAGATATGATTATCATACCCCAGATTATTAATGAACTATTGAATACAATATCACCTGAGACTTCGTTCAGTGGTCAGAATGGTTTAAATAAGTCAAGCCCCTAATCTCCAGGGGTGGTTTTGGGGTCATGGTTTTGGGGTCAGGCTTGACTATTGACATTTACCCTCAATCCAAACCCTTCAAAATATTAATCCATTACTCCATTATATTGCTAATTTATATTGATAATAGATATCGATTTTGGTATAAGATGAGAAAACTATATAATTAATTGTTTGATCTTAATTGATATTAAAATGAAACAAAATGTAGCTCCTACTTCTCTATCAATAAAAATTATCACGTTTTTTGTTTTGCTTCTTACATTAGTAATGTTGTTTACCGGAGCTTTTTACGATCCTGGGTTTTTAGGGGCAGGTATTGCATTAGCCGTTATTGTCGTATTCTGTTATCTGTTTGCTCCAATTTCCTATGAGTTAAATGGAAGGCAGTTAGCGATTGTCACGCGCATTAACAAAAAAATATTCAGCCCTGTTCTAAAATGCTCAACTATTTATGAAGAGAAGCCTTCATTCGGGATTCGGTTATGGGGCAATGGAGGGCTTTTTGCGACAACGGGTATTTTCTGGAATAAAAAGTATGGCATTTTCAGGGCCTACGTAACAACAGGTCAAAGAAAGAACTTAATTCTCGTTGATACGCCCAAAACCAAGGTACTGATAACTCCTGAAAACCCAGATCAATTTGTAACTTATGTGAACTCATCGCATATATATGATAAAGAAGGTTCACGACACTAAGACTATTTATCTAACACGAAAAAATGCCAGGACTTGAGCTGAACCTAAAACTTGCACCCCGGAGGTGCAAGTGAGTCCCTTATCATGATGGTATGGTGCTTGTCCTGAACGAGCGAAGTGCAAAGTGAAGGAAGTCCTGCTTCTGTTTATGCGTATGTGGCGTGTTCGCCCGCTCAGAGGTTTAACCTCAATAATAAAATAGTCTTGAGTGTATCACTACACATTATTGTGATGATACATTTCTGTGTCATTCTACATAATTTTCAATTGCCTGCACAATCATTTATTCCTTTTGCTCGATTCCAACCACTTGTTTTTATTATCAAAAAGATAGAACAGGCTACTATGCCCTTTTCATGGCATGAATCTTGTGAAAAGATGCTACATAGGGGGACTGAAATTGAAAAATCAAATGATCATCAAATGAAGAAAATTAGGTACATATCCCATCGGGAAACTTGTTTTGACCTCCCTGTATAAGGAGGAGAAAATGAAAAAAATAATAAACATTGTTATCGCTTTTCTTTTGGTCGTAACTCTTATAGGATGTGCGTCCGTGCGGACTCAATATGATACTCCACAGGAGGAACCACATTCCCTGCGAGGAGATAGATATCGATGATGAATTCAGGAAGAGGGTTGTAACAGCAAGCTCATCACTCGCTAGATTATCGAAGGATTGAGATATTCGATAGGAGATTTATTATGAGTTTAAAGAATGTATTGATAAAGGAGGATGAATCTTTATAGAAAAATGTCAACAGCGTGTAAAGATTTGACACAAAAACTTTATGGAGGTGAAGCCAATGTGTCTTTTTTTCAGTTTTTTACCAGCCACATTTTGGGCAATAATAGGATACTTTGTCCTTTTTGCTTCTACAAAGACAGAAGGATTTGTTAGTAAATTTGGTAAAGTTTTGGCAATCTGGACATTTATTATTGCGTTGTTTTTTCCGATTATGGGTGCTTATGTAACTATTTCTGGTATATGTCCATTAGATGAAATGCTACAAACAATGAATCAAGGGCTTGAGTATTGACATTTGATCATTACATTGAAATTTTGGAATAAGCTGAGACACTTGAGAGTAAAAACATTTTTTTTATTATTAAAAACATTGCAAAAGTGGAGAAGATGAAACTTGCACCCCGGAGGTGTAAGTGAGGCGCACTTTTAAAAATGTAAAACGCGCCTTGACTGCCAATAATGCTTTGCCCAGTAGCTGTCCCCAATATCTGATATCATTACGCCATTGGATGTGGATGAATGAATAAACCTGTTCTTTTCGACATAAATGCCAACATGTCTCTTAAAACGCCCTGTCTTAAAAAATACAAGGTCACCCGCACGAAAGTTACCCATAGATACCGCAGAGCCATATCTCGATAAGGCTTCTGTAGTTCTCGGAATGTCCAAACCAAATTGCTTTTTATACGTCATATGGACAAAACCGGAACAGTCTATGCCTGATTTATTAAGGCCACCGACTTTATATTTAACGCCTTCCCATTCATGCAGTTGCTTATACAGTGCATCAATTACAGATTCTTGTTTATATCTTGACGAGCTCGAAGCCTCCGGGTATCTGATTAAGTTTGGCTTTGCTGAGTATGGCTTTGAAGTACTGCAGCCTCCCAAAGATATCAAGAAAAGAAACAGGACAATAAATATATGTTCCCCTATCTTCATACTTTCCGTGTACGCAGCAATTATTGTACCTGCTTATTTCGGGACTAATAGAGATGGTAAAAATTATAAGTTATTGTTTTGAAATGTATTTAGGTTTCCTGTTTTGGTTTCTGTCACTATAGTTATTGACAAAAAAAGGCCTTAACTGACATAAACTGTGTACCGTATCTCAGACCTTCCTTTTAATAAAACTCGTGACTACTAATACAGTCCTAATGATACTGTTAGAGATATATACTAAAACTTACACCCCGGAGGTGTAAGATTATAATAAGCAATAAAGTCCATCAAATTATTATCTTATGGCTAAGACTCTGAAGAATGAGAAACAGATATGTTATAAGGTTCAAAGCAAGAAAATCCCCGGACGTAATCCGGGGATTTTTCTAGCGGTTTATTCTATCGAGATCTTTTTATGCTTTTTTGCCGCCTCTTTGGTCTTTGGAATCCTCACTTCCAGAACACCATCTTCAAAGTGGGCATTGATCTTGTCTGTCTCCAGATCCCCGGGCAGTTCAAACCTTCTGAAGAACGATCCTAGTGAGCGTTCATAACGGTAATAATCTGCTCTCTCGACCTTCTCTTCTTTTTTCTTCTCGCCAGAAATTGTCAGAATATTTTCGGAAATATCGATACTGAGATCTTTCTTCTTTATCCCGGGAAGGTCAGCCTTCAACACGACTTCATTGCCTTCCTCATAGATATCTACAGAAGGTGTAATTACATGTCTTTCGGCAATCTTTACATCAGGCCAGAACGAGGGGCTAAAGAATGAGAAAGGTCTGTTCCATAACTCTTCAAACCAGCGTTCCATTTCATGGAACGGAGTAAGGAATCTCGGCATCTCCCGCTTTATCAGTTCTTTTGACCTCTTAGTCGCCATAAACTCACCCCCTTTCAGCAGTACCCTTATTATTACTATATTCCTTGTTTAAAAACACTTCAAAGCCTGTTTTTTCCTGATTTTGCTTGCTTTAAGACGGTTTTTTCCCCAAAGAAAAGTTCTCATTAATTTTCTTATTCTTTCTATAACTGACTGTAACTGATGTTTCTTTTTGAAGCATAAAAATAGGAAAAACAGAGGGCTTTCTTGACTAAGTTGACTAATTGGGAAAAAAGCTGAAAGGTCTTGAGATGAGATTCTATTGATAGAAAAATTCAGCGTATACGTACATCACTGCGAGCAATAAATACGCTGTGCAGGTTATAAGCATGAGAATCAATGTGTAGGCTTTAGGTTTGGCGAACCCGGGAAATAATCTCGGTATATAAAAATGGTTCAGGATAAGTATTGCTATCGAAAATGTCACTGTCCCTATAAACCCTATAACTGCAGATATAAGCAATAATGGTCCAGGCTGCTGAAAATACATTGTTACTGATGTAATTATTGCCAATAAACTTACAAAGAAGAAGTACCACCAGCGAATTGATCTGTTCCTTGCCCTTTCAAAGAGTGTATGCACAATATCGGTATGCACGCGACTTACAGCATCAATCGTGCAGAGCCATGTATCTACAAGAAAAGCAGCAGATATTATTAAAAACAATGCACGACCAAGATCGCCCCATCGAAGCTCAAAGAATTTTGCCTGCACTACAGCTATATCCCAGCCCTGTGGTAAAAGCCCTTGCGGAAACAGTACTGCATAAGCAAGCAGGCACGTCATTAAGGTCGTAAATATATTCCCGAAAATTCCTATCCCGCTGTCAAGCAGGAGATACCTCAACCATTGTCTCAGATTTCTCTTGTTCTTTTCTGTATCCTCAAAATTATATCCTGTATCCGGAATAACCTGCGGTTTTGATGCCAGACCTGTTATATGACCGAAATATTTCGCCATACCGATACCTTTCTCTTTTATCCAGTATGAGTAGAACAGGGTCCAGAACCCGCCTAGCCCGGCGAATGTTATTGCAGTAAGAATCTTTGTTGAATCGTTCGGGTCGAATTGACGCGCGAGTTTTTGCGGGATAAAAAGTCCATTTAAAAAGGCAGGAATTTTTTCCACTACAACAGGATGTGTGCAGGATATTATTAAACCGGTAACGGTTAGAATTGCAATAAACCACATAACTGTTTCTATGAGTTTATAGATCACCCTCGAAAGGAATATGCCAGAAAGAAATATCGCTATAGACAAATAAGCCCAGAAAAGCGTTTGGGCTTTCGGAGACCAACCATGGGGAATGTTGGTTAATGCAGCCAGAGCAGTACCACCTGCAGAGGCAAAGGCACCGAACCAGAGAAACGATAAAGTCATCAGGAGCCAGAGACCTATTGCAAAATGTCTGTTAAGTCTTATGAAGCCCTGCCAGATACTTTCACCTGTCAGCACTGTATACCTTCCTATCTCGTAAGTCAGAGGATATTGCAAAAGACAGGCTGGCAACAGTAAAAACAGGAAACCAAGACCGTATTTTGCTATTGTGTAAGGCCACCATATAAGTTCACCACTGCCTTGCGCTAATGCCATCCATATTATTCCAGGGCCCAAGAGTATCAAAAAACCGGGAAAACGCGGTACGGTCTCTTTTTTTAAACTGTTCATTTCAATAATAAATAATTAACATTTCTAATTTTACATCACAGCCATAAATGGCTTAGATTTCTAATGGATTAAATAATACCATATATAAGAACATGCAGATACTGACGAGAGGGGTGTAGAGTGTTTATAGTTCACTTTTCAATGTAATATATTGTAACATTCGAAGAAATTTTGAGATTAACCAGAAGAATTTAAGCGGAGTAAACCCCCTTAGAAAAACTTAGTCCTTCTAACGGGGTAAATCTTGACACTTAAAACACAGCGCATCCGCATTGCGAGGTAACGTTAGTCGGTTATGATGCCTGTTTACTCAGTTTAATAATGATTATATAAATTTCTGAAAATTCAATAAAAAGTTATCATGTTTAGAACTGTTCTTTTATCCTTTGTCACTATAATGCACATTTATGTATTCTGGCGTGCTCGTTCAGTACCGTTTCTGAAACTTCACATACCTCGAAAATTCCTCATCGGTACCGGACTAATCCTTTGGACAGGCCTTTTCTTGGGCATTTTCTTCGGCCATGGCGGCACCAGTATCCTTTCAAAAACACTGGAGATGATCGGCATGACATGGATAGCTATACTTTTTCTAATGTCCGTTTCCCTTCTTGCGATAGACTTCATCACAGGGTTCGGCTTTATACTGCCTCGAATAGCAACTTCTTTGCGGGGGTGGGCATTATTTGCCGGCGGATTGCTATCAGTAATAGCACTCGTACAAGGTCTTCGGCCGCCGGTAGTGCAAAAATATGATGTGTATCTCTCCAACCTTCCTGATAAAATGAACGGTAAGGTAATTGTTGCATTATCCGACCTTCACATCGGCTCACTGCTTGGTAAACGATGGCTGGAAGCACGTGTCTTGCAGGTTCAAGAACAACAGCCGGACATTATATTCCTTTTAGGGGATATCTACGAAGGACATGGTAATTCCCAAGAGGAACTGCTTCCAGTTTTGCGCCGCCTTTCTGCACCTCTGGGCGTCTGGGCTGTCTATGGTAACCACGAATCTTATCATCATCATAATACAAATATGTTTTTAATTAAGGATGCCGGTTTTCAGATACTTAATAATGTATGGGTCGAACTTCAGCCCGGCCTAGTCTTGGCAGGTGTTGAAGATCTCACAGCCAATCAACGTTCCAGCAAAAATACTGATACTATCTCAAAAGCGCTGAACAATAGACCTTCGGGTGCAACCATCCTGCTCTCTCATTCACCGCTGCAGGTTGACAAAGCAGCAAGTGCAGGCGTAGAACTGATGCTCAGCGGACACACGCATGGAGGACAAATATGGCCTTTCGATTATCTGATCAAGCAATTCTATCCTTTTCTTGAAGGTCTATATGAGGTAGAAGGCATAACAGTTATTGTTTCCCGAGGTACTGGCACATGGGGACCGCGCATGCGCCTTTGGCAACCCGGTGAGATCTCACGCATAATACTGCACAAGAAACCCCGTTAGAGAACTGCGTCATCTAACGGGGCAAATAACATAGGAGATAAAAAAAATTAATAAACCTTAAGATCTCAGGTCTAGTCAGCCTGTAAAAATATGACCACGAATCTCTATTTTCAATCTCCTGTTTTCTTAATTCCAAATTAAAACAAATTGTATTATCATATTATTAAAATTCAAAAATGTAACATTCTTTCATCTAACGGGGGGGTATTAAAATGAAAATAAACTGCTGGGAATTTAAGGATTGTGGAAGAGAACCAGGCGGTAAAAACATTAAACAACTAGGTGTATGCCCTGCTTCAACAGATGATAGTCTTAATGGTGTGCATGACGGCACTAATTCAGGTAGAGCTTGCTGGATTGTGGCCGGTACATTTTGTGAAGGAAAAGTTCAAGGAACGTTTGCTAAAAAGTATGAAGATTGTACTAAATGTGACTTTTTTAAATTAGTAAGGAAAGAAGAAGGTAAAAATTACAAGACATCTTTATCCCTACTTAAAAAGCTAAAGGTTTTAAGATAAAAATCCTATATCATTGCATCAAAATAGATGTATGAGAGAAATCATCGCTGTCATTCTTGTCATAGTCTGTATGAAAACCGCATCATTGGCTGGCGGGGCATATTGGTATGATAGAAACAGTACCGTAATTGGATTTGTACAGACATACGTAATCAAAAATGATGAATCACTTCATGAAGTTGCTCTGAATTACAATCACGGTTACAATGAAATTGTTGATGCAAATCCCTCTCTTGACCCGTGGTTGCCTGGGAACGGAACCGTGGTGACCATTCCATCCATGTGGATTCTGCCGGAATCAATTTATAAAGGCTTAATAGTAAACATTGCAGAGATGCGCCTCTATCAATATATAATAGATGTAAAGGGATATTCCCTCGTTAAAACATATCCAATCGGCACAGGCGTTAAGGGATATGAAACACCCTTAGGGCAATACAGAATAGTGGAAAAGGCCAAGGACCCATCATGGTATGTTCCGCCTTCAATAAAAAAAGAAAGACCTGAACTGCCAGATATCATCGGACCCGGTGAAGAAAATCCCCTTGGCACCCATGCACTCCGGCTCTCTAATCCATTGCTCCTTATCCATGGTACTAACAGGCCCTTAAGCATAGGCAGAACTTCAAGCCGTGGTTGCATCAGGCTTTATAACCAAGACATTGCTGAACTCTTTCGCTCAGTTGAGCTAAATACTATGGTCAAAATTGTTTATCAACCCATAAAAGTCGGTGAAAGAGACGGGAGGGTATATATCGAATCACACAGAGATTATCTGAAGAAAATACACGATCCTTTTGAAACAGCTAATATTCTCCTTAAAAAAAATAAACTCTATAATGCTGTGGATATGGAGCTCGTGAAGAAGATACTGGAAGAACAAAAGGGGATACCTGTTGATGTGACAAACAGACATCCCCGCTAACTACAGATACATTATTTTATCTGTCTTAATTCGAAGGCCTTTTCAGCTTTGTTTGCGGCATCTTCTGCACGATCTGCATCACCTTCTGCCCTGTTTGCTGCGCTTTCTGCACGATCTGCGGCATCTTCTGCCCTGTTTGCTGCGCTTTCTGCACGATCTGCGGCGCTTTCTGCCTTGTTTATGGCATCATCCAAATCATCCGAACTTACCCCTTCGATCCCTGAAACCTTCTTTTCCAAGTCATTCAACTGTTCTTCAAACTGTGTAACTCTGTCCGATAGGGACTCTATATCTGCCTGTACAAATTTCCTATGTGCGCAGCTTATTATTAACAGGATAAAGATAAAGATAGCTATAATTTTTAAAACCCTCATGTTTTTCTTCACCCCCTTTCATAATAAAAATTGCTTGAAAATAACCCCTAAACTTTAAGGGTTTAAAATTGAAAGATTTTACAGAATTATTATTAATATGGCACTTGCCTTAAGGAAAGAACTAAAACTTCTACCCCTAATACAAATGTTACCCTCTTAAATAAATTATATTAAAATTAAGCGGTAGTTTCACTTATTTTCTTGCCAATCAAAATAATCAATAAAACCTATAGGGTTAGCTCTTTTGCAGGCTGTTGGAAAACTATTTTTCTTATCCTGGATAAATTACACACCGGGGGTGTAAACAGAATTCCGGGCAGGCTTCATTTAGTTGTTGTTTTTTAAGGCGTAAAGGATTAATATCTTAAGGGTTTGTACAGTGGCAGAAAATCTCAATAATCAAGAGCAGACCTCTTGATTATATACTCCGGTAATGTAGTATTAGAAGGGAGGATAACATGGCGTTTGAGTCTAGCAGGAGTGTTCCGAGGCATCCAATTTTTGGAAAAGCTACAATAATAATGCCTGACAAAAAGGAAATTCTTGCCCTTATTGCCAATATATCACTTGGGGGTTTGGGTCTATATTCGGCTTCCAAAATAAAAAAATTAACACAGATTACCGTGAAGATTACTTTTACAGATACTTCTTCCAAAGAGCATGAGGCATATGTAGAAGGTATAGTTAATTGGGTAACCAAAAAGAGTGAAATTTACGAACTGGGTATTAGCTTTACAGAAGAACTTAATTCAAAAAAACAGCCTGTCCTTTATAAGCACATAACTGAAATTGAAAAAATATATAACAGCTTAAGGTAAAATCTTTTCTTGGTTTTGTTAATATATTGATCTGAGTCTCCCTGTAAGTCTGTCAAAAATGATAGTATCAACAACTTTTCCTTTATTTTTTAAATTAACTTTTAAGAATCTACCTTCAGTGCTCAATATTTCGAAGTCATATCCCTTTTTATAATAATAATGCCGTAAAGCGCGCTCAGCTTGTGCGCGGGAATTCATAGATTTGTTTCTCCCATAATGGCTGAAGTGTCTGCAGTAATCACCGTATGGTGTGATAGTTTTTTCATAATGAAATGCTGTTACACCAACAGGAATTAAAAGAATAAAGATCAATATGGATATCAAAATATGAAATGCTTTAATATTCATTATTGCTACCTTACGCGCCTTTCTTAATTTATTTTTATACAAAAAAATGAAGTTAATATGAAGGATCATGCTGGATTCCAAATAAGAAACGATGTTTTTGTCTTCACAAACTTTTCACAAAGATTTCATTTTCTCTTCAAACTAAAGATATAAACTGAATACAGTAAAAAATTTACGGAGGTGCAGTATGAAAAAAGCATTAGCAGTTATAACAATCGTAGCACTCCTTGCAATCGGGGTAGTTGCATTTGCACATGGTCCTGGTTTCTGGGGTAGCGGACACATGACCGGATCTGATTATGGTTATGGAATGGGGCCTGGTTATGGCGGGCACATGTACGGACAGACCAGCGAAGCTGAACAGAAGTTCCTTGATGAAACAACTGATCTGAGAAAAGAACTTCACAACAAGAAATTTGAATACTTTGAGGCTACACGCAAACCGGAGACAGGCAAAGAGACAATTACAAAGCTCGAAAAAGAGATAAGTGAATTACAGGATAAGCTTTATGAAAAATCTCCACGTTCAGTACGCGGAATACACGGCAAATTCGGCTGCTGGTAACAGCTAATCCACTTTGTCCCATCTCTGAATAAGCCAGGTAAATTATACCTGGCTTATTCTTTTACGAATATTTAATATTTCAAGGCCAGAGAAAGCACAAAATATACCGGTAATCGCAATTCAAAATTTATTCACTTTTTCTTCATTTTATCTTCCTAAATATTTAATAAATTAATAATAAGAGGTGGGTAATGGGTATTAAAAGGTTAAAGAACAGAACAATTGCAAAGGTAATAACACGGTTTCCTTTTCTTTCCAGAAAGTTTATCAACTCTTACCGTCCACTGGAGAGTGAGGACATTCCATGGACGCCGGTAAGAAAGCTCTTGAACGAATCCAAAGTTGCAATTGTTACGACCGCAGGTGTGCACCATAAAGATCAGCAGCCCTTTGATATGGCTGATTCTGAAGGAGACCCGACTTTCAGGGTAATCAACATGCATAGACCTGTTTCTAATCTGATAATCTCTCACGATTACTATGACCATTCAGATGCTGATAAGGACATCAATATTGTGTTCCCTATCGAAAGGTTAAGGGAGTTTGAGAAGGAAAGTATCATTGGTAAGGCTGCCGATATTAATTACGGATTTATGGGCCACATAACTGGTCAGCGTATAAAAGAACTTACAGAAAAACATGCCCCGGATGTTGCACAAAGGCTGAAGTCAGACAATGTCGATGTCGTACTTCTTACACCTGGTTGAGGGATATGCAACCAGTCCGTCGGGCTGATACAGAGGGAAATAGAGAGAGTGGGAATACCAACAATCGGAATATCAATAGTCAGAGAGTTTTCTGAGAAGATAAAGCCCCCAAGAACCATATTTCTGAACTGGCCATTTGGACATCCTCTCGGAGAACCCTTTCATGTTCTTCAACAGAGAGCAGTGATTATGGAGGCACTTAATGCACTGTATACAATAAAGAAACCCGGAGAGATTATTGATCTGCCTTTTAGATGGAAAAAAGAATCGAATAATGCTTACGAGGAAAAGTCACTCTCGATACAAACTTTAAAATAACAGTACAGAAACCTTTTAAAAAAGGGAGGAGGTATATTATGGAGTGGATTTTAAATTACTTGTATATTATCATTTTCGTTTTGGGCCTTATTACGGTCATGTACCTTTTCGGCTACAGGTCGAAAAGCACCCAGGATGGAAATGCTCACGATCATCAGAGCGAAACAGATACCGGTGAAAAACCGCACAAAGGCGGTCATGGATGCTGCCACTGAGGTTTATATAATACTTTTTTGAAAAAGGCGACAATAAGGAGGTGATTGGGGATGGAAATAAAGAAGATTAAAAAGAAAAAGGCATTGACCTGCAAGTGTCACAGCTCCTGCTGAAACATGTAATAACAGGATTACACATCTGAATTCAAGATGAAAGCATATTACTTTTCTTGAGAACATGGGGGAGGTTAATAATGAATCATAAACAAAAGCGGCATTTGCTGTTTGGAAAAATTTTCTTCTCAATCCTTTTTGCTATATTTTTCTTATTGACGGGCTCTGTGGTACTCAGTCATGGCCCGAAAGGACATGCTGAGGAATTCACTGCCCTTCAGGCAGTAAAAAAGGGGCTTAGCATGTATGACCGCCTGATAGAGCACGGCAAGCTTGATGAAAACTGGGAGACTGATCTGAACAGCATTGAGGTTACCAAAAGCTTGAGCGAAACAGAAAAAGAATTTGCTGTAAAATTCACCATCTCTAAGGGCGAGAAGAGATCGGTATTTATCTTTTTCTCTGAAAAGGGTGAATACAAAGGCTCAAACTTCACAGGAAAGTAACAAAAATATATTAGGGAAAAGCAGGCGTGAATCTGAAGAAAGAGACGAGCTTTATTGATACTTGGCCAAAGCTAGGAGAGTGGCCCCTGCCGGGCAAGGCTCTTGCTACAATGATTATCCTGATGATAGCCTTAGGTCTGTGTGTCTCAATTGGCCAGATCATTATTCACGATATTATTCCAACCTTCTTGAGTGAAAAAGAAATTATCGCTGAAGGACCAGGTATATATAACGAAAACGTAACGACCCGAGGCGATCTTTTTTCTAATATTTCATTTGAAGAAGATAAGAAATCGTTTTATCAAACCGATGAGTTCATCTTCGCACTGAAATTTACTCATATACACATATTCGGAATGAGCATGATCTTTATATTCATGGGAGGAATAGCTATTTTCCTCGATATTAATTCAAAGGCCCTGGCCTGGCTCATCGTTCTTCCCTTTATTGGAATAATTATAGATTTGACAGCAGTGTGGCTTAAATTATTCGTAACACCGGCTTTTTTCTGGCTACACATAGCAGGCTTCGGTATTTTTGGAACAGTATTTGCCTTTGTATCCGGGCTGGCATTGTGGCAGATGTGGTGGCATAGCTAAGTGACAGGTAATCTGAATCAATCTGGCTGTTTTTTTTAGTTCAATGCAGATACAGATTTAATCAGATACGATTTGGAAATGCAAAAGATGTTAAATAATAAAATTATGCAGGACACATTTATGTGGGCATTAAATATTTATATATTAAATTTTTACATTTATTACCAATTAATAGAATATATTATAATATTATTAGAAGCATTTCATAGTGCCAACCTTGCTCCTTATTAACACCCTAATGATCTATCTTTTAGGTTAAGGACTGGACTATGAATAAACTTCTTTTAAGAAGAGGATTAACTTATGAAGATTGGAATCCCTAAAGAGCGCCTTCCGAAAGAAAAACGCGTTGCCGGATCACCAGAGACCGTCAAGAGGCTTGTGGAAATGGGATTTGAAGTCTTAGTAGAGAAAGATGCAGGACATGGCTCCATGATGTTGGACATGGACTATGAAAAGGCAGGAGCAAGAATCTATCCCGATGCAGCAGGGATTTTTGCCGAAGCAGATATTATATTGAAGGTACAACGGCCCCTGACAATCCCGGCAATCGAACTAAATGAGACAGCCCTGCTCCGATCAGGTCAAACCCTGATAGGAAAGCTGGACATGCTCGTCAACCGCGACTTGGTACATGCCTGTGCGGAAAAAAACGTAACGGCCTTCGCCCTGGAACTGATACCACGAATCACCCGTTCACAAAGCATGGACGTCCTATCTTCTCAGACCAACATCGCTGGATACAAGGCCATCATAGATGCTGCGAATCATTTCGGGCGGATGTTCCCCATGATGATGACGGCTGCAGGGACGATTGCGCCCGCCAAGGTCCTCGTCTTGGGCGCAGGTGTGGCAGGCCTTCAGGCTATTGCAACAGCTAAGCGGCTGGGTGCCACTGTAACTGCCTATGACGTGCGGCCGGTGGTAAAAGAACAAGTGGAAAGTCTGGGCGCTGAGTTCCTTAGCGTGCCCTCTGAAGAGAGAGAATCCGCTGAGACAGCCGGCGGTTATGCCATGGAGATGAGCGAACAGTATCAGCGGAAACAGACTGAGATAATCCACGAAGCCATAAAGAAAATGGACATCGTTATCACCACCGCCCTCATACCCGGGAAACCAGCACCGGTACTGGTGAACGAGGAGATGGTCAAGGAAATGAAAGCCGGCTCGGTGATTGTAGACCTCGCCGCTGAGGCTGGGGGCAACTGTCCTCTATGCGAGATGGATAAGGTGGTTGTTATATATGACGTAACCATCCTAAGCTATGAGAACATCCCTAGTCGTGTCCCTGTTGACGCAAGCATTCTTTATGCTAAAAACCTGTTGAATTTCATTACTCCGATGTTTGACAAAGAGACTAAGGCTTTGAAGGTAGACATGGATGATGAAATAATCCGGGGCACCCTCGTGACCCACAAGGGACAGATTATACACCCAGCGTTTAAAGAAGGAGGGAATTGATATAATGATAAACGAAACCATAGCCAATTATGAGAATATCATTGCCAGCTCAACTGGTAGCGGGGTGGACCCACTCACCTTCAATATCACAGTCTTCGTCCTGGCAGTATTTGTGGGTTATTTCGTCGTCTGGAGTGTCACACCTGCACTGCATACACCTCTGTTGTCCGTAACCAACGCCATCTCAAGCGTTGTCATTGTGGGTGCATTGATTGCCTCCGCTCCCCCAGAGCTCAACAAGGCCACCGTTATCGGCTACTTAGCCGTGGCAATCACTTTTGTAAATATCTTTGGCGGGTTTGTCGTCACTCAACGCATGTTAGAGATGTTTAAAAAGAAGAAACATTGAATGGATTTTTTTGATTTCTAAAGGAGGTAGGACGTACTGTGAGTGGAGAAATCACCTTGGTTTATGTAGTGGCGGCCATCTGTTTCATACTGGCACTAAAGGGCCTGTCCTCACCCACAACGGCACGCCGAGGCAACATCATCGGCATCTCGGGGATGGTCATCGCAATTGCCAACACGCTTTATTATGTTGGCAGCGGCTACCTCCCGAATATTAAGCCCGACTCGCTGACCTATATCCTTATGGCAGCCGGTATGCTCATCGGCGGGTCAGTTGGTACCACCATAGCCTTGCGTATCGAGATGAAGTCCATGCCTCAACTGGTAGCCGCCTTCCACAGCCTGGTGGGGCTGGCTGCCGTATTCATAGCTGTATCCGCCTTTTATGCCCCTCACGCCTATGGCATCGGGATAGCGGGAAACATCAAAACATCGAGCCTTGTTGAATTGAGCCTAGGCTCAGCCATTGGAGCAATCACTTTTACTGGCTCAGTCGTCGCCTTTGCCAAGCTACAGGGCTTGGTGAGCGGCGCTCCCGTGGTTTTTAGGGGACAACACCAGATAAACCTGCTCATCGGGATTGTGATTATAAGCCTAGTCGTCTATCTGGGCTTTAACGTCTCATACCAAGAGGCCACATTCTGGATTCTGACGGCCCTCGCTTTCGTGGTTGGAGTCACCCTCATCATCCCCATAGGGGGCGCGGACATGCCGGTCGTCATCTCCATGCTGAACTCTTATTCGGGATGGGCTGCGGCTGGCATTGGATTTACGCTGAACAATCCTCTCTTGATAATTACTGGGGCACTGGTGGGTTCAAGCGGGGCGATATTAAGCTATATCATGTGCAAGGGGATGAACCGCTCTTTCTTCAGTGTCATTCTCGGGGGCTTTGGCACCGGGGAGGAGGCCGTAAGTGCCGGCGCCAGAGACAAGGTCGCCAAGAGCGGCAGCGCCGAGGACGCAGCTTTCTTCATGAGAAACTCACGTTCCGTTATTGTGGTCCCGGGATACGGGATGGCCGTGGCCCATGCGCAGCATGCTGTACGGGAACTCTTTGATACGCTTACAAAGGAAGGGATTAATGTCCGGTTTGCTATTCATCCGGTTGCGGGCCGTATGCCTGGCCACATGAACGTGCTCCTAGCGGAAGCGAACATCCCTTATGACGTAGTCTTCGAACTGGAGGAGATAAACAGTGATTTTGCAATTTGTGATGTGGCCTATGTGATCGGGGCAAACGACATCACCAACCCAGCGGCCAGACAGCCCGGCAGCCCCATTTTCGGTATGCCCATCCTGGAGGTATACAGGGCGAAGACCGTCTTTTTTGTCAAACGCAGTCTGGCCCCGGGCTATGCCGGCATTGACAATGAACTCTTTTATCGTGATAACACCATGATGCTATTCGGTGACGCCAAGAGAATGACCGAAGCTATAGTCAAGGCATTTTAGCCATACAAAAGGTAAGGAGGTATATAATATGACAACAAAGCGTAAGATAGAAGTCTTCAGCGCTGGATGTGCTGTATGTGAAGATACTATTGAAGAGATCAAGAAGGCTGCATGTCCATCATGCGATGTAAAGGTTTTGAATATGAACGATGCCGGGGTAGCAGAACGTGCAAAGAGTCTCGGTATACATTCAGTGCCTGCTGTTGTAATTGACGGAAAGCTTGCAGACTGCTGTTCCGGTCGCGGGGTAGATATTAAAACTCTCAAGGATGCCGGCCTCGGAAAACCGATTTCATGATAAAGCGGTAACGTCAATCGGATACGAGGTCCCAGGTTACGTCTTACGGTTACGGTTACGATGCTCGCCCTGTAAAGTAAGCTTTTCTACTTTACAGGGCCCGTTTCATCTGTCGTCTTTCGGTTACGTGTTTATTTATCTGTTTGGTTTATCTGGTTTATCTGGTTTAAGGACAATTTAATTCTCCGAATTATTATATTTACTGCTTACTGCTTACTTTTCGCTCCTTACTCCTCACTTCTTACTTCTTACTGCTTACTGCTTACTGGCTACTTTTCCAATGACTCAAAAAGATAAAAGATTAAATAATTTTTTAAAACCAAGCACATATAAATTTAGCCTGTACTGAGGGCCATATTTAAATTCCATAATTTTTTATTTTCAATTATTCGTTCTCTCTGCTAAACTTTATAAAGAAGATTTAAAAAGTGAAGTTATAATAGTCTCTTACGAGACAGAATATATGGGAATATTTAGATTCAGTAACATTAACAAAGACCCTCTTGATGATGAAATATCAAACTACGAAAGACTCTCCTCTGATAAACCTGAAGATGCAGGCATAAAAAATACTCTTGGTGACCTTTATTTCAAAAAAGGACTAAAAGAGAAGGCTGCTAGATACTATAAAGAAGCTGTAAACCTCTTTCTTAAAGACAGGCAGAAATATAAGGCTGTTGCTATATTAAAAAAATCTATCGCCCACAATTTTTTTAATATCGAAACTACCGAAGAAATACTAAATGACCTCCTCGCAAGAGGCCTGAAGGAAGATTTGATCGAGATTTATGTCCAACTTGCAAAGAAAAACCTGATAACTAACAGGACTTTTGCAAACGACATTTTCAGAAAAGTCCTGCAAATCGACCCGGACAACAAGGAAGCCCTTTCATTTTTCGAAAAAGGCAAACAACCACTTGATGCAATTGATGAAAGTGTAGAAGTTTCTGTACAGGAGGAAGACCTCTGGGCAAAGGAGGAAATTCCTGAAATGTCTGAGGAGACGGAGACAGGCAGTCCAGAGCCTGACAGTAAATCATCAGATGAATTAACTGTTGATAAACCCGTGCAGGGCATTAACGAACCTGTTTTGACTGATGAAAAAAAGAGAAAACGAAAAAAAGTTATCAAGAAGACAGAAAAGCCTCTGCAACCTTCCGGTGATTTAAAATCAGAAAGTGAAAATTCCTCCAAAATAAAGGATAAATTTCTTGCGGTTGCAAAAGAAAAAAGCCACCTTGAAACTATAATCCTTCACCAGACTGATATTATAAAAAAATTAGAAAAGGAAAAATCCAGCCTTACGGATACTACTAAACGTCTTTCTGAAGATATCAAAAATATGAAGGAGAAACTGCTTGATTTTGATCTTCTTCGGAATATGGAAATTTCGGAACTGAAGAAGAAAATAGAAACACTTATGCCTAAAAACAAAAAGCTGGCTGAAGAAAAAGAACTTATATTAAAAAACCGCTACATTGAAAACCTGCTAAAGGAAAAACAAAAACTCGAAAACCATTTACTTGAAGCAGAGAAGGAATTAAAAGATAAGGATACGCTCATAAACAGGATTACAGAGGAACAGGGAAAAATCAATGTCGATAACATCCCTTTAATAAAAGAAAAAGAAGAACTGAACAGCAAAATAACATCTATGCAGGAGACAATTGACGAACTTCAAAATTTAATAAATGTAAAAGAAACAGAAATCAAAGAAACAGAAATTAACCTGTCAAACGCTGAAACCAGAATCGAAGAGATCGAGGCTGAAAGGGCCTCCCTTGAAAACAATTACAGAGAAATTGAACATGAACGACATACCCTTAAAACACAGCTTGATGCTCTTTCTGAGCAGATCTCCGGTCTGTCACAGGAGAAATCAGATATAGATGATGGCCTGAACCAGAAAATAAACTCTTATACTTCAGAAATATCTGAATTAAGAGACAAAATAGATGAACTTTCTTTATCACTGGAAGAAAAGATCAAAGAGAATGAGGAGATAAAAGAGGGCCTCCCCGTATCAAATCTTCAATCAACACAGGTAGAGAAGGAACTGGATACCAAAATAACATCTATGCAGGAGACAATTGACGAACTTCAAAATTTAATAAATGTAAAAGAAA
>JABAOH010127065.1_pt1 | contig 53756 bp, 37 predicted proteins | sample 7062181 | NCBI WGS metagenome assembly JABAOH01 (sample SAMN14538630, study PRJNA623070) | marine sediment metagenome | biome: marine biome [ENVO:00000428]; feature: marine pelagic biome [ENVO:01000023]; material: deep marine sediment [ENVO:00002113]; isolation source: pool of 5 deep marine... | reverse complement strand
GCATCGTTGATGCCGTCCCCGGCCATCGCCACAACCGATCCCGCTTCCTGAAGCTGACGGATGACGTTGTTCTTGTCTTGTGGCGACACATCGGCATGGACCTCGTCGATTCCGATCTCGCGCGCGACGGCATGCGCGGTGACGGGGTTATCTCCCGTCAGCATGACGACTTTCAATCCCCCGCGATGCAGCGCTTCGATTGCGCTCGGCGTCGACTTTTTGATCGGATCCGCCACCCCGAGAAGTCCGGCGGGCCGCCCGTCTACTGCGGCAAATATGACCGTTTTGCCGTCGGCCCGATGCTGGTCGGCGAGATCGGCCTGGGATTGTTCGAACGCTCCGGAGTCCTGCATCATTTTCAGATTGCCGACAGCAACCAACTTGTCGTCGACCACTGCCCGAGCACCCCGCCCCGTGACAGATTCGAACTCGTGGGCCGGAAGCAGTTCGAGCGATCTCGACTGGGCCCCGGCCACGATCGCACTCGCCAGGGGGTGCTCGCTAGCCACCTCGACAGACGCAACCAGCCTCAACAGGTCGTTCTCGGCGATGTCGCTCGCTGGCTCGACCAACGTCAGCACAGGTCGGCCTTCGGTCAGTGTTCCTGTCTTATCGACGACAACTGTATCGACTTTTTCGAAGGTCTCGAGCGCCTCCGCATTCTTTATGAGCACGCCGCTTTGTGCACCTTTGCCTGTACCGACCATTATCGACATTGGCGTCGCCAGCCCCAGGGCGCACGGACACGCGATAATCAAGACAGCGACCGCATTGACGATCGCATAGGCCATCGCGGGCGGGGGACCGAGCAGGCCCCAGACAACAAATGTGATGATCGCAACGGCGACCACGGCCGGTACGAACCAGGATGCCACCAGGTCCGCCAGCCGTTGAATCGGCGCGCGGCTGCGCTGCGCCTCCGCAACCATGTGGACGATTTGTGCCAACAAGGTGTTTTCGCCGACCTGCGTCACCTCCATGACAAAGCCACCCGTGCCGTTTACCGTTCCGCCGATTACGGCATCGCCGGCCTGTTTCGCGACCGGAATCGGTTCGCCGCTAATCATCGACTCGTCAATGGCGCTACTACCATCGATAAGAGCGCCATCGACAGGAACTTTTTCACCAGGACGTACTCTCAGCCGATCCCCGACCGCAAGTTCATCCAACGACACTTCTACCTCACCGCCGTCTTCCGATACCCGGGTTGCCGTCGGCGGCGCCAGTTCGAGCAAAGCTCGAATTGCGCCAGAGGTCTGACTGCGTGCCTTTAACTCCAGGACCTGCCCGAGCAGCACCAGCGTGGTTATCACTGCCGCGGCCTCGTAGTAGACAGCTACCGCGCCGTCGGGACCACGAAAAGCGTCTGGAAATATGCCAGGCGCAAACGTGGCAACAAGCGAATAGCCGAAGGCAACGGCGACACCGAGACCTATCAGCGTGAACATGTTGAGGTGCATCGTTCGCACAGACCGAACGGCGCGCACGAAAAACGGCCAGCCGGCCCACAGTACAACGGGCGTGGCAAGCAGGAATTGCAGGATCTGCGACCATTCCGCCGTCACCAGGCCTTCGAGCGGCTGCCCCGGAATGAATTCACCCATCGCATAGACGAACAGCGGCAGTGTGAACGCCACGCCTACCCAAAAGCGCCGCCGCATGTCATCGAGCTCGCTCGTGTCCTCTTCGCCGGTTACGACGCCCTCGGGCTCGAGGGCCATGCCACAGATAGGACAGCCTGAGTTGCGCACGTCGCGCACCTCGGGATGCATTGGGCAGGTATAGACCGTCCCGTCGTAACCGTCCGGAACCAGGTCATAGTCGCGGCCAGGCTCGGCTTCACCATGACTCTGGCAGCAGTGGTCATGCTCGTGATGTTCATGGTGTCCGTGGTGTGATGTATGGTCGCTCACAATTTAACCTCATCGAGGGTCAGGGGTTTGGCTCGACAGGCCGAGTCGAGTTGTGCGTATGCACAACTTTCCATTCGCCATCCGCAGGCGGGAGAAGAACAGTAAATCCGGTTACGTGAAAATAAGTCTTTATCAGAAGTTCTCCGTTTGCGCTCTCCTTGCACGCCACAACACAAACAGTGCTGGTATGACTATCAGCGTGAGCAGCGTAGCGCTGACCATGCCACCGACCATTGGTGCGGCGATGCGCCGCATGACTTCGGAGCCGGTACCGCCCCCCAGCATGATCGGTAGCAGGCCGGCGATTATTGCGGCGACGGTCATCATGATAGGTCGTACACGCAGCAGCGCGCCATCTATAACCGCTTGCTGTACGTTAGCCAGTGTCAGCGGTCGGCTCGCGCGCTCTGCTTCCAGCTCGTGGTGCCTGTATGCCTGGTTGAGGTAGACCAGCATGACGACGCCGATCTCGACTGCAACCCCCGCCAGCGCGATAAACCCGACGCCGACGGCAACGGACACGTCATAGCCAAGCAGGAACAACAACCAGACTCCGCCCACAAGGGCCATTGGCAAGGTGCCCATGATGATGGCCACTTCCGTGAAACGCCTGAAGTTAAGAAACAGCAGCAGCACGATGATGGCCAGGGTCAGCGGACCCACGACCGCAAGCCGTGCTTTCGCCCGCACCATGTACTCGTACTGCCCCGACCAGGAAAGCGAATATCCTGGTGGCAGGTCGACATCGTCGCGCACGACCCTTTGCGCTTCGGCAACGTAGGAACCGAGGTCGCGACCCGTGATATCCACATAGGTCCAGCCATTGAGGCGCGCATTCTCGCTCTTGATCACGGGCGGCCCGTCGACAACCTTGACGTCTGCCACGTCAGCGAGGGCGATGCGCTCGCCCCTGGGCGTAACAATCGGCAGGAGGCGCAGCTGTTCCACGGAGTCGCGCACGCGCTGCGGGTAGCGCAGGTTCACCGGGTAGCGCTCGAGTCCCTCGACCGTCTGCGTCACGTTCATGCCGCCGATCGCCGTGCGCACCACATCCTGTACATCCCTGATGTTCAGCCCATGACGTGATGCGCGGGCACGGTCGATATCGACATCGACATAACGACCGCCGGTTACGCGCTCGGAGTAGACGGAAACGGTGCCCGGAACATCGGCGAGAACAGTTTCCAGGTTCTTGCCGATACGCTCGATGACTGCGAGGTCCGGTCCGGCCACCTTGATGCCGACCGGCGTCTTGATGCCTGTTGCGAGCATATCGATGCGGGTCTTGATGGGCATCACCCACGCGTTGGTCAATCCCGGGAACTGCACGAGCTCGTCGAACTCCGCGCGCAATGCCTCCGGGGTCAATCCCGCGCGCCACTCGGAACGTGGTTTGAGCTGGATGACCGTTTCGATCATTGTTAGCGGTGCGGGGTCCGTGGCAGTTTCGGCGCGACCGATCTTGCCGAAAACGCTTCTCACTTCGGGCACCGTGCTGATCAGCTTGTCCGTCTGTTGCAATAACTCGCGCGCCTTGTCGACAGATATGCCGGGATAAGTCGTCGGCATGTACATCAGGTCGCCCTCGTCCAGCGGCGGCATGAACTCCGAGCCCAGCCGGGTCACTGGCCAGAGCCCGACGACGAGTATCGCGGCAGCGAACAACAGGGTCGCCTTCGGGAAGCGGATAACCTTGTCGATAATCGGTCTGTATGCCGCGACCAAAAGTCGATTGATGGGGTTTTTGTGCTCCGGCGTGACGGAGCCACGAATAAAATATCCCATCAGCACCGGCACCAGCGTGATCGACAAACCAGCGGCGGCGGCCATCGCATAGGTTTTTGTGAACGCCAGTGGCGCGAACAGGCGCCCTTCCTGTGCTTCGAGAGTAAACACCGGCAAAAAGCTCAGCGTGATAATCACTAACGAGAAAAACAGCGGTGGGCCGACCTCGCTCGCGGCGTCGCCCATGATGCGCCAGCGGTTCTCCTCGGTCAGAGGTTCGTGCTCGATATGCTTGTGCACGTTCTCGACCATGACGATCGCGGCATCGACCATGGCGCCGATAGCAATAGCAATGCCGCCGAGCGACATGATGTTGGCGTTGATGCCCTGCATCTTCATGACGATAAATGCGACAAGGATGCCGACGGGCAGACTCAGGATGATGACAGCCGACGACCGCAGGTGAAACAGGAATACGGCACAGACGAGCGCGACAACGAGGAACTCTTCGAGCAGTTTTCCCTGCAGGTTATCGACGGCCCTCTCGATCAGGTCCGAACGGTCGTAGGTGCTTACGATCTCGACACCGTCGGGCAGACTTCGACTGAGTTCCTGGAGACGATCTTTAACCGCATCAATCGTCTTCGATGCATTTTCGCCCCAGCGCATCACGATGACACCGCCAACAACTTCGCCTTCGCCATCAAGATCGGCGATACCGCGGCGCATCTGGGGACCAAGATGTAAATCGGCGATATCGGACAGGACGATTGGCGTACCGTTCGTATCGACACCGAGCGGAATGGCCCCCAGGTCCTCCAGGCTTTGCAGATAGCCGCTGGCGCGAACCATGTATTCAGCTTCGCCCATTTCAATAACAGAGCCGCCGGTCTCCTGGTTGCCGTCCTGAATGGCCATCTTGACTTTCGAGATAGAGAAACCGTACGCGCGCAATTTGTCCGGATCGATAACGACCTGGTACTGACGCACCATGCCGCCAACTGTGGCCACCTCGGCAACGCCCGGAACGGTCTGCAGTTCATACTTGAGAAACCAGTCCTGGATACTGCGCAGTTGCGACAGGTCGTTCTGGCCGGTTCGATCGACCAGCGCGTATTCGAAAATCCAGCCGACGCCCGTTGCATCCGGGCCCAGTGCCGGTTTGGCGTTGTCCGGCAGTTGTCCTGCAACCTGGTTCAGGTACTCGAGCACGCGTGACCGGGCCCAATAGAGGTCGGTACCGTCTTCGAAAATGATGTAGACGTAGGAGTCGCCGAAAAACGAATAGCCGCGTACCGTCACGGCCTTCGGCACCGCCAGCATCGCGGTCGTCAGCGGGTAGGTCACCTGGTCCTCGACGACCTGCGGCGCCTGGCCGGGGAACGATGTCTTGATGATGACTTGTACATCCGATAAATCGGGAAGCGCATCGACCGGCGTCTCGCGCACCGAGTACATGCCCCAGAGGACGAGGAATCCCGTGGCCAGCAACACGAGCAGCCGGTTGTGAATCGACCAGCGAATCAATCCGACAATCACTGCTCCGACTCCATCTGGTGCTGGCCGTGGTCCATCGGCTCTTCAGCCGAATCGTCCATGCGTGACAAGGCTGCTTCGATGTTCGACTCCGAATCGATGAGAAATTGACCGGAACTGACAACGAGGTCTCCGGCAGACAGCCCTTCGAGAATTGCCACCCGATCCCCGGATTCGATTCCGATCGAGACGGGCTGTGCCCGGAAGCGCCCATCCCCGAGCGCCAGCACGACGCGATTTACCGAACCGCCGCGAATGAGCGCCTCGCGCGGAATATGCACGACCGAATCCGTCTCTTCTCCTTTCAAGGTGACGCGGGCAAACATATTGGGTCGCAGGGCCTCGCCCTCGTTCTCGAAACGAATCCGGACCCTGAGCGTGCGAGTCTTCGCGTCCAGCTCCGGATAGACGTAATCGACCGTTCCCTGCCAAAGCCTGCCAGGCAGGTAGTCGAGTTCAACGAGTGCTTCTTGCCCCGGCTTGACCCAGGCGGCCTGCCGCTCGAACACCTCCGCGTGTACCCACACACGATCCAGCCTCGCCACGGACATGACCTCGGTCGCCGGAGTAACGTAGACACCTTCGCGTACGCCGAGATGGGCGATAACGCCATCGGCATCGGCATATACGCGAACTCGCTGGCTCGGCTGCTGGTTCTTCTGCAGCCTGTCGATTTCCATTTGAGTGATACCAAGGGCGACGAGCCGGTCCCTCGATGCGCCGAGCAAAACCTGATTGTTGCTGCGCAACGCTGCCAGGTATTCCTGTTGTGCATTGACCAGGGTCGGTGAATACAACTCAAACAGGAGCTCGCCTTGCCTGACAGGGTCGCCCGTTGCTGTGACGGCCAGTTTTTCGATCCAGCCGTCGACTCGCGTATGGACATGTTGCAGCGTGTCCTCATCGAAACTGATGTACCCGACGGTCTCTATGCGGCGGGATAACGGTCCGCTCTCGGCCGCGACTGTGCGCACGCCGAGATTGTTTATTACCGTCGGATCGATCTTCACGGTTCCCGGCACCGCGTCGACTTCATCTGCGTAAACGGGAACGAGGTCCATTCCCATGGGAGACTTTCCAGGCTCGTCGCGACGATAATTCGAATCCATCGGGGCGACCCAGTACAGGACCTCGCGCTCCCCGGGAGCAGCGCCGACCGAACCCGGATCGCCAGTCGACGGCAAATTACGGCCAATTACGATTCCCACAGCAACCGCAATCACGACAACTGCGGCGATAGTCATTTGTTTTCTCATTGGGTCAACCCTCCGAGGTTGGCCAGCACGGCGTAACTTTGCGCACGCTCCACCTTCAAGCGCAGGTGATCGAGACGGGTGTCGAGCTCGTCGATATAGCCCCGCATAACGTCTGCGAAATCCCCGGCATCGCTCTGGTATGCGAGCAGCGCCGACTCCGCCCGGCTTTCCGCCAATTCAAGAATCAACGACTCAAACAGCATCGTGCGACGAGTCAGGTCCTGCCAACGCGCAAACTCGGCATCGAGCAAACTGGACAGGTGGCGGACCAACTCTGTTCTCTCGTATTTCGATGCACTGCGCTCCCGCAATGCTGCGGCGAGGGATCGATCCTGACGATTCTTGCTAAAGAAGGGCAGCTCCATCGTTACCGACAAGCTGACAAAATCAGAGCGCGGATCGCCGTTCGGCAGGTACCCTTCGCGATAGCCGTAGGCAAGATCCAATGCCCAGCCGGGTTTCTTCTTTTCTTCGGCCACAACGACATTCGCTTCGCTCGCGGCGATCCGTGCATCGGCCGCGGCGATGAACGGATGCGAATCGAGATTGCCGCGCAAAGCGTCGAGCGGTGGCACCTGTTCCCACTCCGGCAAGGTCTCGGCGATCGGGCGACTGGCGTTTTCGCCCAGCCATTCGGACAACGCCGCTTTGGCCTGCATTTCATTCCGGTTGATCTCGATGAGCCTGTCATCGAGACGGCTTAATTCGAGTTCGGATCGGAGAACGTCATGCTGGGTCTTGCGCCCGACGCTGTACAACGAGCGGGTTATTGTCGCGAGATCGGCGAAGAACGGTCTCGACCCGGTCACAATCTCGCGCGCCTTCTGCCAATAGTAGGCCTCGAGCCACGCCTTGCGCACGTTAGTCCGGACGTCACGGGCACGCGCATCGGCACTTGCGTTCATGCCGAGCGACAATGACGCGAATCTCTCGTTGCTGTAGTCGCGCGACTTCCCTGACGGAAAGCTCTGCCGATACGCAAGCAGCGCCTGCGTCATTCCTTCGGTCGAGAATCCGCCCGACTGAATCGGGAAATTGGCCAGGCCAATGCGCAAGGTCGGGTCCGGTAGCTGGCCCGATACGACAGCTTGCTCACCGAGCGCGCCGGCGCGCTCACGCAGCGCAGCATATCCGGGCTCGTCTTCAAGCGCCAACCTCTCAGCCTCCGCCAGTGTCAGTGGCAGGCCTTGTTGTGCCGACACGAGTACGGGAGCCAGCAATGTAGTGAAAAACATCAGGGCGAGCGTTCGCCCACGGAAGAACAACATAGAACAATCTCCTTCGTCAGGAACCGGTCAGTTCGGTCTGTACGAAGGGATCGTTAATCCAGGAATACGCAGTTAACCAGGTACGTGGGCGGCGGTGCGCCGGGGTGAACAGAGGCATATCGCGGCGGGGCTTCGCTAACTCTCGGGGTTACCGGGAGCAGATTGTCGAAATGCGTGTGGACGGCCGCTTGCGGGGCGTCCTTGAGACTCGGCTGACCGGCACGCCCGTCATTGCTGATGTCGCCGTCGATCAGGCAATCGGCCAGACCATCCGCGCAAGGCATTTCGGCTGCCATGCCGTCATGCATGTCGTGATGGCCCTGCATTTGCTCGGGCGGGCAATGCGGACAATCGTGATCGCCAGCGGCTTCGCTGGCCATGGCGCAGGGCGCCATCGCCAGGTTCAGCCAGACAGCAATGAACAGCCCGAGGGCGCGCAAGCCCTGGGATCTGCCGTTCAATCTTGTGCTAGCCAGAAGACTCAAGTGTCTGTCTCCAATGGGATTTCTGCATTATCGCCGAATCCGTATACGGAGGCTATTGGTACAGGTCCCTATCCGTCAAGGGTATTCATCACGACAACGGCGACGAGACGTGCGAGATCCTCGCCAGCTACCCCTGTAATTTCCGGACCGTCAGGTGGCCGACTTTGATATAGAGCATTGCGCCATCAGGTCCGGCGCAGGGCGTATGCTCAGTCCCCGGCGGATTCCGTATCCACGTGCCGGCAGGGTACTCGCCGTACTCGTCGTGAAATGATCCTTCGATGACGTAAACTTCCTCGCCACCCACGTGCCTGTGTACCTCGGCCTCGGTGTTCGGCGCCCAACGGACGAGCCCGACGCGCTCTTCACCATACTCGTACAGGCGCTGGACCTCGATCCCCGCTCGCGATCCGGCGCGCCACTCGCTCTTGGTCGTGTCGACAGCGAGCTGCTCCTGATCGTCGTGTTCCATTTGGTACAGCTTGACGAGAATCAGGCAGCCGTCATCGCCGACCTTCGGAGTGTGAGATGTTCCAATCGGATTTCTGACGTAGTAGCCGGCCGGATAGGTCTGATACTCGTCACCGAAAGCACCTTCGAGCACGAGAAACTCTTCCCCTCCACCGTGCGTATGCTTGGTGAAAGTCGCATTGGGCGCAAACCGGACCAATGTAGTGGCCCGTGCTACCTCACCACCAATCCGGTCGAGCATCATTCGCTGCACACCATCGGATGGTGAGTCGCTCCATTGATGATCGTCGGGTCGAATGACGACGCGTTTGGAGAAATCGGCGTTCAGGCGCATCGGCGAATCTCACCGCTGAATACGAGCGCGCCGTCGTCGAATCTGGCGTTCTCAAACATTTTCCGGTCCTGGCGATAGTCCTGCGGGTTGGACCACGGCGCTCGGTCAGACTGCTTCGGCAGCCGATCGAGCACGCGTTGTATGTAACCCGATGAGAATCCCATGATGTAAGGACTTACCGGTTCGTCGCCGGGCCCGGGTGTCGGGGTTACCTGGCACACGCCGGCGCTATCCATGTGGTTGACGAGCTGGCAGAACCACTCGGCAACCAGGTCGGCGCGCAAGGTCCACGAGGCGTTGATATAGCCGAACGTCGAGACCAGGTTGGGCACACCGGACGTCATCAGGCCCTTGTAGGTCATCGTTTGCGAGAAATCAACTGGTTTGCCGTCGACGTCGAATTCGACGCCGCCGAGTACGATCAGGTCGAGTCCGGTTGCCGTAACGATGATGTCAGCCTGGAGTTCATTACCCGAATCGAGCAGGATGCCGCGCTCCGTAAACGTATCGATCGTATCGGTGACGATCGAGGCCTTTCCCGAGCGAATGGCCTCGAACAGGTCGCTGTTCGGCACGAGACACATACGCTGGTCCCAGGGGTCGTACCTCGGCGTAAAGTGCTTCTCGACATCGTAGTCGTCGCCAAGCTCCTTGCGCACGCGCCGCAGCAATATGCGCCTGACCGTTTCTGGCCGAATACGCGTCTGCCGGTACGTCCATTGCTGGAACTTGATGTTCTTCCAGCGTGTGATTGCGTAGGCCCATTTTTCGGGCAGGATCGCCCGCAGGACATTGGCAATGACGTCTTCATCCGGAAACGAAATTACGTAGGTCGGGGATCGTTGCAGCATGACGATCTGTTCGACGTCCTTCGCCATTTCCGGAATCAGGGTCATTGCCGTTGCGCCCGATCCGATCACGACCACGCGCTTGCCGGAATAGTCAAGATCTTCGGGCCAATCCTGCGGATGGATGATCACACCCTGGAACCGTTCCCGGCCCGCGAATTCCGGCAGGTACCCATGCTCGTAATTGTAGTAACCCGAGCACATCAGGAGCATGTTGCAGCGGATGAACCGGGAACCGGTGCTGCCGGCTTGCTGCATCTCGATTTCCCAACCGGCATCGGCTGTCGACCACGACGCACGCAATACGCGCTGGCCGTAGCGAATATGCCTGTCGATATCGTGCTCGGCTGCGGTCTCTTTGATGTACTTCAGGATTGCGGGCCCATCGGCGATCGCCTTGGACTCCTTCCACGGTTTGAAGTTGTACCCCAGCGTATGCATGTCGCTGTCCGATCGAATTCCGGGGTAGCGGAACAGGTCCCATGTGCCACCCATCGTCTCGCGGCTTTCGAGGATGACATAGGATTTGCCGGGGCACTCTTTTTGCAAATGGCAAGCGGCGCCAATGCCGGAAAGCCCTGCCCCGACGATTACAACATCAAAGAATTCGCTGCTCACGCGTGTCATTGCCCACGCGTGCCGGATCAGCAGCCGGTGAGCTAGTCTTCCAGATTGGTCTTGGGCTTAATAATAACGTGCCGGCCGGTGCTGTTGTACGGATCACCACCGAGATCGAAGCCCTCATCGATGCTGAGGTCGTTTTCGCCGACAAGGTCGGCTCGAAGGATGCGTACGCTGCCGTCGTCAGACTCGATCCGGACCGTCTCGTCCTTGATCATTTTTTCGGGATTATGTGAATTCACGAGCTGTCCCTGTGATTTCCCCTTGTGTGTAGATAGTTTGAACCAGGAAGCGCGGGGAAACTCAGTCGCTCGTCGGCAAATAGTGACCGCTCATCGGAATTTTACCGTTCGTCGGGCGGAATGCGCCGTTCGTCTAGAGGGGTTCCGTCACCTTGCCCAGCCATTCGGCCTCGGCGTCCGGAACGAGCGGCGCCAGTTGATCATAGACACGGGCATGGTAGTCGTTGAGCCAGGTCAGTTCTGCTTCACTCATGAGCGACGTATCCACCAGCGACCGGTCGATAGGCGCCAGGGTCAGCGTCTCGAATTCGAGCATTCCGGGTAACGCAGACTCGCGCACGACGACGAGATTCTCTATGCGTATGCCGTACGCGCCCTCGACGTAATAGCCGGGTTCGTTGGACAGGATCATGCCCGCTTGCAGCGGTACGTGCGGCGCCTTTTTTGCGACGCTCTGCGGCCCCTCGTGCACGCCGAGGTAGGCGCCTACACCATGGCCCGTGCCGTGTGCGTAGTCGAGCCCGGCATTCCAGAGCGGCTGCCGGGCAAGCAGGTCAAGCTGGTTACCGCTGGTGTCCGGCGGAAACCGGGCACTTGCCAACGCGATGTGGCCCTGCAACACGCGCGTAAACCGGTCCCTGCGCTCAGCGTCCTGTTTTCCGAGGGCTATCGTTCGCGTGATGTCGGTTGTGCCATCGAGGTATTGCGCTCCCGAGTCCACCAGGAACAGCTCGCCGTTACCGAGTTGGCGATTCGAAGCCTCGGATACCCGGTAGTGAATGATCGCACCGTTGGGCCCGGACCCCGAGATCGTGTCGAAACTGATGTCCTGCAACGCAACATCTTCGGCCCGGAACGACTCCAGCTTTTTGACGGCCTCGATCTCGGTAACCCCAGCTGCCCAGCTGTTTTCGAGCCAGTGCAGAAACTTGACCATCGCGACGCCGTCACGCACGTGCGCATTCCGAAAGCCCTCAACTTCGACGTCATTCTTGATGCTTCGAAACAGGACAAGGGGATCATCGCCCTCCCGGATCGTGGCGCCCGATTCATTCAACGCATCGTAGACGTAGCGTGGACAGACAGCCGTGTTGACGAGAACGCTTGCGCCTTCTGCGCCGAGCGCGCGCAGGTAGTCGCCAAAATGCTCCTCATCAGAAATCTCGACGTCCGGACCCAGGTGTTCCCGCAGTTCGCCGGAGATCTCGTGGCCCGCGAAAAACGCAGCGGCCTTGCCGTTTGCGTGCAGTATCGAGCGACACAGTGCGACTGGCGTGTGTGGAACGTCTGCTCCACGGATGTTGAGCAACCAGGCCGTCGCGTTCGGGTTCGCAAACACGATGGCGTCAGCGCCGACTTTCGCAAGCTCCTGCCCCACCCGGCGCCGCTTGCTCCGGGACGCTTCGCCCGAAAACTCGACGCGATGCGGATACGGTGCGGGCATCCGGCCATTCGGCCGGTCCGTCCAGCATTTGTCGATGGGGTGTTCGTCGAGCGCGACGAGATCGACATGATGGATCGACTCGATGTGGGCAATCTCGTCCTGCGAGTGCAGCTTGCTCCAGTACCCGAGCTTCGTGACGCGACCCGGGTTGTCACGAAGCCATTGCCATGGCGGCAGTGCACGCAGGTCCTCGTAGTCGAACAGGTCGGCCGGCGTTTCGAGCCTTGCCTGTTCCGTGTACCGGCCGTCGATGAACAGTACGGCCGTGTCCGGCATGACAATCAGCGAGCCTGCCGATCCCGAGAAACCGGTGGCCCATAGCAGTCGCTCGAGTTGGGGCGGCGTGTACTCGTTCAGGTACTCGTCGTCGTGCGGCACGAGCAGGCCATCAATGCCGAGCGTATCCATCCGCTCGCGCAACAAGTGCAGCCGCTTTCCGGCGGCTGCCTTGTCACCACGGACCTCGAAGGTCTGGTATCCCCTTCCCGTCAAAGCCGAATCGGCAAATCGCGTACCCGGTTGCCCGTGGCCGCGAAAACCGCGTTGCCGATCGCAGGCGGCACCGCGATCAGCGGCGGCTCGCCGAGCCCGGTCGGGAACTCGGTGCTTTCGACGAACCGGATATCGAGCTCCGGCACGTCGGCCATGCGCAGCGGCGTGTAGGCATCGAGGTTGCGCTGGCTGACTTCGCCGTTGGCGAAACTCGCACCCTCGTGCAACGCGAGGCTGACACCCCACAGTGTCGCACCCTCCGCCTGCGCCATCGCGCCGTCAGGGTGTACGACCGTGCCGCAGTCGATCGTCTGCCAGATTTTCCTGGCGGTGACCTTGCCCGAACCCGGGTCCACGGCCACGTGGGCAACGCAGGCAATCCAGGTCGGCATGTTGCGCTCCTGTCCGTAGGTCACGGCGACTCCCATGCCCTCGTTGTCGGGCAGTTCCCGTCCCCAGCCGCTACGCTCGCGCACATCTTCGAGCACCGCGGCAAGACGCTTCGCACCGCCGACCGAGTTGGGCGCCGCACCCGCATTCTTGCCCGCGGCATCGAGCATCGCGAGCCGGAAGTCGATCGGGTCCTGGCCGGCCTTGTTGGCTAGCTCGTCCATGAACGATTCCACGCCCCAGGTGATCCAGCCCGGGCCGACCGCGCGCAACCAGCCCGGCAGGAACGTGCGCTGCGCGAGGTCATTGTTGATCGAGCGCACGCGATGGTTGGCCAGCGTATACCAGTGGTCGGCGCCGTTGGTCGCGAACGGGTCGTACTTGCCGTTGCCGTCGACGGCGTCGGGCATGAAGCCCGGCGCCATGGCCAGCGTGGGCCAGCCCGCGGCGAGCGCGTGCTCGATGCCGGTCAGGTTGCCGTCGGCATCGAACGAGGCGTCGAACTGCGCGACCGACGCCGATCGACAGCAGTCGAATCGGGAATCGTCGGCGCGCTGGAACACGAGCTTGACGGGCCTGCCGAGCTCCTTCGCGGCCAGCGCGGCCGGGATCATCGGGTCACCCCAGAGCCGGCGACCGAAACCGCCGCCCAGGTAGTACTGGTGAATGACGATGTCGGTCTCTTCCATCTGCAGCGCCGTGGCCAGCGTCGGCAGGATCAGCGACTGCCACTGGTTGCCCGAGTGGATGTGGCACTTGCCGTCGCGGAACTCGACGAGCGCGTTGGCCGGCTCGAGCGTAAAGTGCAGCGCCGTGCTCGTCGTGTAGGTCGCCGTATGCGTGTCGGCGGCATTTTCCTGCGCCGCGCCCACGTCGCCGTCATCGACGGCGAGCACGCCCGTCGTCTTGTCGGTTACGAGTCGCTGGCCCTCGGCGATGAGGTCGGCTTCACTGACAGCGGCTGTCGGCCCCGCCTCCCAGTCCACCTCGACTGCGCGGGCGGCTTTCATGGCCGCCGGGTAATTTTCGGCAATGACGACGGCCCAGCCCTGCAGCACCTCGCTCGGGTCCTCGAGCGCCAGGGTCTGGATGTAGCCGCGAATGTCCTTGGCTGCCGTGTCGTCGATGCTGCGTATCGTGCTGCCATAGCGCGTTGGCGGAATCAGCGGGTGCGCGAACACCATGCCGTCGAGTTCCGCGTCGATGCCGTATTGCGCGTCGCCCCCCGACTTGGCCGGAACGTCGAGCGCCTGCGTCGGCTTGCCGATCAGCGTGCGCTCGGACGGCGCCTTCACGGGCATCGCGCCGAGTTCTTCGTCGCTGAACGTGCGGCTGATATCGCCCCTGCGTACGATCTCGGCAAACGAGACCGACTCGCCGTTGGCCGACACCATGCCGTTCTCGACCGTCGCGTCGTCCGGGCTCGCGCCGAGCAGCGCCGCGCCCGCGTCGCGCAGGATCGTGCGCCCGGCGGCGCCCGCCTGCGACAGCATCGTGAAGCTCGTAAACACGGACCACGAGCCGCCGGTCACCATGTAGCCCCACTTGGGATCGGAATCGACATGGTCGATGCTGACATCGTCCCAGTTGGCGCCGAGTTCATCGGCCACGATCCGCGCCAGCGCCGTGCCGACGTGCTGGCCCATCTCGGCCTTGGCGATGTTGACCAGGACCTTGCCGTTACCGTCCACTTCGAACCACACGGCCGGGGAGAAACTCAGGCTCGCGCCGTCGGCGGCCATCTCGTCGACGGCCTGCTCGCGGCTGCAGCCGGGCAGCACGACGCCGAGACCCATGACGAGACCGGCGCCCGCGCTCGTCGCGAGGAAAGAACGCCGGGTGATTTTCGTATCGATATCTCTTGCTCGCATCGCCATGACTATGCCTCCCCGCCGCTGGCCGCGGCCTTGATCGCCTTGCGGATGCGCGGATACGCCATGCAGCGGCACAGCACGCCGTTCATCGCGGTCGTGATCTCTTCGTCGGTCGGGTTCGGCGTGTTGGCCAGCAGATTGGCGGCCTGCATGATCTGACCGGGCTGGCAATAGCCGCACTGCGGCACCTGCTCGTCGACCCAGGCCTTCATCAATGCCTTGCCTGCGGCGCTCTCGAGCCCCTCGATCGTCGTGATCGACTTGCCAGCCGCCACGCTGACCGGCGTGATGCAGGAGCGCATGGCGACACCGTCGACATGCACCGTGCAGACGCCGCACATCGCGATGCCACAGCCGAACTTGGTGCCCTTGAGTTTGAGTTCGTCACGGATGACCCAGAGCAGCGGCGTGTCGTCCTCGCTTTCGGATGTCACGGCTTGCCCGTTGAGTTGGAATTCGATCACGGCGGACCCCCTGTTCTTTTAATGGTGGGACTGACCCGACTAGTTTAGTACAACTACACCGCGGCGCGGAATGCATCCGTTGCAGCCGCGCTCCGTCTTACACACTGATCAACAGCGAATCAATCAGTTAGGACAACGGCAGAACTCCAGGACAAAACCAATGCGATCACGGGTGGCGGTCACGGCCTGGATTCCGCGATGGCAAGGCGCCTTGCAACTGTAACGACGGGCTCAGGCCGCTTCGAACAGCGCTGATGCTCCCTGGCCGCCGCCAATGCACATCGTGACGACGCCATAACGCTTGCCGCGCCGCCTGAGTTCGCGCAGGAGTTGACCGGTCATGCGCGAGCCGGTCATGCCGAACGGGTGGCCGATCGAGATGCTGCCACCGTTGACGTTATAGATGTCGTTATCAATTTCGAGCTTGTCGCGGCAGTAGACGCACTGCGAGGCAAACGCTTCGTTGAGCTCCCAGAGGTCGATGTCGTCCATCTTCATGCCGGCGTTCTTCAGGAGTCGCGGCACCGAGAACGCGGGGCCGATTCCCATCTCGTCCGGTTCGCAGCCCGCGACCGTCAGCCCGCGAAAGATGCCCATCGGCTCGAGCCCGAGTTGCCCGGCCCGCTCCGCGCTCATCAGTAATGTCATCGACGCGCCATCGCTGAGTTGCGAGGCGTTACCCGCCGTCACCGTGCCGTCGTCCTCGAATGCGGGCTTGAGACCTGCCAGGCCCTCGAGTGTCGTGTTCGGACGATTGCATTCGTCACGGTCGACGGTCACCTCGACAAGGCTCTCCTCTCCCGTGGCTTTGTCGATTTTGTTCATCGTGACCGTCATCGGCACGATCTCTTCCGCGACCCAACCCGCATCGACAGCAGCCGCGTAGCGCTGCTGGCTCTGCAAGGCGTACTCATCCTGCACCTCGCGAGAGATACCGTAGCGCCGGGCGACCACCTCGGCCGTATTCCCCATCGCCATGAAGATATCGGGCTTTTCCTCGAGCAGGCGCGGGTTCTTTTCATATTTGGCCGCTTCCTGGCGCACATTCATCGAGATCGACTCTACACCCCCCGCCATGGCGACCTCGGTCTGGCCCGAGGCGATCTGGTTGGCCGCATAAGCGATCGCCTGAACGCCGGACGAACAAAAACGGTTGATCGACGATGCCGCTGTCGTGATGGGCAGCTTCGACAGCACGACAGCCAGCCGNNGTCCTCGACCTCCTCGGGCGAAACCTTCGGATTACGCTCGAGCAACGCATCGACGACATGGGCCACCATGTCATCCGAACGGGTCAGGTTGAAACTGCCGCGAAAGGACTTTGCAAGTCCGGTGCGGACGTTATCGACAATAACGACATCTCTCATGGCGGGTCAATCCGTTGCCGGGTGGGGATAAGGAACCTACCAGAACCCGGTTATGCGGTCGATCATCCAGTAGCTCGCGATGCTGCCGATCACATAACTGGCCGGGACCGTGAGCGACTCCCAGTGCGCGTTCGGGTCGCCGGGCGCCTGCAGCAGACGCGTCAGCAAAGGCCGGAACAGAAGGAACGCTGCCAACAAGGCGACTACAAAAAGTACCTGGCCGATCTCGACACCGACGTTGAAGAACAGCAACGCGGTCGGCAGCTCGGTTTGCGGCATGCCGATATCACGCAGTACGGCCGCGAAGCCGAATCCATGCAATAACCCGAACGTCACGGATACGGCAACCGGGAAGCGGTATGTCAGCGACCTGTCGTCATCCCGGATAATTTCCGAGGCCAGGAAAACGACGCTCAGGGCGATCGCCGCCTCGACCGGCGGCGTCGGAATGCGCAGCATGTCGAGTGTCGACAGTGCGAGCGTAATCGAATGCGCCACGGTGAATCCCGTGATCGTCACCAGCAGGCGGCGCGGTGTGCGCGCAATAAACAACAGGCACGCGACGAATAATAAGTGGTCGATACCCGCCCAGATATGCTGGATACCCAGCACCGTGTATTCCTTCGCGACGCCGAAGCGGCTTTCGGCATCCGGCACGGTCCACTCGTCCTGGCCAGGTTTCAGGATCTTGAGGTGCTCTTCGCCGTTTGCGAGCCGGATCTTGTACAACGTCGACAAGGACGGGTTGATCACCGGGAAACGGATCCCGACCGTGCGTCCGGACAGGCCTGCATCGCAGGTGAACACCTGCTGGCCGAGAAACTCGGCGCCGGCCTCTCGCCACGCGGCCTGCCGGTCGGCAACGCAACCGTCGGGCAAGGTCGGGTAGGGCAACGCGGCGCCCGGCACGCTCGCCGGGACCTTCCACATGACCGAGTAGACTTTGGGCGTCGTCTCCGTGATCTGGACGTAGTTGGGCCTCGCGTCGTGCGCTTGCGCAACTGACGCAAGGACTGACAGCAGCGCCAACAGGCTAGAAGGTGCGGCGAACTTCATAGGTATCGACGATCGCCTGGATGGCTTCTTCCTGCATCGCGTCCATCGCCTCGCGCTCCGCATCGGCGCGAACGCGATCAATGACTTCGGTCAGCTCGGGCAGTCTTCCCTCGACGCTTTTCGTCAGCATGACGAGGTGGTATCCGTATTCCGACTCGAAGGGTCCGCTCCAGCTCTCTGCATCCGGCACGAGTGCAAAAATCCCGGCCGCCATCTGCCGACCGAAGTGCGACGCAACGAACTCGGGTTCCCGCTCGACGTAGTTCAGGAAATAGGGGAACCGGTCGCCGTGCCCCGGCGCCGCCGTGAACGGCGCCTGCTCGGCGTTCAGTTCCTCGAGTTTTGCCGCGGCCAATGCGGCCGCCGTCTCGTCCCCGTGCCGGGACCTGTCGAAGAACACGTGCGTGAACGTGACATACGGGCTGATGTAGTAGTTGTCGCGGTTGGTTTCGAAATAGGTCCCGATGTCGTCGTCGTCGAGGTTCACTGCTGCCGTCACGAAACCGTTCGTAATGAACTCGATGGACTGGATCATCCGGCGCTTGATGACATAGTCGTTCTGGTCGACGCCCAGCGCCAGCGCCTGCCTGTGGAGCGCCTCTTCGCGGACGAAGTCGTCGATCATCAGGTCGAGCTCCTTCTCCGACATCTGCTCGAGCTGCGCCTCTGCGGCCCGGGGCTCGAAAGCCCGGGCGCGGAATTGCATGAACGTGAGGAGCGCATCCCTGTCGACGACAATGACGTTTTCGTCGTAGGCCGCCTCATCCCCGGCAATGATTTCGAACAGGACAAACAGTCCGAGTCCGACGACGAGAAAATGCAGCAGCGGTTCTTTGAGTATATTTTTCATGGCAATGGTGGCGAACGTACAAAAAGGCCGCCATCTGCTGATGGCGGCCCTATTGTGCCGAATTGCTTACGGCGTGTACCAGATCGGTGAAGTGTACGCCCGCTCCTGGGTCGTCATCGGAATCTCGTCCGGCATGTCGGTTCCGAATCGCACGGCTTCATAAGCTGTCCAGCGCGGCGTCGGGATTTCGAGGACCCTGGCGTAGTAAACGGCCGGGACGTCAGGGTCGAAATCCGGGTCGGTCCAGACGGCGATCAGCTCGGGATCGCCGATCGTATTCGTCCAGGTCGCCGTAGCGACGTCAACCGTGTTGCCGACAGCGGGGAGCTTGCCGTCCGCATCGGTTTGACGGTCGCCGGACCATGCCACGTTATAGATCTTCTCCTGGCGCTTGCCGCGGCCATCCAGCCAGCCCTTGATGATCTGGATGCGGTCGAGGTTGCCGGACATCGGATCCCGCCGCGCTGCGACAAGAAACGACGGTGCCGAGCCTGCCGGTGCCGATGTCAGGTCGCCCCCCATGGGCACGCCTTTCATATACCCGGCATTTGCCGGCAAGCGGCTCATCGCATCCTGCTCGGTGAAGTCCCAGCCGCCGAAGAAGCGAACCAGCATCCGCGGCCCGGTAGTCGCATAGGTTTCCTTGCGCATCATCGCATCGAACAACGCTTGGCGTGTGTTCTCGGTAGCCCACACGCCCTGGTAACCCGAGGAGACCATGCCCCAGCCCGTGTACTCCTTGACGCCGTCATCGGTTTCGATTCTCGCCATCGGGTGATGGACCCGGTCGGCGTTGGGCTCGGCGCCCGAGTGCTTGCCGAAGAAATTTTCTTCTTCAGCGGTCGCGAGACCGGTGTGGCTGTCGGTGGCTCCGACCAGGCCGAACTTGTAGGGGTTGACGCCCAGCTTCTGGCCGAGTTCAAGACCGATCTGCAGGCCGGAACGTGCGTATTCGCCGGCGAGCATGTCATTGGTCTTCAGCTGGGTCAGGTCGAGGTTGCCCTGATCCCAGGTCTCGTAGTCCGCAAACTCGTCCGTTGGCGACAGGAACGGGTGCGCCTCGCCGTCGCCCTTGATCTGCGTTGTCTCGTACAACGGCTCCCAACGCGCGCGAGTGCTGGCGTAGTCCTTGTCCACTCGAGCGCCGAAGTAGGTCCGCGACTCGGGGAACATGTGGCCGTTCGACATGTTGCCATTGTGGGCAATCGCCAGCATTCGGCCACCGGTCTTCGACTCGTAGTCGGCCATCCATTTCCACAGGTCGCGCGGGTCCGCACTGCCCGACGGCTTGAGCGTGGTCAGCGGCTCCATGACGCTCGCCTTCGTGCCGTCGTCGCGATAGACGACGACTCGATGCAGGTTGATGCCTTTTTCTGTCGAGGTCCATTCGTAACCGATGAACGCCGTGAAATGTCCCGGGTCATTGGCATCTTCCGCGGCGTCAATCGTCTCCGCCCACGCCGAGGCATAGGCTTCGGTTCCCGGCAGCGACGCGAGCGCCTCGGGAAATGTATTGCCGGTTATCGCCTGGACGATTTCGACGGCAACGGCAACGGCATCCTGGCCGCCCGCCTGGACCCCGTCATACCAGCGGCGCCCGGTCGGATCGGCGAGCATCGACGGCTCGCCCGCGTACAAGCGCGGGAAGAAGCCCATGTTGTCCGAATGATCGGCAACGACGAGGAAGTCCAGTGGCCGCGACAGTTTGACCTTCTGGCCGGTCGACGAGACGACCTCCTCGCCCTTGGCGAAGCGATAGGCGTCCGACGGCGACAGTCTTGCGCCGAACGCCCCGGCGTCCATCGACATGCCCGTGTGCAGGTGCGTCTCACCCCAGAACACCTGGGACGGGAAATTGCGGTTCGCATACGGCGAATAGCTCGCCTGTTTAGGAAACGCGCCGCGCAGACCCTCTTCGCTCGGCGCAGGATCCTGCGCGAGGGCCGGGCCAAGGGCGAATGCAAAGAGCGCGGTGAAACAGGCTTGTGCGTTGATTCTTTTCATTGTGGGCCTCGTGCTTCTTGTTTTGGCAGCACTCTAGAGTCTCAGAAATTCCTGTCAAGTTGTGGATGCCACTACCCCCTGGTATCGAGATTTTTGAATATTTCACGGTCGATCATGATCGCACCATGCCCACCGGCATTCCGGCTATACTTGCTGCTGTCTTGCAAGACCAGAACGGGTAAACGTGTCCTTTTTCGCTGAATTACAACGCCGCAACGTCATACGCGTGGGTGTCGCCTACGCTGTTGTGGCTTGGGTTATCGCCCAGGTCGCCGAGTTTGCCTTCGAGAATTTTGGCGCCCCCGACTGGGTGCTGAAAACCGTCGTCGTCGTGCTCGTGCTCGGCATGCCATTGGTGTTGTTATTCGCCTGGGCCTACGAACTGACGCCCGAAGGCATCAAGCTCGAAAAAAATGTCGATCGCGAAAAGTCGATCACGGCGCAGACCGGGCGCAAGCTCGATCGTACGATTATCGGCGTCCTCGTGGTTGCCCTCGCGTGGTTCGCCTGGGACAAGTTCGGCTACCAGCCGGCAACGCCCCCGGCGACCATCGCCGATGCCACCGAACAAGAAGCCGCGGCCGAACCCGAGGACGCCATGGCCGGCCGGTCCGTCGCCGTCCTGCCGTTCGTCGCGATGAGCAGCGGTCCCGACGACGAGTACTTTGCCGACGGCCTGACCGAGGAGATCCTTAACTCGCTGGCGCAGCTACCCGAACTGCTTGTGACTGCGCGCACCTCGGCGTTCTCTTTCAAGGGTCAGGACCTGCCCATCCAGGAGATCGCGTCGATGCTCGGCGTGCGGCATGTCGTCGAGGGCTCGGTGCGCCGCTCCGGCGAACGCCTGCGCGTGACGGCACAGCTGATCCGCGCTGACGACGGTTTCCACCTCTGGTCCGAGAATTACGACAGCACCTCGGCCGACATGATCGAGGTGCAGGAGAACATCGCCGAGAAGATCGCGGGTGCGCTCGACGTCGTGCTCGATGCCGATAAGCGCGAGGCCATGCGCCAGGCCGGGCTGCGCGATCCCGAGGCATTCACTTTGTACCAGAAGGGGCTCGACTACTACGACCGGGCGCACGGCGAGATGGACCAGATCGAGGGACTGCGGCTCGCGAACGAGTACTTCGAGCAGGTCATGGACCGCGTACCGCAGTACTGGGAGGTCTACGCGAGTCATTCCGACCTCTACGCGCACCTGCTCAACGACAATATCGGCAACACCTCTTACGGCGAGCGTGTCACCGACGAGACGCTGGCCGATGCGTACCGCTCGATGCTGTCCGACTACGAAGCGGCAAGCCGGTATGCGCCGGCCGGCCAGCAACGCTACCTGGCCGAACTGGATCTCGCGTTCCTGAGCGGCAACTGGCGCGGCATTGCCGGCCGGGTCGAGAAGGCGCTGGCGGATCCGAGCTGCCGCGACGGCAACTGGACGCCGGTGATCGCCAACGTGCTCGGCCACGCCGCCAAGTACTCCGTGCTCGCCGACAAAGTCCTGGAATGCGACCCGCTACGCTCGCTGTCCTGGTTCAATGCCTCTCGCGCCCGTTTCTGGGCCGGCGACGCCGAGGGCGCGCTGGCGATGGCGCGCGAGGGCAAGGCCGCGGCGCCGGGCAACTGGCTGAACATGATTCTGCTGTATACCTTGATGGCCAACCAGCTGCATGACGAGGCGCATGGCATCGTCAACGATGAGGTCAGTGAAGAATGGCTCGCGACCGTATTTCGGATCGCGATCGAGGCGCATCGCGGCGACCGGGACCGCCTGGTGCCGCTGCTAGCTGCCGCCGAGGAGCAAGGCATAACGGGTTTCTTCGGCATAACGGTCGATGCATGGACGGGCCGTCGTGATGCCGCCAACCGGAAGGCCGCCGCGATCGACAGCCACTACTTCGGGCCGGTCTTGCTGTGGCAACTGCTGCAGTGGTGCCAGTGCGGTGCGCCCTGGGATATCGAGGTCACTCCGAACTTCGCGGCCAAGGCCAGGCAAGCCAACCTCACCTGGCCGCCGGTCTCGCCGTTGACGTATCCGCTCAAGGACTGGTGACATTCCAAGCCCTGCGCCGTTATTCGACCGGACTGATCTCGACCAAGCCTCGGATCTCGTCCATGCGCATATGCTGCCGACACCGCAGTACTCGTGGCCGTTAATCAATGACGCCGTCGGCACTGAGGTCTGGGTCAAACATGAGAACCATGCGCCAACCGGCGCCTTCAAAGTTCGTGGTGGCATCACCCTGATCGACTGGGTGCTGCGTGAGCATCCCGACGCACGCGGCATCTGCACGGCAACTCGCGGTAATCACGGCCAGAGCCAGGCGCGGGCGGCATCGGCCGTGGGCCTGCGTGCCAAAATTTATGTGCCCCACGGAAACTCGACAGAGAAAAACAAGGCGATGCGTGCTTACGGCGCAGAGCTTATCGAGGTTGGTCACGATTTCGACGAGGCGCGCGGCGAGGCTCTTCGCGCCGGCGCCGAGGAAGACCTCGTGTTCGTTCCGCCTTTTCATAATGAACTCGTTCGCGGCGTCGCGACGTATGCCGTCGAACTCTTCAACGCGGTTCACGATCTCGATGCCGTGTATGTCCCCATCGGCTGCGGCTCGGGAGTATGCGGCGTCATTGCAGCGCGCGACGCACTCGGCCTGGAGACCGAGATCATTGGTGTCGTGTCCGAGAATGCGCAGACCGCGAAGCTCTCGTTCGAGACCGGTAGCCTCGTCGAAACAGACAGCGCCCAGACGTTTGCCGACGGCGTCGCTGTGCGTGTTCCGGTGCAGGAGGCCCTCGATATCTATTCTGCGGGCGCCGAGCGCATCGTCGCAGTTTCCGACGACGAAATAGCCAACGCAATGCGCCTGTTGTTCCGGGCCACCCACAACGTTGCCGAGGGCGCCGGCGCGGCGCCTCTCGCCGCCCTCGTCAAGGAGCGCGACGCAATGATCGGAAGAAAAACAGGTGTCATTCTAACCGGGGGCAATATCGACACGCCCTGGTTCCAGCAGGTCCTCGAAGGCCGGACCCCCGCTTTGTCCTGACACTCGATTCTGCGGGACTGCGTCACGGTTTTGACTCGTGAGTGCTTGATAATATTGCAAAATTCTGTGCCCCTGGGAAACGCTTTTGAGTGCCAGACAGCTCGCAATAGACGTCGCCAACGTGGCCGAGGGCATGTACGTGTCGAAACTCGACCGGCCCTGGCTCGAAACTCCGTTTCTCTTCCAGGGATTCGAGGTCACGGAGCGGTCCGAAATCGACCTGCTGAAGCAGTACTGCAATGTCATTTACATCGACATTGACCGGGGTGACGTGAGCGAGGCGTTACTACAGTACCTGGTCCACTCGCAGGCCCTGCCATTACCTTCGTCGCAACCCGCGGAACGTACCGAGACCCGGGAGCCCGGGGTTTTCCAGCGCTGGCTCCAGCATCTCTTCATGCGTCTCGGCATGTATGACAAAGCCGTCGCCGTCGCGGCGGACGAACAGGAAATCTACCCTGTTCAGACCACGGTACGCGCCGAGGCAGACCGGGCCCGCGAGGCATACCAGAAGCTCGCCGAGCACCATCAAAACATGATGGATATGGCCACCGTCAAAAGCGAGGTGCGCACCGGTGCGCTGCGGCGTGCCGTGCAGCCGGCAATCGAAAGCGTATTACGCAATCCCAATGCATTGGCGTGGACCGTATTTTCGCGCAAGCGCAGCAATGAAGATTACAACCGCTCGGTCGGCACGGCGATCTGGTGCCTGCTATTCGGCCGCCACCTCGGATTCGACCGCGAGATGCTCGACGACCTTGCGATGGGCGGCATGTTGCTCGATATCGGCAATGCCAGGATTCCGAGAAGCTATGCCGCGACGCAGGGCGAATTGTCGCCGGAAATGTACGTGAAGCTGCAGCAGCATGTCGACCTTGGCGTCGAGATCCTGGACTGTTCCAAAGGCGTGACCGAAAACGTCTACGACATGGTCCGGTGCCACCATGAGCGGACCGATGGATCAGGCTATCCGCAAAAGCTTCGCGGCAACAAGATTCCGCCGTTTGGGCGAATCGCCGCGATCGCCGACAGCTACGATGCGATGACGACGATCAGCCCCTATTCGCCGCCAATGGCCGCTTATGATGCGGCCAGGGAGTTGAATGACATGCGTGGCAAGGAGTTCGCGCCGGAAGTCGTCGAACAATTCATTACTACGATGGGTATGTTCCCCGTCGCCAGCGTCGTCGAGTTGAACAACGGCGCCGTCGCCGTCGTGCTCGAGCAGAATCCGAAAAATGTGCTGAAGCCGAAGATCATGCTGCTGCTCGACAAGAACCATGACCGGCTTCCCGAACCGCGAATCGTCGAGTTGCGGGAATTGCCCATGGACGTCACGCATTCGGACGCGTTGTGGATCGTCGAAGGGCATGAGCATGGCGCTTTCGGCGTCGATCCCCTGAAGATCTTCAAAGTCTGACAAGGGCGTTCACGCCAACGTTGTGGAACTGACCGATCGGAGCCCGGACCCGAGCGGGCGCGCGTGGATCGATCTCATTTATACGGTTGAATAACGCAAAGCCGGGCTCGCTGCAGTTTGACCGCGACGCCCAAGCGCCTATTATCTGGGTCCCGTTACCGAGAGCTTCACCAGATGAGACTGATACTGACCCTTGCCTTTCTGCTGCTTGCCGTTCCCGCGTTGGCCCAGCGGCAGATTACGTTCATGCCGTTCGAGCTGCCCGAAGCCGGCAGCATTGTTGTACCGGTCACAACCGGCGAAACGCCCTCCGGACTCGCGGCGCTGCTGGACTCACGCACCGATGGCGCGATTGCGCTGGCCATGGTCGAGGCCGCGTTCACGGGTGAAAAGCACCAGACATTGACGCTGTTCGGGATCAAACCGTATTCCCGCATCGACTTGATCGGTATTGGTGACGGGCCCGTGGACAGGGTCGCCGCCGAGAACTATGGCGGTCTTGCCGCCAGCCTCAACGATGGCTCCAGCGGAAGCACCGTCAATGTGCTTTGGTCCGAGATCGATCGGGCCGGTGACGCCACAGCCGCACAGGTTGCCTTCGGTTACCGCCTTGGCGATTACCGCTTCGATCGCTACCACGAGGACCGGCTGGACCCGGCGACGCGCGGCGATGTCGTTATCCTGAGCGACGATGCCGACGCCGAATCTCGTTTTACCGGCGACCTGCGCCACCTCGCCGACGCCGTCTTCCTCGCCCGCGACCTGAGCTCCGAGCCGGGTAACGTGATCTATCCGCAGTCGTTTGTCGATCGCTTTCGCGAGGCATTTGAAGGTGTCGACGACGTCACGATCCGCGCACTCGACGAAGACGATCTCGCGCGACTCGGCATGGGCGCGCACCTCGGGGTCGGCAGCGGCTCCGACCGCCCACCGCGTCTCCTTATTATCGAGTACCTGGCCGGCGACGACCGGCCGACCCTGGCGCTCGCCGGCAAGGGCATCACGTTCGACTCGGGCGGTATCTCGCTCAAGGACGGAGAAGGCATGGGGCGCATGAAAGCCGACATGACGGGCGCCGCCGTCGTCTCGGCCACCGTGCTTGCCGCGGCCCGCCGTGGCGCCAGGGTGAATCTCGTGGCCCTCGCGGCACTTGCCGAAAACATGCCGTCGGGTTCCGCGATCCGGCCCGGAGATGTGCTGACGTCGATGTCGGGCAAAACGATCGAGATCAACTCGACCGATGCCGAGGGCCGGCTTGTCCTGTCAGACGCGGTTTACTACGCACAAGAGGAATACGCGCCGGACGTATTGATCGACGTCGCCACGTTGACGGGGTCGGTATCGCGCGCCGTCGGCAACGACCTGGCCGGAGTATTCAGCCGCCACGATGGCCTGGCCGAGCAACTGCTGGCTGCCGGAGAGGCCTCTGGCGAAAAGATGTGGCGCTTGCCGCTCAGCGACACGCACTTCGAGCAGATCAAATCCACGGTCGCCGATATCATCAATGGCGGTATCAGCGCCGCCGGCGCCAGCATCGGCGCCGCCTTCATCGGTTCGTTCGTTGCCGAAGACCAGCGCTGGGCCCACCTCGATATCGCGGGCGTCGATTTCACCGAGGTCGTCCTGCCGACCACGCCGATCGGGTATTCGGGTTGGGGCGTGCGGGTACTCGATGAATACCTGCGCCGGCACCACGAGTAGGAAATTTAATACGCTTTTTCCAGCTCCTCGCGAACGAGGTCGAGCAGCTGCTGCTGCCCGAAGCTCGGCAACGGCCTGCCGTTGACGAAATACTCGGGTGTCGCGCTGACCCTGAGCAGTATGGAATCCTTCTTGTCCCGCTCGATGCGCGCCAGGATGTCCACGCTGTTCATATCCGCCAGCAACTGCTCGGTATCCAGGCCGACCCCGGCAATGACGGGAAGTATCTTGTCCTGCAGAACCGTGTGGTTTGCTGTCCACAGGCGCTGCGATGCCAGCAATGCTTCGAGCGTTTGCCAGTACTTGGCCTGATTTCTGCTGGCCTCGAGGATCCGGATGACATACTCGGAACCGGAATGAAACGCGACATGACGAATCGACAGGCGCAGCCTGTCAGGCTCCTCGTTCAGCCATTGCTTGACCATCGGGAAGAACAGCGCACAGGTTTCGCAGGCGGGGTCCAGGAATTCAACGATATGCACCCTGGCGTTCGAATTGCCGAACGCCGGTGAGTGGTCGCTCACAAGAGCCGCCTGCCGCGCTTCGCCGTCGTCTTTCGCGGAGTCGCCCTGCATACCGAAATACATGGTTGATATGCCTGCAGCAACGATTGCAAGGACCGCGACGATCATAAGTATATGCTTATGTCGTTCGTGCCTTTTTCTCTCGATGGCTTCTTGAACTCGCTTCGCTTTGCTCATGGCTGCTCCGGTCTATTGTGCCGTGAAACCCCAACGAAGTTTGCCGAATCAACACCGAAACGCCTATACGGGAAAACACGCTTGATCGATGCCCCTCGGATCATCAACGACTAGGTACTTCCCGACATTGTCATCAAATATTCTTCTATCGCTGCCTGGAGCGCCTCGTTCTGGTTGCGGACTTCTGCATTAGCTACCAGGACCGTGTAATGGTGCTTGTAGATCATCGGCAGCAGTTGTATTCCCTGGGCCCGCGATTTGAGTGCTATAGCGATGGCTACGGCATCTCCTGCCTCCACCGCCAAGTCGATTGGCTCCGACGGCGGCCCGCTTTGTGCAATTCTCTCCAGAAAATTCAGGCTCAGCAGGCCTGCCATCGCGACGGAGTACTCACGGGCAAGAAATTCTTCTTTCAGGATCGTCTCCCAGAACTCTATGTCGGCATAATATTCCGCGAGCGCATCCCTGAGATTTTCCGAGCGGATCAGCGTGGCCCTGCCTGCACCAATCAGTTCGCTATAGGTGTTGGATGTGATGCGTCGATACGATTCCCAGCTGACTTTTTCGACCGCTTCAATAAATTGGTCCGGCTGCGCCGCAGCCGCCGCAGGATCGGCGATTCCATCGAGTAGCAGCCTGACCTGTCGCATACGCAAGTTGGCGAAATACTCACTGCTTTCCAGTCGGCCCAGGTCCTTTTCGAGGTCCGCCTGCAGTCTCTCCAGATAACGTACTTCAAGCGCCCGGTCTTTACGCCCCTGGTTCCAGTCATTGGCCTGCAAGCCGAGGAAAATGCCGATTACGACGATCATTATCTCCAGCACCACGGTGAACCAGTTCTGATTCCGCAATGCTTCGGCCAGGTTGCGCAATATCATCCGTCACTCCATTGCTTAACAGAGCATAGCCAATTTTTGCCGATCAGCCATACACGAGACCCGTTACCTCGATGCGGCCATAAATTCTTCGATGCTCTCTGCGAGCAGCCGATCGAATTCCTCGGGTGCGTCCCACATGATCAGGTGACCGGCATCTGAGACAATTTTTGCCTGGAAAGATGGAACATGTTTTTGAAATGCCTCGACGTTAGTCGGTTGCATTGCCGCATTGATCGCAACAAGCGGAACCTGTAGTTGCCCGAGCGATTCGACACAATCTTCATTCAGCCACCTGAACAAATCTCTAAGGGACTCCCTCCAGCCGTCTCTTGACGGAACCTGCACCATAGAGAGTACGCGTTGATATGTCGTTTCCTGGTTATTGATATAAAAGCCATTGCTCACGAGTTTTTCATTGGTCGGATTTGTAATCACATCCATGTAGAACTCTTCGATATCATCGAACGCAGATGGTGGCGGCACTGCCTCAATATTGTGCATTTCCTCGACTATCACAACGCCGACAACATGCTCGGGAATATTGGTTGCTGCCTCGATTGCAACGGTTGCTCCCATTGAAAAACCGATTAGCACCACCTCATCAAGCCCCAGTCCTTCGATGACGCTCGCCACATCCTCGCCAAATGCTTCGATTGTGAAATGCTGGCGGTTCTTGCCGGATTCTCCAAAACTGGGCAGGTCTATATTGACCACCTCATAGTTGCTTGAGAAATGAACAGCCTGTGCCGCCCAGACGCTTCTGTCATTTGCCCATCCATGAATAAAGACAAGCGCGGGCCTGCCCTCTCCCAGGCGATCAAATCGGATCTCGACCCCGTCTGGCGATATAACAACATCGTCAGTCTTTGTCGTACAACCCGACACCATTGCTCCCACGATTAACACACCACACAAAAATAATTGGCTGGCTCGCTCCATCATTGATACTTCCTTCTCAAACCTCAAACGCATGTCCGCCATGCGACTTCTTATTATCCGCTCTTTTGGGGTGTTGAAGCGCCGTTTATTATTTTTGCGAAACAGGCGGCAGGCGACGAACGATTATCCGGCGGGCTGGCAGCGACGGCAGGTAAACAGGTTCCTGCTGCCCATTTTGCGACGTTCGATCATTGATCCGCAGCGACGGCAACGCTTTCCCTCGCGACCAAAAACATAGAACCGATAGTCCTCTCGCGACACGCCCTCTGCCCTCAGCCTGGAGGCCAGTGCCCGCGTTACCGTCACGCCTCCGCTCCGGTAGGAACGCCAGGCAATCTTCAGCGTTTCCCGAGCCAGCGTGTCGCATTCGGTTGGCGCCAATGAAACGGCTTTGCGCAGAGGATCTATCCCTGCCGCCCACAGAATTTCGGAACGCAGGTAGTTGCCGTTGCCGGCAAGAAACGCCTGGTCGAGATAGAGGTTGCCAAGCGCACGATTCCGAAACTCAACGGCCTGGAGTCGCTCAGCAATCTTCGGCTGCGTGAGTCCTCGATCAAGGATGTCTGGCCCGGCGCGCCTCAGAAACGGATGGGTCGATAGTTCGTCCTCGTCGAGCACCGCGATATCCGACGCGCTGTATAGCAGGGCCTGGTGTGTATTTGTGCACAACGCGACGCGCAGCTGCCGCTGCGTCTGCGGCATCCGCGACCGGCGCACCGTATACCAGCGACCGTAGAGCTGGTTGTGACTGTAGATCGTAAGTCGATTATCGAATCGCGTTAGCATTGCTTTGCCGCGCGTGTCGACGGCCGTTACAGTACAGCCGGACATACGGCTTTCGAAGGGCTTCAAATGCTCGAGCCCGAACTCGACCTTTTCGATCTTCTCGCCGACAAGCACCGCCGCGACCTTGTCGGCCGCGCGGCGTATTTCAGGCCCCTCGGGCATTAACCCACCGACGGCCGCGGCAGCGCCGGGAACAGTATTTCACGGACTGCCAATGGTTCTTCCATTTTCGCCGCCAGGTGAACGCGCGGCCACAAACGGGACACACTTTGGCAGGCAAATGGCTCTTCGCAGGCATGGGTCTGCGGTCACCAGTGGCCGGTACCGGGCTCGCCCTTGAAAGGACCGACGACCTCAGGCGTAATCCAACCGCCATAGTAAGGGCCTGCCTGCGCCTGCACGCGTTCGCCACCCAGGAAGCAAGCAACCCGATCGGGATAAAAGGCGATAAGGCCCCCGATAGCGTCGAACCGTGGTCGTGGTCGTTCATAGCTCCAGGCAACCGGCACTTCCGGACGACGCTCGAGCGCCCAGTAAGACGCTAAACCCTTCCATTCACAATACGTCCGGTTTTCCATCCTTAGCAACAGGCCGAGCTTGACGTTTGCCCTCGGGATATAGAAGGCCGGCGGGCTCGCTGTTTCCATGACCTTGTAACTGAACGTCGTCCAGGCGAGAACGGATGTGCCGTCACGGACCTCGATCGTCCGGCTATCCCGCTTGACAGCGGGCGGGCGCGGATAGTCCCACACGGACTCTTGCCCAGGCCCGGGCTCGATAGCGAAGGCAGGTCGCTTGACGATGTCGGTCAGACTGTTGTTCATAGCTCGACTGTACGTCACAACGCAGGCGATTCCGGCACACCGTTACAAATCGATACCAAAACACACCGCTTTAAAGAGCTATTTTGTCGCTACGGGTTTCTCGGCCGAATAGGCGTGCACGCTGGATAGTCGCATCTCGAACGGGCCGTCCTGTTTGTCATAGATCATCAGTCCCATGCCTGTGATCTGAGCACTGTCGAGCGCCGGCCCATCGAGCCGATACCCACGGTACCGGGGAACGAAGCTGGACAACGGTATGTTCACCGTATGCCATTCACCATTGCGAGTTTCGAAGTCCGCCCAGTAACTTACGGGCTCGCCGCGCCAGCGAGCCGCGGTTGTGAGCCGCCAGGTGTAGCGACGACCATCACCCTTCAGGCGCAATCGAATTCCGGCATGATTCGACAGGTCCACCTGCATGGGACGCGTGCGGATGGAGCTGAAACCACCTCCATTCGTATTCGTGTGCCCGGAGAAGAAAAGTTCACCCTGCTCTCGGCTGAAATCGCCCACGCTGCGTCCGCCCATAACGTTGTCGTTCACGACGTACCACCCCAGGTCGGGACTATTCTCGCTGAAGTCTGTCAGCAAGAGATCCTGCTCGGATTCAGGATCAGAGGCGTTGAGGGACGGGCCAGGGTAAACCACTAGTAAAATTCCAAGAAATAGCGAAAAGCGCATGGCGTCTCAGCCGGTGCAATTCGGCAATCCGTGTTGCCGTTGGGGAAGAAGCGGGAGCCATTGCCGGCAGCTGGTCGCCGCTTGATCGCCCAATGTAATTGCGACACGCAACGAGCGACTCAGGGCGCTGGCGTAAAGCCGCTGAAAGTAGGGAAGCCCGGCGGCGTATGCGGGCAGGATTTCTTCGAGCGCAAGATCCGTTTCCAGTTTTCGGACAAAAGCGTCATAGAACTTTCCGATTGCGATTGACACAGAATTCTGCCCGACCAGCCGGTCCGATAAAGCAATCGTCCACGTCATGTCACGTTGCAATACACACGTCCCGGCAAAACCAGCGCGTCTTTCATCCGTCCACTCGTCGGGCGCGATGAGGCTCAGGGACCATTCGTCATTGATCCAGTAGAGGTAATACGCCGCACCGACAGACGGACGAAACTTGAACCTCGCCGACAGGATCAGCATGGACGTAAAAAACTCGGCAAGTATCTTGTGCCGCGACTTCACCACAACGCCCCTGGGCTCACAATCACGCCAGTCACGAAGAAATCCGTTCAGGCCCTTGCCTTCCGGATTGCCGTCTGTCTTGCGGCCACCGCCGGGAATGTGGAAACCGACATCTTTGAATTTGCGCATGAGATTCTCAAATGCTGGCGCTTTTTAGCTTCGCAAGAGTGTACAGGAGCCGCCGCTGTTTGAAGTGAGCTGCAACGGAGAAATACAACTTGTTACAGGTAAGCGAACCAGCATTCATGATTGCCCCGGCTGCGATGACCTTGGAAAGGCCTCCCCAGCGTCGGCGATCGCCCAAACTGAACCATCAGCCAATATTGTCCGAACGGTCGCTGCTACCCGAAAGCAGCCACCCAAGTAATTTAGGCTAGAATGACCGCTACTGACCCATAGCGGACGGTCGCGACATACCACCTATAAATTCGTTCAGGGCAATGAAACCAAAAAGACTGAATGCTTGGCTTACGTTGGTTGCTAACTTTGGAGTAATCGCTGGCCTAATATTCCTCGGATACGAGATTCGGCAAAATACAACCCAACTCCGCGCGGAAGCGTTGTATTCGATCAATGAAGCAATCAGCACGCTGAATGCCGGAATATATAACGATCCGGTATTGGCCGATATCAAAGTTAGAGGCGAAGCCGATTTCTCGTCGCTAAATCAGATCGAACGAGAGCAATTTATCATGTACCAATTTGACCGCATCAATCTGGCGGAACTTTACTTGGCGCTAAAAGACGAAGGGCTGACTGACATCCACTTTCCCTTCGATCAGTTTTTGATTAAAGATTTTCGATCCAAACCGGGATTACAACAATTCCTAAAGTACGTTGATGAGGACTGGGAGGGCTCTCGACATTTGTATGATCAGATGCTGGTGCCTGAGAATTAGAGCACCCTCCGGCCAATCGTACGTTGTCACTTCTTAGCGTCTCTTTTTGGCCGATTCCGCCCATTCGCCACATTTCAGCTAAACTGACCGGTGTTGACCCACAGCTGCCATTCGACAGGACAAGTTGCCGAAGTCTCTATGTCTGAGCGCGTACAAGAAAAGATGGGCTGGATTGGCGGATGGTCTGGAGGGTTCATCTGGGTCGTGATCCTCTCGGCAGTGCTAATGTTCAGAGGACAGCTGGTCCACGCCCTTGCTGGACTCCTTATCGCCGGCATGGCCGGATTGGCAATTTTCTTCACCGCGCCCTGGCGGCATCCGCGTACAACTTACCGGAAACTGATGGTGCCGATTTACCTCCTTCTGTTTGTCGCTGTTGGCTGGGGCATAGTCACTTTTGGCGGACCAGAGAGCTTTGGGTTCACAAGTTGGTGGTCATTGGCAATCCTGTTTCCAGCGCTGCTGCCATTATGGACGGTGGGTAATCGATGCTGGGATGATCGAACGAGCAACTGATCGCAAAGCTCAATTTGAGGCGCGATGGACCGGGCGCGGCGGAACGACGGCATCGTCAACGTACAACATTTAGGTGGGTTGGCGGCAGGCGGGGTTCAACGGACCGCCCTCCGATTCGAAGTCGTTGTGGCGAATCTTCGTCTGGTTTCCCTCCTGACTTTAAATAAGTCGGTCGCAGGACGAAAAATCGGTCCCGACAATGACGTGATCAGCCAATTAAAGGGGGGTGAAATGTCGAGGAACGCGCCAGTTTCCGGCAGCCGCGACGCCTAGAGCACCGCGCGCACTGATTCCGGATTTGCGTCAACCAGGACCGGTTTGCCGGCCGGCATTGCGGCGACATCCTTGAGCCCGCTGCCGGTGACGAGCAGCACGACCGTCTCGTCCTTGCCGATCCGCCCATCCCTTGCGAGCTGTTTGGCGGCGGCCCAGGGCGCGGCGGCGGCCGGCTCGGCAAATACGCCGGCGCTGCTTGCGAGTTCACCGATTGTTGCGAGGATCTCTTCATCAGAGATCGTGACAGCCTCGCCGCCCGACTCGATGACTGCCCTTACGGCCGCCAGCCCGTCGCGCGGTCGGTCGACAGATATCGAATCCGCGACGGTGCTCGCGGCGACACTCCCTATATCGACCGATCGCCAGTCAGGATCTGAACCGATTTCGCGAAGGTGCTCGACTGCGCGGCAGATGGCGGCACTATTTTCCGCTTGCGCACAGTCGACCCTGGGCAAGCGATCGATGAGTCCCGCCGCGTGCAGATCACGCCAGCCTTTCCAAACGCCGCTCAATATATTGCCGTCCCCGGTCGGGACGATGACGCGATCCGGCACCTGCCCGAGCTGCTCCCATACCTCGAACGAGGTGGTTTTCTTGCCCTCGCGCGTGAACGGGTTGAATCCCGTGCTCCTGTTGAACCAGTCACGCTCATCGCAGACGCGCAGGCAAAGGTCATAGGCGTCGTCGTAGCTGCCGCGGACTGCGACAACCATGGCGCCGTAGGCAAGCGACTGGGCCAGTTTGGCTGCAGGAGCCGTTTCGGGCACGAACACCACGGCGCGAAGCCCCATGGCAGCGGCCAGGCACGCCGTCGATGAGCCCGCGTTGCCCGTGCTCGCGACCGCCACCGTGTCGGCGCCTGTTGCCACGGCGCGCAGCAGCGCGACGGCGCTCGCACGGTCCTTGAGCGAAGCGCTCGGATTGCCGGTCTCGTCTTTCAGCCACACGTTGTCGAGCCCCGCTGACGCGCCAAGCCGCTGCGCCCGGTGCAGCGGCGTGCCACCGATCTTTAGTGGTAGTAGCGCACCGGGATCCGCGCACGGCAGCAGGGCCTCATAGCGGAACATTCCTTTACCCGCGCCGAAGGCCGGCTCGATGGCTGCATAGTCGTAGGTGATATCGAGATTGCCGCCGCAGGCCGGGCAGTTAAAGCCGGTAAAGTCGATGGCCTGTTCGGTATCGCAGGCAAAGCAGCGGTATCCGTTCATGGTCGCATCAGGGCACGATGTGCGTGCCCCGTCCTCCGCGCATCGCCTCTCCGAGGAGATGCGGTTGCGTGATGATGACTTCCTCGCCGCCAGCGTCGAGAAACGCCAGGGCCGCTTCGATTTTTGGCCGCATGCTGCCTACGGCGAAGTGGCCCTCGTCGAGATAGCGCCGGCAATCTGCCGCCGTCATGCGATCGATATCGATCTGCTCCGGGGTACCGAGGTTCAGCGCAACCTTGTCGACATCAGTCGAGAAGACCAGCACGTTCGCTCCCAGCTCTCGGGCAAGCAGGCAAGATGCCGCGTCCTTGTCGATGACGGCTGGTCGCGGACGCAGCGAGCCGTCCGGCTTCCGAATGACCGGAATTCCGCCGCCCCCCGCCGCAACAACGATCGTGCCACTTTCAACCAGCGCACGAATCACGGGCATCTCGAGAATCTCGAGCGGCGCCGGCGACGGAACGACACGACGCCAGCCCCGATTCGCGTCTTTGGCGATCACCCAACCGTCTTCCTCTGCGCGTTGCCGGGCCTCCTCCTCGCTCATGACCGGACCGATCGGCTTGGTGGGATTCACAAAGCTTGGGTCCTCCTGGTCGACCAGAACCTGGGTAACAACGGCCACAACCTGCTGCTCGCTGCCGAGGCGCTCGAACGCATTCTGCAGGGTTTGCGCAATTTGCATACCGATCGATCCCTGGGTATCCGCAACGCAGTTCGCAAGCGGCACCTGGTGGAGCACGTTGCGGGTGAGTTCGGAGCGCATCAGGATAAAACCGACCTGGGGTCCGTTGCCGTGCGTAATCACGACCCGGTTGCCGGCAGCGACGATCGGCGCAATGTGCGACGCCGTCTCGCCCGCGGCGCGATACTGGTCGACGACCGACATGTGCTCCGAGTCGGTGATCAGGGAATTGCCGCCAATAGCGATAACAACGAGTGGTTTCACAGTAACGTCCTACATAGTCAAGGCCATGAGCGCTTTAGCCGTGTGCAGGCGATTTTCGGCTTCCGGGTAGACGCGCGACTGCGGACCGTCGATGACCGCATCGGTAACTTCGCAACCACGGTCCGCGGGCAGGCAGTGCATATAGATTGCCGATTCCTTGGCCCGGGCCATCATCGCTTCGTCACAAATCCAGTCGCGATACTGCTCGGCGACCTTCATCGCCTCATCGGGCTTGCTGAACAGCGTTTCGACGCCCCAGCTCTTCGGGTAGACGATATCGGCGTCGGCGAACGCCTCTACCATGCTGTCCACGACCTCGAACGTGCCGCCCGACTGTGCCGCATTCTCCCGCGCGAGGCGCATCGGTTCGTCCATCAATGTGTACTCGGGCGGATGCGCAAGCGACACGTTCATCCCGAAGCGCGTCATGAGCATGATCAGCCCCTGCGGCACGGACATCGGCTTGACGTAGCTCGGCGCATAAGCCCACGACACTGCAATTTTCAGTTCGGACAGGTCTTTGCCGAATTCCTCGCGGATCGTCATCAGGTCGGCCAGCGTCTGGCAGGGATGATCCACGTCACACTGCATGTTGATGACCGGGATATCCGCCCATTTCGCAACGTCGCGCATGTAGCTCTGTCCCTCGCCCGGCACAAGGTCGTGGCGAATCATGATGCCGTGCCCGTAACTGGACAGGATGATGCCCATGTCCTTGGGACTTTCACCGTGCGCAATCTGCGAGGTTCCCGAGTCGATGAAATGCGCGTGCCCGCCGAGTTGTGTCATTCCCGCTTCGAAGGAGTTTCTCGTCCTTGTCGACTTGTCGAAAAAAATCAGGAAAGCGGTCTTGTGCGCAAGGCGCAGCGTCGGCACGCCGTTCCTGAAATCAGCCTTGAGCTGATCCGCGGTATCGAGGGCGGTCTCGATCTCATCAACAGACCAGTCCTGGGTCATCAGCCAGTCGCGGCCTTTTAGATTCGAATTCACGATGCTGCCTCCTCGTTGGGAGTTCCTGCAAATTCGTCGACGAGTGCGACGTAAAACGCAGACGCGCGCACGAGGTGTTCCACCTCCACCTGCTCGTTGGGTGCATGCGCGAATTTCTCGTGGCCGGGCCCGAAGCCAATCGTCGGGAGGCCCGACATGCCCGCGGTCGCTACCGCGTTCGTGCTGAACACCCAGAATCCCACTTCAGCTTCCTCGCCGAATGCGCTGCGGTGGGCGGCGATTGCGGCGCGAGTGCCGGGCGCGTCGACCGGGAGTTCCCAGGTCGGGTAGTACTTGCGCGTCGGGTATTCGAGTCCCGTATAGCTGGGGACGTCGTATTCCAGCACTTTGACCGTTGCCCCGGCAGCCTGCACGGAGGGCAGCGCCTCAATCTCCGCGACCGAGGTCTCCTCGTTTTCGCCGATCGTCAGTCGCCGGTCGAGATGAATCGTGCAGCCATCCGCGACCGCGCACAGGCTGGGCGACGTCGAACGAATCTGGCTGATGGTCACGGTGCCCTTGCCGAGAGGTTCACGTGGTTCAAGGCTTTCGTTCAGCGCTTCGATATCCGCGATGATGTCCGCCATTTTGTAGACCGCATTGACGCCGCGTTCCGGCGCGGAACCGTGACAGGATATGCCGGACGTGTGCACCTCCATCTCCATGCGCCCGCGATGGCCACGATACACTCGCAGGCTTGTTGGCTCGGTTATGACGACGAGTTCGGGCCGAATTCCATCCTCGTTGGCAATGTACTGCCAGCAAAGGCCATCACAATCTTCCTCCTGAACCGTTGCGGTCACGAGTACAGTGACGTCGTCGGGGACGCCACGCTGGCGCATCAACCCACCGGCATAGACGCTCGATGCCACCCCGCCCTTCATGTCGCTCGCACCGCGACCATAGAGAATCCCATTCTCGATCTCGGCGGAGAACGGTTCCCTGTCCCAGAGGCCCGGGTCGCCAACGTCGACGGTATCCACGTGCCCGTCGAATGCTATGACGCGCGAACCGGAGCCAATTCGTCCGATGAGATTGCCCATGGGATCGACGGTCACCTCGTCGTAGCCCAGCTTCTCCATCTCCTCACGAATGCGGGCGATGACGTTTCCTTCCTGCGAACTCAGGGATGGAATGCGGATGATGTCCTGCATGAAGGCAGTCAGGTCCGCCTCGACGGCGCGTGCGTTGCTCAGGTAATTGTTATTCATTGAAAGCCTCGATCAGCCGGTCCCATTCATCGACGACCTCCGTCGAGAAGACCCGGCTCCAGAAATCAGTATCCCAAAGTTGCCGCAGCTCATCGGACGATCTGCCCTGCTGTTCGACCCAGGTGAAATACTTGAAATTGTGCAACGCCTTACGGTCCGCGTAGTTCAGCTCACGTACGTGATCGGTCGTGATGCCCTGCAGGTAGCGAGCGTAGTGCCGGTCTGCCGATCGCGCCGTGTATTCACCCTCCGACTCGCGCATTTCTTGCATCCGCGACGCGTACAGGTTCATGGCATCGGTCAGTGGCACGAAGATGACATCGCGCGCATCCATGTCGTAGTAGCGCGCTGTCTTGATCGCCGCAACGAGGTTGCAGAGGCTCGATATGCCGAGCAGCGGCAGGGACGCGAGCAGGTCCTCGCTGATGCCCTCTCGCAGGAGGCAATCGTGGCCGGCCTCTTCGTTGAACAACCGCATGAGCTGCATCAACTGTTCGTCGTCCACCGCCACGACGAAGTCCGTATTACGGACGTTGTGAATCCACGGGATATGCTTGTCGCCGATGCCCTCGATGCGGTGATCGCCGAATCCGAATTGCAGCAACGTCGGGCACTGCAGCGCCTCGGTCGCGACCACGCGCAGGTCCGGATGTACGGTTCGCAGGTAGTCGCCCGCAGCAATCGTTCCGGCAGAGCCCGTCGCACTGACGTACGCCGAGAGGCGCCGCCCTTCGCCGAAGTTCGCTGCAAAGATCTCCTCAATGACCGACCCGGTGACGTGGTAGTGCCATATTGCATTGCCGAACTCGGCAAACTGGTTGAAGACGACCACGTCGTCGCCACGCTCGCGCACGAGTTCATGGCACTTGTCGTAGATCTCCTTGACGTTCGATTCGCTGCCGGGCGTAGCGATTATTTCGTCGGTACCGATAGCCTGCAGCCACTCGAAGCGCTCGCGACTCATGCCTTCGGGCAGGATGGCTATGGCAGAGCACGATAGTAACGCGCAGTCGTAGGCGCCACCGCGACAGTAATTGCCCGTCGACGGCCAGACGGCTTTCTGGCTTTCCGGATCGAAATTGCCGGTCACGAGGCGTGGAACGAGGCAACCGTAGGCCGCGCCGACCTTGTGTGCGCCCGTCGGGAACCAGTTGCCCACGATGCCGACAACCGTTGCGTCCACACCGGTAATCGCCCTTGGAAACTCGATCCAGTTGCCGTTATTGAACCCGCCGCCATGCTCCACGGGCTCGTTCTTCCACGTGATCCGAAACAGGTTTGCCGGATCGACGTCCCAGAGGCCGACGTTCTTCAGCCGCTCCTCGATGCGCTCAGGTACGAGACTCGGGTCCTTCATTTGCGCAAACGTCGGCAACTCGATTCCGCGTTGGCGCGCTCGCGCTTTGGATTTATCAAGAACGGCCCGGTTTATGCGGGGCACGAGACTCATATCTCACCTCCCAAAGCAACTTGTGGTACGGGCTCGAGGTCACCCCAGCCGAGCTCGACCGTGTCGGCGCCCGCCGCACACGCGCGCAACAATTCATCCTGGTCCACGGGCAGGCTACGCACCCTGACGCCGGTTGCCCGGTAGATCGCATTGGTGATTGCCGCACTCGTTGGAATGCTCGGCAACTCGCCGGCGCCCTTGGCGCCGAAGGGACCGGCTGCCACTGCGTGCTCGACAACATGCGACACGATCTCCGGTGCATGCTCGATGCTCGGCATCTTGTAGCGCGCCATCAGGCTGGACCACGGCTTGCCGTCTTCCTGGATGTAGTGCTCCGTCAGCGTGTAGCCCAGCGCCATGACAATGCCGCCCTCGATCTGGCCCCTGAGTGTCAGCGGGTTCAGTGCGCGGCCGATATCGTGCGCGGCGATGATTTTGTGAACGTGTACCTCGCCGGTTGTCATGTCGATTTCGACGAGCGCCGCCTGCGCGCCGAAGCTGAACGCGAAGTGCATGTCGCCGCCGGAGCCTAGCGGCCGGGTTTTTGGCGCTTCGTAATCATGCCGCACGAGCACGTGCTCTCCATCGTCCGCCGCCGCCTTGCGCGCCGCCTCCCGCACCGCGTTGCCGCTGACGAATGACTGCCGGCTGGCGGTCGTGGGTCCACCGTCCGGACAGTAATCAGTGTCGCCCAGCAGCACGCGAACATTCTCAACGGGCACACCGAGTTCCTCCGCCGCGCAGGCAGCGAGCACGCCCGGCAGGTTCTGGCCCATCTCGGCCGACGAGATGCGCACCTCCGCACGCGTTTCGTCGCCGCGCCATACTTCAATCTCGGCGCTGGCCTTGTCCGGCGCGCCACCGCCGAGACCGGTGTTCTTGTAGGCGACCGCCACNNCGCGCATGCTGGATGCGACCTTGTCGATGCACTCCCTGAGCCCGGCACTTTCCCGAAGCACCTGGCCCGTCGACGTCGTCCTGCCGACATCCAGGGAATTCATGTGCCGCAGCTCGACGGCGTCGATACCCAGCTCCCCGGCAAGGATGTCCATGGTGCTCTCAACGGCGAAGCAACTTTGCGTGACGCCGAAGCCGCGGAACGCGCCGCTCGGCGCGTTGTTCGTGTACATCGCGAAGCAGTCGACCTTGACGTTTGGCGCCTCGTAGGGACCTGTGGCATGGGTCGTCGCGCGAGTGAGCACCTTTTCACTGAGGCTTGCGTACGCGCCGGCATCGCCGTAAAGCGTGGCCTGCACGGCCGTCAGCGTGCCATCCTTGCGCGCGCCGATGCGCGTTCGAATGACGGTCGGGTGCCGCTTCGGGTGCACCAGCAGGCTTTCCTGTCGCGAGTAGAGCATCTTGACGGGTCGGCCGGTCTGCTCGGCAAGCAGCGCGACGTGAATCTGTCCCGTGATGTCCTCCTTGCCGCCGAATCCGCCACCTGTCAGCGTGGCCACGACCCGTACCGCATCGGCCTCGACGCCCAGTGCGGTCGCCGTCTGGTCGCGGTCCTGGTAGGGAATCTGGCTGCCGACATAGATTGTGGTCTTGGCGTGCCGCGCCGTCTCGCCGCGCGCGGCCGCATCGTCGACAGCGCCGCCGAACTCGCGCGGGTCGTAGCCGGCCGGAATGCCGATCGAGCACTCCGGCTCGAGGAACAGGTGCTCCGCGCTTTGTGTGCGGTAGGTGCGGTCGACGACCACATCCGCGGCCGCGAATCCGGCCTCGATGTCGCCCTTGTCGACCTTGATGTGTTTGAGCAGGTTGCTGTCGCCGCGATCGTCATGAACGAGCGGCGCCCCGGGCTCCGCCGCCTGGAGGGCGCCGCCGACAACGGGCAGTTCCTCGTATTCCACGTTCACGAGATCAATCGCGGCAGCGGCGATCTCCTCGGAATCCGCCGCGACGATCGCCACCGCATCGCCGGCATAGCGGACCTTCTCGTCGCACAGCACCGGCCAGTCGTCGATGACGAGTCCGTGCCGGTTATCTCCCGGCACGTCTTCGTGCGTGAGGACCGCGTGTACGCCCGGCAGCTCCCGCGCTGCGGTTGTGTCGATTGAAAGGATGCGCGCGTGCGGCACGCCGGCACGTTTCGTGCGTGCGTAAAGCATGCCTGGAAATTCGTAGTCATCGGTGAAGCGTGCGCTGCCGTCGATCTTTGCCCGTGCGTTGGGATTCGGCAGCGGCTGGCCGACCGGCGAGCCTGTGGTCGCCGGAATCGAGTCGTCACGCACCGCGCCACCGGCCGCCTGCAGTATGGCGCGTACGATGCTGCGATACCCGGTGCAGCGACAGTAGGTGTCTTTCAGCGCCGTCTTGATGTCGCCTTCGGTCAGCGCCGCGCCCTTTTCGTCGATCAGCGCTTTCGCAGTCATGATCATGCCGGGCGTGCAGATGCCGCACTGCACGGCGCCCTCGTCAAGAAACGCCTGTTGCAACGGATGCAGGCCACCATCGGCGGACAGGCTTTCAATCGTCTCGACGACCGCGCCCTGGGCTTTGAAAGCGGGAAAGACGCAGCTCGACACCGGCGTGCCGTTGACAAGAACGGTGCAGATTCCGCATTCGGCCTCGTTGCAGCCGATCTTCGTGCCTTTCAATCCGAGCTCGCCGCGCAGCACTTCCGACAGATACCGGGACTCGTGCACGTCGACTTCGACCGGGCTGCCGTTCAATGTCATACGCAGCTTGCTCATGACAGCCCCCGCCGCGCGCGCGCGACGGCGCGTTCCAGTATGACGGGCAGGAATGTACGCACCATTTGCTCGCGGTACTCGCGCGTCGCACGATACTTGCTGGTGCGCAGCTTGACGGTTTGCAGCGCTACTTCCGTTGCCTTCGCGAACTGGCTCCCTGTGGCCGGGCCACCGACAAGCACCTCCATGGCCGGCTCGGCAAGATGTGGAACCGGGCCTACGGGCCCCATGCTGATGCGCGCTTCGCTGATCACATTCGCTGCGTCGAGTGCGACGCGCACACCCATCGAAATGATCGGCAGGCACAGTCCCTGCGGCCGCATGACACGATGATGCGCCGAGCCTTCCCCGGGACCTGTCGGACGAAACCGGAGCCGCGTCAGCACCTGGCGGTAACGATCGACAAAGCTCTTGCCGGGTCCCCTGAACGATTCCTGCAGCGGCATCCAGCGAGCGCCATCGGCATCCGTGACCTCGATCTCGCCGCCGAGCGCCAGTAGCCCGATCGTACCGTCACCCGCCGGCAATGCGTGTGCGACGTTGCCGGCCAGCGTGCCGACGTTCCTGACCTGCGGCCCGCCGATCACGCCGCAGCTCTCGGCGAGGCATGTACCATGTTCGGTGATGCTTTCGTTCCTGATGATCTGGCTGTGTGTTACACCACAGCCGATGACGATGTAATCGCCCTCTAACGAGATCTCGCCCAGGCCGTCGATGTGCGTGACGTCGACCATCGCGGTAACCGGTTTGTGCATGCCCCGGCGGGTCTCAACGAGCAGGTCGGTGCCCCCGCCAACGACCCGCGCCTCGCCGTCATGACGCGCCAGTATGCCGAGCGCCTCCGCAACGGTTGCGGGTGTGTAGTAGTTCTGCCAGCGATTTATCGATGCCTGCGCCATGACGGTCACCGTATCCTCGACCAGAGCGCAGACGCTCGTTCGACGCAGTGCGCTCGCACCTTGTTTTCTTCGAGTTTCAGCAGATCGCCATTCTCAACGATGACCTTGCCCCTGGCGATCGTCGTGTGGGCGCGAGTGAAGCCAATACCGAACAGGAGGTGCCCGTATAGCGTATCGGGCCGCAGCGGTGTGAACGGCACGTAATTGTAGATGACGATGTCGGCGAGCTGGCCTTTTACGATTGACCCGCGTGGTTCACGAAACAGCCGATTCGCTATGCGGCGATTGTTGCGCAGCAGGATGTCGCAGGACTCGCTGAACGCGAGCGTCGGATCACGATGCAGCGCCCGCTGGTGCATGTACATGGCGCGTGCCTGCGAGATGACGTGCGAGGACATGCCATCGGTACCGACGCCAACCAGCACGCCGTGGCGCAGAAAATCGAGCACCGGCGACACGGCCAGGCCGTTGTTCATATTGGACTCGGGATTACTGACGAGCATTGAATCCGCCTCAGCCAGCAGTTTCATCTCGCCGGGCTCGAGATGGGTGCCATGAACGAAGATCGATTTGTGCCCAGTGATGCCACGCTCGTGAAAACGGTCGAGCACACGCTTGCCGTGACGCTCTCGCGTAATCTCCACGTCGATCGCGTCCTCGGCCGCGTGCACGTGAAACCCCGCACCGAGCTCGTTGCCAATGGCAGCGCAGCGATCCAGCGTTTCGTCGCTCAAGGTCATGGACGCGTGCAACCCGAACATCGCCGCCATTTGATCGCTGTGAGCGTCGCGGCACTTGCGGATATAACGCTCGTTTTCTTCTATTCCTTCACCGGGCTTGTTGCGATCCGACACCTCGTAGCAAAGGCAGCCGCTGAGGCCGGCGTCCTTGAACGCTCGCTCCACCCAGTCGAGGCTGCCGTCACAGCACGACGGCGAGGCATGGTGATCGATGACGGTCGTGCACCCTGCCAGGGCCGCATCCATCAACGCGAGCAGTGACGAGTAATACACGTCGTCGCTGTCGAGCGCGGCATCGAGCTTCCACCACAGGAAGCGCAGGTTTTCATCGAAGTTTGTGGCTGGCGGACCGGGAGGCGTGAAGCCGCGCGCGAATGTCGAATAAAGATGGTGATGCGCGATGATCAGGCCGGGCATCAGGAGCTTGCCGGCGGCGTCGATCGTCCGGTCCGGGTCGAGGGCATCAAGGTCGAGATCGCCGACATCGACGATCCTGCCGTCCTCGACGTAGACGCTGCCGCCATCGATGACCCGGTTCTCGTCATCGAGGGTAACGATCTGGGCGTTCGTAATCAGAAGCGACGTCATGACGTTGACCTCCCGGACGGCAGTTCCGGAACAGACGCGGCAAGGTCGGCGAGCAACGTATCGATCGACCTGACGTGTCCCGCACCCTCGTGTGACTCGCGCTCGCCGCGATCGACGAAAAGACGCGGCTTGTCGCGATACGGTCTTCCGGACGTCGGACAGAATGTCGTGCAGTTACCGCATTCGTTGCACAGGTCGGCGATGACCGCGACCTGGTAGCGTTGGCGTAGCCCCGATGCCGCGGGATCGATTTCGTAAGTCTGCAGCGCGAGATTCGGGCAGACGCTGACGCAAAGGCTGCAGAAGACGTCGCAGTCGAGACAACGCCCGGCTTCGACCCGCGCTTGTTGTTCGTCGAACGTCAGCACCACCTCGGCAAAGCCTTCGCGCTGATCAAGAGAAAGCTCGGGCGAGGGTGTGCGCCACTGACGGCGGCTCTTGCGCCATAGCAGATCTGCTACATCCGCCCCTGGCCCGTCGGGCGCCGCGACAGCCATCTGCCTGCCCAGTATGTGCGCGGCCATGGCTTTGCCCGCTGCGGCTGCTTTGACGATCGACGCCGGCCCGTCGTTGGCGACATCGCCACCGGCATACACGCCAGCCAGCGACGTCTCGAACGTAACGGGATCCGCGACAATGTAGCCATCCTCGTTGAGCGCGATCGGTTCCCCGCCCAGGAAATCGAGAATTGCGCTCTGGCTGATTGCGAGGATCAGCGTGTCGAGCGGAATCTCGAAATCCGAATCGGAAACCTCGTGTGGCAGCTTGCGGCCCGACGCGTCGCGATCGCCACGGTATTCCATGCGCCGGCACACCAGGGCGCGCAGATTACCCTCGTCAACACGTAACGCCTGAGGCTTGCAGAGCTCGACGACCTCGACACCCTCTTCGAGGAGGTGCTTGACCTCCTCGCGGTCGGCCGGCATCTGGTCGACCGTGCGCCGGTATACCAGCGTGACATCGCCCTTCGAGAGCCGCTTCGCAACGCGCGCGCAGTCCATGGCGGTGTCGCCCGCACCGATCACGCCGATACGTTCGCCGACGTTCGGGGCCTGCTCGTCCCTTGCCTGGCGCAGGAATGCGAGCGCATCAATAACACCCTTACTGTCCTCGTTCTCGAGACCGAGCATCTTGCTGCGCTGCGCGCCGACCAGTATGAGTATCTTGTCGAAACCGTCGTTTCTCAGGTCGGTCAGGGTGAAGTCCTGGCCGGCAGCCTTGCCGTAGTGAAACACGACGCCGAGCGATTCGATCGGCTGCAGGTCTTTTTCGAAGACGCTCCACGGCAGGCGGTATTCGGGAACCGCGCCGCCGACCATGCCGCCGGCGCGCTCATGCTGTTCGAAGACCTCGACTTGGCAGCCCGCTGCGGCAAGCTCCTTGGCGGCCGCCATGCCGCCGGGTCCGGCCCCGATGATGGCTACCTTGATTCCGGTGGCGCCCGTGCTCTTTTCCGCGGCAGCCGCAGGAAGGTCTGAGATGTAGCGCTTGACGTCGCGAATCGCAACGGGTTCGTCGAGGTGGTTGCGCACGCAGGCCTGCTCGCAGAGATGATCGCAAACCCGGCCGAGCACGCACGGCATTGGGTTGTCCCTGCGCACGACTTCGACCGCCTCGGCATCGTTGCCGTGGTGCACGGCGCGCATGTACTGCGGCACCTTCTGGCTTATCGGGCACTCATCAACGCAGGGCGCCTCGACACAATCAAAATACTCGAGCTGCCGTGGCGTCTTGGTGTGAGCCGTGTCAAACGTCGACTTGCGGTACACGGGGTCCTGCACGACACGGCGGGCATAATCAGCGAGCGTCTGCGCAGGCGCGTTGCGAAACGCCGCGAGGGTTGCTACGCCGGCGGTTTCGATCGCATCGTCGAGGCAGTCCACGTATTGCAGCAACCGCAGGTAGCCGCCCGTCTTTAGCAGGTCCGAGCAGGACGTCACCGTCTGCATGCCGCCGGCGAGCAGGTCCGGCGCATTGAAACAGTTCGCACCAGCCGAGAACGACATCAGCAGATCGCCGTCAAACTCGTCGTTGAGCTTGCTGGCAAGGTTGACCGTGATCGCGTGTAGCGGCCGGCCGGAGAGATACATTGTTTTCTCGGCCGGGTCGAATACCGTCCGCAGGTTTTCGACTTCGAGCGTATTCGACAGCTTGACACCGAACTCGAGCCCACATGTTTCCGCTACCGTGCGCAAATTCATAAGCATGGGAACGGCGTCTTCGTACCTGAGGTCATGTTCGAACGCTTCGTCGGGCACGACGACGTCGATGTATCCAAGGTCTTCGTGGAGGATGCCGCGGAGGCGGTCTGCGCCCAGCAGTGTCGGGTTGCACTTGACCAATGTGTGCAGCCCACGCTCTTGCATCAGGTAGGCCGAAATACTCTCGATTTCCTCCGGTGGGCAACCGTGCATCGTCGAGAGCGTGACGTTGTTCGACAACCGCTGCGGAACCTCGAGTTTGTGGGCGTCGGCATAGTGCGGTTCGAGGTAATTGAGAAGCTTGTCCACGTGCGCCCCGACGTCACCGGCCTCATCGAGAAACCACTGCATGTTCGGCTGCCGGATGCCCTCGAGGTTGTAGCCGACGCTCAGGTTGAACACGACTTCGGGCGCCTGTCCGGCGCAACCGAGCTTCTGATGCAGTGCATGAATCAGCACCCAGGCGCGCACATATTCGTCCAGCGACTCGTGGACCTTGAGTTCCTGGGACCACTCGACGTTGTAACCCTCGTCCTCCATGTCGATGCAGGGTTTCGGGACGTCGAGTTCATCCAGCGTCTGGACGGTCTTCAGCTCGATGTAACTAGCTCCGCAAAGCCAGGCTGCGACGATGTTCTGCGCCATTTGCGTATGCGGGCCCGCGGCCGGGCCAAACGGGGTGCCGACACGCTGGCCGAACACTGTCGTGGCAAATCGTTCGTCATCACGGGGCTGGAAGAAATGGCGGCGGGGAATCCCAAAGACGGAGTCGCGGGTCTCGAGTTCCCGAAAGACCCACGCAAATAGCTGATCCGCGCCTATTGGCTGGAATAGCGCAGACATATACTCCGCCTCCAAATGATTGATTTTATTGAACACTCTCGCGAATCGCGGGGCCATACGCACTTGCCGAAGCGGTGTCGCGCAGGGTCTCGTTCGGCACCGGGCCTGCCGATCTAGTGACTGGGATCGGCTCCGTGCAGCGGGTGTATCAGCCGAGGATCGAATGGACCTGCTTTGGCACACGTACAGGAAAAACATGGCAAGGCACTACGTAGTGCCTTAGGGAAAATGGCGCGCCCGACAGGATGGCCTCGCTACGCTCGGCGCGTCGCTGGCCTGCGGCCAGCTCGGCTCGAACCTTCGCCCTTCGGGCAATATGGTTCGAACCTTGCACACAAGCCAAACAAAAAGGGTCCCGATGGGACCCTTTTTGTTTGGCGCGCCCGACAGGATGGCCTCCCTTCGGTCGGCGCGTCGGCGACCTCCGGCCGCCTCGGCTCGAACCTAAGGTTCGAACCTGAGGGCCTCAAAAACAGAAAAGCCCCATAAAGGGGCTTTTCAGTTTTTGGCGCGCCCGACAGGATTCGAACCTGTGACCCCTGCCTTCGGAGAGCCAAAGGTCGGGCGGTAACCGCCTGTTTTTAAACAACTTGGAGGGCGTTCGTAGATTCTCTAAGTGGCAGTAAATGCTCGTTTGTGCTGAATCGAGTCTGATCAGGAGTGGCAAAATTAAGGCAAGCAATTCTCGTCGTTCAAATCTGCCGGGACCGGCGACTGCCAATCTCTCGTTTGCACCATTGGTGCGAACGGTTGGTGGGGGTTCTCTTCCCGGAAGGCATAAGTCGCGACTTGCGCGGTAACATTGAGATACGCGGATAGTGCGTATAAGGGGCCATTATGTCAGGAGCGAAACCGTCGGAGCGAGCTGAAACCGGCTGAAACCGGGCCGACGACGGCAGATAGAGGCCGCCGACTCGCGGAGCCGGCCCGACCGCTCGTCGTTCAGGCGCGTGAATCTTTCCCTTTCACCCGGAAAGGCCGACGCGTCACGGCGCAAGCCAAACCCCGCCCGTCCCGGCACTGTGGCCCGGGTGGTGACGAACAGAACGAAGCGGTCAGACCCAGCGATCGCCCTGCGGCGGCGCTCGGCTCGGATGCGCCGGATCGACGGGCTCCGCAGTATGGCGGAGATGTTCCAGAATCCGCTCGATCACTGCGGGCTCCTCGATGCTGGCGATGACGCGCAAGTGCCCACCGCACTGCCGGCAGGTCTCAATGTCTATGGCGAATACCCGCTTGAGGCGTTGTGCCCATGACATCGCTCGTTGCCGGCCAGTGGCCGCTGCCGCACCGCCCTCGGTGGCAGCGACGCCGTGTGTCCTGGGCACAATCTTTGCCCGGTCGGGGCTCGCCGGTGCGAAGACGCCATGGTATCGCGTCAAATGGGCACGGGGTTTTGGCACCAGCGCGGCGAGTCGCGCAATAAAGTCCTCGGGCTCGAAAATCACGTGCGTGGTGCCGTCGCGATACGGCGTCTTGAGCGCATAGCGGACGTTCCCGCCCCGGGTCAGCGACAAGCGCTCGGTGGCGACCGGCGGTCTCGAGACGTAGCGTGCCAGGCGCTCGACCTTGTCCCGCTGCGAGGCCTTCGCGGCGATGCCCGCATGCAGCGAAAACCCTGAACTTTCGGCAACCTCCGGCCGCGGCGCGTCCGGCTCGGCCGGCAGCGTTTGCAGGGTGAACACCTTCTGGCCCTCTTTGGGCCCGGTGGCGATCCGGTAGGTGATCGAAGACCCGAGCAGGCCGTGGATCGGCGACTCCTCGGCCGGATCGAAGGCGAGATACGCATTGTCGATATCCCGCGTGATGAGGCCGGAACGCTCGAGCGAGCGGCCGATCCGTTCGGCAATCCGCTGCACCAGGCCATTGAGCTCCTCCGTACTCGGCGACGGGACGGGCACGAACACAAGGCGACCCTCAGCCTCTCGCCGATAAACGCCGTCGAGCACGAGCAGGTGAAAGTGCACGTTGAGATTGAGCGCACTGCCGAAGCGTTGTATCAGGGTCACCGCCCCGGTCACCGCGCTCGCGCGGGTCAGACCGGCTTTGTGAATCAGATGGGTTGAGATCGCTCGATAGACGATACCGAGCACCTGCGTGATGACCTCGGGCCGCGTCGCCAGGAGGTAGCGCAGCGCAAAGGGCAGCGAAAGGACCCATTGTCGAACGGGCTGCTGTGGCAGGACGTGGTCCACGAGCGATGCCGCCGTCTCGGCCATCCGTCTTGCGCCGCAGCTCGGGCAGAAGCCGCGGCGTTTGCACGAGAATGCCACGAGCTTCTCGGCCTGGCAGGCGTCGCACTTGACCCGCAGAAAACCGTGCCTGAGCAAGCCGCANNCGAATTCGTCTTCCACGTACCGCGGCAGCGGTCGATCCTCGGCAGCGCGTCGATCCCGAAACGCGGGATAGTGCTCGGCTATGAGCTGGTACAGCAGCGTAGTCTCCGGCCGATGGCGCCGATACCCCGGCGGCGCGATGAAGTCCTTCGCCTGCGCAATGTCGTGATCCGTCGCGCCCATGCCGTGCGTCCCTGCACTGCCTCAACAAGTAGACCTTAAAGCTCGGGTTAGCAGGTCGGGCAGGTATCAATTTCGACCAAAACTGCTGAAATGCCGGGGCGACGTCCCGTTCACAAACGCGGATTTGCGTCAATGGAGCAGCAGCTTCCGGTGAGAGCCGCCGGTCGATCGTTGCCCTGCCCAATCGACCGGGGCTGGCGTCCATGCCGATACCGATCGGGACTATTGCGCAAGACTTGCAAGAGGCGGTCTATCACGCAGAAGCTGTTGGATGCTCCCAGGCAGTAAGCCTGGCGGGTGCGCGCGAGGTGCTCCGAAGGCTGATACGGGAGATCCGTCGAGACTGAGCCGCGTCACTACCAGTGCGGAGCGCTGTAGTGACGCGGCACGCAATCGGCACAACCACGCGGTCTGCGCAGGCAGATTCCCAAGTGCTCGGCGAGTGATACGGTCTACAGGGCCTATCGGCATCGCTAATTCGATCTGGCGAAATGCTGTACCAAGATGCCAGCATATGCGCCGGTCAGGCAATCCCATTTCTGGGCGATTTGCGACGCAATGCGGAAAAAACGGGGGCAGAAAACCTGCCCCAGTTTCTGCTGGTCCGGATAGGGAATCGGCGGTAGGATACTCGCATCAACACCGTCGTCGTTGCGGTATATCAACGACACCGTCGCTTCAGTGTTTCGCTGAAGCACCCAAGCGCTGAAAGGGATTGTGCAAGCCAGCGCGCGGCATGAGCCGTCGATCCCCTCTTCAAATAGGCCACGCATCCGTGAAAAGATCGTATTTCTGCGTGTTTTGCCCAGAAATGCGGATTCCCTTTTGGCGGAAATTGCGTGTAATAGGGAGTTCGCGGAAGGACCGGGTTGCCGAGATCAACCCGTTCGATTTTGTCAATAGAAAAGCCCGACAAAACTTGATTGGGTTTTCTATAGACAGACGCTTGACCATGTATTAGCGTCTTCAGCATGTAACGCGAGCCACTGCGATAAGTGTGGCAACCGCTCCCCAAGGGTCCGCATCGGGAGCAGCGATCGTTGATCTCGATCAGTGGTTGCAGGGCCCATTTTCGCACCTAGCTGAATCTTCAAGATCAGCACTCTCAAACGAGCTGTTCATTCGGCCACAGCCGAAGTCAGCACGGTCCCAGATAGCGGGGTTCAGGGCCTCGCAGATTCACCTGGATCGGGCATCTTTTTGCCCGGTAATCCAGGTCGGTGCGCCCATGGCGTTTCATTCACCCAGCAACAAAGGAGGTAGATATCCACTCAAGAAAAGGCAACTGGCCGCAGAGGCCGACAATTGGTAGCCGCCGACGGCGCTCAACAGAGGGCCCCGGCGAACCGGATCACGGCTTCAGGCCGTATGGGACTGGTGTCCCTGGACCGTATCCGATCTTGAATCGGACCTCGTCTGCTTAACAGGCGGCGAGGTGGTCATCAAAACTAACCAAACGAGGTATGCACCATTAAGGACCTGAATTACGAATTGAAGGAACTCTGCAAAGCAAACCGGGATGGAAGTTTCTCCACCCAGGCGACACGACGGCGAATACTCGATCGGATCGCCAACCAGTTGCACGAGCTGGGTTACAGACGCATGAAGGCGAAATCCTTAAAGCCGAAACACGTTGAGGCCCTGGTCTCCTTGTGGAAAGACCAGGGTCTCAGCGTCGGCACGCTCAAGAACTACATGGCCGCACTTCGCCGGTGGGCTACGAAGATCGGTAAGCCCGACATCGTTCCTAAGGACAATGCGGCTCTCGACATCGGCAAGCGCAGCCAAATTGCCACCGAATCGAAGGCCTGGGAACTCAAAGAGGTCCATCTGGCCAAGGTCTCAAATAAGTACGTTCGCCTGAGCTTGAGATTACAGGCCGCATTCGGTCTGAGGCGCGAGGAAGCCATCAAGTTCTCCCCGAACTACGCAATCAAGGAAGATCACATCAAGCTCAAAGCCAGCTGGACCAAGGGCGGTCGCGCTCGAATTGTGCCGATCAGGACTGACGAACAGCGAGTCTTGCTCGATGAGGTCAAGGCACTCGCCAAGGGCGGTGCGTTGATTCCACCCGACCAGAATTACATTGAGCAACAAAATCGTTACGACCGTCAGGTCCGTACAGCAGGCATCAAGAACCCGCATGGTCTTCGCCACGCATATACCCACCGCCGCTACGAGGAGTTAACTGGCTGGAAGGCACCGGTCGCCGGTGGCCCAGCGTCGAAATCCCTCAACGAAGATCAACGCGCGCGTGATAAGGGCGCGCGCGAGACGATCGCTCAAGAGCTGGGCCACGATCGAGAATTCATATCCGCGACGTACCTTGGGCAGTGATTCTACTTCCCTACAAAGAAGCCATTCGGCAACTGGGCCTCAGCCGTGCCGGCTTTGATCGATACGTACGGCCCTACGTCAGAAGCACGCGACTTGGCCGACGTCTGTTATTCAGCCGGGCGGAGCTGGAGCAATTTGCGATGGACAGACTCGGGGCGCACAATGGCCTCTCTACGAACGCTCTCCGAGATACAACATCGAGGAGAGAAACATGGGAGGAAAGAGAACGCCCGGCCTCCGTCGCCGGGGCAAGCAAGGGATCTGGTCGATCCAGAAGACGGTCCAGGTCGGAGGACAATCGATCCGACTTTGCGAAACGACGGGAACGAGTTCGCTGGAAGAGGCGGAACGATTTCTCGCAAAACGCATAGCCGACCTCCGGTCTGTACACATCTACGGAGAACCCAGCCCGCTGACGCTTGCTGAAGCCGCCGAACGGTATCTGGAAGAATGCTCGGCAAAGAGCTACGAACGGGCGGAGTATGCCCTGGCCAATCTCTGCAGAGTACTCGGACACTTACAGGTCTCGCAGCTTCATGACGGAACCGTACAGCCGTACATCAAGGAGCGGTTGAAGACGGTCAGTGCCGGCACGATCAAACGAGAACTGTCGGTACTGATCAGCATCCTCAACCGATGCGCCCGCCGCTGGCGAAACGATGCCGGACACCCGTATTTACAGGTTGCTCCAGCTATTACTCGACCCACCGGCAAACGTCGCGCTCCTTACCCTTTGTCGCATGACGAGGAAAAGCGGCTGTTGGCGAAGAGCCCGCCCCACCTGGAGCAGCATATTCTGTTTGCACTGCACACTGGCTGCAGAGCAGGCGAGATCACCAAGCTTCGGTGGGAATGGGAAGTGCAAGTGCCAGAACTCGGTGTCAGCGTGTTTGTGTTGCCCGAAGGTGAAGCAAAGAACAACGAAGAGCGTGTCGTGGTTTTGAATACCGTTGCCCGGCGGGTGACGGATGAACGACGCGGTGAACATTCGGAGTTCGTGTTTAGCTGGAAGGGCGAGCCGCTCAAGAAGCTTTCGAACAGCAGCTGGAAGAAGGCGAAAGCCAAATCAAAGCTGCCGATCCGGTTTCATGATCTGCGGCACACGTTCGGACATCGGCTTCGAGCTGTTGGCGCCCCGGTAGAGGATCGAAAAGCTCTGCTTGGGCACACCAACGGCGAGATCACGACGCACTACTCTGCGGCCGAGCTTGGAACGCTGCTGAAATGGGCAGAAGCGATTGTCGATGCCCGGCCCAGCACCGCGCTGAGAACGGGATTCGCCGCAAACGTAGTGGAATTGAGGCAAAAACGTG
>JABAOH010008033.1_pt1 | contig 53880 bp, 61 predicted proteins | sample 7062181 | NCBI WGS metagenome assembly JABAOH01 (sample SAMN14538630, study PRJNA623070) | marine sediment metagenome | biome: marine biome [ENVO:00000428]; feature: marine pelagic biome [ENVO:01000023]; material: deep marine sediment [ENVO:00002113]; isolation source: pool of 5 deep marine... | reverse complement strand
GAGGCTTTCATTTGCCTCGAACGAACTTCTATCCGTCCTTGACCGCAGGCGATTGGGGAAGAGCTGGAGGGCTCCGAGGAGGAAACAATCCTAACTGAACTATGGATTTTCCGTCAGTTCGCATCCGGTGTATGTTTCTACCGCAATTCAGTACTTTTCGCTTGTCTCCCTGCTGCAAATTTTGAAACAGAAAGGCAGGGCCTGCTGACCCTGCCGGAATAATAAGGTTTAAGAGGTGCCGGGAGGCGGAATCGAACCACCGACACGGGGATTTTCAGTCCCCTGCTCTACCGACTGAGCTATCCCGGCACCGATTAAGTTACAGCATTTATAATATAAAGAACTTTTGCGTGTCAAGGGAAAATGACCTTCTGCGGTGCTGCCGTGCTGCAGTCATGCGGTTAAGCGGTCTAGATTTTGATTCAAGTACATGATAAATTCGCGCTCAGAGCTCGGTTCCCCAGTCTCCCAGAGATCATAGTGCGCTATTTGTTCGAAACCTGTTTCGGGGATGGGTAAGGCAAATGCATTTTAAGGGTTTTTGACTGGGAAACAAAAGGGGGAAGCGGGTTCAAGGAGAGGGAGGGAAGGCGGTTACTCAGCTTGACTGGGGCGAGAAACGCGATATAATACCTGGTATTACAGAACATACCAATCAAGGAAGGGGATCCGCAGTAATGGACAAGGATGATCTTGCCACCATTATCTTGGCAGCTGGCAAGGGAACCCGCATGAAATCGGATCTCGTTAAGGTCCTCCATCCACTCCTGGGTATCCCCATGCTCAGTTATCCCATTGATCTCTCCCTTAACGGTATAAACGCGGGAAAGACCATTGTGGTTGTGGGATACCAGGGGGCAAGAATCCGATCGCACTTCACCGATGACCGGCTGACCTTCGTTGATCAGGGAGATCCCTTGGGAACGGGGCATGCCGTGCTCTGTGCCGAGAAGGATTTGAAGGGATTCAAGGGGACGGTCCTCATCCTCTATGGGGATGTTCCCCTCCTTAAAGCGGATACCCTCAGGAGGTTTATCGATTTTCATACGAGCAACGACGGAGCCATAACCGTCGTGACAACGGTATTAGAGGACCCCAGTGGATATGGTCGAATTGTGAGGGCGGATGAAGGATGGGTCCAAAGAATCGTCGAGGATGGGGATGCTTCCCCCGATGAGGTGAGCATCAAGGAGATCAATACCGGGATATACTGCGTCGAGTCCCCCTTTCTCTTTGAGGCACTGAGACAGGTGAGGCAGGACAACGTTCAGGGGGAGTACTATTTAACGGATATCGCAGCCATGGCCGATGGGAAAAAACGAAAGGTCTACGCCTTTGTAGCCGAGGATTCCGCGGAGGTAGTTGGCATCAACACGAGGGTCGATTTAGCCAGGGCCGATGAAATCCTGCGGGCTGAGTTGCTGACCGGGATGATGCTCGACGGGGTAACCATTGTCGATCCGAAAACCACGTATATCGACAAACCTGTCCGCGTGGAACGGGATACGGTGATCTATCCCAATTGCTATCTCCAAGGGGAGACGACTATCGGGGAGAGGTGTATTCTCGAGCCGAATACGAAGATCACCGACTCGAGAATCGGAAGCGATGTAGTGATCAAGGCCTTTTCGGTCATCGCCGAAAGCACGATTGAAGAAGGTGCGGCCATTGGTCCTTTTGCCCGTCTGAGGCCCGGGACAGAGGTCAAACGGAATGCCCGAATCGGAAACTTCGTGGAGGTGAAGAAATCCATCATCGGCGAGGGAACGAAGGCCAACCACCTGACCTACCTCGGGGACACCACGGTGGGGAAAAACGTGAATATCGGAGCGGGGACCATAACGTGCAATTATGACGGGGAAAAGAAGTACCCTACCCTGATAGAGGACGATGTTTTCGTAGGAAGCAATACCGAGCTCGTTGCGCCCGTGACCTTGAAGAAAGGTTCAAGCGTTGGGGCGGGATCGACCATCACGAGAAATGTCCCAGATGGGTCTTTGGCCATCAGCCGCTCGAAACAGAAAAATATAAGGGGTTGGAAACAGCGGAAGGGGAGGAAGAAATAGGTTTCTCCAGCAAGAGGGGTCAAGGGAAATGTGCGGGATCGTTGGGTACCTAGGGCCGAGGGAAACGGTTCAAGTCCTCATGGAGGGCTTGAGGCGATTGGAATATCGGGGTTATGATTCCGCGGGCATAGCGGTGTTTCATCAGGGGAATATAGAGGTCCGGCGGGCGCGGGGGAAACTGAAGATCTTGGAGGAGGCGATCGGCGAGGAATCCTTTGAGGGGAGACTTGGTATAGGCCATACCCGATGGGCGACCCACGGCAGGCCCTCGGATGATAACGCACATCCCCATAAGGCGGGAAGCATCGCCGTGGTCCATAATGGGATCATCGAGAATTACCTACCCCTCAAAAAGGTATTGATGGAAAGGGGCCATGTCTTCACCTCGGAGACGGACACCGAGGTCATCGCGCACCTCATTGACCATTTCCTCGAGGAAGGGCTTCCCTTCGATGAAGCGGTGAGGAGTGCCCTTGGGAAGATCAAGGGGTCCTATGCCCTAGGAGTTCTCTGCGAAAAAGAGCCCGATAAGCTCATCGCCGCGAGATGCGAGAGTCCCCTCGTCGTGGGATTGGGAGAGGGCGAACTATTCGTCGCCTCCGATACCCCCGCAGTACTCAACTATACCCGGGAATTCATCTTTCTCGAAGACGGTGAGATGGCTGTCCTTTCCGGTGGGGAAGTAGAGGTCCTCGATCTGGAGGGGAAGGGCATACAGAGGGAACCCAAAAGGGTGACGTGGAATCCCCTCATGGCGGAAAAGGGGGGATATAAGCATTTCATGCTCAAGGAGATTATGGAGCAGCCCAGGGCCGTTACGGATACGATCAGGGGAAGAGTCTCGGAAGATCGCTCGGAGATCATCTTCGAGGGGTTTGATGCCGATGGAAAGATGGTGGAAGAAATCAATAAGATCGCCCTGGTGGCCTGCGGCACCTCCTTCCACGCGGCCCTGGTGGGGCGGTATCTCATCGAATCCCTTTGCAGGATTCCCGTTGAGGCCGATATTGGTTCCGAATTCCGATATAGAGACCCCCTCGTTGATGAGAAAACCCTGCTTGTGGCCATTTCCCAATCGGGGGAAACGGCCGATACCCTGGCTGCCCTGCGGGAGGGAAGAAAAAGAGGTGCCCGTACGCTGTCTATCTGTAATGTCGTTGAAAGCAGCCTTTCGAGGGAGTCGGATTACACCATCTTCACTTACGCCGGCCCAGAGATCGGGGTGGCCTCTACCAAGGCATTTTCAACCCAACTGGTCATCCTTTACCTCATGAGCCTCTTTCTCGGAAAGCAATCGGGATGCATCGACCATGCCCACATGGAGGAATTCATCGGTGAGCTGGTTAAGCTTCCTGGCCGGTTGGAGGAAATCGTCAGGGAACATAAGGAGATAGAGAGGATAGCTCGGAAGTACGTTCACGCCAAGAATTTCCTCTACCTTGGCAGGGGGATCAATTATCCCATAGCCCTGGAGGGCGCATTGAAATTGAAGGAGATTTCCTATATCCATGCCGAGGGATATCCCGCCGGGGAGATGAAACACGGCCCCATTGCCCTCATCGATCGGGAGATGCCCGTTGTCGTCATGGCTACAAGGGACGATACCTATGAAAAGGTGATGAACAACATCGAGGAGGTCCATGCCAGGGAGGGAAGGATCATCGCCCTGGCCTCTCAAGACGATAGGGAGATTGCCTCCAAAGTCGAAGATGTCATCTCCATCCCCTCCACCATTTCCGCCCTCACTCCGGTGCTCCTCACCATTCCCCTCCAACTTTTGGCTTACTATATAGCGGATTTCAAGGGAAACGATGTAGATCAACCCAGAAATTTAGCCAAGAGCGTTACGGTCGAATAGCGAATCGGAAGGTGACAGGGGAACATGCCGAATCGATCCTCTCCCTGGAGAATGGTCCTCAAGGCCATCACTTCCTTTAGAAAGAGCGAATACACCATTACCATCACGTTGGCCATTATCATCGGGTTGCTGGGCGGTTTCGGAGCTATCGGGTTCCGTCTTTTGATTCGGACATTCCAGAACATCTCTTATGGACCAGGCCCGGATCTGGTCGAGATCGCTCTGTCCATCCCGTGGTATTGGAAAGTTCTGATTCCCGCCATCGGTGGGTCGGTAGTTGGTCCACTCGTCTTTTTCTTCGCGCGTGAGGCGAAGGGTCACGGAGTTCCCGAGGTCATGGAAGCGGTGGCCATAAGGAGCGGCCTCATCCGAAAGAGGGTGGTGATCATTAAATCCCTGGCTTCGGCTATCTGCATGGGCTCCGGTGGGTCCGTGGGGAGGGAGGGGCCAATCGTCCAAATCGGGGCGGGCATCGGTTCGGCCTTGGGAAAGATGTTGCGGGTTTCGGGTAACCGGTTGCGTAACTTGGTAGGTTGCGGTGCTGCGGCTGGCATCGCTGCCACCTTCAACGCCCCCATTGCCGGGGCTATCTTCGCCCTGGAGGTCATCCTCGGTGAGTTTGAAATCGGGACCTTCGGCCCCATCGTCCTCGCCTCCGTCATGGCCACGGTCGTCTCCAGGGCCTTTCTCGGAAATTACCCGGCCTTCAGTATCCCAGAGTATAACCTGGTCAGCATATGGGAGATTCCTGCATACCTTATCATGGGGTTCATGGCGGGCCTCGTTGCCCTGCTCTTCACCAAGACCCTCTACAAGAGCGAGGATCTGTGGGATGGGCTTAGGGTCCCCGAATACATAAAACCCGCCCTTGGTGGATTTGCCATCGGAGTCATTTCGCTCTTCCTCCCTCAGATATTGGGGGTCGGGTATGAATCCATAACAGCGGCCCTTTTGGGAACGGTGCCCTGGTTTCTCCTGCTGATCCTCATATTCGTCAAGATCGTTGCCACCTCTCTCACCATAGGGTCGGGGGGTTCCGGTGGCGTTTTCGCCCCATCCCTGTTCATCGGGGCAATGATGGGGGGGATTTATGGCACCGTCGTCCACCACCTCTTTCCCTCCGTCACCGCCTCCTCAGGGGCCTACAGCTTGGTCGGCATGGGTGCTATCGTGGCGGGAACGACCCATGCCCCCATCACCGCCATATTGATCATTTTCGAACTGACCGATGATTACCGGATCATCCTGCCCCTGATGATGACGTGCATCCTCAGTGCCCTTACGGCGAGTCAACTGAAGAGGGAGTCGATCTATACCATGAAATTGCTCCGGCGGGGAATCGACGTCAGGGCCGGCAAGGAGGTCAGCATCCTCAAATCCCTGTTGGTAAAGGATTTCATGATGAGGGATGTGGCGAGTGTTTCGGAGACCATGCCCCTCAATAGCTTGCTTCAGCTCATTAAGGAGAGCACCCACTCATATTTTCCGGTGCTGAACAGCAAGGAGGAGTTGGTGGGGATCATATCGCTCCGAGATATCCGACACATCCTGCTGGAGGAGAGCCTGATGGACCTGGTCATAGCCAAGGACATCATGAACGAGGATGTGCTCACTCTGACCTCCGATCAGAATCTGTCCGACGCCATGGGCACGTTCGGCACCAAGGACATCGGTCAGCTTCCCGTGGTCGATAAGGACAACCCAAAAAAGGTGGTGGGGATGCTCAAGAGGACCGATGTGATTGTTGCATACAACAATGCGGTTCTCCGGAGGGGTTTGGAAAGGAAATGATGGGGCGAGACTTCCTGAAAGATCTCAATCCGGTCCAACGGGAAGCGGCCAAACAGGCCGAGGGGTCCCTGCTTATCTTTGCCGGGGCGGGCAGTGGAAAGACCCGGGTGCTGACGTACCGGATCGCCTACCTCATTCTGGAAAAGGGGGTTCTCCCCGAGAGGATTCTGGCCGTCACGTTCACCAATAAGGCGGCCGGGGAGATGAGGGAGAGGGTAGATCGCCTCCTCGGGGAGAGCCAGGGGGTTTGGATAAGCACCTTTCATTCGGCGTGCTCCAGGATCCTCAGAGGACATATCGATCGCCTGGGATTTAATCGCAATTTCGTAATTTACGATGAAAAGGATCAGGAACAGGCGATCAAGACATGCATGAAGGAGCTGGAGATCGACCAGCTGGCCTTTCATCCCAAGGCAATCCAGGCGGAGATCGATCGGGCGAAGAATCACGGCATATCCCACGAAGACTTCACCCCGGACCCATTCAACGTGCTGCAGAAAAGGGTAGCCCTCGTATATCAGGCCTACCAGAAACTTCTCAAGGGAAATAACGCCCTCGATTTCGGTGACCTCCTCCTGTTCACGGACAAACTGTTCAAAGAATTCCCCGAAGTCCTCGAGCGCTATCAAGATCGCCTCCTCTATGTTTTGGTGGACGAATTCCAGGATACCAATTTCATCCAATATCGCTTCATTCAGGATCTGGTACGGAAACACGGGAACATCTGCGTCGTGGGGGACGATGACCAATCGATCTATCGATGGCGAGGGGCGGAGATCACCAACATCCTCAACTTCGAGAAGGACTTCCCGGGAACGACGGTAATCAAATTGGAACAGAACTATCGCTCTACCAAGCGGATCCTTGAGGCGGCCGGGCAGGTTGTCCGGCAGAACCGGGAGCGCAGGGAGAAGGTTTTGTGGACGGAGAACGAGGAGGGGGACCCCATCGTCTACTTCACGGCGAAGGATGAGCAGGAGGAAGCGGGCTTTATCGTCCAAGAGATCCAAGACCACCCCGAAAGAAAATACAGCGATTTCGCCGCCTTCTACCGGACTAACGCCCAGTCCCGGGCCATCGAGGAGGAGTTGGTCAGGGTCCGAATCCCCTATGCCGTCGTCGCCGGGGTGAGGTTCTATGAGCGAAAGGAGGTGAAGGACATCATCGCCTACCTGAGGGCGATCGCAAACCCCACGGATGACCTGAGCCTGAAGAGGATCATCCAGAGTCCTCCCAGGGGTATCGGGCCGAAAACCATTGAGAAGATGGAAGGGTGGGCAAGGAAAGGGGGTTTAACCCTGTATGAGGCCTTCAGGGAAGCTGGGGGAGGCATTTCTGAGGCCATGAGGCACAGGGTTAGTGAATTCGTCGATTTAATGGAGTCCTTGCGGGAGGAGGCAAAGACGGCTGGCCTTCGGGATCTCATTGTGCTCGTTTTGGCGCGAACGGGATATTTGGATTGGTTGGGCCGTGAGTCGACTGAGGAGGCCATCTCACGCAGGGAGAACGTGGAAGAACTTGTCAGCGTGGTGGCCCAATTCGAGGAGGACGCGCCGAATGGGGACAAGACATTAACTGGATTTTTGGATCGAGTCTCCCTGGTGAGCGATGTCGACGACTACGATGATAAATCGAACAGGGTGAGCGTCATGACCCTGCACTGCGCGAAGGGATTGGAATTTCCGGTTGTCTTCCTCGTTGGAATGGAAGACGGGCTCTTTCCCCATCAAAGGAGGGGGGAGGGAGCGGAGGACTTGGAGGAGGAGAGGCGCCTCTGTTACGTGGGGATGACCAGGGCAAAGGAGAGGCTCTATCTTACCAACGCAGAACGGAGGAGGGTGTTTGGTTCAGAGCGATACAATTTCCCCTCCCGCTTCATCGAGGAGATCCCCCAGGAGCTCCTTATTCGAAGAATGGGGGAGGGGGCGATGTCCTTTCACGGGACTGAGGAGATACATGGAGGCACTCATCTCGACTACTCCGACAGTCAGATCGAGGGGGTATGGACTGAATTAGGGGAAAGCCATGGGGAAGACCTGGAAGCGGGAACATGGGTGAGGCACCCCAAATTCGGCCGGGGGGTGGTGAAGTCCCGGGAGGGCCGCGGGGAGGACCTCAAGGTATGGGTCTACTTCCCCTCTGTTGGAACGAAGAAATTGAAGGTCAAGCGTGCTGGCCTCGAGGTTATGAAATCGTGATCGACCTTCACATCCATACCACGGCGAGTTCCGACGGACAGCATGGACCCGGAGAGATATTTGAGATGTCGAAGGGGCACGGGCTCGAGGCCATCGCCTTTGCGGACCACAATTCCGTAGGGAGCGTGGACGAGGGATTGAGGATGTCCCGGGAGTTCGGGATTGAATGTATTCCCTGCATCGAGATCAACACCCACTACAAGGGGTATGATTTTCACCTGTTGGGTTACTTCATCGATCATCGAGACGAAAGGCTCCTGCGATGGCTGGAGGGGCTGGGGGAACAGAAGAGAAGGCAGACCCGGCAACGGGTAAAACGATTGAGGGACTTGGGGTTTAGGCTATCCGTAGGGGATGTAGAGCAGTTATCCGCCGGGAGGGAGCCGACGGGCGTGTCCTATCTCAATGCACTTCTGGCGAGGGAGGAGAACCGGGCGAATCCCCGATTGAGGGCGTATATCGATGGGGATCGGTCCAATTCGCCCTATCTGAACTTCTACTTGGACTATCTGGCAGGGGGGAGGCCTGCTTCGGTTTCCATCCAATTCATCTCCACACCCGAAGCGATCCAGTTGGTGCGGTTGATCGGGGGAATACCCATACTGGCCCATCCCGCTGAGGTGAAGGATGAGAGGTTGTCAGAGTTGATCGAGGCCGGGCTGGGGGGCATTGAGGTCTATTCCAGTCATCATGGGAGAGAAGACGAGGAGTACTTCAAGGAGGTCTGTGATCGATTCGGCCTCTTGGTGACGGCGGGATCGGATTTCCACGGCAGGGAGATCAAACCCGACGTCCATTTGGGGGAGTTACGGGGTGCATCTTACGACTTGGTGGAGAAATTATGGGGGACGAAACGGGCAAGTTCTGAGTAATCTATTCCGAAATTGTCTTTAATATGAATTTTTTTCTTGACAGCCGATTGTCGACAATCTATTATAGGCTACAGTCTTTGAGCGGGAATCGCTGAGAGGCCTATCGCATAATGCGCCCTAATCTATGGTAACGGTCTTTTTGAACGATATGGAGGTGATCGACTACGCTCGACTTGACTGGATTTCCCGTCATCGACCATCACAGCCATCCTTTTGAAGCCGAGATGGCCACTTTGGACCCGGAGTCACTGGCCCGTGTGTTCTTCCACGGAATGGGTGACATCCCCAAGCCCGGCGTCAAGAAAGCGAGGCAGTGGGGTGCTACGGATGATCTCCGTTATCACTTCTTGCACATGGGAGTAGTCTACACCATGGTGTGCCAGCTGTCGAAGGTATTCGGCTGCCCGGCCGAGCTGGAGGTGGTGGCGTCCGAGCGGAACCGTCGCACCTCGGAGAGCTTTTCAGCTTACGCGAAGCTGCTCTATGAGGACGCGGGTATCGTTGGATCGGTCTTGGATACTGGCCTCCCCGAGAATGACCCCCTTCTCGACCTGATACCCGGGAAACTGATGAGACTGGTCCAGATGGACCCGCTCTTAGACAAGCTCCTGGAGGAGTCCGGATCCTATCCGGAATTGCTGCGGGGCTACCAGGAAGCCCTGGATCGCAGGGTAAGGGAGGACGGGTTTATCGGGGTGAAGTCCCATCTGGCAGAGCGGGTTGGTTTCGGAGTAGAGCCGGTCTCAGATGCCGATGCGGAAGCCGTGTTTCCAGCTGCAAAAGCAAGCGATTCTGAAGCTTACAAAAAGGTGTACGTGGCGATCTTTACTGCTACTCTGCTTCAGTGTCAAGAGTTGGGCGTGCCCGTTCATCTCCATAGTGGGTGTACCGGCGGGCTGTGGAACGGTCCAATCTCCAATGCCGACCCCTTCCTGTTGGTGCCTTTCATACGCCGGCCAGAGTTCCTACGGACCAGGATAGTTCTGCTTCACGCGGGCTACCCATGGATCCAGCACGCGGCTGAACTCGCGCACGCCCTTCCGCATGTCTGGGTGGACATGGGGTGGACTACGCCGTGGATCTCCCTTCGTATCGTGGAGTGCCTTCGGGACGTGATCGGCATAGCACCACTCTCCAAGGTGACTATCGGCAGCGGCGGGCACGGAACGCCGGAGATCGCCTGGCTCGCAGCTAAGACGGCCAAGATCGCTCTGGGGGAAGCGTTGGGGGATGCGGTGAGATTGGGCCTGATGGCTTCGAAGCAGGCGGAGGAGGCAGGTCGTATGATCCTGCACGACAACGCGGCAGGGATGTACGGCTTGGCGTAGTGCAGCGTACACGGGGAGCCGGGTAGTAATGAAGAGGAATTACCCAGAGGACTGACGGTTCCAAAAAATGGATGGCGAGATGTTTCATGAAAAATTTTATTAACCATCAGAGCCTGGTTGATCAAATTGTTCAAGGCCTCGAGAAAGAGATATTGGAGGGCACGCTCAAGCCTGGTGAGCGGATCATAGAGGCAGCCATTTGTAAGAGGTTGGGGATCAGTCGATCTCCCGTGAGAGAGGCGTTTCGGATATTAGAGAGTGAAGGATTCGTCGCTCGTGAGCCCCGAAAGGGGATTTCAGTTGCGAGGATTACGCCGCAAGAGGCTGAAGACATTTATCTTATTCGAGCCAACCTGGAGAGCATGGCCACCTATCTAGCGGTAAAGAGGCAAAACCCGGAGGTGCTCAAGGGATTGAAGAAGTTGCATGACCAGATGAATGAGGTGGCTTCCGAGGGAAATGTCAGAGCCTATATCAATTTGAACCTTAAATTTCATGACATTCTAATCAGTGCCTGCGAAAACGAGCGATTAATCCAATTGATCAAGACCTTCGGTAAGCAGGCGATGCGCTATCGTCTCGAGGCCAGTTCTATGCCGGGTTGGATGAATTCTTCTCTGAAGATTCACGAAGGTATCATTCGATCTTTTGAGTCTGGTGATGCAGAGGAGGCTGAACGCCTGAGGAAAAATGCGATTTTAAGCCATATAGGGCGTTTCACACAGAAATCTGGAAGGAGGGAACAAAGTGAAGATTGATCCCGAAAAATGTACTGCCTGCTTGGAGTGCCTTGATGTTTGCCCCATGAATTGCATGGTGGAGGGTGATGAGGTTGTCAGTATCGATCAGGATGAATGCGTGGAGTGCGGCGTATGCCTGAGATCGGACGTTTGTTTCGTGGATGCCATCTATATGCCCGAGGAATCCCGGAGATATCCTCGCTCCATTCGGGCGGCCTTTAGCGATCCGGGCGTTCAGTATCCGGAGTTAAACCAGGGGGGGCGGGGCACCGAGGAGATGAAGACCAATGATGTCACGGGAAGATACCGCCGGGGCGAATATGGCATGGCCCTCGAATTCGGCCGCCCAGGAACGGGAACCAGGATAGCAGAGATCCAAAAGGTCATGAAAGTCTTGCGCTCGATGGACATCGATATTGAGGAGGCCAACCCGGTGTATCTGCTCTTGGCAGATAAGAAGACCGGAGAGCTGAAACCGGAAGTCCTCCAGGAGAAAGTACTTTCGGCCATTTTGGAATTCAAGATTGAGGAGGATCAATTGGAAGAAGTTGTGACGAGGTTGATTCCCGTGCTGGAACAAGTCGATACGGTTGTTTCCTGGGGATTGGCCACCCGGTTTGCGGAGGACGGAACGCTCCCCGTCAGGGTCAAGCTCAAAGATCTCGGACTTCCTGCACGCCCGAATGCGAAGATCAATATGGGAATCGGCCGTCCCATGATTGAAGGATAAGGAGGGAGAGATGAGCCACTCATTGCATCGTTATGGAACGCTTGAAAACCTGCAAAATGACTACACCCTGTATGCCAGGACCTCCCGGTGGGTTAATCGCGAGGGGTGCGGTCCCAAGCTGCGCAGGATTTTGGACATTCTCCTTTCAGAAAAACCGCTCAATTTCGGGTCCAGCCATGCGGGGAAGAGCTTCAAGGCAGGGCTCGATCCCAAGGAATATGCGGCTACCCTGGACAAGGCCTATGGAGTAGCGTGTTGCTTCTCCAATAAGGACGCCATCAAGGCGGTCCTGAAAAAGCTCAAGGATGCGGACACGGGGATATCCATCGTCGTCAGCGGCTTGATTGACGAGATCGTCAAGATTGCGGAAGAACTGGATTTAAAGCCACACACCGCGTTTCTCTCCCTCGGGATCCACGGAAAGAGAGCGCTTCTTCCCGAGGATGAGGTTTTGGAAGTGACGACCATGTGCGGCCACGGCATGGTGGCATCACGATTGACCAAATCGGTGATGGAAAGGGTTAAGGCTAAAAAGATGACGCCGAAGGAAGGGGCGGATTTCCTCGCGCAGCCATGTCCGTGCGGGATTTTCAATACAGACCGCTGTGCGGAACTTTTGGAGCAGTGCCGGAAAACATCTTCGTAGGGAAAGGGGGTGGTGATGATTAAAAGAGTTTTCAGGGAAAGGGGGTGAGGATCAAAAATCTGTTCACCTGTCTGAAGGGTACTGAAAGATTGGTAACACTTGATAGCAAAAAAGGAGGCCTCAAAATGAGACGGAAAAAACTATTTTATTCGTTTGTTTTGATCATGCTCTTTGCGGGCCTGGCCCTTGTTCCTGGGGTAAGAGCTGGATATCCTGAAAAACCCATCGAATTCGTCGTCCATTCTTCCCCAGGGGGCGGGAGCGACTTGTTCACTCGCACCGTGGCCCACATTCTGGAAAAGGAGGGTCTGGTAAAGCAGAAAATTAACGTGGTAAATCGACGCGGCGGGGGGGGTACCGTTGCCCTCAATTATCTCCATTCAAAAAGAGGAGACCCATATGTTCTCATGCAGGTCACGACATCGCCCCTTTCCGCGGTTCTGCGGGGATCGAGCAAGATGAAACTCGATGACCTTACGTTTATAGCCAGGGTCGTTGTGGATCCCAATTTATCGTTTACCCGCTATGAGTCCCAGTTCAAGGACATGAAGAGCCTGATAGCCTATGCCAAAGAGAATCCCAAATTGATCTCCGTTTCCTTTGGCAACGTGGGGGGGTCAGAGCACATCTGTGCCCATCGAGTTTCGAGAGCAGCGGGCGTAGAACTCAACATGGTTTCCTTCAAGAGCGGTGCGGGTGCTGCCACAGCTCTTCTGGGCGGTCATGTGTCTTTCAGTTTTGGAAACGTTAATGAGCAGATGGGCCAGATCGAAGCCAAAAAAATAAGACCGCTGGCGGCAATGACCGACAAGAGAATACCTTTTCTTCCCGATGTGCCCACCATGAAAGAAGAAGGGATAGATGCCCAATTCACCCAGATCAGGGGATTCTGGGCGCCAAAGGATTTCCCTTCCGATGCGCGTGATTTTTGGGAAGAGACCTTTTTCAAGCTCACAAAGACCAAAGGGTTTGAAGACTATCTTAAAACAACGTACGGTGTGAATGCCTTTCTCAGGCATACGGAGTTCAAGGAGTTTGTGGTCAAATACCTTAAAGATTTAAAGAAAGATGTCGAGGAACTAGGGGTATACAAGAAGTAGCTGGCCAAAACAGAGATCCCTCGCCAGGAGGATGGTGGTATGAAAAGAGGGGACCGCGTTTTCGCGCTGGTTTGTTTGGGGCTTAGTCTCTGGCTCATACGCGAATCATTGCGATTCGACTACACAACGGAGTTTACCCCCGGGCCCGGGTTTGAACCCTTCTGGCTGGGGATCGCCCTCGCATTACTTTCCCTATTCCTTATACTCGATACGTTCAGGCGAAAGGGTGCTAAGGAAGACGAGGAAAAGCGCCTACCGGGATTGAAATCGCTTTCACGGGTAGGGCTTATCCTGCTCATCATGGCTGGCTTCGCATTTTCCATGATGACCCTTGGATTCATTCTCACGGTATTCATTTTTGTCTCCCTGATACTCTTCGTCTTAGAAGGCGTCAGTATTTTCAGGAGCATTTACTATGGCATCATGTTCAGTGGGTCTATTTTTCTCATTTTTCGTTACTGGATGAATGTCAATCTCCCCAAGGGTTTTTTGGGACTTTAACGAGGCGAGAGCACGTGGATGCCATACATAACTTGATGCAAGGCTTTTCCGTAGTACTTACCCCCTTTAACCTGTGGATGGCCACGATTGGGTGTTTTTTCGGGACTATTGTGGGAATATTACCCGGACTGGGGCCCTCGGCCACCATTGCAATGCTTCTTCCACTGACGTTCGGGATGGACGCCACCCCTGGCATGATCATGCTGACCTGTATCTATTACGGGGCAAAGTATGGGGGATCTACTACGTCTATCCTGGTTAATGTACCCGGCGAGGGGGCCTCTGTGGTGACTTGTTTAGACGGTTATCAGATGGCCCGTCAGGGCCGGGCGGGAGCCGCTCTGGGAATTGCCGCCATTGGTTCCTTCATTGCCGGCATCATCGGGACATTTGGACTGATTTTTATCGCGGTGCCTCTTGCCGAATTCAGCCTGAGATTTGGCCCTGCCGAATACTTCAGCCTGATCATCATGGGAATGCTGACCATTGTCTTCGTCGGGGGGAAGTCGATAAAGAAATCATTGATGAGCGGCGTTCTCGGCCTCGCACTTGGTGTTGTTGGTAGCGATGTCGTCCAGGGGGCCCCCCGTTTTGTCTATGGAGTTCCCGAATTGACAGACGGAATTTCCTTTGTGGTGGTAGTCATGGGAGTATTCGGCATTGGGGAGGTGCTGGTTTCCGCTGAGGAATACATGAAGATGAAACCCATCAAGGTTAAGTTCTCTCAATTGTGGCCCAGCATGGCGGATTTCCTTCAATCGAAATGGGCGATCATGAGGGGGACAGTTATCGGGTTCTTCGTGGGGGCTTTGCCGGGCGCGGGGACTACCATTGCTTCTTTTATCTCCTATGGCGCGGAGAAGGGCGCCTCAAAACATCCTGAGCGCTTTGGCAAAGGAGCCATAGAAGGTGTTGCCTCTCCAGAGTCTGCCAATAATTCCGCCTCGTCAGGTGCTATGGTTCCGTTGCTTGCTCTTGGGATTCCCGGTTCAGGGGCCACAGCGGTGATGCTGGGGGCGCTTATGCTCTACGGACTCAAACCGGGCCCCATGTTATTTCATACAAGCCCCGATTTTGTCTGGGCACTGATTGCCAGCATGTTTATAGGAAATGTGATCTTGTTAATAATGAATCTCCCCATGATTCCCTTTTGGGCCAACAGTCTGCGCATTCCCTATCGCTATCTGTATCCTGCTATTCTCTTGATTTGCATTATCGGAGCCTATTCACTGAATAACAATGTTTTCGATGTTTGGATCATGATCATCTTTGGAGTATTTGGGTATTTCATGAAGAAGTATGATATTCCCGGAGCTCCAATGGTTATAGCCCTTGTGCTGGGACCCATGTTGGAGTACGCTCTCTATCAGGCTCTTGCTCTATCCCGCGGGAATATCACCACCTTCGTAACCCGCCCAATTTCCGCAACCCTTCTGGGAATCGCAGCGGTAATGACCATTGCGGTAGCATTCAAGGCAATAAGGATGACAAGAGCACAGATCGGTGAGGAGGAGGATTAATAAACCTTCGTCATCATAACAGCAACTTTGGCTCCATGTACCACCATACCGCGATCAATTAACAATTCCTCAATTGAAGGGGAGTCGCCATGATCATTGACCAGGAAACCTGTATCGGGTGTGGAGATTGCGTCTTTACCTGCACTGTTGCAGCTATTAGTCTCCAGGGTGAAAGGGCAGATATTGACCGGGAAAGATGTGTTGAATGTGGGAATTGCCTGAGAGTTGCGGGATGTCCTACCGGAGCTCTTCAGCAGGATGAGCTTTCCTGGCCCAGGATTGTTCGCAAATACTTCAGTGACAACCAGTTTCAATGGCCCGAGGAAATGCGCTATACCACGGGATATGGGAGGGGAACCGAGGAGTGCAAGACCAATGATCGGAAAGGAAAATTTAAGCGCGGGGAGGTAGGCGTGCTCGTGGAACTCGGACGACCCGGCATAAGTACAAGCCTCCTCAATGCGGAGAAAATCATACAGGTCTTGATGGAAGCTGGCGCCGAAATGGCGGAAAAATCCCCCCTCACGGCCTTGTTAGCCGACAGAGAAAAGGGGATTATTCCGGAAGAAATCACGAAAGAACGCGTTCTTTCGTGTATCGTAGAGGGAAAAGTTAAACTCGGAAGTCTCGAAAAGACCCTCAATCTTCTGCGCAAGGTTTCCTCGGAGATAGACACGGTTTTCAGCCTTGGGCTTGTAACGAGAATGGAGGACGGCTTTGTATCTCCCATTGAACCCATAATTAATAAAATGGGGCTGCAGATTAGGCCCAGTGCAAAAATAAATCTCGGTTTGGGAAGACCACTCTGTGAAGAATAGGAGAAAGGAGTTATGAGGTATGAGCCATTCCGCCCATAGGTTTGGAACAAGAGAAGAGCTGAGAAGGGATTATGTTGTATTTGTGAGGCCTGCCAAGGGGCTGGATGATGTTGATGAGGAAACCAGGCAAGAAACCCTCAGAAAAACGAAGGAGTTGGCCGATATCGCCTTTCAGTATGAGCCCGTCAATCTGGGACGCACTGGAGCAGGCTGTACAGCCCAGGGAGGGGATTACCACGAGATCATGAATTGTATAGAATTCAATGGCTTCATGTCGGTGTTTACGGACAAGGAGACGGCTAAAAAAGTGTTAAGGGAATTTAAGGAAAAAGACGCTGGTTTCTCCGTTGTAGCGAGCGGTCTTACAGAAGATATTTTCGATATTTGTAAAGAAACTGGGCTGAAGCCCCATACCATACTCTATTCCCTCGGAGTTTGGGGTAAAGCGGAGCTGTTACCCAGTGAGGATCATCTAAAGATCATAACGCTGTGCGGTCATAGCATGATTTCCCCAGCAATGATTGATCATTATGTTGGGGAGATAAGAAAGGGGGAAATCACTCCAGAAGAGGCCGGGAGAAAGCTGGCAAAACCCTGTCCATGTGGCATTTTCAATGTTCCCAGAACGGTTGAAGTCCTAAAAACGTTGGCTGGTCGATGAACAAAAACACTGAGTGGGCACCTCAGGATGTCTCGGCGACCTTGAGCCGCGCCAGGGCCCGTGCTAAGGATGCCCGTGCCCTCGCTATGTCCAGATCGGGGGAGCTTTCACCTAATCTCCTCTGTGCCCGGTCCCGTGAAGCCCTCGCGCGTTCCAGGTCGATCTCCTCCGGTGCCTCCGCGGAATCAGCCAGGACGATGACCTTTTCCCCGTCGGTCAACAGAAACCCTCCGCTGATGGCCATCATCTTCCTTTCCCCCCTGGGCAAGGTGAGGGAAAAGATTCCCGGTTGCAGTGCACTGACAAAGGGAGTGTGGCCCTTGAGGATGCCGAAATATCCAACACTGCCGGGAGCCGTGACCTCTTCGGCCATTCCACTGAAGATGAGCCTCTTGAGGGTTACGACCTCCAGGCTCAATTGGCGTCCGTCCACCTATGCTGCCTCCCTCAAGCTCTTGCCCCTCTCGACGGCCTCGTCGATCCCACCCAGCATATAAAAGGCTTGTTCCGGTAGTTCATCGTGTTGCCCCTCGACGATCTCCTTGAAACCCCGGATGGTCTCCGAGAGGGGGACGTATCGGCCAGAGGCTCCCGTAAACTGCTCGGCAACGAAAAACGGCTGGGAGAGGAACCGTTGAATCTTTCGGGCCCTGGCGACGGCCAGCTTATCCTCCTCGGAGAGCTCTTCCATCCCCAAGATGGCGATGATATCCTGAAGCTCCTTATACCTCTGGAGGATCCGTTGAACCTCCCGGGCCACGGTATAATGTTCTTCTCCCACGATTCTGGGATCCAGGATTCGCGACGTTGAATCGAGGGGGTCCACCGCCGGGTAAATCCCGAGCTCCGCCAGCTGCCTGGATAAAACGGTTGTGGCGTCTAGGTGGGAAAAGGTGGTAGCCGGAGCTGGATCCGTCAAATCATCCGCGGGAACATAGATGGCTTGAACCGAGGTAATGGACCCTCGCTTGGTGGAGGTAATTCGTTCCTGGAGCTCCCCCATCTCCGTAGCGAGGGTTGGTTGGTATCCGACTGCCGAGGGCATTCGTCCCAAGAGGGCGGATACCTCGGAACCCGCTTGTACGAACCGAAATATGTTATCTATGAAGAGCAACACATCCTGGCCCTCCTCATCGCGAAAGAACTCCGCTTGAGTAAGGGCCGAGAGGCCAACTCTGAGGCGGGCACCCGGAGGTTCGTTCATCTGCCCGAAGACCAGGACGGTCTTGTCCAGGACCCCGGACTCCTTCATCTCCAGCCAGAGGTCGTTGCCTTCCCGGGTCCGTTCGCCAACTCCCCCAAATACCGAGAAGCCCCCGTGTTCGGTGGCGATGTTGCGAATCAACTCCATGATGAGGACGGTCTTGCCGACGCCCGCGCCGCCGAATAATCCCACCTTTCCCCCCTTTGCATAGGGCTCGAGGAGGTCGATGACCTTGAGGCCGGTCTCGAAAACCGTGGATGCGGGTACCTGCTCCTCAAAGGATGGCGGTGGTCGATGGATAGGGTAGCGTTTTTTCTCATTGACCGGTCCCAACTCATCGATGGGATCCCCAAGGAGGTTGAAGAGGCGCCCCAAGGTCTCGCGACCCACTGGCATGGTGATGGGACCCCCGGTGTCAACCGCATCCATCCCCCGCACCAACCCATCGGTGGAAGCTGTAGCAACGCAACGGAGCACGTTCTCGCCCAAATATTGAGCCACTTCGATGACGAGGTCGATCTCGCCCTCCTTGATCCGGATGGCGTTATAGATGGGCGGGAGTTCCTCCGTGAAGAACTCAACATCGACGACGGGACCAATTACCCTTAAGACTTTTCCAACTCTCAATGTAGCACCCTCCTCCTTCATATGGTTACAGCCGGCTTTCCCTGGCGTATTTTAAAGCCTCAGAGGCTGTGGTTACCTCAATAATTTCCTTGGTTATGGAGGCCTGTCTGACCTTGTTGTACGATAGGGTTAGGATCTTAATCATTTCCTCGGCATTGTCGGTGGCATTCTTCATGGAGATCATCCGGGCCCCATGTTCACTGGCAGAGGACTCGACCAACCCCTTGTATACCTGGGCCTCGATATACCGAGGCAAGAGTTCGTTCATGATCTCCTCAGCGGAGGGTTCGTAGATCGGCTCCGCAGTTCCTGGTTGGGACTCCGCCTCTGGACTTTCGATGGGAAGCAGTTTCGTCTGGGTGGGGAGGGTATTTATGGCGGTTCTGAAATGGGTATAGAAGAGGTACACCTCATCGTGAATGCCCGTTTCAAAGCCGTGGACGAAGCTATTGCTGATCTCCTTCACCTCCTGAGGTGAGACATCCCGGGAGACCTGGGGAAGGTAGTACTCGATGGAATAGCGTCTTCTGCTGAAGAAATCGTGCCCCTTCTTCCCGACCAGAAAGAGCTTTATCTCCTTATCGGAATGCTCCTCGATAAACCGGTAGGCATAGTGGATGATGTTGGCGTTGAAGGCCCCGCACAAGCCCTTGTCCGAAGTGATGAGGACAACGGCGATCCGGAGGGGTTCCCTCTTCGCGACGAGTGGGTGTTCGATCTGAGGGAGGGAGGGTGCCAGGGATTCCATCAATTCCTGGATCTTCTCAGCATAGGGTCGCGCCGACCGAAGCCGCTCCTCGGCCCTCTTCAAACGGGATACCGCAACCATTTCCATCGCGCGGGTAATCTGCTGGATGCTATTGACGCTGCGGATCCTCCGGCGTATCTCCCTCATTCCCAACATGATATCCGCCTTATCCCAAGAAATTCTTCTTAAATTCCTCAGCGGCCTGATCGAGCAGCTTCTTCAGTTCTTGGGTCAGCTCCTTCTTCTCCCGAATGTCCCGGGGAACTTGGGCATACTTCTCCCTCATGAACGGGTAGAATCCGGACTCGAAGTCCTTAACCCTCTGGATTGGAAGGTCGTCCAAATAACCGCTCTCCCCGACATAAATAATCATGATCTGGTTCTCAACGGGCATCGGCTCATACTGGGGTTGTTTGAGGATCTCCACCAGCCTCTCGCCCCGGGTTAGCTGTGCCAGGGTAGCCTTATCGAGCTCCGACCCGAATTTAGCGAAAGCAACCAGCTCTCGGTACTGGGCGAGTTCCAGCCGCAGCATGCCGGCGACGGATTTCATGGCTTTGATCTGTGCATTGCCGCCGACACGAGAAACGGAAAGGCCCACGTGGACTGCAGGCCTCACCCCTGAGTAGAAAAGGTCGCTTTCAAGATAGATCTGTCCGTCGGTGATGGAGATGACGTTGGTAGGGATGTATGCGGAGTAGTCACCCGCCTGGGTTTCGACGATGGGAAGCGCTGTTAGAGATCCCCCTCCAAGCTCGTCACTAAGTTTTGCCGCCCTTTCCAGGAGGCGTGAGTGGAGGTTGAAGATATCTCCGGGAAAGGCCTCCCTTCCCGGTGGACGCCGCAGCAGGAGCGAGACTTGCCGGTATGCCACCGCGTGCTTCCACAGGTCGTCGTAAATGACAACTGCATGACGCCCGGAGTCGCGGAGCTCCTCTCCAATGGCACACCCCGCATAGGGGGCAACATACTGCATGGGAGCTGGATCACTGGCCGTTGCAGTAACTATCGTGGTATACTCCATGGCCCCGTATTTCTCAAGGGTATCGACCACCGAGGCGACGGTTGACTGTTTTTGGCCGATGGCAACATAAACGCAGAATACATCGGTATCCCTTTGATTGAGGATCATATCCACAGCGATGGCGGTCTTCCCCGTCTGTCGATCCCCAATGATGAGTTCCCTTTGACCCCTGCCAATGGGGATCATCGAATCGATGCATTTGAGGCCGGTCTGGAGCGGCTCCTTCACCGGTTGTCTCTGGACAACGTTGGGAGCCCTTCCCTCAATCAACCGATACTTCTCCACGGCGATGGGGCCTTTCCCATCCACGGGCTGTCCAACGGCGTTAACCACCCTTCCGATGAGGGGATCTCCTGCGGGCACCGAGAGGACTCTGCCCGTCCGCTTGACGGAATCCCCTTGTTCGATTTCGGTGAAATCGCCCAAGATCATGGCCCCGACATGATCCTCGTCCAAATTGAGGGCCATGCCGAAGATGTTGTTTGGAAACTCCAGCATTTCCGCGGCCATGACATTGGGAAGTCCCTTGATCCGGGCGATGCCATCCCCCGCCTCGATGACCTCTCCCACCTCCTCCGTGTCCACGGTGACCTGATATGTCTCGATTTGCTTCTTTAATATGGATGAGATTTCCTCGGGTTCGATCTTGATTTCCACCTTTTTCCCCCTGGATTACATGGTTTTAACCATGGCTCGACGCATCTGCTCAAGTCGGTGACGCAGGCTACCATCAATGATTTTATTCTCCACCCGGACTATTGCCCCCCCTAATATGGACGGGTCAACTCGCGGTTTGAGAAAGACCTGTTTTTTGGTCGCCTTGGTGAGCGCTCGGCTTAACTTTTCGGCCATCTCTTCAGAGAGGGGAATCGAGGTGATGACCTCCGCAGTCACCTTCTCCCGGGCCGCCGTGGCCAATGCGAAGAATTCCTCGATGATGGGCAGGAGCTTCCTCTGCCTTGCCTGGTCGATGATCAGATTGAGATAGTGCAGGGTAATGGATGATACCTCTTTTCCAAAAATCTCCATCACGGCTTTCTTCTTCCCCTCCGGAGCTATCCGAAGGTTGCTTAAGAATTCCCTCAGCTCGGCGTTCCCCTGGAGGACCTCCTTGAGCCTGTAGAGCTCATCCTCGACGACCTCGATGACGTCTTCGGATTTTGCGACTTGGAAAAGGGCCTCGGCGTAACCCTTCACGACCGAATCAGCTCTCATACTTCTCCCCCACCTTGGAAATGTATTCGTCCAAGAGCTGTTCATGATCCTTCTTGTCAAGGGCCTTTTCGATAACCTTCGAGGCAGCCATAATGGTGTGGTCTGCGATCCTCTCCTTCAGTTCCATGAGTGCCTTCTCCTTCTGAAACTCGATCTCCTCCTGAGCCCTCTTGACGATTTGATTGGATTCCTCGTGGGCTTTTTGGATGACCTCCTTCCTGATATTCTCTCCCATCATCTTACCCTCGGCGAGGATCTTTTGGGCCTCTTCCCTTGCTTGGGCGAGCTGTTTCTTGTAATCCTCCAAGAGGTTTTCAGCCGTTTCCCGGGTCTTCTTGGCCTCTTCCAGGGAATCGCGGATGGAGTCCTCCCGCTTTTTCAGGGCCTTGGTAATCGGCTTGTAAGCAACCTTCCAGAGAATGACGAGGAGAATAACGAAGGAGATGGCGGTCCATATCATGAGGCCTGGTTCAGCTTGAAACATGGGTACCCTCCCCTAAACTGATTTGAATCCCGTGCGATGTGACTCTTTCCCTATTTGAAGATGAGCAGGAAGCCAATGACCAGGGCATAGAGGGCCAAGGCTTCGATGAAGGCGATTCCGATGATCATGGTCGTCCTGAGGAGCCCCGAAGCCTCGGGTTGCCGTGCCATTCCCTCCACGGTTTTCCCGACCATAAATCCCATGCCGATGCCAGTTCCAAGCGCCGCCAATCCAATGCTCAATCCTCCACCTAAATAAGCTAGGGCTGCTGCTTCCATTCAACCGTTCCTCCTTTTCTGAGTTTAATGAGCTTCTTGTACCGCTTCCGCGATGTACATTGCCGCCAGGATCGAGAAGATGTAGGCCTGAATAAAGCCGACGAAAATCTCGAAGGCGCTCATAATCACGACACCCAAGAGGGGGACAAAGGCGATGACCCAACTCTTGAACATGATGATCATGAAGAGAAAGACCAAGATTACCCCATGGCCAGCCGTCATGTTGGCGAAGAGCCGGACGGCCAGTGAAAAGGGTTTCGCAAATTGGCTAATGATCTCAATGGGAACCATGATGGGGATGATAAAGATCGGAATGCCCTTGGGCACGAACTTCTTCAAATACCCGAGAAGGCCATGTTTGGCCACCCCTGCCCCCTGAGTACAGAGGAAGACGATGACGGCCAACGTCGCAGTCACATTGATATTGGAGGTGGCCGTAAAAGCCCCTGGAATCAAGCCCAGGAGGTTACAGAACAGGATGAAGAAGAAGAGGGTTGCGATGAAGGGAAACCATGCCAACCCTTCTTCCCCGATGGTCTGGAGGATGAGATTGGTGCGAAGAAAGTCAACCAGAGCCTCTACTAGGTTTTGGAGACCTGACGGAACGAGCTTAGCTCTTCTTCCCCCCATAATGAGTAAGAGAAATGTCAGAAGGCAGGCAACCCATATCATGACCACTGCCTTGGTAATTGAGAGGTCCAAGCCCAGGATATGGATTTCCACTATGGGGTGAAGTTCGAAGTGGTGCAACAGGTCCATTGAGTCACCGTCCTTCTCATCGTGCCCGAATCCCCGGGAGATTCGGTTTGTCGGGAAAACGGGCTTTTCGATAATAGATCCTCATCTCCCAGAAGATGAGGACCGTGAAACAGACGGTAAAGGCCACGAGCGCCGATGGTAAATGGATTATTGCAACTCGAGCCAAAAAATAAAAAGCCAGGAAGAGCACAATGAGCCGTACAAAGAAGATTCCCAAGACGAAGGCGATAGAGCTAATCTTGGATGACCTGATGGCTATTGGTGAAATAGCAATCGAGGCGCAGAAATTAGCGAGGGCAAGCAGAACGCCACTTACTACCCCAAGGATCCACGGAGTCATCTCCCCTTTTCCTTATCGTCATCTTCCCTTGCTATGAACCTATAGAGATTTCGAAAACCTGCCGCTGCTCCGAAGATGAATCCGATGATGAGGATCCACGGCTGGGTACCCAACCATTTATCAGCCCAATACCCCATCAGGGTTCCGATGAGGACTGCTGCGGCCATTTCGATCCCAAGGCTTCCATAGAGCCTTAAATCACCGAATAGCCGTTTCTTTTCTTCCTTGGACAGAGGCATCAAACTTGTGAATTGGTTAACATACCGCGAGGGGATTTGTCAAGGGGTTTCACCTCTGGAGTCTCCAGTCCAACCCCCCGTCAATGGGCTCTCACGATGTCCTCTACCCTCATGAGCCTGGAGAGGTTGGCGAGTTCCAGCTCGCTCATTTTCATGGTGATATAGTCGATAGTCTCCTCAAGGTTAGGGATCAATATATATTCCAAGGCGTTCACCCTTCTCCTGGTCCGCACGATTTCCTCCCCCAAGAGCTGAATCCATTTCTCCTTCTGGGCAAGAACGATCATCTCCTTTAGCACTCCATCGAGGGCCACGAGAGAAACGTCTAACTCTGGCGATGTCGTGGCAAAGCCGTAGCACCGGGTGTCCCCCTCTGCCGTAAGCTCCATCTCGGGAAGCGGGATATTCATCACAGTCCGTCTCGAAATCTTCAGGCCGGTGGTTTTCCCGGGTAAGCCCACCGCTTCCTCCAGATATGGTTTGGGCATGGCAGAGGACACCAAGAGAAAACGTCTGAAGCATTGTTCCAAGGCCTTTTCCACGGCAATTCGGATTTCCCTGACGTCCTTGATCAAGTCCATAAATTGTCTCATCAACTCCTCCAGCTTGTCATTCAAAAGCCTGTGACCGCGTCTAGCCAAGGCCAGACGTCTCTTTAACCGCAGAAGCTCCATCCGGTTTGAGTGAACGTCGAGCCGCATCTTCTCTCCCATCCCCCGTCGGTTTCAATTATTCTCAAAAGCGAACACCCTTGTCCCCTCGCTTCAGTGCTTTCGAGATGACCCTATCGGGGTTCGCAGGTGGGGAATACTTGCCCCTTCCAGCCTCTAAAGGGCTGGCTTTCCCCTTCCTGCTCACCCTCGATGGGTACCCCATTTCTCCAGCAGATTACGCTCATGGACAACGGAGTTCGCCACAAACTGGGATAACTTTCCTCATATCGAGACTCCAACCCTATGAGGTCACTTCGGCGATCTTTTGCGGTTCTTCGTTCCTGAATCGGGTCAGATATTTATCGATCCATTCCGCTCTGATTCTCTTCAGCTCGGAGGTGGGGAAGACCGACAGGAGGCTCCATCCCAGGTCCAGTGTCTCCTCAATAGGTCGGTCCTCATGGTCATCCTGGGATACGTACTTCTCCTCGAAAGCGTCGGCAAAGTCGAAATATGTTTTGTCCGTTTCGCTGAGGGTCGCTTCTCCCAATATGACCGCTAATTCATGAGCCTCCTTCCCCCTGGCATAGGCGGCGAAGAGTTGATTGAAGAGGTCCGAGTGATCCTCCCTGGTTTTGTCCCGACCGATCCCCTTATCCTTAAGACGGGAGAGGGAGGGGAGAACATCTACGGGAGGGGAGATGTTATTGTGATGCAAGGCCCTGCTAAGGATGATTTGTCCCTCCGTTATGTAGCCGGTTAGATCGGGAATGGGATGGGTCTTGTCGTCCTCCGGCATCGAGAGGATGGGGATGAGGGTTATGGATCCCTTCTTCTCCTTAATCCTGCCGGCCCTTTCGTAGATGGTCGAGAGATCCGTGTACATATAGCCGGGGTATCCCCTCCTGCCAGGGATCTCCTTTCGGGCCGCCGAGATTTCCCGGAGGGCTTCGCAATAGTTGGTCATATCCGTCAGGATGACCAGAACGTGCATGTCCTTCTCGAAGGCCAGAAATTCCGCTGTGGTTAAGGCCATTCTGGGAGTGGCTACGCGCTCGAGGGCCGGGTCATTGGCCAAGTTGAGAAAGAGAACGGATCGATCGAGGGCCCGTGTCTCCTTGAAGTCGTTGGCGAAATAGTCTGCCTCCTCATAGGTAATGCCCATGGCGCCGAAGACGACAGCGAATTTCTCCTCCGTCCCGAGGACCCTGGCCTGGCGGGCGATCTGGGCGGCCAACTGATTGTGGGGAAGACCGGAGCCCGAGAAGATGGGAAGCTTCTGGCCTCGAACCAGGGTGTTGAGGCCGTCGATGGCTGAGATTCCCGTCTGGATGAATTCTTTGGGGTAATCCCGAGCGTAGGGATTGATCGGGTTGCCGTTGATGTCACAGTTCTTTTCTGCCAAGATTTTGGGGCCATCGTCGATGGGCTGGCCCAGGCCATCGAAAACCCGACCCAGAATCTCCATGGATAGGCCGATCTCAATCCCCCGAGCGAGAAATCTCACCCTGCATTTGGTAACATCTATGCCAGTGGTGCCCCCGAAGAGTTGGACAAGGGCCTTATCCCCGTCCAGCTCCAGGACTTTTCCCATCCGTTTATCCCCGTCGGGCAACTCCACCTCTACTAACTCCTCATATTTGACCCCTTCGACCTCCTCCACCAACAAAAGCGGGCCCGAGATATCCTTGATCGTCAGGTATTCCTTAAGCACTCGATTCTTCCTCCCCGCGCAGGACCTCCTCAGCCTCGGAATGGATCCGTGCCTCGATCTTTTTGAGTTGGTCAAGTTGATCCTCAGGCACGTACTTAGCACGGGCGATCGTCTCCCGTACCTTCAACCCTTGAATCTTCTCGAAGGGGATATCTTTTTCCAGCATATCTTCGCACAGGTGGTGGAGCTGTAAGATGAGGCTCAATATGAGGTAATCTTTCTCAGGTGAGGTGTAGGTGTCGACTTCATGAAATGCGTTCTGATGCAAGAAGTCCTCACGGATGGATCTGGCCGTCTCCAGGACCAATTGATCGGATGAGGTGAGGGCATCGGTTCCCACTAACCTCGCGACTTCCGCCAATTCAGCCTCCTGCTGGAGCAACTTCATCGCCTCCTTGCGCTTTTCCGGGAATTCCTCGGCCACGTGGTGCCTCATGTGGTCTTCAAGGCTGTCGTGATAAAGGGAGTAACTGTTCAACCAACTAATTGCTGGAAAGTGTCTTTGGAAGGCGAGTTTGTCCTCGAGGCTCCAGAAGACCTTGACCACCCGCAAGGTGTCCTGAACCACGGGATCTGAGAGGTCTCCCCCGGGGGGAGAGACGGATCCAATGGTCGTCAAGGTCCCCATCCGATTATCGCTTCCCATGCAGATGACCTTTCCCGACCGCTCGTAGAATTCCGCAATTCGGGTACCCAGGTAGGCTGGATAACCCTCCTCGCCGGGCATCTCCTCTAGACGACCCGATATTTCCCTCATTGCCTCGGCCCATCTGGAGGTCGAATCGGCCTGGAGGGCTACGCTGTACCCCATATCTCGGAAGTATTCGGCCAATGTGATCCCCGTATAGACGGAAGCCTCTCTCGCGGCAACGGGCATATTTGAGGTATTAGCGATGAGAACCGTTCGCCGCATCAGCGTCTCCCCGGTCTTGGGATCCTTCAGGTGTGGGAGCTCGATGAGCACATCGGCCATCTCATTACCTCTTTCCCCACATCCCACGTAGACGATGATGTCCACATCGGCCCTTTTAACCAATTGGTGCTGAATCACCGTCTTCCCGCTGCCGAAGGGGCCCGGAACACAGGCCGTTCCCCCCTTCGCCACGGGAAAGAGGGTATCGATGACCCTCTGGCCCGTTATGAGGGGTTCGTCCGGGTGGAGTTTCTTCTTATACGGACGTGGTGTCCTGACGGGCCACCTGGTAAGCATTGATATATCTTTCACCCCATCGGCCGTCTCCACCCGACAGATAACTTCCTCAACGGTGAAGTTCCCTTCCCGGATTTCCCTGATGGTTCCCTTGATGGATATGGGAACCATAATGCGATGCTCAACCACGACGGTTTCCTGGACGGAACCGATGATGTCACCCCCTTCAACCCGATCTCCCACCTTCTTCCGCGGTCTAAAATCCCACTTTCTGCTTCTGTCGATTGGCGGCAGGGCAATTCCCCGAGTGATGTAATCCCCTTCGCGGTGGTAGATGATATCAAGGGGTCGTTGAATGCCATCGTAAATTGATTCGATGAGTCCTGGGCTCAGTTCAACGCTCAGAGGATACCCCGTAGGCTCAACTGGTTCTCCCGGCCCGATTCCCCGTGTATCCTCATAGACCTGGATGAATGCCCTCTGGCCATGGATCTCTATGATTTCCCCGATAAGGCCTTTTTTGCTTACCCGGACTACATCGAACATTCGGGCATCGTGCATGTTATCGGCGACAACGAGGGGTCCTGCTACCTTAACGATTGAACCTTCCCTCATTTACTTTTCCTCGGCTTCAGTGAAGATATCAGTGCCAATGGCCCTCACCCCGATCCTTTTGATCCCCTCCATTCCCAGGCCAAGGGATCCCCGGTTGTTGGGTATCAAGACGATGCTGGGAAGCGGTCTCCTGGCGAGATCATCGATCAAGGGGAGGATTCCCCTGGCGATCGGCTCGGTGATGAAGATGGCAGCGTAATCCTCCTCGCACAGATGCTCGAGGATGGACGTGGCTTCCTCCGAATCGGTCACTGGATATACGGAAACTCCAAGAGCACGAAAGCAGAGAACGAAGTCCTTATCCCCCAACACCGCAATGTTAGAAGGAGTCACGAGGAATGCTCTCCTTTATCATTTCCGGAGGGACATTGTTCAACAGTCCCACGAAAATGGTCCTGATGTTGCGGATCTCCCTCTCCTTCTTATAGAGATACGCAATAAGCGGCTCGATGCCAAAGGCAATCAAATCGGCCCGCTTTATATGCCTGAGGAGGAACTCCTCTTTCATCTTCTCGAAGGTCAAGAAGGATTCCTCCTTCTGGAGGCTCGTTAACCCCTCGGCGACCAAATGGGCATAGGGGGTATGGAAAAATCGAGATGGGACGGCATCAAGGTTTTCCTCGAAGATGTTCGACATAAAATCCCTTGACAGGGTTCCGCCTTCCAGAAAGGCCTCTTGGAAGATGCCCTTCGCCCCATTTACCCACCGGACTCGGAAAAAGGAGAGGATATTGATTAGGTCGATTTCCCCCTGCACGAGTTCAAGGAGGAAGGGGCATTTCTCCCGCGTGGTAACCTCCAAAAAGGTCCCGAATAGCGCTCGGTCAAGGAGGATATCGATCCATTTGGGGTCCTGGGTTTCCCGGAAGGTATCCATCACCTCCTCCAGGGCACGACGGAGGGGAGGAATGAGGGCCACAAGGCCTTCCTCCCTCTGGGCCGCATCCCTCATCCTTTCAACGGAGATTGTTCCCAGGGGGATGTAAGCGGAATCTAGGGGTTGAGCGCCGTATTTCTCCTTGAGGACGACCTTCACATTGTGGAAATCATATCGATGCCAAAAGAGGTTGGTCAAGGTTAGGTTTCTCGATAGATCACCCACGAGCCTCGTGGTCTCTCTCATCTCATCTTCGAGGATGGCCTCATACTCCCACGGCGAGCCCATCCTGGATAAGGAATCCGCGTATTGGGTTTCACCCAAAAGCCTCAAAAGCTCATTAATCTCGCCCGCCTCTGCCATTCTATCAATCCGTTCCGCGGGAAGGAGCTTCGTCTCCAAAGCGCGGATTCGTCCCACGGCATAAGCATACTCAACATCGTCTCCGTATCTCCACCTGGATTCCATCGAAACCTATGCTTCCTTCATTTCATCCGAGAAGAGGGTCCGAGCCACCAGTGCTTCAAGCTCATTCCTCTTTGCATGGATGATCGATTCAATGCTACAGTTGACCTCTTTCCGACCTCTTCGCAGTATTACCCCGCCCCTGATGGGCCGGGTTTCCGGTGAGAGCCTCAGTTTCCCCTTCCTTTTGGCCTTGAGGAGGGTTTTGTTTATTCCCCGGATAAGACTATCGTCCATTCTCTTGCGATCCCTCTGGTTCAATATCAGTTCCTCATCGCCTTGTGGATCCGCATCGAGGATGAGCTTTTTCAGCAACGCCGAGTACTTCTCCTCATCTTCCCCCAGAAGCTTGGAGATGGCCTTCTCGAAGGCCGTCCCTATCATTTCTTGTTTCAGGGCGAGAACCTCTTTTCGGATGTCCAGTTCCGCCATGGAGACGAGTTTTTTCCGTTGATCTTCCGCCAGTCTTTCGGCCCTTTTCCTGGATGCCTCCTGCAGATTCCGGACCGTTTCCTCGCATTGGGATTGAATGGATTGAACCCGGCCCCTGCTTTCCTCCTCGATTTGCGAGACCCGCTGCCGGGCGTCATTCAAGATCCTATCGACAATGGCCTCAAAGGACATACCTTACCCTCCTTGAATAGAAAGGGTAGAAACGTTCGGAAATCCATAGGGCGGGATCCATCCATGGGGAAGCTATACCCTGATGCCCTGGAGGAGCAGGATAGTCGCGATGAGACCAAAGATGCCATAGGTTTCCACCATAGCCCCATAGATAACCCCTTTTATCAGGGTTTCAGGCCTCTTAGCTGCCATCGCCACTCCTGCTGCACAGACCTTACCCTGGTAAATACCTGAGATCCACCCTGCAAACCCAACGGGCAGAGCGGCGAAGAAGATCTGCCAGCTTTGTATCATGTTCAGGCTTGCAGGCGTTTCCCCGAGCAACCCCAACTTGAAGACGACCCAAAATCCGCCTATTAAGCCGTATATTCCCTGCGTTCCCGGGAGGGCCACCAGGATCAGGAGGGGTCCGAATTTATCGGGGTCTTCGGTCAATACTCCATCCGCGGCCTGTCCCGCTATGCTGATACCGATGCTCGAGCCAAATCCTGCCAGGAAGACGGCGATGGCAGCCCCAGCGATTGGAACGGCATAACTGATGAACTCCATACGTGCCTCCTCTTGATGGAAATGATAAGTTCGCCCCTACAGTCCACCGGTGATGACGGTATAGTGGGGATTCTTCTTAAAGGGCGTGAATGGCTTTCCTCCACCCCGGAAGAATCTTGGGAAGAACTCAACGTACTGGAGCCGAAGCGTATGGACGAATGCTCCAAGCCCGTTGATGCCCATATTGAAGAGATGGCCGATGATGAAGATGGGGATAAAAACGGCCCATCCCACATATGGCAAGTCCAATACCATACTGCCCAAGAGGTTCACAACCATGCCGATGATGGCCGTGGCAAGCCCGAGGGCAAATAACCTCTGATAGGAGAGGACGTTTCCTAAATATGAGGTGATACCGTATAGCTCATACATACCCCATGCGATCCTGGTAATCCAACGAGGAGCGGTGCGGTCGGTAAAGAGGAGGATAGTGAAGCCGGAAAGAATGGCCATGGCCAGTCCAAGGATTTTCACGAATGGGGGGAGGATTCCCCTACCCCCGAGGAGGGCTAGAACGGCGGAGTTGATCAGAATAAGCCAAGCCAAGGGACCGCAGAGGGCTTTAACCCAATCGCCATCCCGAATATTTCGGACCATGCTAATGGTCAAGCCGAAGCAGATCTGAATGAAGCCCAGAATGATGGCGATGAAAATGAAGATCGTAGCCTGATCAATGGGGCTAAAGAGCATCAATTCGTCCCTGGCCTCCTTGAGGAAGTGAAGGGAAGGGGGAAGATAATTCACCAAATCGCCAAACCAACCCCCGGTGATGGTTCCCATGAGAATGGCGGAGATTCCACCGGAGAGCAAAACCCACATGAGTTTAATTCTCCCCAACGTCGCCCTGTATTTGCTGAGAAAAAAGAGCAAGGTCGAGCTCATAATGATTCCGTAAGCGGCATCGGTGAGGCAGAGGCCGAAGAAAATGAAGAAGAAAGGTGCCAAAAAGGGAGAGGGATCAAACTCCCTCGAGTTGGGCATGCCGTAAAGCTCGGTGATGACCTCGAAGGGTCTGACGGACTTGGGGTTTTCCAGGTAGATGGGGGGAGTCTCCCCGCCCTTCGGCTCCACCTCGACGAGGGCCAATTCCTTAAATTCCCTATTCACCTGGTCTCGGAAGTCGGGGAATTTCCGGCGGGGGATCCATCCCTCGATGAGTAAGGTCTTGGCCGTATGTCCGAAGAGGGATTCAACCCTTTTACGCTCGAGCTGATCCGTGAGGTGATCGTAGAGCACCTGTAGGTTCTGCCGGTGGTGGACCAACTCCTGGCTCTTCCCGTCAACGGTCCGGATCATCCCCCGAAGTTCGCGGAGACGGGAGTGACACCATTGGTAGAGCTCCCGAGGGGTTCCCTTGAGATCCTGGAATTTGATCTCCTCAAAGCCGAGGGTTTCGAGCAAATCGGAGAGCTGCTCTTGGAATTCATCGTGGAAGACGACTACCAGATATATTCCTTCTTTCCCCTGGTGGACCGTTTCCACCTCGAAGGCCTGGGTGAAGCTCGATGCCTTCTCCATCAACTCCGATAGCATTCTTGGAGGAAGTAAGCCGAGGAGGATGGTCGTATGGTCCGTAGGAGTGAGGTCTTCAACGGGGACGTCGAGGTTGATCCATGGCTGGAGTTGACCCATAAGGGCTTGCGCCCTGCCGAGCTCGGAGACCAGGTCGTTCCTCTTCCTTTCCAGGTCTCGGCATTGCTGGACTACAGCCGGTTCTCGGAAATGATCGACAATTTGTCCATATTGTTCTGGGGAAATGATAATCTTGGGGGTGAAAATGGACGAGATGAACCCAGAATCCTGATCGAATTGGGAAAGGTAGTGGATGGTGGATTGAATGCCCGAGATTCGGGTCTCCAAACGCTCATCGTTGGTCTCACCGTTTTCCAAGAGGGCCGGCTCTTCCTGCGCGTCTGGGCCCGACGTAAAATCGGAGATATGGAGGACCTCCAGCTCCTGAAGCCTTCGGAGCAGATCCGCCTTAATACTTCGGTGGGCAAGGATGTTTACCTTTACCATGGGGGATATGGCCATGATACTTACAGTTCCTCCATGATCCGTTTCACTGCCTCATCCATGTTTTCCCGAGCCATATCCCGTTTCCGTGCAAACTCCTTGTTGCCCCTTTCCCTCAATCTCTCAATTTCACCCTGAGCCTCTCCCCTTGCTCTCTTCATGGCCTCTTGTTCAATTCGGATCGAGGCCTTCCGTTGGGCCTCGACCTCATCGGTGGTCCTCCTCTTGGCTTCCTCGAGGACTCGTGCGGCCTCTGTTTCCGCCCTCTCTATCATCTTCCGGGCCTCATCCTCGGCCCTCTTAATCTCGCGGATGAATTTCAGCGCTTCCATTCCTCTCCCCTCAGCTCAGGACCTCCTCTGTTGCCCCGGCCTCCTCTTCAATCTCCTCTTCCTTAATGGGGGTCACCTTTTTCGGGGCTGCCTCGGCCACTTTTTCCATCTTGCAGGTCCCGTCGAAAAGTCCCCCTTCTTCGATCACCAAGGTGGGCGTATTGATGTTTCCATAGAGATTTCCCGTGGAATGGATCTCGATCTTACCGGTGGCAGATACGTTTCCGCTCACCCTCCCGTCGATGAGGAGGCTGTTGACGTTGATCTCTGCATTGACGGTCGCCGTCTCGCCGATGATGAGGACATCTCCGGAGAAAATCTCCCCATCGAACTTTCCGTCAAGCCTCGCCATCCCCTCGAAACCCATCTTTCCCTCAAATGAGGTATTCTTGCCCAAGAAGGCTTCAACCTCGCCCGATTTGGTATCACCTTTTAGCTTCATTCATAGCCCCCTTTCTCCGATTGTCACCCTCATCCGCCACTCATACGGTGGCTCAATCGGCCGTAAATCTCTCTCCCCCGCTTCAGCCCAAAATAAACCATACTTGAGACGAAATTACAATAATGAACGTATTCCAAGATTACCCCATTTACTGGGGAAAGCCCCCGCTGTCACTGGGCGTAATCTGCCCGGGAAGGGAGGATCACCCATCGATGGTGAGCAGAGCTTGTCCTGAGTCTTCCGCCCTGAGCCTTTCGGCAGTGAGCGACTCGACATGAGCTCGTCGACATGTCTCAAGGCCGAACGCTCCATTCGGCCCGAGCTCATGGCCGAGGGCAGACCGAAGGGCGCAGTCGAAGGAAAGGGGAAGCCCAGCCCTTTAGGGATTCGAGAGGATGTTAAATAGCCAACTGCGAATCCCCCAAGATCATTGTTGGAGGCAGGTGTTGGCCGGGTTCCCTGGAGCGAACGTTAGAATGGTCACAAATTCTTTTCAGTGAGCAAAAGGGAGTTCGGCCAACACACCACGAAGCATTGAAGCGGAGGGGACGAGGGATATTCCCCCTGAATCGGAGGAATTTCCTCGAAGAACACGATTTCAATTCAGGGTGTTATCGGGTAAATAGTGCTCTTGCGACAAGGGGGGCGATTGCCAGAGAAGGATCATCGATCAACGGGATCATTGGTTTGTCTGTCAAATTTCTCCGGTGGGGTGGCCCATGATCATCTCAACTATTCGTTCCAGGCCCTCCTCGGAATAGAACTCGATCTCGATTTTCCCCGTCCTTCCCCTTTTGGGAATCCGAACCTTTGTGCCCAGGAATTTTGTCAACATCTCCTCCAAAAACCCCAGGTGGCGTTCTTCCTCGCTTGGAGACTTGACATCCACATCCCTTTTCGAGCGTTGGGCATTGAGCCTTTTCACCAGTCTCTCGGTCTCCCGCACGGAAAGACCCCTTTTAATAACCTTGGCGCAGGCCATCTTCTGCTCTTCCGGACTGGTCAATCCGAGCAAAGTTCTCGCATGTCCGCTGGAAATGGATTCATCGGCGAGGTAAGCCTTAATCTCTTGAGGTAACTTGAGAAGCCTTACGGCATTGGCCACTGTTGCCCTGTCCTTACCAATCCTCTTGGCCAGCTCCTCCTGGGTATAGTGGAATTCCTCCATCAACCTCTTATAGGCATCCGCTTCCTCTAAGGGGTTGAGGTCTTCCCTTTGAAGGTTTTCGATCAAGGCCAACTCCATCGCCTCGGCGGTGCTGACATCTCTCACGATGACCGGAACTTCCTTTATCCCTGCCCTTTGAGCTGCCCGCCATCTCCTTTCCCCAACGATGAGCTCGTAACCTCTATCCCTCTTCCTGACGATTAAGGGTTCAATGATCCCCTTCTCCTTAATGGAGTTGGCTAATTCGGCCAATCTCCCTTCATTGAATCCCTTTCTGGGTTGATACCCGCTGGGGACGATCTCTTCAATGCCACAGGAGAAGAAATTCCTCCGGTCCTCCTTTTCAATATCGGGGATCAAGGCCCCCAAGCCTTTTCCTAGAGCTGGCCGTTTAGCCATCACAGACCTCTCCGTTGAATAAGAGTTCCTTGGCGAGATTCAAATAACTTTCGGCACCCTTCGAATTGATATCATAGAGGAGAATCGGTTTCCCATGCGAAGGGGCTTCGCTTAGCTTCACATTTCTCGGGATGATGGTCTTGAATACCTTATCCTTGAAGTGAGTTCGGACCTCTTCAACTACCTGGTGGGAGAGGTTGTTCCGAACATCGAACATCGTCAGTAGAATCCCCTCAATCTCCAGCCCTGGATTCAAGTACCGTTTTATGAGACGGATGGTTGTAAGAAGCTGGGATAAACCCTCCATGGCGTAATACTCACATTGAAGGGGGATAATCACTGAGTCCGAGGCGGTGAGGGAGTTGATGGTCAAAATCCCGAGGGAAGGGGGACAATCGATGAAGATATAGTCGTAAGTTTCCCTTACCGCCTGGAGGACCGCATCCAGCTTTTTTTCCCTGGCGAGTTCATTGATCAACTCAATCTCGGCCCCGATGAGGTCTGAATTTGAGGTGGCGATCTCCAGATAGGGTATTTCCGTCTTCCTGATGATCTCATCCAGGCCGTATCCCCGGATGAGAATGTGGTAGATATTCTCCTTTATCTCGTCCTTATGATATCCGACCCCGCTGGTGGAATTGGCTTGGGGATCGATATCGACCAAGAGCGTCCGTTTCTCCGCAGCGGCGATAGATGCAGATAGGTTAACCGCCGTGGTTGTCTTCCCAACACCACCCTTCTGATTGGCGATACATATAATCCTTGTCATATCTTTACTGTTTACCGTTTCTCCAACCTATGCCGAGATTAGTCTGTGGGTTTCATTATAACTGTTCTAAATCATTTGAAGTTTTAATCATCCGGCCTAGCTGAACTATAGCATAAAGAGGGTCCTTTTAAAAGGGAAAAATGCCCAGTGATGCCATCATGCTTTGTAGCCGGAAACCTTTTCTCAGGGCTTCATTGGGGAAGACACCCTTCGGGCGAAGAAGAGAAGCGTTCGCCGAGCATCGATGAAGGGAAGGGTAAATGAAATCACCCTCTGAAGCCTCATATTCAACCGCGCTATGTTATTGGCCTTAAGCGCCTCTCTCGCCCCCATCTTTCCTTTCATGGCGATAACGATACCCGCATCTTTGATGAACGACCGACCTATTCGAAGGAGGGTTTCCAGACTACCAAAGGCCCGCGACAGGGCATAGTCGAAGGATTCGTTGAATTTATCTTGGACCCCTGGATCCGGGAGGTGAGCGTGAACGGTATCTACACCCTCCAAGCTCAACTGCCGAATGAGGTGTCTTTGAAACGAGAGTTTTTTTTGGGACGAATCGATGGAGGTCACCTTCAAGCCTGGATCAGAGATCTTAAGGACGATACAGGGAAAGCCGGCTCCGGACCCTATATCGACCAAGGAAGATCCTTGGGAAAGGTATGGAGAAACGGCTAGGGAGTCAAGAAAATGTTTGACGACGATGTCAAAGGGACTCCTGAGGGAGGTGAGGTTCATCTTTCGATTCCACCTCATCAATTCCTCCAGGAAGAATTTGAAGGCCTCCACCTTCTCCTTGGACAGGTCCACTCCCAGCTCCCCGGCTCCCCTCAATAGAACGTCATCGAGGTCTTGCCTCATACCTCGTCTCCACAAGAAATCCTTTTAGCTGTATATCACAAAGGGAAAAACGAGTCCACGTGATGGACGCTCAATTTGATGTAAGGGCGCCGTCGGATGTGGTAACGGTAGATGTGGATATTGGGTACCCCACTTCTCCAGCAAATTATGCTCAGGGATAAAGGAGTTCTCCAGAAACTGGGGAATCTTCAGCCGGTATAGGGTTGACTTTATATTTTCCCTATATAATAAAATAACCGTAATCCTTAACCGAATTTCGAGGGGTGTCATATGCTTGCTTCGAAGAGGATAATAGTTACCGTCGTTATACTGTCCTTACTCCTCGGCGGTTGCGTGTGGAAGAAGAAGGCGCGGGAGGAAGATGAGACCGCCGCCGCGGTTCTCTATAGGAAGGGATTGGAACGATACAAAAAGAGAGATTATGATAGGGCGCTGGAGGTCTTCAATGAATTGAAGGGGAATTTTCCCGGCGAGGATCCCTATTATACCTGGGCAGAGTTGAAGATCGCTGATTCCTATTTCTTTAAAAAGGAATATACGGAGGCCATTGGCCATTACGAGGAATTTAAGAAATTTCACCCCTTCCATGGGGAGATTCCATATGTTGTCTTCCAGATTGGGTTATCCTATTTCAAACAGATGAAATCCATAGATCGGGATCAAGGGGCCACCAGAAAGGCGCTGTCGAATTTCGAATTTCTTATAGCCAATTATCCTCCTTCCGTTCTCACCGAGAAGGCACGGGAAAAGGTGAGGATATGCAGGGAGAGACTGGCTGGGCAAGAATTATACGTAGCAAAATTCTACTATAAGAAGAAGAGGTATCAAGGGGCCAAGGCGAGGCTCCAGGCTGTGCTGAAAATTTATCCGGAAGTGACCGCGCTCGACGAGGTCCTTTTCTATCTGGGAAAATCACATCTGGAGCTGGGGGAGATTGATTTGGCGAGGAAGGTTTTCACCGACCTCCTGGGAAGTTATCCCGAAGGCGAGTTTTCGGATGAGGCCAAAGAGGAGTTGAGGGAACTCCCGGAGGAGGAATTTACTTCACCGGGAGCTGGATCAACTAAGTGAACGGAGGAGAGAACTTCGTCGTCTCCTCGCCTTACTGCCCGTGAGGTGATCGCTTGACGACCTGACCACTATTCTGGTATTTTCGGTTGTACCCATGGGTTTTTCAGCCACTTTCATAATCTTGTATATATTCTGGATAGTTCTCTCAGGGCGTTTTGATTACTTTCATCTGTCCCTAGGGATTATTGCCTGTGCAATAGTGGCCCATGCTTCCCATGATCTCCTTTTTAGGGGTAAAAAGGCTGAAAAGGTCCATATACAAATCATCCGGTTTGTTCGATATCTACCATGGCATATCTACCAGATCCTTTTTGCCGGTTTGTATGTAAGCTATTTGGCGCTACACCCACGCATGTCAATGCTCATAGATCCTCACATCATGAGATTCAAAACAAAACTGAGGAAGGATCTTTCCCTGATGACTTTTGGCAACTCAATTACCCTGACTCCCGGTACCATAACGGTACTCATTAAAGAGGGAGACTTTTACGTGCACGCGATAGACAAGAAGGTCGCGGAAGATCTTTTGACCGGTGAAATGGAGGATAAGGTAGCCCGCGTATTTATGGAAGGTGAGGGAGAAGATTAGGGTGGAGGGGTTCTTTCTCGTAAACAGCCTGTTGTTGGGCCTTTTCGTTTTGCTCTCCCTCTATAGGGTGGTACTGGGCCCGGGTATCTTCAATAGGTTGATCGGCGCCAACGTCATCGGTACCAAAACCCTGATCATTTTGGCCTTCATAGGCGTTATTTACGGAAGAATCGAGATGTTCCTCGATATTTCCTTGGTGTATGCCCTGCTCAATTTCATCGTCACCCTTGCCGCGGCAAAATACTTTCAAAAAAAGGGGGTGCTGTAGTGTACATCGTATCGGTACTGCTCATCTTAACCGGAACCTTCTTCTTTTTTTCGGGAACCATCGGGTTTCTGCGGTTCCCCGATTTTTATACGAGAATGCAGGCCACGGGAAAATGTGACACCCTCGGGGCCCTGTTCTCCCTCACCGGGATAGCCCTTTACACCGGACTTTCATTGACCAGTGTAAAGGTTCTCTTAATTGCCGCCCTCGTCTTTTTCACCAGCCCAACAGCCACCCATGCCTTGTTGAGGGGGGCATTTGATTCTGCCGTCAAGCCGTGGACCAAGGACGGAAAATCCGTAGTGGATGCCCAGATGGGGGGGAAATAGCGTGATCTGGCAACTTGACCTGATACTCCTTGTCTTCGTGGTTATCTGTGCCCTAGCCGCTATTACGGTAAAGGATCTCTTGAGTTCGGCCATCATCTTCGGCGTGTACAGTTTCTTGATGTGCCTACTCTGGGCGGAGATGGGATCGGTGGATGTTGCCTTTACCGAGGCATCGGTAGGGGCTGGAGTGAGCACCGTTTTCTTCATCGCGGCGGTATTGAACACTACGAGGAGAACAAAGGATTGAGACTTTTGGCATTCATTGCAGTATGTGCGACCGGAGCGGTCCTCATTTATGGTACGGTCGATATGCCTGACTGGGGTGATCCCCGTTCTCCCGCCAGCATGCACGTCTCGCCCAGGTATATTGAAAAGGCAATGGAGGAAACAGCGGTGCCCAACATGGTGACCTCGGTTCTTGCCGACTATAGGGGCTACGATACCCTGGGAGAGACTGTGGTAATCTTCACCGCTGCAATGGCATGCGTCCTACTCATACGAAGGTCACGAAAGTGATATCCCACCTTGAAGATGTGATCATACAGACCGTCTGCAGGATCCTCATCCCATTTATCCAGCTCTATGGCCTCTATGTGATTGTCCATGGGCACCATAGCCCAGGAGGTGGTTTCCAAGGAGGGGTAATCTTGGGCGCGAGCTTCATTCTCTTATGCGTGGCCTACGATATAAACGAGGCAAAGCGAAGGATGAACGAGAAGGTGAATACCATGTTCTGTAGTTTGGGCCTGATCATCTATTCGGGAATCGGAGTAATCTCCCTGGTATTGGGTGGGAATTATCTCAATTACAGCAGGCTTGGCCAGGTTCTGCCGGTAAATCCCGTAGATGCTCGATCGATCGGTATATTGGGCATAGAGATTGGCGTAGGGATTGCGGTAATGGCTGTCATGATTTCCATATTCCTTGATCTCGCCTCAAGAGGCGAGCACGAGGAGGGCATGGAATAAGATGGAATTCATTCTAACCAAGTACCACTATTGGATTTACATAATTCTCATGATGATAGGTTTCTATGCCATGATAGGCAAGAGAAACCTGATGAAGAAGCTCGTGGGGATGAACATATTTCAAACCGCCATAATACTCTACTTCGTCTCCACGGGGGCCAAGCGGGGGGCAACCATACCCATTGTGGAGCATGGACAGGGGGGGGTAATGCACGCCATCAATGCCGTTCGTTATGTGAATCCCTTGCCACATGTACTCATGCTCACCGCCATAGTGGTTATGGTAAGCACCTTTGGAGTAGCCTTAGCCCTTATAATAATGCTGTATAAGAGATACAAAACCCTGGAAGAGGATGAAATCCTCGAGCTTCGCAAGTGACGCCTTCACCGTTTCCCATTCTGATCATAGTCGTTCCCTTGATATCCGCCTTTTTCATTCCCATTATTGGATGGTGGAGAAAGGGCCTCTGCTATCCTCTGGTTATCGCGGCACTCTCGATCTCCGTGTTTTCGTCTTTCTTCATTTTACGAACAGTTATGGAGCAGGGCACTATTCACTACTATCTGGGAAATTGGAACCCCCCTTGGGGAATCGAATATGTCATAGACCACCTCAATGCATTTGTAGCCGTAATCGTATCGGTTATCAGCCTTATCATAGCTGTTGGCTCAAAGAGAAGCGTTGAACAGGAATTGCCTCAGAAAACTGTTTACTTCTATTGCCTTTTCCTCCTCCAGGTAACGGGTCTCTTAGGAATCGTGGTAACCGGTGATATGTTCAATCTCTATGTATTTTTGGAGATTGCATCCCTCGCCGGTTATGCGCTCATCGCTATAGGAGAAGATGGGGCACCCTTTGCCAGTTTCAACTATATGATCTATGGGACCATCGGCGCCTGCTTCTATTTGCTGAGCGTGGGGTATCTCTACGTCATTACCGGCTCGCTCAATATGGGAGACCTATCCGGGATATTGCCCGATTTATATCAGTCAAAGGTAGTGCTGATGGCCTTTGCCTTCTTTATCGTGGGAGTGGGCTTAAAGATGGCGCTCTTTCCACTGCACGTATGGCTCCCAGATGCCTATACCTATGCCCCCTCGGCGGTAACCGCTCTGGTTGCTCCCTTGATGACCAAAGTAGGGGCATACGTTATGATAAGGATTATCTTTACGGTATTTAAACCGTATTTCTCTATAGAATTGATCCCGGCAACCACCATTCTGAGCTGGGTGGCTACCGCAGCTATTTTATTCGGTTGTATATTGGCATTGGGCCAGACCGACCTCAAGAGGATGCTGGCCTATGTTCTCATTGCCGAGGTGGGCTACATCGCATTGGGTGTGGGGCTTGCTAACAGGGCTGGTTTTACAGGAGCCATCCTTCATATCCTCAATGACGCCCTGATGATGGCATGCCTCTTTCTGGTGGTCGGAGCGATAATGTATACGGTAGGGCGTCGGCATATCGGCCAATTCAGGGGGCTCAACAGGAAGATGCCCATTACCATGGGTGCCTTTACGGTGACCGCCCTCTCCGTTATAGGAATTCCGCCGACCGCTGGATTCTTCAGCAAATGGTACCTGGTTTTGGGGGCAATCGAGGACCAACAGTGGTTTTTTGTCGGAATTCTTCTCCTCAGTAGCCTCCTCACTGCCATACTGTTCTTCAGGGTCATAGAGAATATATACTTCAAGCCCGTTGCGTATGCCTATGATGGAGGAGACCATGAGGAAATGTCGGTTGAAGAAGCTCCTCTTACTATGCTTATTCCCATACTGGTGGTGACCGCAGGGATACTGTCGGTGGGGATCTTGAGTGGTAAGATCGTCTCTAACATCATTCAATACGCCGTTCCAGCGGGATTTTGAACGATTGGGTATTGATGCGTGGAAGTAGTGCCCTCCATACGGCCACTCCTGGCTCTTTTGGTTTCCGCCCTTGCAGCTTTTCTCATTCTTGTCACGGGGGAAGAAAGGCGGAGGAACATGAGAGAGCTATGGACCATCCTGGCTTCCCTGACTAAATTCTCCATCGTCGCCTCCATGGTCCCCATCGTGCTAGCGGGGAAGGTCATTGAATGTACCATTATCAACCTCTCCCCTGGAATTGCATTGCAATTCAGGGTAGACGCCTTTGGCATCTTCTTTGCGACCCTGGCATCTGCACTGTGGATTGCAACCTCTATCTACTCCATAGGTTACATGAGGGCTCTCAATGCCCATGCCCAGACCAGATATTTCTTCTGTTTTGCCCTTGCCCTCAATGGGGCCCTGGGTGTTGCCTTTGCCGCGAACTTGCTCACCCTGTTCATCTTCTACGAGATATTGACGATTGCCACCTTCCCCCTTGTGGCCCATAAGGAGACGCCGGAAGCCATAAGAGGGGGAAGGAAATATTTAGCCTACCTTCTAACCGGTGCTGCCTTGGTGTTTTTCTCCATGGGACTCACCTACCACCTAACGGAGACTCTCGATTTTGTGGGTGGAGGTTTTCTCCGAGGACAAGGCTCAGACAATACGCTCCGCCTCCTCTTTGCCACCTTCATCCTGGGTTTTGGGACTAAGGCAGCCCTCATACCCGTACACGAATGGCTTCCTACGGCCATGGTTGCACCTACACCGGTCAGTGCCCTCCTCCACGCGGTGGCCGTGGTTAAGGCAGGGGTGTTTTGTGTCTTGCGGGTTGTCCTCTACGTTTTCGGGCCACAACTCCTCTCCGATCTTAACCTTTGGCTCATACTGGCCTATTTTGCGTCTTTCACCGTAATCGCCTCGGGTATGCTCGCCCTCGCCCAGGATAACCTGAAGAGACGGCTGGCCTTCTCCACCATAAATAACCTGGCAATCATCATCATGGGAGCAGCCTTGCTTTCTCCAAGCGCCATAATCGGTGGGATATTCCATATCGCCGGCCACGGCTTTATGAAGATCGCTCTCTTTTTCGTGGCCGGGGCCATATACGTGAAGACCCACAAGGAGAATGTGAGCGAGTTAGATGGCATAGGGAGGAGAATGCCAATAACCATGGGGTCATTCGCCATAGGGGCCATGGGGATTGCAGGGACCCCCCCATTTGTGGGATTCATCAGTAAATGGTATCTCTCTCTCGGTTCCCTTGAGGCCAAAGAGATCGTTTTCCTGTTTGTGTTGCTCACCAGTGCCCTATTGGACATAGCTTACCTCTTTCCTATCATATACAACTCCTTCTTCAATAGACCGAGGGAGCACGTAAACTCAGGCTTTGACGAGGCGTCAATGCTCATGGTAATTCCTCTGACCGTCTGTGCGGCCATATCAGTAATGCTGGGGATTGCCCCTGATGCCTTCTTCCATTTCTTTGGGGTCGCTACCCTTGCCGCGAAAAATATATTGGGGATTGGATAAAATGGTGAGGCATCTGAAGAGGTTATTTATTATCCTGGTTATCGTCTCTATCCCTGCGGGATTCCTTACAGAACACGAAGACGTCATCTTTGTGTGGCATAAAATCCCATCAATTGATGCGATTTTTGGAGCCCTCGGGGCTCTCTTCGTATTACTTGCGGTCAAGGTGGTGGGTTCTTTCGCCTCTCGGAAGGAAGATTTTTATGATTAAGCCGGTACCACCTGCCTTTATATTCATCCTGGGTGCAATGCTCATCCCCTTCCTGAGGTTGAGCGGAAAACTGAAGCAACCCTACCTCATTCTGGTTTCCATCGTGGCCTTTTTCGACCTGTTGTATCTGGAACGAGGAACCGATTGGGTTTATCGCTTCCTTGGATATGATCTGGTCTTTGCTCAGGTAGATAGGCTGAGCTTAGCAATGGGATATATATTCGTGATCATCGGATTTTTGGCCATACTCTACTCCCTGCACGAAAAGGAGGACGGACACCATGTGGCTGCCTTCCTCTATGTGGGAAGTTCTCTGGGGGCAGTGTTTGCCGGTGATTACTTTAGCCTCTTTGCCTTTTGGGAGATCATGGCCGTCACCTCTGTATTCCTCATATGGTATCGGCGGCAAAAGGAGTCTCTGGAAGCCGGCTTCAGATATATTTTAATGCACATCTTTGGTGGGTGCTTCCTGTTAACTGGCATCATCATCCATATCGTATCGCGGGGATTCACCCCAGTTGGCCCACTGGAGAGTGGTTGGGCATCTCTCTTTATACTCCTCGGCTTTGGCTTAAATGCCGCCTTCATTCCCATGCACACCTGGTTACCGGATTCCTACCCCCGGGGAACCGTCACTGGCAGTGTATTTCTCTCAGTTTATACCACCAAGACGGGAGTTTATGCACTGACCAGATGTTTCTGGGGCTCTGATGTCGTGGCCTATATGGGTGGAATTATGGCGGTTTACGGTATTCTCTACGCATTGCTCCAAAATGATACCCGGAAACTCCTTTCCTATCACATCATAAGCCAGGTGGGATACATGTTGGCAGGAATAGGCGTCGGAACCGCCCTGGGGGTAAATGGCGGAATAGCCCATCTCGTTAATAATATCCTCTATAAGTCGCTCTTATTTATGTGTATGGGTTCGGTAATACATATGACGGGAAGGAGGAAACTCACTGAACTTGGGGGGTTAGCCAAACTGATGCCCGTCACCTGTATCGCCTCCATCATAGCCTCTTTTTCCATATCCGGAGTACCAGGGTTCAATGGATTTGTGAGCAAGGGGATGGTGATATCCTCTGCGGCGGAGGGAGGTAAGCCCATCTTGGAACTCATGTTGATCCTGGCTTCCGTGGGAACATTTCTCTCCTTTACAAAGCTCTGCTACTTCACCTTCTTTGTCCACAATGAAGGGATGAGGGCCAAAGAGGCACCCCTTAACATGCAGTTAGCTATGATTTTAACCGCGCTTCTTTGTGTATTCATCGGGGTTTATCCTAAAGTACTTTTCTCCATGCTTCCGTACTACATGGTTCACTATCATCCCTACACTCCATCCCACGTGGTGGGAGTCGTGCAGCTTTTCCTGCTGGCCGGTTCGGTATTTATGGTGGCCAGGGTTACCTTTTCACCTCACGAGGGAATAGTCCTCGATTTCGACTATTTCTATCGCATGACTTGCCGGGGCATCGTGTGGCTGTGCGTGGGACCATTGAATGGCTTGCGGGGAAAGGCACAGGCCTTTTTCTCGAGAGAGGTAACGTCTGTTGCCAGTTTGAGCAGAAACCCAATCTCAATACCTTCAATAACCAAACAATATGTTCACCTGGTGACCCTTCAGATCCTCAAGTACACCGCCGAGATTTCCCAAAATAGAGAAAGGGAACTGGAGCACATGCGGTCGAGGCTCCACCAGATGAGAAAAATTGCCTACGATGAAAACACCTATCGAGGACCAATTGGATTGGGGATCCTATTGGCCTTGATCTTCTTATTTTTCTATGGCCTTATCTATTTTCTGGCTTCCTAAGGGGATTCCACTGTTCCTTCCGTGCAGTGCTTCCGAAATGACCGTTCCCTACAAGCTTGCGATCAGGAAAGCGGTTGTTCTCGAGTAACCCAAGAAACTCGTGGAGCTTCAGGTTAGGCTGGATTGACAATGATAAGTAATTTCAATAAAATTAATAATTTGTTACAATGAAGGTAACATCTACCTCATCAATGCTCGGCAGCGATGTTCGATAATCTATCGGAGAAATTGCAGGGGGTTTTTAAGAGACTTAAGGGCCACGGGAAACTGAGTGAGGGAGATATCAAGGTGGCCCTGAGGGAGGTGAAGCTCGCCTTATTGGAGGGCGATGTTCACTTCAAGGTGGTCAAGGATTTCATCGATGCCATCTACTCACGGGCAATCGGCCAGGAGGTCATGGGGAGTTTAACCCCCGCCCAGCAGGTGATTAAGATTGTTCATCAGGAGCTGGCATCATTGATGGGGGATGGTGAGCCAGAAATCCGCCTATCGGGGCAGCCACCCATCCCCGTCATGCTGGTTGGACTCCACGGTTGCGGAAAGACGACGACCGCTGCTAAGTTGGCGGCATACTTCAAGGAGAAACACCGATCTCCCTACCTGGTGCCGGCTGACGTCTACAGGCCAGCAGCTATTGAACAGCTTCAGCTTTTGGCGAAGGAATCGGGGATAGAGTTTTATGAATCCAGTCCGGCGGAAAGCCCCCTGGAGATATGCCAACTGGCCCGACAGAGGGCTACGGCAGCGGGTTATGACCTCATGTTCGTCGATACTGCGGGGCGACTTCATATCGACGAGCCGTTGATGGAAGAGCTTCGGGAGATAAAGGGTCAATTGTACCCCAAGGAAATCCTGTTGGTGGCCGACGCTATGACGGGTCAAGATGCGGTTAACATCGCCAAGGCCTTTGACGATGCCTTGGACATTGATGGGATTATCCTCACCAAAATGGAGGGTGATGCACGAGGGGGTGCGGCCCTCTCCATCAGGGGAGTAACGGGGAAACCCATAAAATTCATCGGCACCGGGGAAAAACTGGACGCACTAGAGGTATTTCACCCCGACCGGATGGCTTCTCGAATCCTGGGAATGGGGGATGTCCTTTCGTTGATCGAAAAAGCCCAGGCCTCCTTCGACGAGCAGAAGGCCGAGGAACTTGAAAGAAAGCTGAGAAAGGAGGCCTTTACCTTGGAGGATTTCCGGAATCAAATTCAGCGGATCAAGAAGATGGGATCCATTGAGAACATCCTGAATATGATTCCCGGGATTGGGGGGTTGAAGGACCTGAAGGGAATTCAATTTGAGGAACGAGAACTCGTGAAGATTGAGGCCATTATCAATTCCATGACTCCCAAAGAGCGAGGAAATCATGGTATCCTGAACGGAAGCAGGCGATTGAGGATAGCTAAGGGAAGCGGGACAACGGTTCAAGACGTTAACAGGCTTCTCAAACAATACACGCACATGCTCAAGGTGATGAAGAGGTTAAGAAGAGGAGGTACGAAGGAGCTCTATAAGATGTTGCGGATTTAGCTTACCGTGGAAAACAGGGGAGGTGATGCAAAAGATGGCTATCGTCATGAGGCTGGCCCGTTTTGGCAGCAAGAAAAATCCATTCTATCGGATCGTCGTCGCGGATTCTCGTTTCCCGAGAGATGGTCGGTTTATCGAGAAGCTCGGAACCTATGATCCCAATAAGGACCCTGCCGAAGTTCATATCGTGGAAGACAGGGCGATGGAGTGGTACAAAAAGGGTGCCCAGCCCAGCAAGACGGTCAAAAAACTGTTACGGCAATCTGGCGTCTTAAAAAAACTGGCGTAGGGAGGTGGGAATTTGGTCGATCTCCGCTGGCTACCGCTGCGAACTCAATCCAATTCAAGGGGGATGGGAAGAATGAAGGAGTTAATCGAATACATCGCTAAAGCTCTCGTGGACAACCCGGATCAAGTGAGGGTGACGGAAGTTGAAGGGGAGAGGACCTCTGTCATCGAGTTGACCGTAGCCAAAGAGGATTTGGGCAAGGTGATCGGTAAGCAGGGCAGGACGGCTCGGGCCATAAGGACGATCCTGAGTGCTGCATCGACGAAAATGAAAAGACATTCCGTTTTGGAGATCATCGAATAAATCCCAATGAAAGGCGATTACATCATCATCGGGAGAGTTTCGGGACTCCATGGAATAAAGGGCAAACTCAGAATCCGCTATTACAACGAGACGCGGTCGAATTTCTTATCATATCGGAGGGTCTATTTGGAAGACAGGGATGGCCATGTGCAGCCCTACGAGATTCAAGAGGCGAAAATTCACAAGAAATGCATCTCTGCCCGCTTGAAGGGGTGTGAGGGAATCGCCGATGCGGAGAAACTGATCGGCGCATCGGTTTCGGTGAAGAGGGAAAACCTTCCTCCCCCGGGAGAAGGTGAGTATTATTGGTTTGAGATCATTGGAATGGATGTTTTTACTGATGAGGGCAGATCTCTGGGCAGGGTGGAAGCGATACTGCCCACCGGGAGCAACGATGTTTATCTCGTTCAAGGGAGCGAAAGGGAATGGCTGATTCCGGCCACCGAAGAGGTGATCGTGCGGGTAGACAGGGATAAGGGGCAAATGGTGATCCATCCCATAGAGGGGCTGTTGGAGGGATGATCCGTTTCGATATTCTGACCCTCTTTCCGGATATGTTCCAGTCCCCCCTTGCATCGAGCGTATTGAAGAAAGCCATTGATAGGGGGGTTATCAGGGTCAGCGTCTTTAATATTCGCGATTTCACCAAAGATAAACATCGCGTCGTTGACGACTCCCCCTATGGTGGCGGGAGTGGAATGGTTATGAAAGCCGGGCCCATCGTGGAGGCCATTGAGCGGTTCAAATCCACCAATGGTTCACCGAGGGTTATCTTGATGACTCCACAGGGGGTACCGTTCGATCACAGCCAGGCAAAGAGGCTTAGTCAATACGACCATCTCCTTCTCGTCTGTGGACGGTACGAGGGGGTGGATGAGCGGGTGAGGGAGTACGTCGATGAGGAGGTCTCCATCGGGGATTATATTTTGATGGGGGGGGAGTTGGCCGTTATGGTCGTCATTGATGCCGTTTCCCGGTTCGTGCCGGGAGTGTTGGGCTCGGAGGTATCCGTCTTGGAGGAATCCTTTGCCGATTCCCTGCTGGAATATCCCCAATACACTCGGCCTCGAGTTTTTCGGGGAAAGAAGGTTCCCGAAGTGTTGGTATCGGGGAATCATCAGCAGATTACTCATTGGAGAAGGAAGGAGGCATTGAGGAAGACTTTCATCCGGCGCCCCGATCTCTTGGGAAAGGTGAACCTCTCGGAAGGAGATGTTGCCCTCTTGGAAGCGATAAAGAGAGAGGAGAGGAAGACAGAGGATAGTTGAGGAGCCCGAGGAAACTCATTAACAACGGCAATATATACGTTGGCTTAGTCCATTATCCTGTTTATGACAGGAAGGGGAATATCGTCGCCACTGCTGTGACCACGGTGGATATCCACGATATCGCCAGGTCCGCGAAGACCTTTGACGTGAAAGGTTTTTATGTAATTACCCCTCTGGAATCCCAGAACCAGCTGGTCCAAAAGCTTCTTCGGCACTGGGTCGAGGGGAGGGGTGCCACGTATAATCCTACCAGGCAGGCTGCCCTCTCATTGGTGAAGGTGGAGGAATCAATGGAGAGGGCCATTGGGGATATATCCAGACATTGGAACTCGGAGGTGAAGGTCGTTGCCACCGGGGCACGGTTGCACCGGGAAAATATCGGCTACTATCAGCTTAGGGAGATTTTGTTGGAAGCCGCGCAGCCATTCCTGTTATTATTTGGTACCGGTTGGGGTTTGACGGAAGAGGTCATCCGAAATTCCGACTATATCTTGGCCCCCATTGAGGGTTCTCATTACAACCACCTCTCCGTCCGCTCCGCGGCGGCTATTATCCTGGATCGACTTCTGGGGCGCGGATAGGGCAGATTGAAGGAGGAAAAGATGGATTTCATGGAAACGATTGAGAAGGAACAGATAAGGATGGATCTGCCCGATTTCGCCGCCGGCGATACGGTGAAGGTACATTTCAAGATCGTCGAGGGGGAAAAGGAGCGGATCCAGGTCTTCGAGGGCGTGGTCATCAGAAAGAGAAAGGGAGGTGTTGGAGCAACCTTCACCGTGAGAAAGGTCTCCTATGGGATCGGCGTGGAGCGGATTTTTCCCCTTCATTCCCCGAGGATCGAAAGGATAGAGATCGTAAACCGCGGAAGGGTTCGAAGGGCCAGGCTTTACTACTTGAGGCATCTGAAGGGAAAAGCAGCCCGCATAAAGACGAAGAAGCAAACCCCATGATGGAATCGCTCTATGGTCGCCAGGCGCTATGAGCAACTCACCTTTGGGCACCTCCCCCATCAGGCCATGGACTTCTTCGAAAGCCAATGTTACAGGGCCGGTTACAGTAGTATCGCGGGAATTGATGAGGTTGGTAGGGGACCCTTGGCCGGCCCCGTTGTAGCAGCAGCTGTTATTTTCTCGAGGGGACGGATTGATGAGGAGATCACCGACTCCAAGAAGTTATCCCCCAAAATGAGGGAGGAGCTATACGCTAAAATTCTCTCCACTTCCCGTTCCGTGGGAATCGGGGTGGTGGATCAGGGTGAAATTGACCGGACAAACATCCTTCAGGCAACCTTGAAGGCCATGGAGATGGCCGTAGGGAAGTTATCCCCCTCTGCCGATTATCTCCTCGTGGATGGGATACATGGTCTTCCCGTCCCTATTCCCCAGCGTCTCATCAGGCGGGGAGATACCATCAGCATTTCCATCGCCGCCGCATCCATCGTTGCCAAAGTGACACGAGACCGGATGATGATAGAACACCATGAGAGATACCCTCAATACAATTTCGCCAAGCATAAGGGCTACGGAACGAGGGAACATTTGGAAGCCATTAGAAAATTCGGATACTGTGAACTTCACCGGATGAGCTTCAAGGGTGTCATGGGGCCAATGGGGCCTACTTGAAGGGGGAGATCTGTGAGATGGAAGGGGGTAGGAGGGAAGTTGGTAAGCGAGGAGAAGATGCAGCGGCTCGATATATCGAGAAGAGGGGATATAAGATCGTGGAGCGGAATTTCACCTGCCCTTTGGGCGAGATGGATATTATCGCCCTGGATAGAAAGACCCTATGTTTTATTGAGGTGAAGACCCTATCCGGCAAGACCTACGGTCCCCCTGAGATTGCGGTGAATATTTATAAGCAACATAAGCTATCCAAAGTTGCGCTGGTATACCTCAACCAGAAGCATCTGAATGATATAAAGGCCCGTTTCGACGTCATTGCCGTCACCCTTTCCCCAGGGGATGAAAGGATCGAGCTATTTAAGGATGCCTTCGAATTGAGGTATCCAGAACTCTATTAGTTGGGAATGTCCCCCCTTCTGTCATCCCTCCTATCTTAAGAACCGAGAAACATCTGATCTGAGACTCTGATCCCCCGTCCAGCTTTTGTAGTAGCCATCGATGACATGCACCCGGAATCCGGTCAGCTCATTAGCATGTTGGAGAAATTTCTTGATATTAAGAGAGCGTTGGACATCCAGAGCAATTTATAACACAGCCTAAAGCCTCTTATTCACTTTCTGGATAAACCGCGGCTTTCCCTATCCCTCAATTCAAAACTATGCTATAAGAATCAGGTCATGATTTGACGTAAGGGGATGAAGAGGTAACTTGACGAACAAGGTTGATAAAGAGAGCCTTAAGTTACTGCTAATAGTCTGTCATGGTAGCCCATGCAGCGAATGACGGTTTTGGTGCGATTTTTCCCCCTCTGTTGCCTTTAATCCGAGAACACTTCCGCTTGAGCTATGCCCAATTGGGTGGTTTTTTATCTTTCTTCAGATTTTTTGGAAACTTTCTTCAAATCCCCGTAGGTTACCTTGCCCATTTTCTCCCCAGCTCAACAATTATGGTATCGGGGCTCCTTTGGCTATCAACCGGGATGCTTCTGGCCACTTTTGCAGGAAGCTATTGGACGTTGGCTTCTGCTTTCTCTATCGCTGGAATAGGGAGGGCATCATACCATCCCTTAAGCTTTTCCCTGCTTTCAAGGGTTTCCCCCAAAAAAAGATTGGGAAGGACGATCGGTTTGCATATGGGTGCCAGTTCAACTGCACATCTGGTTGCTCCTTTTCTGGTAATCCTGTTGGCAAATAAATTTGGTTGGTACTGGCCGATACGTTTATGGTGCCTCTACGGTATTGTGGCTGCAATTCTTCTACTCGGGGTGTCGAGGAGACACATAGGAACAGAGAGGAAAATTGAGGGAAAGGCACTAAGGCTTCCCTACATCTCTTCTTCTCTCGTACTCTATTGTCTTTTCAGGGTATGTTGGGCCATTGCCAGAAACGGCATGGGCACATTTCTTCCCTTATTCCTGGTAGAGAAAGCCCAGTTTTCGATTAAAGTTGCTACGTCATATTACGTTGCCATGTATTTAACGGAAGTAATGGCCCGACCCATGATCGGTGCTTTCTCTGATACGGTAGGAAAAAGGAAGCCGGTGATCCTGGGCGGATGTGTCCTGTTCGGCATACTATTCCTCTCCTTAACTGTTTTTCAGACGAAGTTGGTCCTTTTGGTTATCATATTGGGTATAGGTCTTTTTGCTGGCACTATTCCTGTAGTGGCACAAACCTACGCTATTGAAATGATACCAAGTGAACACCGGGATAGGACTTTGGGATTCGTTTTCACAATCAACACCACAGCCACTACCTTTACCCCTTTGATAATAGGCTTTCTTGCGGATTATTTTGGCTTAATTCAATCCTTCATAATCCTTCCAATGTTAATAGGAGTCGGTATGTTCTTCATGTTTTTTACCAGAGAAGATTAATCAGAATCAGGTATTGGCACGGGAGGAACTTTCTAAACTCAGCCATCTCATCCCTATCCATAATTACCTTCTCCGCTAACAATTCATCCAACGCGTCAATCCGGGGCATGTTCGTGATTGTGAGGATTTCTTTTGGGTTAGGTGGTTGACGATTCTCAAAGTCCCCTCTCGTCTCTCACCTTCAACTTGGGAATCCACACCCCAAAAGAGAAACGGCAAGCTGATCGACCTCCTGAAAAATCCACATGGTAGTGCTTTATCCTTCCTGGCCTCGAAAACGACTTGCCCTCGGTGGAGTAGTTCACCTTTACTGGAAGTTCATCGGTCTTGAGGAAAGCCTTGAAAATCTTGCGGACATTCTCAGGCGCCAGGGATGACTCGATCATCACGCCGTCATCGTTTAGATTGGCCATCGTCCCGAAAAAAGTATTTTTGCCGATCTCGAATGAAACGGGCATTTCAACCTCGGTCCTCTCAGAATTCCTTCTTTCTTCCTCCAATACCAACCCCCTGCAATGCGAATTGGTTATGCGGGAAATTGTGTTTCTTTCTCCCTTTCCTAATACCTATTTGGTAAATGCCAGAACATAGGTTACCCGATTTTGAAATTTAGATGTGTCAATACATGGGTTACCCATTTTGAGAACCTGGATAAATACATGCCGGTAACTGATACGGAAAAGAAATAATCAACTCATCACCCGAGTAAACCTGAATTTGATGCAAACCAGTAATGATTTTAGCTTGGACATAACTGTAGATAAGAGCCTTAGGAAGCTTAAAATGTTCTCCGAAGATATCGAGCTTTCGATCACTCCGGATAAAACGGATGAGAGAGATCTTTCCGTCCGGAATGTAGTCAATCCTTGGCAATGTGAATCTTGGAGGTGGCAGGATTGGGATATAGCCATCCTGTTGGACCAACTGTAAGGGGGTTTTGCCTTTAAGGAAGCTATAACGATGGTTTCTATTGTGGAAGAGTTCAAAGTTCTTGGATTGGGACCTGAGGTGGCGATAGCTGCGAAACCATTGGGTTCTGAAGAATCTTCGGTTATAGGTGTCATTAAAGCTCTCCACGACTCCATTACGCCAAGGTTCTCCTATCGGGATGAAGACCACTTCGATCCCCAGCAACAGACAGACTCTGAGGACAATGCCAAAGGAACGGGGGTAACGATTGCTTCCGCGAAAACAGAGTTGGTTGTCGAGTTGAAGAAAGTCGGGCATGCCCATAGTCTTCCAACAGGTGATCAAGCCCAGAGCCACGGCTTGGTCGTCTTTTCTTCGTTGGGGGTGAAGAAAGACTCGGTGACTCGAGAGATCCATGACATTGAGCGAATAGAAACGTCCATCGTTTTTGATGTATCTTGGCCCAAGGAGGTCTGCCTGATGGATGTTGTTGATCCCCAGAGGCTTTCTGAAATAAGGATATTCCATCCCTTTGGGGATATAAGGAGTTTTTTTTGACCAAACCCTCTCTTTTTAGAATCCGATTGATTGTGCGATCGGAGGGAGGGGTAATGCCAAGCTTATTGAATTCCCATTTAATGGCTGAGGTGCCAATCTGGGCATAAGGGTTTTCTTCCAGTTGGATCCTGATATTTTTGACCAGTTTCTGCATCTCGGGAGGGGTCTCATGAGGATGGCCGTGAGGGGTTTTGGGCTTGTCTTGATACCACTGGGCATCTCCAGATTCATATCGACGGAGCCATTTGAAGAACCACTTCTTAGAGCGCCCCATCTCACGATAAATAGAGCTAGGAGTTTTGCCTTGCAGGTACTGTTCGACGGCCATCTTTCTCAAAGTCTCTTCTTCCATCGGGTTACCTCCTGGGTTGGTTTTATGAGAAATATCATAAACCAATTCTCCCCTCAGGGTAACCGATGTATTGGCACAAAAACTGACATTAAGGGTAACCTATGTTCTGACACATTCGGGTAACCTATGTATTGGCACTTGGCAGTTATT
>JABAOH010108133.1_pt1 | contig 54012 bp, 42 predicted proteins | sample 7062181 | NCBI WGS metagenome assembly JABAOH01 (sample SAMN14538630, study PRJNA623070) | marine sediment metagenome | biome: marine biome [ENVO:00000428]; feature: marine pelagic biome [ENVO:01000023]; material: deep marine sediment [ENVO:00002113]; isolation source: pool of 5 deep marine... | reverse complement strand
TGGTCGAACTCTTCGGCCGACTCAGCCGAAAGGCCATCTACTACCGGTTTCTAGGGGCGAAGAAGCGGCTGACCCCAAGCGAGCTGGTTTATCTGACTGAGCTCGATTTTCACCGAAAGGCCGCTCTGGTCGCGTCGATCGATGGGGAGGGGCGAGAGCGTATCGTAGGCGTCGGACGCTACACCTGTCCCCCCGGCGGTCCCGATGATCGTGCCGAGGTGGCGTTGACCGTGGAGGACGCGTTGCAGGGGCGCGGCATCGGGACCCTCCTGCTCAAACACCTGATGCAGGTGGCGATAGCCGAGGGCATTTGCAGCTTCGACGCCTACCTCTTCGCCGATAACCACCGGATGGTCCACCTGCTGGAGCGGACCGGACGCGTCACACAACGTTCCGTCGAGGGCGGGATCTGCCATCTGGTCGTCTCGTTGCTCGAACCTCCCCCGGAGTAGCGGGCCGGACTCGCGCACCCGCTGACCGGGGCGTCACTCATCGCTCAGCGCGCCTACTCCGACCGTTTCGGTATGACAACGCGGGTCGCGGCCCAGGAGCGCTCGGGGTCGAGCGTGTAGCGTGCGTCGCCGAAGTACACGACGTACGCTTCCGGCCGTTCGTCGACCAGGTAATACGGGAACCGCGCCCACGTCAGGTACTTGCGAACCACCGGCTGGACTGCGGCTTCCCGCACCGCGGGGTGTGTCGTCGAGATTGCCTGCGAGTAAGGCTCGTACGGCACCGGTCGTAACTCCAGCGCACGCCGCGACAGCCAGTTGAACGTGCCCGCCTCGTATCCATCCGCACCCGCCACAACGACCCAGCGCGAAAACGGCGTCACCGCCATCGGCGCCACCATCAGGTTCTGGATCTCTCCGGCCTGCGCCTCGAAGCTGCTCTCGATAGTGGTACGCGCCGCCAGGTTAGATCCGGCCATCATTAGGATGTAGGCCGCCCCGATGGCGAAGGCCGCCCGCGCCGCCGCCGGCCGCCGCTGCCCCGTCCAGATCGCCGCGGCGAGAATCGCCCAGAGCCAGGGATCGAGGATGAACAGGGTATCGCCGTAGACCCAGCTCGACTGGAACGGCATCAACCAGCGCATACCGTAGACGTTCAGGAAATCGAGGAGCGGATGGGTCGCAACGGCCAGAGCCGCCAACAACAGCACCTGACCGGCACGCGCCGCTGACACACCCGGCCGCCGCGCCCGCACCGCCCGATCCCACAGCATTACCAGCGCCGTCAGCACGACGGGCAACACCACGAGCGCCGGGAGCCCATGGGTCATGCCACGCCGAAACCACAACGCGGTCGCGCCGCCCCACGCGTAAGCCAGCACGTCGACGTCGGGAAAGTTGGCGCCAATCAGCAGCGTCGCCGTGCCCAGGGGCGTTCGGCGCTTGAGACCAGCCTGGGCCAGCGCCGCTCCCGTGAGCGTATGAGTAACGGGATCCAAGGACGTGTCGCTTCGCTTAATGGAGTTCGTCGGCCAAAGCCGGGTTGTCGGCCCAGCGGACATACGACGGGCCCCGCGCCGTTGGGCACGGGGCCCGTCTCACCACTCGCTCCGGCCCTAAGCTGAGAGAAGGGTCGTCAGGCCGCAACCCCCGGCGCATTGGCGGTCTGGTGGATCGTGGCGCTTCGCCCTGGACATCGTGGCTAGAAACAGAGATCGAGCGCCTCTGACGCCTAGAGGCGCCGGGTCAGGTGTAGCGAACTTCGGCCGTGTCGTTAGTTTCTGGCGCGAGACATGTTCGACTACACCTTATTGACCGTCGGCCATGCCGTACTCGGCGTGGTGCTGTCGCTGGATATCCTGCTGACCAAGCACCGGCCGGTCTCTGCCGTCCTCTGGCTGGCCGTTGTCTGGGCTTTCCCCTACCTGGGGGCGTTGGGCTACCTGAGCTTTGGAGTCGACAGGGTACGCCGGGGGGCGTCGCAGCGCGAGGCGGCGAAGGCGCTGGTCGCTCGGCGCGCCGCGGCCCACCCGACGTTCGAACGGCTGGCCGTAGACTATTCCCACCCGCACCCCGGCGAGGAGACCTTTTATCCAGCGGCACATATCTTCCGCGCGACCGATCCGGCGGTGCACGCCAATCGCGTCTTCCGCGGCAACCGGGTGGAGTTGCTCGTGGATGGGGATGAGTTCTACCCCGCCCTGTTCGAGGCGATCTCGGAGGCGCGATCGTCAGTTCATCTTCAGACGTTCATCTACGGTCGCGACCGCATCGGGCGGGAGCTGCTGGATCTGCTCGTCGATCGGGCTCGCTCGGGACTGGAGTGTCGGCTTCTCTACGATCGCTTCGGCTCCACCTATACTTACCTGTCCCGCTTCTTCAGAGGTGCCGGCGACGCCGGTGTCGAGGTACGCTCGATCACACAGGCCAACCCCTTGAAGGGACGCTTCCAGATCAACCTCCGCAATCACCGGAAGATCGCCGTGATCGATGGCCGCATCGGATTCGTAGGCGGCATCAATATTCAGGACGCCCACCTGAGCTCCTACGCTGACGGAGCCGCGATCCGCGACTATCACGTCCGCGTGCAGGGGCCCGCCGTTTCAGACCTTCAACTTCTGTTCACCGAGGACTGGCACTTCGCCTCGGGAGAAGCTCCGGAACGGCTGGTCAATCTGGCCTATTTTCCGGAGCAAGACAGCGTAGGCGCGGCGGTGGTCCAGGTGGTTCCGGGAGGACCGGATCTGGGTGGCCACGGCCTGGCCGACGCCTTCTTCGGGGCGATCGTGGCCGCCGAGCGTTCCATCTCGATCGTGACGCCCTACTTCGTGCCTGACGAACCGATCATCACGGCGCTTCGTTATGCTGCCGTACGCGGCGTCCGCGTCCGGCTGGTGCTGCCCCAGAGGAGCAATCATTGGTACACGGGTTTTGCGGCGCGCGCACTGTATGACCCACTCTTGAAGTCGGGCGTGCAGATCTTCGAGCGTCGCGGACCCTTCATGCACGCGAAGGCTCTGGTCATTGACGGTGTGTACGCGATGATCGGCTCCGCAAACCTGGACTACCGCAGCCTGCACCTGAACTTCGAGACGAACCTCGAGGTGGCTGACACCGAGTTCCTCGCACGGATCCAGCGCCAGGTCGAGGAGGAGATCGCGAACAGCGATGAGATCCTGCTCGCCGAGCATCGGGCGCGCGCGCTCCCGCGCCGCCTCACAGAGAACTTCTGCTACCTGTTCCAACCCATGCTCTAGATGACCCGTCAGCGACAAAGAAACGGATGACCGAGACCTTGCAATGACCTCCCAGTTGACCGACGGCTTGCCTGTGCTCGCGGCCATGGCTACGCCGGCCGTACTGCTGCTGGCCAACGCCATGCTCGTTCTCTCCACCAACCAGCGCCTGCAAGCGATCTTTCAACGGGTGCGCGAGACTGAGCTCACCATCGCGGGGGAGGATGTGGCGCCCGAGATCGCCGACCTAGCCCTGCTCAACGAGATCCTGTTGGGCCACGCGCGCCGCGCTTCGGCGGCACACGTGCCCTGCTCCGCTTCTACGCGTCCACCGGAATGTTCGTCGTGGTGGTCGTCGCCGTCGGTCTGGCCAGCCTCGGCGCCGGTCGCGCCCTCGAGGTCGCCCTCGCCACCGCTTTCCTGGGTTGCGCGCTGCTCCTCTGCGGGGCTGTGCTGCTGATCGGGGAGACCTGGATCGGCATCCGGGCGACGGACCGGCGCTTCGCGACGGTGATGGATCTTTGCGCAGAGCTCAGAGACCACAGGGTCGCAGGCGGAAGAGAGCCCGCGACCGGCAGACGAACCGAGCGTTAGACGCGCTCCCAACGCGGAGGTCGCGCCTTTTTTCTCGAGCGTTCAGTATCGAAGGTTCGGCTCGGGTGCGGGAGACGCGAAGCGCACCCCACCGCAATCTGAGCCAGTTCCCTCCCTGAGGCGCTCCAACGGGACGACGATTCCCGGCGCGGCCCTCGTGATCTCCACCGGGGGTTCCGCAGGAGGGTCGAGGCGCTCGGCCGGACGTATTTGCCCCGTCCAGGTGTCGAAGTACTGCGCCTCGCCGACTGGCTTGTAGCGGAGGTTGAGGACGAGGGCTGCAGCGATCATGAAGCCGAGAAAGGTCCAGGCCACGGAAGCGATATGCCGAAGGGATAGCATCATCCACTCTCCTTGATTCGAGTCTCCGAGACTCCGTGGGCAGCGGTTTCATCGCTTCCCTTCTTTGACGCGCGAGGTCCCGCTCGCGGTTGGCCGCGCGACGTGGGGCCCGGTGACCGTCGCGCGCCGTCGCACGCACCCTTGTGGCCGGAGGCCGTTTCCTGGATTTTTTACCTCCACCGGCCGGACCCGTTAAGCTGTGAGCGGCTTGGCGAGAACGAACAGCCAACGGCTACCAGTCCAAAAAGCATCCTCGAGGAGGGCCGATGCCAAACGCAAAAGCCAGCGCGACCCTCGCGCTCTTGCTTTTCACTGCCACCCTGACCGTCCCCGAGCACCTGGCGGCGCAGCGCACGGTGAAGCCGGTGTTGCACGGCCGCCACTGGGTGGCGATCACCGGAAAACCATTGGGCGCGACGGCTGGGGCGATGATGTTCGCGAAGGGCGGAAACGCCGTCGATGCCGCCTGCGCCATGCTCGGCGCCACCGCGACCATGTGGGACGTCCTCGCTTGGGGGGGCGAGACCCAAGCCCTCATCTACAACCCGAACGACGGTCAGGTCGTCGGGATCAATGCGCTCGGAGTGGCGCCGACCGGGGCGACGTCCGAGTTCTTCAAGCAGAAGGGCTTAAGGTATCCGCCCGACCTCGGCCCGCTTTCGGCGGTAACGCCAGGTACCCCCGGTGGGCTGATGGTGATGCTCGCCGAATACGGAACCCTGAGCCTCGCCGACGTGCTCGAGCCATCTATACAGATGGCGGATGGCTATCCTATCGAGGCCCAGGCTGCCAACGCGATCGAGCGCAACAAGGAACGAATCAAGGAGTGGCCCTACTCGGCCAAGATGTATCTGACCCACCCGGGAGCGGAGCGCGAAGCGCCCGACCCGGGCGAGATATTTCGCCAGCCCGAGTTGGCCGCGACCCTCCGCAAGCTGGTCGAGGTGGAGCGGCAAGCTCTCGCGGCGGGCAAAACGCGTAAAGAGGCGATCCATGCCGCGTACGACCGGTTCTACCAGGGGGATATCGCTCAGGAGTTCGTACGCGGGGCGCGGGAACAGGGCGCACTGATCACGATGCAGGACCTGGCAAACTGGAAGGTCCACATCGAAGAGCCGGTGATGACCACGTACAACGGCATCGAGGTCTATAAGCTGACGAGCTGGGTCCAGGGCCCCGTCCTTCTGCAAGCGCTCAACATCGTCGAAGGCTTCGACCTCAAATCGATGGGGTACAACAGCGCCCGCTACATCCACACCCTCTATCAGGCGATGAACCTCGCCTTCGCCGACCGCGACTTCTATTACGGTGACCCTTACTTCCCTCCGGCAGAGCCGCTGCAGGGGCTTCTGTCGAAGGAGTACGCTCGCGAGCGGGCCAAGCTGATCAACCCGGAGAAGAACGATCCCGACATCGGACCCGGCGACCCCTACCCGTTCCAGGGCGGCACGAACCCATACTCACGTTACCTGGAAAATTGGCAGACGCGTTGGCCGCCTAACGGTGAGCTGACCAGCGATCAGGCGCGAAGCGAGGCGGAGGAGGCCTTCTTTCTGGGGACGACATCGATTCAAGCCGCCGATGAGTCGGGCTGGGTTGTTTCAATCACGCCCAGCGGCGCCTGGATCCCCGCGGTCATCGCCGGTCACACCGGTGTGGGAATCAGCCAGCGCGCCCAGAGCTTCGTCCTCGATCCGGCCGAGAATCCTTACAACGTCATCGAACCGGGCAAACGCCCGCGCGCTACCCTCACGCCCACGATGACGCTCAAAGATGGTAAGCCCTACCTGTCCTTCGCGATTCAGGGCGGTGACACTCAGGACCAAAACAGTCTACAGTTCTTCCTGAACGTGGTGGTCTTCGGGATGAACGTGCAGGAGGCAGCCGAGGCGGCGAACTTCAACAGCTTTCAGATGCGCAACTCGTTCCGCAACCATCAGTCAATGCCGGGGCGGCTACTCTTGAACGATGCGGTGCCACCCTGGGTTCGTGAAGAGTTGCGAGCGATGGACTATAATCTGACGTCGCGGACCCTGACGTCCGGACCGATGAATGCCATTTACTTCGACTGGAAACACGGCTCGTTCTGGGGCGGGTCGAGCAACCACGGCGAAGACTACGGGATCGCCTGGTAGCCTATCGGCGAAGGCTCGCCGCCCCACTCGCGCTGAACTCGAAGCACGTAGAAACCGGGTCCGGCGCTTGGCTGGACCCGGTCACTGTCCGCCTTCGCCGTGGCCAAAGCCTTGATCCGACCGACGCTCTGCCTGTTGCTGCTGGTGCTCTGCGCGGCGGGCTGTAAAGGCGGTGAGAAGCCGCCGGACGCCCCGCCGGCCGCTCCGCCCGAACTGGCGCCGCCCGGCGTCGAGGTGCCGGAAGAGCCAGCCGGCGCCGCGCCTGATGCGCCGGTGGCCTGCCAAAAGGAGGCGTACTTCGTCATCGATGGCGCGCAGGTGTGGCGCGTGACGGGCGAAGACGCCTTCTTCTTCGAAGCCGGCATGACCATCGACGCCGACGGCGCGCCCGACGCCTACCACCCCGACAACACCGGCACCGACCACCTGGCGAACGCCGGTCGGCCCGGCAACTGGTGGGCGCTCGCGACCGACACCGGCCAACCCTCCGGCCAGCCCGTCGTGCAAGGCCCCGGCGATCCCAACCCCGGCTTCTACGTCTCGACGACCGCCCTGGAGGATCGGACGAAGGCCCGCACCGACCCCGGCGATACGTCAACTCGAACGTGATCCCGTTCGTGGTGCTGCCCGGCGGCAACCTGGGCGGCGCCCGGCTGGGCGACCTCAGCGTCGTCGTCAACACGGCCAACGACCGCCGCGCCTTCGCCCTCTTCGCTGACATCGGTCCCCGCACTCACCTGGGCGAGGGGTCTATCGCGCTGGCCGAGGCGCTGGGCATCCCGAGCAACCCCCGGCGCGGCGGCACAGCTTCGGGCGTGCGCTACCTCGTTTGGCCCGGTTCGGGCAACGGCAACCCCCGGACGGTCGAGGAGATCGAGGCGGCCACCGCAGCGCGCTTCACAAGCTGGGGCGGGCGCGCCCGCCTGGACGCCTGCTTCGCCGAATAAATAGATTCGGCTGCCCACGCCCCCTTCTGGACGTCGGTTCGCCGGGCTCTCGAGAACCGGCGTTGGCAACCTGCCCTGATCATGGAAGCCGGCGGCTGCATCGCCTCGAATGAACCGGGGGCCGCCTCACGATACCGGGAGCTCCTGTCTGCAGATGGAGCGTGGCGACCCCCGGAAGAGCGATCCGCGTCTAATCTCCCGCAGCGGCGTGAAACTGCTCCTGCTCGGTGGAGCCCTCCAGCGCCAGCGTCGAAGTGAAGCCGTGGGTAGCGACGCGCGTCACCTCGTCGAAGTAGCCGGCGCCCACGAACTCCTGGTGGCGGGTCGCCTCGTACCCGTCTTTCTCGGAAGCGAACTCCGCTTCCTGAAGCTTGGCGTACGCCGCCATTCCCTTCTCTTTGTACTCCGTGGCCAGCAGGAACATGGCGTGGTTCACGGAATGGAAGCCGGAGAGTGTGACGAACTGGTACTTGTAGCCCAGTGCGCCCAGTTCGTTCTGGAAGCTCGCGATCTGCTCGTCGTTCAGGTACTTCTTCCAGTTGAACGACGGCGAGCAGTTGTAGGCGAGCAGCTTGCCGGGATAATGTGAGTGGATCGCCTCGGCGAATTTTCGTGCTTCCTCCACGTCGGGCGTCTTCGTCTCGAACCAGATCACATCGGCGTGCGGACAATAGGCGAGCCCCCGGTGGATGGCCGCTTCGACACCGCAGCGCACCCGCTGGAATCCTTCCGGCGTCCGTTCGCCGGTCATGAACTCGCGGTCGTACTCATCGATGTCGTTAGCCAAGATCGTGGCGCTCTCCGCATCGGTGCGTGCGATGATGACGGTGTCGACACCGCACAGATCGGCCGCCAGGCGCGCCGAGACCAGCTTGGTAACGAACTCGCGCGTCGGCACCAGCACCTTGCCGCCCAGGTGGCCGCACTTCTTCAGTGAAGCCAGCTGATCTTCCAAGTGAACCGCGGCGGTGCCCGCCTCGATATAGGCCTTCATCAGCTCGTGCACATTAAGTAGGCCGCCAAATCCGGCCTCGGCGTCGGCGACGATGGGCACCAGCCAATCGATGCTGTTCTTGCCGTTCAGGTGGTTTATCTGGTCCGCCCGTAACAGCGCGTTGTTGATGCGCCGGACAAGCTGCGGCCCGCTGTCGGCCGGGTACATGCTCTGATCCGGGTAAGTCTGCTGCGCGGTGTTCATATCCCCGGCCACCTGCCAGCCGCTCACATAGATTGACTGGAGACCCGCCTTGACCTGCTGAACCGCCTGGCTACCGGTCAGGGAGCTGAGAGCGGCGACGTGCCTGTCGCCCTGTAGCAGGCCCCACAGCTTCGCCGCACCGCGCCTGGCCAGGCTGTATTCGATCTCGACCGTTCCTCGCAGACGATAGACATCCTCGGCGGTATAAGGCCGCTCGATACCCTTCCAGCGAGACGATCGGCGCCACTCGCCGCTCAACTTCTCGATGAACGCACGCTTGTCCATGGGCACACCCTTCGGCTGAGTTTCAGTCGATGTGGTCGTAGGCGACCAAGGTCATGAATTCGGTGAACTCGGGCTTCGTCGTGATCTCGTCGAAGATGCGAGACGCCAGCTCGAACTCGCCAACGTCAAAGCGCTCGCTGCCGAGTAGGCGGCGCAGCTTGTCCAGCTCTTCAGCCATCGTTTGCCTCACCAACTCCGCGGTGACTTGACGGCCGTCGTCGAGGCGGGCCCCATGCCGCACCCACTGCCACACCTGGCTGCGCGAGATCTCAGACGTGGCCGCGTCTTCCATCAGGTTGTAGATCGGGACGCAACCCGTCCCCCGCAGCCACGACTCCAGGTATTGGATCCCCACGTCGATATTGTGACGCAAACCCTGTTCGCTGATGCCGCCTTCAGGGACCTTCGTCAGGTCTTCCGCCGTAATTCGTACGTCTTCCCGCAGGCGATCGAGCTGATTCGCGCCCGACATGTGAGCATCGAACAGCGCTTTGGCCACAGGGACCAGACCGGGGTGCGCCACCCAGGTGCCATCATGTCCCGCTCGCACCTCGCGCAGTTTGTCCTGCCGGACCTTCTCCAGGGCCTGTTCGTTGGCCTCCGGGTCACTCTTGATCGGGATCTGGGCGGCCATTCCGCCCATCGCGTGGATACCGCGGCGATGGCAGGTCTGGATCAGCAGTTCCACATAAGAGTTGAGGAAGTGCCGGTCCATGGTGACCTGGCCACGATCGGGCAGCACGAAGGCGGAGTGGTAGCGGAACTTCTTGATGAAGCTGAAGATGTAGTCCCAGCGACCGCAGTTGAGCCCAGAGGAATGCTCACGCAGTTCGTAAAGAATCTCATCCATCTCGAAGGCCGCGGACAGCGTCTCGATCAGCACCGTCGCGCGGATCGTGCCGCGCGGAATGCCGAGTTCGTCCTGCGCCCAATTGAAGACATCATTCCACAGGCGCGCCTCGAGATAGCTCTCGAGCTTCGGCAGGTAGAAGTACGGCCCGGTTCCGCGCTTGATCTGATTGGCGGCGTTGTGGAAGAAGAAAAGGCCGAAGTCGAAGAGCGAGCCGGAGATCGGGCGACCGTCGACCCATAGATGCTTCTCGACCAGGTGCCAGCCCCGCGGACGGACGAGCAAGGTGGCGATCGTGTCGTTCAGCTCGTAACTCTTGCCCTCGGGACTCGTAAAGCTGATCTGCCGATTGACGGCGTCCCGTAGGTTGATCTGGCCCTCGACGTTGTTGGCCCAGGTCGGAGAGTTTGCATCTTCAAAATCCGCCATGAACACGTTCGCGCCCGAGTTGAGGGCGTTGATGATCATCTTGCGGTCCACCGGCCCGGTGATCTCCACGCGCCGGTCCAGAAGATCATCGGGTATGGGAGCGACCTGCCAGTCGGCGTCCCGGATGCTCTGGGTCTCGGCTGGGAACATCGGCGGCACCGCCTCATCCCAGGCCTGCTGACGCTCCACCCGTGCGGCGAGAAGTTCCTGTCGCCGCCCCTCGAAGCGCCGCGACAGCTGGGCGAGAAACTGCAGCGCCGCGCTGGTAAGGATTCCAGTGTATTCAGAAGTGACGGGCCCGTGGATCTCGATCCCGTCTTGCTTGAGGACTTGGTTAAACCTGGCCCTGTGATCCGAAGTGGTGGACCGCATTCGCTTTAGCTCCCGGCTGGGTCGGCTCTTCGGGGGCGCGAATGCAAGAGACAGACCGGGGCGAGCGGCAGTGGAAGGCCGCCGGCTAACTAATAATAATTGTTAGTCTTAGGTTCCCTCGACCCGTCCCCGCCCCCCACAGCCGCCGCCAGGCGCTGAGGCGCCCGCGCCACGGTAGATCGGCCCAGCCTGCCTGGCGCTTTCTACCCCGCCCCGCCGATCCCCAAGCGCGAATCGAGCACCCGGCGCAGCAGCCCATCGATCCGGTCCAGTCGCGCCGTCTCACTCCGAAGTTCCAGCAGACCTTGCTGCCAGGCGGGATCGATCTCGATCGTCGCAGCGATCGTGAACGAAGTCTCGTGATGGGTATCGAACTCGGGCACCTTCTCAGGCGGTTCCGGCAGCGTGCTGAGCAGCGCCTGGAAGAGTTCGATGGACCTTCGGCGCCGGTCGATCAACTCCGACTCGCTCTCGGGCTCGTCGTTATACGCTCCCACCATCGCCTCGTAATACAGTGCCTCCGAATCGACGGCCGCCTCGATTCGGAACCGTTCCACACCCTCCGTCATCATGAGCGATCGTCCATCCGGCAGCGGCTGGAAGTCGCCGATCTCCGCCACGCACCCGATCCGCCCAGGCTCGACGCGAAAATCTCCGTACAAGTCATCGCGATGAAAGAGCAGTGCGAAACGCTTGTCGAATTCCAGACAGCGGGCCACCATTTGCCGATATCTCGGCTCGAAGACGTGGAGCGGGAGGTGGGCACCCGGCAAGAGCACGGTAGGCAAGACGAATAGGGGAAGACGCTTCAATTGAGCCATGTCAACCGCCAGCTGGGGGTTTGGCCACTCAACTCGATGCTAAACTATTGTCGCCGTCCGCTATGTGTCAAACTTGTATTTCGACACACCATACACAACAACGACCCTCTGTAATCCCGCTGGCCCTCTCAGAGCCGCCGAACCCTCCGCCCTCCCCTCGCTGCCCCCGGCCGGGAAACCCATCTTGTCAGCGCCCAGGCGGCGGGGCGTGCGACGCCGGTCGTCGTCGCGGCCCGGCTGTGGAGCATGTCGCTCTTGGCCGCCAAGAAGGCGCAGAGAGGTGGGACGAACGAGAGGAGAAGACGCGAAAATGAGAGCGAGAGTCACCGCCGCCGGACCCGCGGGGATTGGGGCCGCTCACCACGGGCTCGTCGTCGCGTTACTCGCTGTAGGGGCCCTGTCGTGCTCGCTCTTCCAGCGCATCCGCTTTGAGCAGCCGCGGCTGAGCCTCGAGTCGATCGAGATCATCGGACTCGATCTAACGGGCGTGTCGCTCGTGCTCTGGCTCGATGTGTTCAATCCCAACGACTACGAGTTACGCACGTCCAGCGTCGAGGCTGACCTCGAGGTGGAGGGTACCCGCTTTGGCAGCGCCCGGTTGAGCGAGGCGGCGGTGCTGGGTCCGGGCTCGCACACCCGCATACGGGTGCCCGCCCAGTTCAGCTGGGAGGGTTTGGGTGCCGGCGCACGCGGCTTGCTAGAGCGTGGCTCGCTGCGCTACCAGCTGGACACGCGGCTCCGTGTCGAGACCGCGTTCGGCGGGCGCAACCTGAGGCTGAGTTCGCGTGGCGAGGTGCCGGTCACGAATCCGGACCTGTAGAGCCGACCACGCGCTCCAGCCGAGCCAGCCGTTCCTCAATCCGCGCGAGGAGGTGAAGGATGATCACGTGGGTCTTCTTTGCATCGATGCCCACCGGGCTATCCTCGCTTTCGATCTCCCTGGCGATTCTCGCATAAACGTCTTCCGGAACTCGCACGCTGACCTCCTGCCTGATCTGTGAACCAACCGGCTTGACTGTCGCTCATCTCCTGCCCATTTGAAGGAGCAAAGGGTCTCGCCGCAATGGAGTGCTTAGATGGTCCCTCTAACGCTTGACGAGTTGCTCGGCCGCGTTGGGCCGCTCGACGACTCTCAAGGAACCGATAACGGGAGAGAGCGTTTTCGACGCTTTCTCTGCGATAGCGCCGTAGACTTCGACCTTCTTAGCGCTTACGTGCGCGAGTGCCTAGACCGATCAGACGAACCGCACCAGCGCGCGCTACAGGATTTGCTCAACCACATCGGCGTGCGACTCGGGTTCGAGGTCGAGTTTGGCCCCTACGGTCGACTTCCCGGGTCGCTTGGCTGTCAGGGGCGCTGGATCTCACCCGCCGGCGACCAGGTAGCGGTGGAGCTGAAGCGATACGAGAGCTACGCCGACCGTCGCCCCACGCTGGCGCGGGTCGTGGAGCAGCTGATTCGCGAGGGGAAGATCTCGGGCTGGGAGCGAGCGCTCGGACTCTACATCGTCACCGATTCTCGGATCGATCCCGTCCACCTGGAAAAGTCGATCTTGTCCGAACCCAGCGCCCACCAGCTACGCATCATCGGGCCGGAATCGTTGCTCGCCCTGGCTCGGTTGCGGGCGGGAGGGTGGTTGAAGCATGACGATGTGCTGACACTACTACGCGCGACGCGCCCCCGAGTCGATCCACTCGTCGAGATAGTTTCTCGTCTGGCGAACGGTCCGACCGCGGGAGGCTGTCAGCCAGGAGAAATGGAGTTGGAGGACATCGCCGAGAGCGTGAGCCAGCTGATCGAGCGCTTCGGAAACCTCCTGGTGGACGGGCTCGAGGCTGTGTTCGGGTCCGAGCCCTGGTGCGATCGAGGCTGCCGCCCGCGGGGCTAGTGCGGGGCCCGTCCGGCGGGCGTCCCGTCCCGCGCCTAATCGTGCTCCTGCAACTCCGCGGCGATCAGATCATCCAGCGATTCGCGACGCCGCACAACCCGATACTCGCCGCCCGACACCATCACCTCGGCCGCTCGGGGACGTGAGTTGTAGTTCGAACTCATGACCGAGGCGTACGCCCCCGCGTACAGAACCGCCAACAGCTCGCCTTCGACCAGCTCGGGAAGGCGGCAGCCGCGACCGAGGAAGTCGCCGGTCTCGCATACCGGGCCGACGACGTCGGCCGTCAGCGTGGGCTCACGGCAGCGCACCGGCTCGATGGGATGGTTCGCGCCGTAGTAGCTCGGCCGTAGGAAATCGTTCGAGCCCGCGTCGACCACGTAATACAGCTGCTCGCCCAGACGCTTTTTATAGAGTACCCGTGTGACGAGGGCGCCCGCGGGTGCCACCAGCCAACGGCCCGGTTCTACCAGGCAGGTCAGCTCGAACTCGGCGGTGAGCCTCGCGGTCGCCTCGGCAACCGGACCAAGCTCGAATACATCCGCGCCGTTGGGCGCGACGCCGAAGCCGCCGCCGATGTCCAGGTACTGCAGCTGTATCCCCCGATGACGGATTCGCTGCAGAAGGTCGGCCAGGCGCTCGAATGTCTGCAGGTACGGCTCGAACGAAAGAATCTGTGAACCGATGTGGGCGTCGATTCCCAACGGCTCGAGATGATCGGCGGCGGCCGCCATCTCGTACAGACCTTCCACCTCCTCCCAGGCCACGCCGAACTTGGTCTTATAATGACCGGTCTGGGTGAAGCTATGAGTTCCGACCTCGACGCCTGGGTTGACGCGCACCGCCACAGGCACCCGCCGGCCTCGGGCCGCCGCCAGTTGATCCATGGTGCGCAGCTCGTGCTCCGACTCGACGTTGATCAGAAACACGCCTTCCGAGATCGCCGCCTCGAGCTCATCGACACGCTTCCCCACCCCACCGAATACGATCTCCTCCGCCGTGAATCCCGCGCGCTGGGCCCGGTAGAGCTCTCCGATCGAAACGACATCCACGCCGGCACCCAGGCTTCGCATCAAGCGCAAGATGGCGAGGTTATGGTTCGCTTTCGCTGAATAGAAAACGCGATGCGGTACGGACGAGAACGCCGCTTCGAAGGCTTCGAAACGCTTGCGGATCAGGGCTTCGCTGTAGACATAGCAGGGTGTGCCCAGCGCGGCGGCGATCTCCGCCAGCCGCAACCCCTCGCAATAGAGTTCGCCGTTTTGTTCGTGCAGGCCGATCGGGCCGGCGCGGGGGGAAGCCCGCGTCATAGGTCAACCTCGTTTGCATGGTCGGTTGGTTGCTAATGCCGCATCGAGGGGCGACTCCCCGAAGCTGCGTGGTGAACGGTCTCGGCGCCAGTGAGCTCAGCGGCCGGCGGATCGGCGCGCGTCGAGAATATCTCGCACGCGGCTGGCCAGCGACTCCGGCGTGAAAGGCTTGTGGAGGAAGTTGGCACCCGAATTCAACGTCTGGTCGCGCAGGACGGCGTGGTCGCTGTATCCCGACATGTAAAGCACTTTCATGTCCGGGCGTTCGGGCTGCAGGCGCTCGGCCAACTCGCGGCCGCTCAGACCCGGCATGACCAAATCGGTGAGCAGCAGGTGTATGGGTTCGGCGAACGCGTCGGCGACTTCCAAAGCCTGCTGCGCATCCTCCGCCTCCAGCACCCGGTAACCTCTGCCTTCGAGGATGCGGCGAGCGAGACCGCGTACGGAGTCCTCATCCTCGACCAGCAACAGGGTCTCCGAACCTTGCGGCGCGGCGGCCCACCGAACCTCGCCTTGTAGCGGCGTTACGTTCTTCTCGACTCTCGGCAGGTAGACCTTGAACGTCGCGCCCTTCCCGGGCTCGCTGTGAGCCCAGATGAAACCGCCGCTCTGCTTCACGATACCGTAAACGGTGCTGAGCCCGAGCCCCGTGCCCTTGCTTCTTTGCTTCGTCGTGAAAAACGGTTCGAAGATTCGCTCGCGCGTCTCGGGGCTCATGCCGATCCCGTTGTCGCTCACCACAAGCATGACATAGCCGCCAGGGACGATCGGGTAATGGGCATGGGCGAAGTCGTCGCCCACCTCCATGTTGCCGGTCTCGATAGCCAGCTTACCGCCTTGCGGCATGGCATCTCGAGCGTTCACCACAAGGTTCATCACCATCTGCTCGACCTGGCCGAGATCCGCTTCCACCAACCAGAGCCCCGGTTCCAGCAGCGTGATCAGCTCGATGTCTTCTCCGATCAGCCGCCGCAACATGTTCTCGAGGTTGACGATGACCGAATTGAGATTAACGACCTTGGGACGCAGCATCTGCTTGCGGCTGAAAGCCAGCAACTGCCTCGTCAACGAGGTCGCGCGCTGCGACGCCTCTCGAATACCCTGCAGCTCTTCCCGTCTCGGATCCTCTGGGCCTAGGCCGCCGAGCAAGATGTCAGCGTTAGACAGAATGACGGTCAGGATGTTGTTGAAGTCGTGCGCCACGCCGCCGGCGAGCTGTCCTATCGCCTCCATCTTTTGCGATTGGCGCAGCTGTTCTTCCAAGCGCCGCTGACTCTCCACATCGATCGCCATGCCCACAACGCTGGGCCTGCCGTCCAGGCTGATCAGTGTACCGGTAAAGAAGTAGGGTGTCGTGCCACCATCTTTTTTAGCCAAATCGGCCTCGGCGCTGGACGAGCCCTTGGCAAAGACATCGTCCATACAGCGTTTCAGCCTCGGCTTGTCCGGCCCGGACACGAGGTTTAGCGGGTGCATGCCCGCCAGTTCCGCCGCCGAGTAGCCGGTGACCCGTTCGAGGTTCTGGTTCCAGCGCAAGAACCTTCCGTTCTCGTCGAACAAGTAGAACAAACCCGGTAGGCTTTCGAGCGCAGCGTCGGAGAACGCCTTCTCCTTGCGCAGCCTCTCCTCGGCGATCTTGCGTTGGGTTATGTCATGTATGATCCCCTGATAACCGACCACGCGGCCGTCTTCCTCAGTCAGCAAAGTCGAGCTCAACAGGCAGTGCATCACCCGCTTATCCTTGGTGATAAGCTGGACCTCGTGATCTTGCACCGACCCCGCACGCTCGATCGCGTCCTTGAACCCCTGGCGATCTTCGGGATGCAAGTACAAATCCTCGGCGTTCAGCTCGCGCATCTCCTCGGGCGCGTACCCGAAGAGCTCGAGCATCGAGCGATTGAATTCCAGCAGTTTGCCGTCGATCGAGCTGACGTAGATCGCGTCGCGCGAGTTCTCGAACAGCCGGCGATACTTAAGCTCGCTGACCTTGAGAGCCTCTTCCGCCCGCTTTCCCGCGGTGACATCGAACGCGACGCCGACGGCGCCGAGGATCTCACCGTACGGGTCGCGCAGGGGCTCGACGTGGCACTGAAAGGTCCGGTCCGCCCAGGTGAAGTCGAAGCTGCTGTCTTCTCCCTGCAAGGCACGCCGTTGGGCGGCGATCGGCACGAAGTTCGGATCGTCCGTTCCGAAGTATTCGTGCAGTGACATGCTCAGCACTTGGTTCGGTTTCAGTCCCAAGGCCGAGAGCGCCGCGCCCAGCGACGAGGTGAAACGTAGCTCGGAATCCACCGACCAGAGAATCGCCGGCATCTGCTCGAGCAACAGACCCAGGAAGACGTCGCTCTCACGCGACGCCTGCGCCGCTCTCGAATAGTCAGTCATACACAACCATCGGTCCGCTGCGCGCGGCCACTCGGTTGGCCTGCTCGCGCTGCCGTTGAATGCGACGAGCCACGAACCGGTCCAACGGCGGAGCGAGCGCGGCGAGCGTTCGTGCAGGAGGCCGCAGACAGGCGAAGCCCGGCACGGAAAGTCACTTGGTTACCGGACCCGTTTGAAGCACACCGGACTGCCTAGGCGACATCGTCCCTCGCCTGCTACGAGGATTGACAACTCGGGGGGGCCAACCCAGACACGGGCTGCTTACATCAGTCAATATGCCACGACGGCGGCTGCGGATCAACGCGAGCCCGACGGACGGCATCTCGACGCCGGCCCCCGAATGGCCTAGTCTTCGCTATTACGGTGCGGGTGGGCGGATTTGTGCGGCTCCAAGGCTTCACCAGGTTCCCTCGACAGGCTGGCCGATGAAGGCGATGGTTCTGCGAAAACTGGCGGATCTCGAGCGCGATCCGACACCGCTCGAGTCCAGTGTACTTCCCGTCCCAACACCCGGGCCGGGCCAGATCCTTGTGCGTGTCTGTGCTTGTGGCGTGTGCCACACAGAGCTCGACGAGATCGAGGGACGCACCCCGCCACCCCGGCTGCCGGTCGTACTCGGACACCAGGTTATAGGTACTGTGGTGGGGTTCGGGGCCGGCGCCGACGCCTTCCAGGAGGGCGAACGAGTCGGCGTGGCCTGGATCTACTGGGCGTGCGGCGATTGCCGGCTCTGCCGCCGTGGCGACGAAAACCTTTGCGCCGAGTTCCGCGCCACCGGGAGGGACGTGAACGGCGGCTATGCGGACTACATGGTCGTGCCCGAGGAGTTTGCCCACCCGATCCCCGAGGGGTTCACCGACACCCAAGCGGCACCGCTCCTGTGTGCGGGAGCGATCGGCTACCGTTCGCTCAGGCTGACGGAGCTGAGCGATGGCCAGCGGCTGGGGCTTACGGGGTTTGGAGCCTCCGGCCACCTCGTCTTAAAAATGGCGCGGCGGCGGTTTCCCAGCACGGAGATCTTCGTGTTCGCCCGTAGCGAGCAGGAACGGCGGTTCGCCCTGGAGCTGGGTGCCGTGTGGACCGGCACCACGGCTGAGCGCGCACCCGAGCGACTCGATGCCATCATCGACACGACACCCGTGTGGAAGCCGGTCGTCGAGGCGCTCGGCAACCTCGAGCCCGGCGGCCGGCTGGTCATCAACGCGATCCGCAAGGAGGACGCGGACAAAGCGCAGCTGCTGCGATTGGACTACCCCGAGCACCTATGGCTCGAGAAGGAGATCAAGAGCGTGGCCAATGTGGCGCGGCGTGATGTCCGGGAATTCTTGCAGCTGGCTGCGGAGATCGGCCTCGAGCCCGAAATCGAGGAGTACGCGCTGGAGGACGCCAACCGAGCCCTGCTCGAGCTCAAGACGCAGAAGATCCGCGGTGCCAAGGTCCTGATCATGGGATAGACCCAGGGGCGGAATCCAGGGGTCGACAGGGACAGTCGCCCAGCCCCCGGCTGAAAAACGCCGAAACTAGGCAGCAACCCGACCGGCCCGGAGCCACTTGATCGCATAGCGCCCTGTAACGAGATTGTTACGCGTCAAGCTTACCTCAGCCGCCTTCTTCGACACCGATGAACAGTTGACCCGTTGAGGCCAACGCTTACTTCGATCGCGCCGATCGCCACCCGTGTCGCCAATCATCCGGCGGCGCGCGCCCTCGCCGTACTCGGCCTGCTCTTCCTTTTCCTGCTGGGCGTGAACGGTCTGGGCGACGGCTTCAAGTCGCTCGGGCAACGGCTGCTTGATTCTTTCTTCGCCGCCACCGCGAACCCCTTCCTGGGACTGATGGTCGGCATCCTGGCGACGACGATGGTGCAGAGCTCGTCGGTCACCACTTCCCTGATCGTCGGTCTGGTCGCGGCGCCGGAGAACCCGCTTCCCGTGGCCAACGCAGTGCCGATGGTTATGGGCGCGAACATCGGGACGACCGTGACCAACACGATCGTCTCGCTGGCACACATGGGTCGCAAGCAGGAGTTCTATCGCGCTTTTTCTGTCGCCACCTGCCACGATTTCTTCAACTTCATGGCCGTCGCCATGCTGCTTCCTCTAGAAATGGCGACGGGTTACCTACGCCAAGCAGCCAGCTGGCTGTCCGCTTATCTCACGGGTTTCGGTGGCGTGCAGTACGACAGCCCGATTCGCGGCGCGCTCAAGACCGCGCTCGCCCCCATCAAGAGCGCGATCGCAGCGCTGTTCGATTCGCCGCGGACCCAGGCGATAGTCTTGATCGTGATCTGCGGACTACTGATCTATGCAGCGCTGATGATGCTGGTACGCGTCATGCGCCGGGCTATGCACTCGCGCGTAGAATCCATCGTCTCGCGGGGGCTTCACCAGGCACCGGTCTTCGCCATCGTGGTCGGTATCCTCGCCACCGTGATGGTGCAGTCCAGCTCGATCACCACCTCGCTGCTCGTGCCGCTGGCCGGGGCGGGGATCATCACGCTACAGCAAGCCTTTCCGATAACAATCGGCGCGAACATCGGCACGACGGTGACGGCGCTGATGGCGGCGCTGGCGGCGACGGGACCCAACGCGCGCTGGGGTGTGACGATCGCGCTGGTGCACTTGCTTTTCAATTTCAGCGCCACCGTGCTTATCTTTCCGTTAGGCGCGGTCCGCAATATTCCGCTGACCGCCTCGCGACGTTTGGCCGCGATCGCCGTCAACTCCAAGCGGTGGGCGATCTTCTATGTGATTGTCCTGTTCTACGGACTTCCTGCGATATTCGCGGTACTGAACCGGCTACTCGGGTAGCTGGAGGTCAACATGCTTCGGGAACTGCTCAGCATCTTTCGGTCGGAAAAGCCGCTGGCCGCCATGGGCGAGAATTTCGCCCGAATGCTGCAGATGACCTACCAGATGACGCTGACCGCCGGCGAGATCTATTTCGGCGAGGCCTCGGCACCCGACGAAAGAACGCAGGTCTACAAGCGCGACGTGGAGGTGAACAAGCTCGAGCGCGCTATCCGCCGACAGGTGATCGCCCATCTGTCGCTTCAGGGAAGCTCGCCTTCGCTTCCCTACTGCCTGCTGCTGATGAGCACGGTCAAGGATGTGGAGCGCTTGGGCGACTACGCGAAGAACCTCTCGGAGGTCCGAGACTACCACCCCGACCCCTTGCCCGATGACGAGATCGTGGGCGAGCTGCGGGAGATCCGCGCTGGCGTCGAGGCGGCGTTCGCTGTCACCTCCGAGGTGTTCGCCAGATCCGACCGTGAGCGCGCCATCACCCTGATCCGGCAAGGCCGCGACCTGGCTCACCGCTGCGACGCTCTGATCGAGCACGTGGCCCGGAGCGGTTACACCGCGCGTAACGCGGTCGCTGTAGTCATGGGCACCCGCTTCTACAAGCGCATCGGCGCTCACGTGCTCAACGTGCTTTCGAGTGTCGTTATGCCTTTGCACAAACTCGACTATTACGACGAGAAAGAGCTTTCGAAGAACGACTGAGTGCCGGGCTTGGTGACGACTTTCACACGGTCGTCAGCTAGGGAGCCCCGCCGCGCCAGCGCCGCGGGGCTCCCTTACCATCTCCATTGCTGTTTGCGGGGGCTATTACCCCCACCGACCGGTTAAGCGATCTTCTTCATCGCACCCTTTCGGACCAGAGCGAAAAAGACGTTGTTGAAGTTGTAGCTGGCCACCTTGGTGAACAGCTCGCGCGCCTTCTCGGTGTTGCCGGCAGCCTCGTAGGCTAGAGCGAGATGGTACGTCGTGTAGATGTTGCCCGGCGTGCCCCTGCTCGAGATGCGCCATAGCGTCCTGCGCTTTGCTTTGTTTCAGGCTGATAAAGCCCATGAGCTCGTGCGCCGGCTCGTTCTTGCGCGGGTTCTGGTCCGGCTCCAGATGCTGCATGGCTTCCTTGGCCCTCGCGGTGGCGGTGGCGAAGTCGCCCTTCCGCGCCGCGAGCCAGCCGGCAAACAGCGCGACATTGGACAGTTGACCGCGGCGGAACGCGTCCGTTTCAACCCGATCCGCCTCTTCCATCATTAGAGCCGTTCGCCGCTGGAGCGCTTTTTCGGCCTCGGTGTATTTGCCGGTGTGGAGGGCGATGATCGCCGTAGTGGAAAGGGCGTTGATCTTCAACCCCGTGGGCTCGGGTATCCCCATCCCGTCGATGTCGGCGACGAGCTTGTTGAGCTCATCCATCGCGGCTTGGGGCGCCCGGCGTGCACGCTCACCAGGGCTCGCCAAACTGCGTAGAAGGGCCGCTCGTTGGCCTTGCCGAGGGCGATCGCGGCCTCGTAATCGGCGCGCGCCTGGTCGTGATTGCCGAGGAAGGAGTTGACATGGCCCCGCTGCTACAGCGCCAGGCCCTTGGTCGGGTCGAACTCGGCGGCCGGGTGTAGGCCGTGCGTGCGGCTGAAGCTTGCCCTGCGCCCGGAAGACGTCTCCCTCACGACCCGCCGACGGGATCAGAGCGGCCCCATTTACAATCAATAACGAGTCGTGGAAAGCTTAGGCGCTGCGATGCGCGAGCGGTTGCGCCCGTGACAACGGCTGATATGGCCGCGCGCCGGAGTTGACCGTCACAGAGGAGAGACCCCGTGCAGTGGTGCCAAGCCGCTCTAGGCCCTCAGCTTTTCGAGTGACGGGATTCAATGTCAGGCTTGGCCAGGTCGCCTGAAAGCGCGCGGCCAGTCCCGACGACTTGGCAGGAAGAACGCACGCCCTACATTGGCTTCCATCCTCGTTCGCACAGCCCACCTAGAGTTGGAAACGCCGCACAGGAGGCCACCCACCATGTATTGGGACCACGGTGCTCATCTTCACAGGATCAGCGTGCTGGCGATGGTCCTCGCGCTGCTCGCGGCGCGAGGGGAAGAGATCGCCGGGCAGACGACATCGCTCGCCGAGCGAGTCGAGATCCGCCGGACAGCCTACGGCGTTCCCCACGTCCTCGCCGACGACCTCGCCGCCGCCTTCTTCGGCCTCGCCTACTGCCACGTCGAGGACTACGGCGAGCGCGTGGTGATGGGGCTGGTGCGGGCGCGCGGGGAGCTGGCCCGCTACCTGGGGCCGGACTCACTCGACGCCGACTTTCGCAACCGGCGGACCTTTGCGCGCGCCGTCGAGACGTATCACCTGCTCGACCCGGAGATGAGGGAAGTCTTCGCCGGCTACGCCGCCGGTGTGAACCACTACGTGGCGCTTCATCGGGAGGAGTTCCCGACCTGGGTGGAGCCGAACTTCACCGGACACGATGTCGCGGCCCGTTGGATCGGGACGGCGAATCAGGGAAAAGTGCGGCGTTTCCTGGCCCGGCTCGCGGAGGCGGCCGCGGACACCCCGACCGTCGAAACCGAAGGGTCACCGGGCTCCAACGCCTGGGCCTTCGCTCCCAATCGCACTCGCTCGCGAAAGGCGATCCTGCTTCGCAACCCGCACCTCAACTGGGACGCCGGCTACTACGAGGCCCAGCTGACCGTCCCCGGGGTCATCAACTTCTATGGCGACTTCCGCGTTGGCCATCCTCTTTTCTACAACGGCGGCTTCAACGACCACCTGGGATGGGCCACGACTAATAACGGTCCGGACCTCGAAGAGATCTACGCGCTGTCCGTCGATCCCCAGCGGCCGGACCACTACTTGTTCGATGGGGGATCGGTAACGCTGCATCGGATAACGGTCACGGTCGAGTTCAAGAACGGCGACGGCCTGGGGCGCGAGACCCGCGAGTTCTGGGACACCCCGCTGGGGCCGGTCATTCACCGGGGAGGCGGGATGATCTACGTGGTCCGCGCGGCGGGAGAAGGCGAGTATCGGGCGGCCCAGCAGTTCCTGCGCATGATGCAGGCGCGCAACCTGGAGGAGTGGAAGACGGCGATGCGGATGCGGGCGCAACTCGGCTCGAACTTCACCTACGCGGATGGTGATGGCAATATCTTCTACCTGTGGAACGCTACTCTACCGGCGTTGCCTCACCGCTCGGGTGGAGACACGTCCAGCGTGCCCGTCGCTCGCGCTGACGAGGTTTGGATGCACATCACGCCCTTCGATTCCCTGCCGCAACTTCGAAACCCGCGGGGTGGCTATCTGCAAAACGCCAACGATCCCTTCCATTTCACCAACCTGAACGCGGTGATGGATTCGACGGCTTTCCCAGCTTACTTCCCCGCGCCCAACCTGCGTCTGCGAAGTCAGCATAGCCTCGAGCTGGTTCACACCCGGCAGCGGCTCTCGCTGGAAGACGTGATCCAGCTCAAGCACAGCCCGCGGATGCTGCTGGCCGATCGGGTCAAGGATGAGCTGGTGGCGGCGGTGCGAGCTGCGAGCCCGGATCCGAAGGTGGCGGCGGCGCTGGAGCTGATCGAGAATTGGGACAACAGCGTCGCCCCCGAGAGCCGCGGTGGCGTGCTGTTCGAAACCTGGTTCAGACGTTATCTGATTGGAGACACGACCGGGGTGCGGGTGACGAACGAGATCTGGGACGCGGCGTTTCGCGACCCCTGGACGCCCCGAGAGCCCACTGCCACGCCGCGGGGGCTGAGCGATCCCGAGCGCGCCGCGACGGCGTTCGCCTGGGCCGTGGGCGAGACGAAGCGCCGCTTCGGCAGTTGGGACGTGGCCTGGGGCGACGTGCACCGTTTGCGGCGTGGCGATGTGGACGTTCCCCTAAGCGGCTGTAGCGGCAGCCTCGGTTGCTTTCGAGTCCTGTGGTTCGAGGACGATGAAGAGGATGAGGCAGTCCGGATCGCCAGCGGTGGCGACGGGTGGGTGCTCGCAGTCGAGTTCAGCGATCCACCGCGAGCTTACTCGGTGCTGGCCTACGGTCAGAGCGCTCGAGAAAGTTCGCCGCACTTCGCCGACCAGGCGGAGATGTTCGCGCGCGGCGAGTTGAAGCGCGTGGCCTTCGGCGAATCGGAGATCGAGGCTCAGCTCGTCCGGCGTTACCGCCCGGGTCAAGAGATCCAGCGTAACTGAAATGCGGCTTACTAGGCGGCGCTCGCGGCCTGGGCGAATTCGTGGCCCCGCCCTCAGGCGCGAAGCGCTCATCCAGCTCGCGATTGTCGCCGCGATCTTATGCCCGGCTCAGGTCGCAGCTCAGATCAGACTGGGCGCCGACGCGACCTACAGCACCCGCTACGTCTGGCGCGGCATAACTCGAACCAGCCAGCCCGTTCTGCAGTCGCAGGCCCATGTCGCCGTGCGGAAGGACCACACGTACTGGACCGTGGGCGCCTGGGCCAGCTTGGAGCCGTTCCGGGCCGACGCAACGGATCTGAGCGATACAGGCACGGATCGGCGCGGCCTGGGCGAGTTCAACTACTGGGCCGAATTCGCGAGGAGCAGCGGGAGGCTGGAGTACGCCGTCGGCTGGACCGGCTACCTCTTCGACAACGAAGAGGGCCGCAGCCGCGACTTCAACAGCAGCGAAATCTACGGGCGCTTGTGGTTAACCTACCTTCCGTTTATCGCTAAAACCGCCGTCTGGTACGACGCGGACCGGGTGAAAGGCGCCTACCTCGAGACCCGCCTCGATCTGCGACTACCTCTACTGCCTCTGCGCCTCGGTCCGCTGCGAACGCTTTATCTCACCGGTCTGGCCGGGTGGAGCCTCGGCCAGGAGCTGAACGACTCGGGAGCCGTGGATCGCGCCAACTTCGCCGAGAGTGGACTCACGCACCTCGACTTCTCCCTCTGGTCTTCGTTCTTGGTCGCGCCCGGATGGTCGATCGCGCCCGCCCTGCATCTGCAAGTCAATCGCGATGAGTTTACGCGACGGACGGGCGCGGATCCAAGCGACCTCGACAAGAACACCAAGCTCTGGTTGATGCTGCACGTGAGCTGGTCCCACGAGGTGGGGGCCGCGGAGGCTTATCCATGAGATCGAGCCTATACCGGTCGCTCCGTCGACGCGCAGCGGGTGGCTGCCTATTCATCGCCCTCCTGACTCCCGCGGCCGGTTGCTACAACTACACGCCGCAAGTTCTGCCCGCCGCCCCTTCCCCCGCGCCCACACCGCGCCCCGACCCGACGTCCGCCCTCCGCGCCGGATTCGGGCGAGCCGATGTCACACCGCCGCCCGGCGTGGGGCTCTTTGGCTTCGGGCCCGAAAGCAAGCGCGCCCGTGGCCACCGCACGCGTCTCTATGCCCGGAGCCTGGTGCTGGAAGACAGCCGCGGCCAACGAATCGCCTTCGTGGCACTCGACCTGGGCTCGGTGTCGCCTCTCGTTCACCGCCGGGTTGCCGAGCGGATCGTCGGCACGACCGGTATCGGCGCCGATCGCCTTATCCTATCGGCCACCCACACCCACACCGGCCCGAACCACTTCTTCGGCGCCAAGCTTTACAATGACCGAGGGTCGTCGGTGGCGGGCTTCGACACGGCAATGGCGAATTTTCTTGTGGATCGCGTCGCCGCCGCCATCGAAGAGGCGACCCGCCAACTCAGGCCCGCCCGCGCCGCCTGGGGCGCGGAGCTGTTTTGGGGGCACACGCGGAACCGTAGTTACGAAGCTTTCCTTCTCAATGACCCGCCGGCAACGCTCCCGGCACCACCGGCCGATCTCCGGCTCAGCCCCGAGCAGCGCGCCGTGGATCCAACTTGGACGATGCTGCGTGTCGATCTTTTCGACACCGAACGCGGCCGCTACGAGCCGGCCGGCGCCTTGAGCATCTTCGCGGTGCATGGCACGGTTAACCCGGCGGCGACCGATCTGTTTGACGGCGACATCCATGCCTTGCTCGAGCGCGGCCTCGAACGCCACATCGACCGGTCGAACGGCCAGCCCGAGGGCTTCCGGCCGCGCGCCATCCACCTTGTCGTCAACGGGACCTCAGGCGACGTGTCCCCCAATTGGTCGCAGGCGTCACGCTGCCCGCCGCCGCGGCTCCAAACCGAGTTTCGCCCGGCCGGTCCCCGGGGGCCGCCGCCACCTGATAGCTGGCAAGCGCCCAGTCGTGAAACCCTGGCCGCCTGTCTGGGAGCGGCACGCGACTACGTCGAGCAGGCGGGTGCCGCGCTTTCGGCTCGCGCGGTCGCTCTGTTCGATCGCCTGGAAACGGCGCTTTCCGACGACCTCGACGTCGGCCGTGCCTTTCGCACCCTCGCGCTGCGCGGCCCTACAGCAGCGCCGGGCCTCTGCCCGAAGCCGAAGATGGGGTCGGCGGCATTGGCGGGAGCCGACGACGGCTACACGCGGTTCGAAGGCTGGCGCTTTTTGGGACTGATCGACATCGGTTACGAGGAGGGAGGGTCGGCCATCGATCGGGGAGCAGGCGATTGCCACGCGCCAAAGCGTACGGCGCTGTGGCCGCTCCATGACTGTATCGCCGGGCCGCACGGCTTTCCGGAGTTCGCGCAGTTCGCCGTTGTCCGCATCGGGGGTATGGTGCTGGGCGTCGCGCCGGTAGAGGTGACGACCACCGTCGGCTCGCGAATGAAGGCGGAGATGCAGACGGCGGCGGGCATGGAGAGGTTGCCGCTGGACTCGATCGCCCTGGTGACTTTGTCGAACGGCTACCTGCAGTATGTAACCACGCGCGAGGAGCACACGGGCCAAAGCTACGAAGGCGCGTCGAACATCTATGGCCCGGGCGCAGCCGACGTGTACGCTGGCCACCTGGCCAGGCTGACGCATCAGTTGTACACGGGGATCGACACCGCCGCGGCGGCCTCGAGCTCCGCCGCCCTCGATTCGCTGGTCGTTTACCCCGGCAAGCCCAAGTCGATCTTTCCCGGCGCGGCGGCTGGCCCTCCGGCGCAGCGGATGCAACGAAGACTGGAAGAGCCGCGCTGCCGCGGTGACACGCTGATGGTACGCTGGATCGATGCCTACCCCGGTCGTCTGATTCCGGCGGATGGGCCGATCGTCAGGATCGAGCGCCGCTCCGCCGAGGGCAGCTGGGTGCCGATCGTCTGGGACGATGATCCGAAGCTGGAAGTGAGAGCGCTTCGGCCACGCGGCGATCAGGGCTATCAGTGGGAGGCGCGCTGGACCCCGAGGTCGGTCAGAAGCGGTCCCATCCGCCCGGTCCTCGTGGAGCGCCCGGGTTTTCCTGAAACCACGGGTCAACCGTTCGAGGCTTGCCGGGGCCGCTCGCGTTAGCGGCGCGACCCTCTCAGCTCCAGCAGTCTCCTCGAGCTCGGTTTACTCTGGGTTTCCGCCTCGGGTTCGGGGGCGTGCAGCCGCCACCACTCCCGGGCTCGTTCTTGGGTCCAGGGCTCGGAAAAACGGATCGCCTCGAGCGCGACACTCAGCTCTGAAGCCGTCTGGAACCGCGTGCTCGGGCTCTTCTCCAGACACTTGAGGATGGCCCCGTCCAGCTCTGGACCGATTTCAAGCTCGGACACCTCGGACGGACGTTTCGGCATAGTCTTGACGTGATCGAAGATAACCTTGACCGGAGATTCCGCCGTGAACGGCGGTTGCCCGGTGATCAGCCAGTAGCCGACCGCGCCCAGGCTATAGAGGTCGGTCCGGCTGTCCACACCCTCGGCGCCTTCCACCGTCTCGGGCGACAGATAATAAGGCGTGCCGAAGATCGAGCCCGTCTTCGTCACCTGTGGATCGGCGCCGCCCTTATCGATCTCTTTCGCCAGGCCGAAGTCGAGAACCTTGACGAAGTCATAGAGACCACCACAGTTCGTCAGATAGATGTTCGACGGCTTGATATCGCGATGCACGATGCCCCGCCCATGCGCCTCGGCGAGCGAACCGCAAACCTGGGTTAGAATAAAGACGGCCCGTTCCGGCGGCACGGGGCCGTGGCGCTCGACCAGCTCCTGAAGATCGAGCCCTTGCAGGTACTCCATCGCGTAGTAGAACGTATTGTCGCTGGTCCGGCCAAAGTCATAGATGGTGATGGTATTGGGATGGGTGAGCGTCGCCGAGAGGCGAACCTCGCGCTCGAAGCGTGCCAGACTGGTCTCCCGGTCACGCGAGCTCGCCTCCAGGACCTTCACGGCGGTGGGCCGACACAGCAAGGCATGCTGGGCTACGAAGACCTGGCCCATACCGCCCCGGCCGATCTCTTTCTCCACCAGGTAATTGCCCAGCCGCTTCGCCGCGTGCAGCGACCTGCGCATCCCGTACAGCGCTTGTGTGATGAGCACCGAGACGGCGGCCAGGATGGCCAGTTGAAACGTCCCTTCCAGCAGGAAGGTCCTGAAGCCCGCGCCCGGCGGCTGACTCAGCCAAAAGGCCTTTACCTCGGGTATGAAAGCGTAGGCCAGCCCCATCGCCAGTGGATAGCCCAGCGCCCCGGTGGCGGCCAGGCCCGCCTGCGAGGGAACAGGCACCGGAATAACGGCGGCGTGCAGAAACAGCAAGAGCCCGATACCGAACGCCGGCACTTCGTTGACATCGAAGACGACGGCGATGAACAGTGAAAGAAGGATGTTGAAGCTGATGGCCAGGTAGTCGATTACCAGCAACTGGCGTGTCGTCCAGTGCCGCGCCAACAACACAACTAGCGTCAGACCCAGCGAGAACGCGTAGAGATCGTAGATCGTGACGATGTAGGGAGAGAAAGCGCTGGTCACTGTGGGGTGAAAGGGAACGACGCCCGTGTAGAAGAAGTGAACGGCCGCCGCGATCAAAAACCCTAACAGGTAAACCCAGCGGCAGCGAGTGGCGAGCAGGCCACGCAGCTCTTCCTCGAAGCCTCCAAATGTCGGGAAGGCGGAGTCCAGAGGCTTGGCTATCGGGATGCGTTCCATCCGGCTCGACCGCCCCTTCACTTCGACGGGTTTCGAGACGGCACCGCGTTCAGCGGCTTCTCACGCTCGGACGACCTACTTCAACATGCGCGAGCCCTGGGTCGCTGGCAACATCGGCTGGCCTTCGTCTCTTTCTTAAGTGAGGCCGTATGGAGATATTAACGGGCTAGTCCGCTACTGTGAGCGTCTGTGACGTTAGCGCCGGAGCCTGACCCGACGCTCGAGGTGAGAAATAAAATCCTGGCCCAAGAGACAAACTCCGCCTGCTCAAAACGATGTCCTTCACAACGACTCTTCGATCCCTTCTGACACTGGGCCGAGGTGTGCTCAAGGGCCTGTCCGAAGAAACGGCGGGCACCGATCCGATCGCCCTCTTCGGCCGATGGTTCGAGGACGCCAAACGGGCGGGCCTCTACCTGCCCGAAGCGATGACGCTGGCGTCCGTGGACAGGGACGGCGCTCCGTCGGCTCGGATGATGCTCCTCAAGGGATTCGACGCGCGTGGTTTTCGCTTTTTTACCAACTACGGCAGCCGCAAGGGCGTCCAGCTGGCCAACAACTCCACGGCTGCGCTGGTCTTCTACTGGGGACGCCTGCACCGTCAGGTCCGGGTGGAGGGCCGGGTGGAGAAGATCTCGGAGGAAGAGTCGCGCGCCTATTTCCAGACACGTCCCCGAGGCAGCCAGCTGGGGGCGTGGGCCTCGCAGCAAAGTGCCGTGCTGGCGTCCCGGCGTGAACTCGAAGAGAGCTTCAAGGAGCACTCCGCTCGCTTCGAGGGGCAGGAGGTTCCGCTCCCACCGTTCTGGGGCGGTTTTCGGCTGGTCCCGGCGCGCATCGAGTTCTGGCAGGGCCGCGCCAACCGCCTACACGACCGCCTCGCTTACACGCGGAAAAGCGAGGGGTGGGAGCGCGTGCGGCTCTCACCCTGAGGAGAGAGCGCGAGCACAAACACTCCTACCCATTTTCACCGACGCCGTCGGCCGTGGCGAAAGCCCATCGTGCAACGCGCACGACGCTACATGCGAGCGGCTCCGCCTCGCGGCCAGCGGTTGTTCTCCCGGTCGACGTCCGGATACACCGCGCGAGGATCGAGCTCCGCCGCCTGTACCCTGCGTCCTCGGGCCCGGTAGACGAAGTCGGGACCCTGATTCCACATCTCCACCGGCAGGCGAAGCGTCTCGCTCCTCCCATCGGCGAAGTCGAGGCGAAGCTCGGCGGGCATCAGCATCCCGCCACGGTTGCGGATCAGGACCTGCGAGCCACCTTCACTCGCCATCACCGACTCGATGGCCTGGTCCAGCCGTGAGGTGCTGTAGAGCCAGCCGCGCCAGAACCAGTCGAGATCCATCCCGGTCCCGTCTTCCATCATCCGGAAGAAATCCGCCGGGGACGGGTGCTTGAAGGTCCACGCCGCCACGTACTCGCGGAAGGCGCGATCGAACTGCTCCGCCCCAATGACCTCGGTCCGCAGCAGGTGAAGCATCAGCGCCGGCTTCTGATAGGCGGTCCAGAATAGATCGCGCTGCTCCGCCGGCGGTAAACTCATCTCGAGTTCCTGGCCGGGGACAGCGTGCTCGGGATAGAGCTTCAGCAAGTGCGTGACCACAGTGTCCGCGTAGGCTTCGCCGCGGAAGTAGTCCTTGATCGACTCGATGTCGACGAAGGTGTTGAAGCCCTCGTCCATCCAGACATGAATCCGCTCATTCGAGCCCACCATCATCGGGAACCACTCGTGCCCGAATTCGTGAGTGAGCACGAAGAACAGATCCTCCCGCGAGTCGTAGGAGGGCACGAAAGTCAGCATCGGGTACTCCATCCCCTCGATCGGGCCCTCCACGGTCGTGGCGTGGGGGTAGGGATAGCGGCCGAGCTGTTGCGAGAAGTGACGAATGGAGGCCCGCGACATCCGGTTCGCCTCCTCCCAGGGAAGCGCCTCGGGCCGGTACAGCGTCTGGATGAGAATCCCATCCCAGGCGCTGGCGTCCCAACGAAAGTTGGGGGCGGCGGCGAACGCGAAGTCGCGCACGTCCTCGGCCTGGAAGCGCCACGTCCGCGTTCCTGTGTGCCGCCGCCCGGCATTCGCCCGCGCCTCTTCCGCGTCAACGATGGCCACCGGCGTCTCCGATGTCCGCGCACGCGCCAGGCGTTGCCTCTGCTCGGCCGTGAGCACCTCCTCCGGATTCTGCAGCACCCCCGTCGCCGCGACCAAGTAGCCGCTGGGAAGAGTCAACTCCACGGCGAAGTCGCCGTACTCCAGGTAGTACTCGCCGGGCCCGATGAACGGCTCGGTGTTCCAACCGTCCAGGTCATCGTAGACCGCCAATCGCGGATACCAGTTGGCCACCTGATAGAGCGTGCCGTCGCGGCCCATACGCCCGAACCCGTACTCCGGGATACCCCACGCCCACTCGAGCTCCAGCTCCAACGACGCGCCGGAGGCGAGCGGCACCGGCAGCTCGACCCGCATCGTCGTACCGTAGACTGAGTAATCGAGGGGGCGGCCGCCGCTCTGCACCCGCCCGAGGCTGACGCCCGAGCCGCCTTGGCAGGAGAAGTCGAACAAGGCGTCGCCGAAGACAAGCGGAGGCTGGTCTAGCAAGGCCGAGACGCTCTCGGGTCCGCACAGGTTGCCGTCGAGCTGGATCCACAGATAGCGCAGCTCGTCCGGCGAGCGGTTGGTGTAGTTGATGCGTTCGCTGCCCTCCAAGCGATGCGTGGCCGGGTCGAGGGTGGCGCGGATCGTGTAATCGACCTGCTGCTGCCAGTAGTCGGGGCCGGGTCGACCGGCACCGGTTCGCAGGGTATTGGCGGCGGGCAGGTCGAGCTGAGCGAAGGGCGAGGGTCCGTTCCAGCCCTCCGTCACGACCGGCGCCGCCGACCCGGAACCCTGAACCGGTTCGCCGCTCTGCTGGGGCGCGGCTGCCGCCTGAGAGCCGAATGTGACCAACATCGCGGCAAGCGCCGAGCCCTTAAAGATCGCAGCCAACGGCCAAATCTTACACACAGCTCCCTCCTACGGCTTTCCGATCGTCGGTGAGGTGGGCACGAGGATGAGCCGAGTCACCGGCGGTCGAAGCCGGGCCTCGGGTCAGAAGCTGGCGTGAAGAGGTCGCGGGCGCCAGACCGCCTGGGCCAAGCAGCCGCCGGGAAAGTCAGCGGTCCACCCGGAATGTTACCGGCAGCACCACCCAAACGGGCACGTCCTGTCCATCAGCAACTCGGGCAGGAACTCGAATTCGCGTACCGCGGCCACTGCCGCCTCATCCAGCTTCTCGTAGCCGGACGAACCCTTGACCTGGGCCCTGGTGACGACGCCGCGCGCATCGATGAAGGCCCAGACCTGCACCCTGCCGCCGATGCCGGCATCTTGAAGCACGCTCGGGTACTTCCCCTCGACGATCCGGGTCACCCTCGCGCGATCTTTCAATTCCGGCGCTACGCTAAACGGCGTGATCGTCGGCTGGTGGGCGATGCTCGCCTGGTCGCTCGGTGGCGGAGGAAGGTTGGATACGGGATTCTCTTATAAGGTGGTCGGCGCGATCGTGATGTCTTGTTCCGGGTCGGTCGGCGCCACCACGGGGAGTGCCGGTCGCCGCATCAGTTCCGGGGGTGGCGGAATCTCGACCTCCGGAGGCAGGTCGATCGCCTCGAACTCGGTGGCCGAGACGCTGACGTCGGCCGCGGTCTCGGGGAAGCGGATCAGCCCGAAGTGGACAACCGTGGCGAGCCCCAGAACCCGGCGCGGAAGCGTCGCTTGAACCGGTCGTTGAGAGTGTCGGAAAGGAAATCGGTGGCGCGCGTAGCCATGAGGACACCCCTGTGCCTGCGAAGATCTAATCAGCTGGCCGGCACCGCGGGGTGGGCTCCCACCCTGCCCATCTCTTCAATAGACGCGCCAGGGGGCACCGGCGTTTCCCCCACGCGCACCGCGAGTGCGCCTCGTCCGCTCAGCCGGACACCAGCCGCCGCAGGCCAGCCACGGCCACCGCGATCGCCGCCCCCTCGCCACGGGCGAGGTCGTCCTCGCGGATCGGATCTCCGCCGGCGACGTTTACTACGCCGGTCACGCAGCCGCCGCGAAGGCCCAGCGCGCTGCAAACGGTGAGCACGGTGGCCGACTCCATCTCGTAATTCAGCACCTGCAGGCGCTTCCATTCCTCGGTGGCGCCGCGGAAACTGCGTAAGACGTAACCGCTGAACGAATCGGACCGCTCCTCACCCGGATAGAATGTGGCGGAGGACGCCGTGATCCCGACATGAAAGGGTGTCCCAAGCTCGGCCGCGGCATCGACCAGCGCCCGAACGACCGTGTGGTCCGCCACCGCCGGGTACTCGATCGGCGCGTAATGCGTGGAGGCGCCGTCGAGCCGGACCGAGCCCGTCGTGATCACGACGTCACCCACGGCGATCCGCGGCTGAATCGCCCCGGTCGTGCCCACCCGGACAAACGTGCGCACCCCGAGCTGGGCCAGCTCGTCGATGGCGATCGACGCGGAGGGGCCTCCAATCCCCGTCGAGGTGACGAGCACGGGCTGGCCGCCCAACCGACCCAGATAGGTGCGGTACTCGCGACGCCGGGCGAGCGGGCGAGCTTCAGGGTCGAGAGCGGCGGCGATCTTCGCTACCCGCTCCGGGTCGCCAGGAAGCAGTGCGAACGCCGCCCCCTCGAGCGCGTCACTATCGAGCGCCAGGTGGTAGACTCTCTTCATGGTCACAGGAGCATGTTGCAGAGATAGGCTGTGGCTACGCCCAGGTAATTGCCGAGGCCGTAACCGATGAGCGCCAGCATGATCGAGATCGGCACCAGCTCTTCCCGATGGTAGCCCGCGGCCACAGGTGCCGAGGCGGCACCGCCCACCGAAGAGACGCTGGACACGGCCGCCATGCTCACGTCGATACGAAAAAGACGGGCGCCGATGATAATGAAGATGAAGTGGACGAAGATGCAGACGAAGCCCGCCACGAGGAACCACTGGGCGCCACCAATGTTACGCAGGTCGGCCTGGGCGCCCATCATCGTCATGTAGATGTAGACGAACGACATCGAAAGCGGTTCCGTGCCCGGCACGTTCTTCAAGGGAGTCCCCGACATCGCGATCCCGAACGTGGTCACCAGCAGGATCGCCCATGTTCGTTCCGTAAGCACGGGAGGCAGTTCGGGGATGACCCCGGCCACCAGATCCGCGGCCAGAATCGCCACGAAGCCGAAGCCCAACAGGGTCAGCACATCCTTGAAGTGCACCTCGTGGCTTTTCCTTTCCACCTGGGCGGTCGCCTGAGCGATGTGCTCGATGTCTCTCTGAGAAACCCTCGTGAACCGATTGAAGCTGGAGGCCCAGCGTTTGCAAGTGAGGATGATCGGGAAGTAGACAACGTACACGAAGTTGTCGACGAGGACGACGATCCCCACCATCTCTCCGGGGGTTTGCAGGCTGTCGGCCACCGCCGCCAGGTTGCCCGTCCCGCCGATCCAGCTGCCGGCCAACGCGCCGTAGCCCCGCCAGGTATCAGCGGGCAGCCCGCTCTTGAACATATAGAACGACAAGACCGCGCCTACCACGATCCCGAACGTTCCCAGCACCATCACGGCCGCGCCGCGCCAGGCCACCTTCAACACCTCGCGTATGTTGATGTCGAGCAGCATCAACACGATGAACATCGGCACCGCGAACGCACGAAACGTCGAATAGATGGGGCTCGACCTGGGGATGACGTTGAGGTTGCTGAGGAAGATCGGCGCCAGGAAGATCCAGATGATGGCGGGCAAGATCTCGAAGACCTTCCACCTCGTCTTCTTCTCCAGCCACAGGAAGAAGACTGGGATCATGGTGATTACGGCGAGGACGCCGATCATGTCGTTGAAGAACGGCTCTCCCTGCATCGGCTCTCCTGTGGTTGCGCGGCAGCGACCTCGGGCGAAAGGGCGCGGCACTCATTAGCCCCCCGACCGGCGCCGCGTCAATAGCAGCGTCGAATAGGACCTCCGACGCCGAGATGGACCAACAGCCACGAGCTGCTGGGCACCCGAGGCGGGGGCGCTTTCGACTGAGGACTTGGGCTTCTAGCAGCGAGCGGTCGGCTGAAATTCTGCCCGCCCCCGGCTATATTACCCTCGTTTCTATCGGCGAGCCCCAGCCGACAGCGTATTCTCGGATTCGATCAAACCACAGCCACCGCCCGGGTGCCGATCGGACTTTCGACAGGCGCCACCGGCGACGGCGAGGAGAACATGTCACGCGCGCTTCTCGGCGAGTTGGTGCGCCGCCGAATCCCTCACATAGTCGGCGTATACCTGGCGGCGGGCTGGGGTCTTCTCGAGTTCTCCGACTGGGTGGCCGCTCACTTCGCTTTGACTCAGCCGCTGAGCGAATCGGTCATCATCCTCTGGCTGCTCATGCTTCCCGCCGTCGTGGCCGTCACCTGGAAATGGGGAACGTCGGTCAAACCGGCGGCGGTCGTGCCGGGGGAGCGCGCCGACAAATCCATCGCCGTTTTGCCCTTCGCCAACCTGAGCGAGAGTCACGACAACGAGTATCTGAGCGACGGGATCAGCGAGGAGTTGATCAACGCGCTGAGCAAGGTCGAGGGGCTACGCGTTGTCTCGCGCACCTCGGTGTTCGCTTATAAGGGGCGAAGCGAAGACATCCGGGCGATCGGTCGCGATCTGAACGTGCGGTCGGTCCTGGAAGGGAGTGTTCAGGTCTCTGGTAACAAGTTGCGGGTCACGACTCAGCTGATCGATGTGGCCAGCGGTTACCATCTGTGGTCGGAGCGTTTCGACCGTGAGTTTGAGGACGTCTTCGAGATCGAGGACGCGATCGCGGCGAACGTGGTGCGAGCTTTGCGCGTGATACTGAAGGAAGACGAGCGCCGCGCTCTGGCCCGCGTGCCGACGGCCGATGTGAGGGCCTACGAGTACTACCTGCGCGGCCGGCAGTTCTTCCACCAGACCCGGCGCAAGAGCCTGGGGTTCGCCCGGGAGATGTTCGAGCGCGCCATCGAGATCGACCCCGACTACGCCCTCGCCTACACCGGCGTCGCCAACGCCAGCGCCTTAGTCCACATGTATTACCCGTCCACCCACGCCGATCTCAAGCGTGCCGATGAAGCCAGCCGCAAAGCGCTCGAGCTGGCTCCCGACCTGGCCGAGGCGCAGGCGGCGCGCGGATTCGCGCTTTTTCAGATGAAGCGGTTAGACGAAGCCGAAGAACTCTTCCAGTCAGCGATCCGCTTGGACCCGAAGCTGTTCGAGGCTCACTACTTCTACGCGCGCGCCTGCTTCCAGCAAGGTCGGTTGGTCGACGCGGCACGGCGCTTCGAGGCGGCGTTCGCGGCGCGAGAGGATTATCAGGCGGCATTCTTCGCCGCGCAGTCACACGAAGCCTTGGGCAACAGGGTCGAGGCAGCCGCCGCCTACAGCCGGGCACTGGGCGTCACCGAGAAGCATATGGACCTGAACCCGGACGACGCGCGCGCCGCGACGATGCGGGCCGTCTCTCTCTGCCGCCTGGGACGTCTCAAGGAGGGGGTGTTCTGGGCCGAGCGCGCCCTGGCGATCGACCCCGAGGATGCGGCGGTCCGCTACAACGTGGCGTGTCTCTACTCGCTGGAGGGCATGAAGGACAAAGCGATCGCCTGTCTAGAGGACGCGATCCGGGTCGGCTTCGGCAATCGTGGCTGGCTCGAGCACGATCCCGACCTCAACCCGCTGCGTGGCGACCCCCGCTTCGAGGCGCTCATCTCGAAAATGTGACGGCGGTCTGCCAAATCAGCTGAGCACAGCCCCACTCGCCACAAGTCGACTAGGCGCGCCGAGCCGCACGGATGAGACGACGGTCCGAGAGCATCTCCTTTATCGCCATGGTCTCGACGAGCTCGGCACCAGCGGCGGCGAGCGAGAGGGCGAGGTCCGGTTCGATGATCTCGTAGAGGGCCCAGCGCCACGGACCTGGCCACAGCTCGGCGTCGGCCGGAATCATCCGATAGTCGCAGAAGATGTAATCGGGCTTGAGGGCATCCGCGCTCGCGCGGACGTCTTCGCTCCATTTCTCCAGCACCCAGCCGATGCTGGTCGCGCCGACCTGTCGGGCTTGCTCGATAGCCGCCCGGTCAAACGATATGATCACGCAGCGGCCCAGGACCGGCTTCAGCACGTCAACGACACGCTCCACCACTGCTTCGACTCCGAAACGCACGAGGCTCGCCCGCTTGATTTCCACGAACGCCATCACTTGGGGGTGTTCTCTCAAGAGCGTCGTCGTCTCGCCCAGCAGTGGAATGCGGACGCCACTGAATTGCATCCCGAGCCGCGCCGTCTCGTTCACCTCGATTTCCATCACCTCGCCGAGCGTCAGCTCAACCAGGCTGCGCTCGAGACCGGCGGTGCGCCAGAGGTCGGCATCATGCGAAAGGACGGGCACGCCGTCGGCTGTAAGCTGCACGTCGAATTCCAGGTAGCGAGCCCCCGCTTCGATGGCCGCACGCAAGGCGGGGAGGGTGTTCTCCGGGTAGCGGAGCGCATAGCCGCGGTGAGCGATTAGCTCGGGCGGGCTGACGCTGACGTTTGGCGGTATGTGAATATGTTTCATACTGAGTCGGCCCGGCTGATGTGAACTTCGCTGAGCAGTCGGCCGCTCGTGGACGGCCTGCCATCTTTACTACGTCCGGGGCCGTCGCGTGGATTCAGACACAGCGATCGGCCCCGGATGATAGACCTCGTGGCACTCGGATCTTGGGCAGTTACTTGCTGTTACGACTCCATCGGGATGGGCGTCCAACCCTGCACGTAGCGCAGCACGGTGTGGTTGGTGATCGACCCAAAAAATTTGTCGTGAAAAGCCTTGCCCTCTGGATCGTTGGTCAACCACTCGCGGAAGCGATCGGCTGAGGCCTGATCCACCCAAAACGCCTCGTTCACATACTTGGGGCGGCCTTTCACCGGCTTGCGGGCATGATACGATCCGGTGAAGCCGCCGAGAAGCACCCAATTCTTCCGATCGACGCACCCGAACTTGCGTGCCACCGAGTCGAATTGAGCGTCGAGCCACTCGATGAACGCGCGCTCGTCGACGCCCTTCTTGAGGTCGAAGAGGTGTACGACTCGTAGCATCGGTGCCTCCTTACACTAACAGGCTCAAAGCGTCGAGACCCATCAGCAACCCTCACGACAGGAGAGCCGTACAACCGATCGCTGAGGGGGCATCGCACACTGCAAACTAAGCGCCGGCCCTACTTCGAGCCAGCCAGGGGCCAGGCGATGAACCCGAAATACAAGCCGCATCACCCCCCGAGGGTATCGGCGGCACATGCAAGGCTTCTAGTGGTTGGGGAAGCTTTCTCACACCCGCTTCATAAAGCTGTGGCTCAGCCCAGGGCCCCTCGAGACGTAGCCCAGGGCTCGAGGCGGCCCTCGTGGACGGCTCGGTAAACGCGATCCCGCAGCCGGTTCGCCTCCTCCGACGTCAGGGTGCGTGTGAGATGCCGGATCACCAGTCGGAGCAAGACGTTCTTCTGGCCGCGGCGCATACCCAAACGCTCGATCGCCGACTCCGGCAATTCGCTGTAACGCGCTTCGGCGATCACTTCGACTGTTTCTAAATGAATCGCATCCGGACCTAGAGCCTCGCGGACCTGGTCCCCGATCTCTTCCGGGCTCAGCTCCTCCTCAACGGCGACCGAGATGTCGCGCCGGATCGCGGGCTGGTCGGACACCGCCCGGTAGGGAGAGAGATCCAACATCTGACTGGCCACGCGCGGGTCCGGCGTGCGGAGGGACCGAATGTCGTCGGCACCCTTGGCCAGCAAGAGCAGCCGGTCCAGTCCCAGGCCCATGGCCAGACCCGAGTAGCGCCTGGAGTCGATGCCCGCCTCCTCCAGAACGCGCGGGTGTGCCAGCCCGCACTCACCGATCTCGACCCACCGCTCCCGCCCCGCCGCTTCGACCTCGATCTCTAGACCGTCCGTCGTGTACGGGTGATCGGTCGCCGTCATACGGTAGGCGGCCCCGGGCAGCGCCGCCCCAACGACCAGCTCCACCATCTCTCGCAGCTCATCGACACGGAGATCTCGTTCCGCCACCCTCCACACGTCGAGCTGATGAGGCTCGCCCGTATGCAGTCGATCGATCGTGTCGCGCCGGTAAACGATGCCGGGGCAGACGAGCAACGCGTCGTGGGGGGGATGAGGAGCCAGCGACCTTAGAAGGCTGGGAATCGCGGCGCTCATGTGACTGCGCAGCAGCCGATCCTCGCTCACGTAGCGGGTGTAGCGCGCGTCGCGTGCCGCACCGTCGGGTGGGTAATGCAAACGATCGTAGTTGTCGGTGATCGGCACTTCGCGTTCGCCACGATACACGATCACCACGCAGTGCCAGGCCTGGCTGAGCCGCCGCTCGATACGAGCGATGAGCAGCTGCATGGCGTGAGGTCCCAGACTCGGGTCGGTCAGGTCTCGTAGCAAGAGCGCACGCCGGCGCTCCTTCTCGCTGATGATTCTCTTCTGGTACGACATCGTCATCTTCCTTCCTCGGTTTCAGCAGGCGTTTCCGTTCCTGTGCGCCGACCTCTGCGGTCCGGCCAACGAAAAACCCCCGGGAGCGAGTCCAGGGGGTGCCTTAGGCTGAAGCGGGAAGCGTCGATGCCGAGATCAGCTCACACAGTTCTCCCCTCCCCTTCCCTGGACGGGCTCCGGGGGCCGGCGAAGGCGAACCGCGCTGACGGGTGTGCTGTGGATCTAGCCATCTCTACCTGTATGTCGCTCGTTCGTGGTCGGGTGTGGGCGTGCCGCACCCGTGATACAGGCCAAAGCTAATCGATCGTGGCACTTCAAGACAAGTATAACAAGACTCGGATTGTCGTCCGCGACCTCGAGGCCTCAGCGGTTACCGGTTGTGGAAGTGGCCTCGTCTTCCTCTACCACTGGCATCTCCACCTCCTCGCCCCAGACGTGCCGCGCGAACCAGATCCAGTTGTGCCACGTCGCCGCCAGCCGCTCTTTCGGTTTGTTAATACCGTGGCCGAACCCCTTGTAGACGATCAGCTGGGTTTCTACGCCCATGTCTTGCAGCCCCTGGAGGAGCTCGTAGGCGTTGGGTATGGGCACGCGTCGGTCGAACTCGCCGTGCTGAATGAGCGTCGGCGTCGAAGCGGCCGTGATCGTTGTCATCGGCGAGGTCGTGGCGTAGATGTCTCGATCCTCCCACGGAGTCGCCTTCAAATACATGCGCGTGAACGGGTGGATGTCGGTGTTGACGTAATAGGTCACCCAGTTGGAGATCCCTGCCCCCACCGAGATGGCGCGAAAGCGATCGGTATGCGTGGTCAGGAAGGCGGAGATATAACCGCCCTGGCTCCAGCCCATGGCACCGAGGCTATCCGGGGCTGCGATCCCCTGCTCGACCAAGTAGTCGACGCCCGACATCACATCCCACATGTCGCCCACACCGAGATTGCGAACGTTCAGAGCGCGGAAGGCCTCGCCGTATCCGGCCGAGCCCCGGTAGTTGGGGAGCAGCACCACGGCGCCCCTGGCGAGCCACTGGTGCACGGGGTAGACGTAGCCGGTCACCAATTCCGGCCGTGAGGTGGCGGCAGGGCCGCCGTGGATGACGACGAGCAACGGATAGCGCCGCCCGGCCTGGTAGCCGTCGGGCTTGTAGAGCACCCCCTCGATCCGCTCGCCGTCCCGGCTTTCCCACTCGATCAGCTCCGGCGCTCCGAGGGCCCAGCCCGCGACCTGATCCGTCATCCGGGTCAGGCGCCGCGGACGGTAGGGGCGCACCCGGCTCACATACACCTCGTTGAGGCTCTCCGGCCCCTCCCCCACTAGCGCCACGTGGCGACCGTCGGCGGAGAAGTCGGTCCAGTACAGCGCATACGGCTCGTCGCTCACGGCCGTGACCGCGCGCCGCGCTGGATCCAGGCGAAAGAGCTGCCGGCGTGTGCCCTGGCTGGCGACGAAGAAGATCCCTTCCGGCGTCCACCGAGCACAGCAGGGGTCCTCGTCGAAGCTGTCGGTCAGCACCTCGATTTCCCCACCGGCGGCGGGCAGGCGAGCGAATTCGCTGTTCCGATAATAGACCGAGCCCAGATCTTCGGTGTGCTCCATGAACAGAATCCAGGCGCCATCCGGGGACCAGACCGGATCGAGATCCGGCCCCGGGCCGTTTACCAGCGGTCGGATTTCGCCTGAGCTCACGTCCAGAACCGAGATATCGGTCTCGAGCCACGAGTTGATGAGCGGGTCGGGTCGGTGCTCGAAGGCGATGCGGGTGCCGTCGGGCGACCACTCGAAGTCGCTAACCGTAAACTCCACGCCCTCCGTCAACCGCCGCGGCTCGCGCGCCTCATCGCCTTCCGCGGGCAGATCGATGACCCAAAGGTGCGTCATGCGATAATCGTCGTCCTCCACGGCGAACTCGCCGTAGCGCTCTTTCCGCTTCTTATCCGCTTCGCCCTCCGGTTCCACGGCGGAGAACGCGATGCGGCCCCCGTCCGGTGACCAGCGGAACCCGTTCACGCCATCGTCCATTGAGGTGAGCGGCCACGCCTCGCCACCCTCCACCCGGATCAGGTGGACTTGCTGCTTCTCTTCGCGATCCGACAGAAAAGCGATCCAGCGGCCGTCGGGAGACCAGGCGGGGCTGCCGCTGCTTCCGTCCTTGGTCCGCGTGAGCTGGAACGGTTCACCGCCCTCACGCACCAACCAGATCTCGTTGTCGTAGCGGTTCTTCTCCCAGTCCGCGCCGCTGACCTCGAAGGCCACCGCCGACCCGTCCGGAGCGATCGCCGGAGCGCGGGCGCTGCGCAGGCCGATCACGTCCTTGAAGGAGGGGCCGGGTGGATCCTGGGCGGCCGTTGTCGCCGGCAGCGCCAGGATCAGCAAGAAGGCGAGGGGCGAGTGGGCCTGTGTCATGCTGTCGACTCCGGGTCGTGTGAGGGAACGAAAGGGGTGGCGCGGACGTTTGACGGCTGGAGACGAATACAGATTTGCCCAACGGCCGCGCTCGCGAGGTCAAGTTGCGTGCGGCTGTCCAGAGTGGCAACCTGGCGTTTCGGTGCTGCCTTGAGAGCCGCAGGCTCCAAGGCGCTTCAACGGCGCGACGCTCGACTTCGAGTGAGTACTTCGCAAAGAGCGTGGAACAGGAGGAAGGCCGTATGAACCTCAATCGCCTCCATGACCTCGATCGCTCTCGGGCTGTTCTGCTGCTGATCTCCGCGATCGTGGCCACCCCGCAACCAGTCGTGGCCCAGGAGCACGCACAACATGGATCCACGGAGCTAGGTGTGGTGGACTTCCAGGCGTCGTGCAGCGCGACCGTACGGGCCGACTTCGATCGCGCGGTGGCCCTCCTTCACCACATGACCTATCCAGCCGCTCGAGAGAGCTTCGAGCGCATAATCGAGCGCGAGCCGACTTGCGCCATGGCCCACTGGGGTGTCGCCATGTCGCTGTTCCAGCCGCTCTGGCCCACACGCCCGGGGCCGGCGGAGTTGAGCCGCGGTTGGGAGGAAGTGCAGAAGGCTAAGGCGCTCAACCCACCCACCGAGCGCGAACGTCTCCTGGTGGCGGCGGCCGAAGGTTTCTTCCGGGAACCCGAGACGGCGGACTACTGGACGCGCATCCGGAGGTTCGAGCAAGGGATGGAGCGAGCTTACCGCGAGGCACCTGAGGATAGGGAAACCGCCGCTTTCTATGCCCTCTCACACCTGGCGACGGCGCAGCTGGCGGGTGGCACGGATCATCAAGTGCGCGCGGCGGAGATCCTCCTCAATATCTACCGCGAGGAGCCCAGACACCCGGGCGCCGTCCACTACACAATTCACGCCAACGATGTCGTAGGTCGCGAGGCTGAATCTCTCGACATCGTACGCAGCTACGACGAGATCGCCCCCGAGAACCCGCACGCCCTCCACATGCCGACCCACATCTTCGTTCGTCTGGGGGGTTGGGACGACGTCATTCGCCTGAACCGGCGCGCGGCGGACGCGGCACTCAGGCACCCGGCGGGTCAATTCGTCTGGGATGAATACCCGCACGCCATGGAATACCTCGTTTACGCCTATCTGCAGCGTGGCGAGGACGAGACAGCGCGGGCGGCGTTGGCTGAGATTCGGGCGACGCGTGATCTCCAACCGTCCTTCAAGACGGCCTTCCATCTGTCCTCTATCCCCGCGCGTTTCGCCGTCGAGCGCCGGGCCTGGTCTGAGGCCTCGTCGCTGGAGCCGCGCCCCCTCTCTTCCATCGCCTGGGAGGGCTACCCCTGGGCCGAGTCGGTCACCTGGCACGCCCGTGCCCTCGGAGCCGCGCGCAGTGGCGACCGTGCGAGCCTACGTGGTGCCGTGGAAAAGCTGGCGGCTTTGCAAGAGGCGGCGATGCATCAGGGCGAGGAATACTTCGCCACCCAAATCGAGATCGCGCGCCTGGAGGCGGCGGCCTGGCAGGCGCTCGCCGAACAGCGAGGCGACGACGCCGAAAAGCTGATGCGGGACGCGGCCGCGCTCGAGGCCTCCACCCCAAAGCACCCGGTGACGCCGGGCGCCCTGGTGCCGGCCTACGAGCTACTGGGCGATCTGCTGCTGGAACTGCGGCGGCCAACCGAGGCGCTGGCCGCCTACGAGATCTCTCTCCAGACCGCGCCACGCCGCTTCAATGGTCTTCTGGGCGCGGCCCGCGCCGCCCGCCAGGCCGATGAAACCGGAAAGGCCACGGAATACTACGGAGCGTTGCTCGACGTGGCCGGGCCGGGTTCGGGACGACCCGAGTTGGCGGAGGCCAAAGCGTTTCTGGCGCGTTAGGCGATAGCGGGACCCTCGGTCGGGTCCGTTGCTACGGCGTCGGGGGCGTCAGCGCGAAGAACTCGGCCGCTCCCGTAAAACCCATCTGAAACCCGATCGCCACCAGCACCAGGCCGAAGAAGCGGATCATGATGCTCCGGGCGCGCCGGCTGAAATGAGCCGCGATCTGTGCCGCGAACACCAGCGAGACCAGCACCACCAGCGCGGAGATCACGATCGCGATGATGGTGGCGATCGGAAGCCAGGCGCTCGCCGTCTCTCTCAATGTCAGAGTGACGGTGGTGACGATCGCCCCTGGCCCCGCGAGCATCGGCATCACCAGCGGCACCCAGAGCTGGTCCTCCGGATCCTCGGTCGTCTTCAGCTCTCTCTGCAGGGCCGTCTCGCGCCCCTGGACCATTTCCAGTCCCATCACCACCAGCAGCAGGCCGCCGGCCGCGCGGAAGGCCGGCAGGCTGATGCCGAAGACATCGATGATCCGCAAACCCCCCAGCGCCGCCACCAGCAGGACAACTAGCACGCCCAGCGACACCGTGAGCGCCGCACGCCGCTTACCTCGTGGGGACCGGTTCTCGACGATCGAAAGAAATATCGGCAGCTCGGCAAGCGGGTTGGTCAGGGCGACGAGTGGCGCCGTAGCGTAGAGGATGTTCTCCAACAGTGTGTTGCTCATGATGCCGGTCTCTGGCGTCCCCGGGCGACTCGAGTTCGCCAGCTATTCTCACTCGACCCCAGCGCCGGCGCACATTCGACCCTCGGCCGAGCGCGGGCGCTGGCTTAACAAGGCGATGTTCTAAAGCACACTATCGGCTGGAATGATAAGCCGATGCCCTGGGTAGGAAAGCCCCGCAGGCGCGACCTCGCTTGAAACCCGCCGTCTCACTCACCCCGCAGGCTTCCGGATACGATATAGTCGACACCGAGTTCGCGGAGCGGCATCTGTATCATCGGGTTCTCGCGGATCCGCCGGTTGTGTGTTTCCACCTCCCGGCGCACGGCCTCCAGCATGCTGGGGCTCACCACCCGGAAGCGTCCATGGCCGCTCAGCCGCTGCGCGAGCCTGTCGGCGATCCCCGCCCCTTCCCCGGCAAACTCCTCGAGCCCGATCGAGACCGGGCTCGACTGGAGGACGAGAGCCGTGTCGAGCGCCTGACCGGCTGTTCCGCTCAAGACCACGGCGCCGTAGCCGGGCGCCCGGATCTCCAGGTGATAGTCGCCCGAGACGTTGCGGAGTGCGCTGGCACTCAGTGGCGTCCGAAGCTTGTCACCTTCGGACGTCTCCCAAACGAGCGCCTCGACCACGCCGCTGGGGACGCGCTCGATCGACGGCGCGCCGCTCTGCAGATCGGCCGCTATCCGGACCCTGACCTCCGCCGGCGATGGCAAGACCGAATCCGCCACCCCAAGCCGGCCGGCGACGAAGGCGACGACGCTGTCGAGCGCGGCCCGCTCGCCCAGTTTCCACACGGCCGCGGGCACCTCGGTCGTCGCCATCAGGCTCCCCTTCGAATCGAGCTCGACGTTCCACAGACTCGCGGTCAGGACCTTCGCGCTCCTCGAGCGGGAGAGATCTTCACTGCTTTGCCGGCTCACCATCCAGGCGACGATGCCGGCGATCGCCACCGACCAGGTGAGGATCATGAACGTCAAGATGATGCGGTAGCTCTGCTTCTTCGTGAGCTGCGGGAAGATCTTCTGTCGAATGACATCACGAAACAGCAACAGAAAGACGCCCAGAGCGATCCCGCCGATTCCGGCGATCCGGCCCAGCGTACCTAAGAGATCAGGCTCCATTTGAACCTCCACCCGGTTCTCGCTTCACCTGGCTGCGCTTCGCCATGTTGCGCCGATCGTGGACAATCTAAGGCCGCGCGGTTTGGCGAGCTTGCTCGGACCGCCGAGCAGGCTGATTCGGCTATCGAGGCGCCAGCGGAAGTTTGCCATGTCCCTCGAGAGGCTTCAGCTTGTCCGAACGCCCGGACCCGAGATGCCAAACGCCGCTCACACTGCCTAGCCAACATGGCGACAATCGCTCGCCCTGGGGAGACCGCACCGGCACCGCTCCACCGCATCATGCGCGTGCGAGACGGGCTGGCCGTGACGATCGGCATCGTCATCGGCGCCGGGATACTCCGCACACCTGGACTCATCTCCGGGTACCTGGGAGATCCCTGGCTCATACTGGGCGTTTGGTTTCTGGGAGGAGTCGTCGCGGCTCTCAGTACGCTGCTGCTGGCGGAGATGGCGGCGGCGCTCCCTCAGGCCGGTGGCAAGTACGTCTACGCCCGGGAGGCCTTCGGCCCCGTCGCCGGCTTCGTCGCCGGCTGGTCCGAGCTGCTCGTGACTCGCGCTTTCTCCGGCGCCGCCAAGGCCGTCGTCATCGCCGAGTACATCATTATTCTGCACGGAAGTGGCTCGGTGCGGATCCTTGCGGCCGTCGTCGTTTTGGCGTTCGTGCTCATCCACTACGGCGGCCTCCGGGTCGGCACTCAGTTCCAGAACGTGACCACGGTGCTCAAGCTCGCCGTGCTGGCCGGGATCGCCGCTGCGGGTCTTTGGTCGAGCGATCTCCGCGGCTTTGCGGAGCCAACCGGCGTCGCACGTGTGGGCGACCCGGCTCTTCTCGGCTTCGCGCTCGCCTATCAGTCTGTGTCGTTCGCCTACTACGGTTGGGAAGACGCGGCGAAGATGGCGGAAGAGACCCGCGACGCCGGCCGCTCGCTTCCCCGCATCCTGCTGGGCGGCGCGGCGGCGGTAGCGGTGCTCTACCTGTTGATCAACGTCGCCTTTCTGAGCGCCCTGACGCCGGCCGAGATGGCCGGCTCAAAGCTGGTGGCGCAGGATGCGGTCAGCGGCGTTTTTGGAGAGATGGCCGGAACGATCGTGATCGTCGCCGGGCTGCTCATCCTCGTCAGTAGCCTCAACGTGAATTTCCTGGGGATGCCGCGCGTGGCCTTCTCGCTGGCCCGGGATCGCCTGGCACCACAGGCGTTCACTCGTGTCACCTCAGGCGGCACCCCCGGCCCTGCCCTCCTGTTCATCGCCGCCGTGATCCTCGGGCTCGCCCTCACCGGCGCATTCGAGTGGCTGATCCGCTTCATGATGCTGGTGGCGATCAGCGTGGATTTGATGGTGCTTTTCGGTTTCTTCCGCCTCAGGAAGGCACGACCCGACCTCGTCCGCCCCTTCAAAGTTCCGGGTGGCCTTTGGCTCCCCGGTTTGACGATAACCCTCTACATCGTCTTGCTCGCTGTCATCATCGGGACACAGCCGGGGCTGACGTTAGGCGCGGGCGGGATGCTCAGCCTGTTGCTGATCTTTGGGCTGATCGCGGCCGCGAGCCGCGAACACGGTAACCGCGATCGGTCGTAGCGCGGATCCTGCGGATCTGCCCATGTTTCATACGCCCACCCGACGGGTTGTCTGGCACCGCCCAGTCGGTCCGGCCCATGCCAGGTTTCGGGCCCTTCGGTCTTCCTCTACTTTGAGGACGTTCCTCCCGCCTCTCAAAAGGGTGAGCAATGCGAATACCCTACAAATCCCTCACCTTCTGGATATTCGTCGGTCTGTTCGCCGGCATGATCAGCGGCCGCCTGTTCGGTGATGCCATCGTCCCCATCGCCGAGCCGTTGTCAGACATCTTCTTGCGCCTGCTGCGGATGGCGATCATGCCGCTCATCATCACCTCCATCACCGCGGCGGTCATCAGCGTCGGCGAAAGGAAGAATCTCGGCCTGCTGGGCGCCAAGACGCTGGGCTACTACGTGGCCAGTAGCCTGCTGGCGATCCTCACTGGCCTCACCCTGGTAAACATCTTCAGGCCCGGCGTCGGCTCGGCGATCGAGCTGGAAGAAACCGTCACGGAGATACCGGCGGCGGAGCAGAGCGTTATCGACCTGATCATCGGCATCATTCCGGAGAATCCCTTCGAGGCGCTGGCCACCGGCAACGTCCTTCCCGTGATCTTCTTCTGCATCCTCTTCGGCTATTTCATCACCCAGCTTGGAGAGGCCCATCGCGCCTCGCTGGAGAACTTTTTTCAGGCCGCCTTTCAAGCGATGATGAAGCTGACCCGAATGGTCGTCTGGTCCGCGCCGCTTGGCGTGTTCGGGATCAATGCCGTCATCGTCGCCACAACAGGGTTCGAAGCCTTCCGATCGCTGGGCTTCTACTTCCTGGTGGTCCTGATCGGGCTGTTCATACATGCCTTTATCACTTTGCCCCTCCTGTTGCGTTTGATCACACGCAAGAGTCCGTTCCGGCATTACAAAGGCATGCCGCCCCCGCTCGTGACGGCCTTTTCAACCTGCTCGAGCATCGTCACGCTTCCTCTGACGATGGAGGCGGTGATAGACAACTCGAAGGTGTCGGAGAAGATTTCATCGTTTGTGCTGCCCATCGGCGCGACTGTGAACATGGACGGGACGGCGCTGTACGAATGCGTCGCCGCCATCTTCATCGCGCAGCTCTACGGTTTCTCCTTGAGTATCGATCAACAGCTGATCGTCGTGGTTACAGCGCTGCTGGCGTCGATCGGAGCGGCGAGCGTGCCCATGGCTGGGCTGGTGATGATGTCGATAATTCTCACCGCCGTGGGACTGCCTCTGGAGGGTGTGGCGATCATCCTCGCCGTCGATCGGATCCTCGATATGTTCCGCACCGCGGTCAACGTGCTCAGCGATTCCTGCGGCGCCGTGATCGTGGCGACTCTGGATGGCGAGCAGGTGCTGACCGGCTAAAAGACGCCTTAATAAGATGTCGTGCTTATCGTGCGGCCTTTCTCTGCTCCTCGTCCTTCAACTCTCTTCTGAGCAGCTTCCCTACTTTGCTCTTCGGTAGCATGTCCCGGAACTCGATGTAGTCGGGCACTTCATAGGGAAGCAGCCGCTCCCGGCAGTGTTTCAGCAGGTCGTATGCGCTGACGCCCCGCGCGTCCTCGTCCAGGATCACGAAGGCCTTCACGTTTTCCCCTGCCGCGGCATCGGGCGTGCCCACCACGCAGGCGGACACGACTGCAGGGTGATCTTGCAGGACCGATTCGACCCTGGAGGCCGAGACCTTGAAAGCTTTGTGCCGGATCAGGTCCGCTCTCCGGTCGATGAACTCGATCTCGCTCTCCGCCGTGAACCTCACGTAGTCGCCGGTCCGACACCAGAGCCGTCCATCCCGCTCGATGTAGGTCTCCGCCGATTCCACCGGGTTGTCCCAGTACCCACGCAGCCCGTAGGAGTGCTCGGAACCGATCAACAGCTCGCCAGCCTTGCCTTCGGGAACCTCGTCCAGCGACTCGGGATCGACGATCCTCGCTTCCCGGGTGGGGATGAGACTGCCCACCGTGCCCGGCGTCGGCTCGCGGTCGAGCGGGGTGACGGAGATGCAGACGGTCTCGGTAGTGCCGAAGACCTGGTGGATCGGGAGGCCGGATCGCTCCTTCCAGCGCGCGGCGACCTCCTGCGGCAGAACGTCCCCAGCGCTCCAGCAGTGCTCGAGGGTTGCCAGCTCATAGAGCTTGAGGCGCACGCACTCCAGCAGCCGCCGGTACAACGTGGGCACTCCGACCAGCAACCCGTTCTGAGACTTCTGAACGGTGGCCAGTACCGCATCCGCGCCAGGACGTGGAATGATCACCACCGTGTTTCCCAGGTGCCAGCCGAGGGCGAAGACCATGTCCTGGGAGTACATATGGAAGAGCGGGAGCGGAAGGATGAGGTCGTGTCGGGCCCCATCGAGGAAGCGCCGGTAGGACTCGCGCAGACCGATCATGCCACTGAGCAACTCGGCGTGGGTATGCGGCACACCCTTGGGAAAGCCCGTGGTCCCACCCGTGTACAGGATGTGGGCCGCATGCGTCTGTGGATCGACCTCCACTCCGTGCTCGAGCGGCGGATAATCGTTCAGCAGATCTCGAAAGAAGGTTACGTCTCCATCCCGGCTCACGGCGCCATCCGGAAGCTTATCGAAGATTCTCCCGAAGGCCCGCTTCCACACAGGCAAGAGATCAGCCAATCGGCTCACGATGATCCGGCGCACGGACGTCGCGGGCAGCACTTCTTTGACGTAGCCGAAGTTGGTGTCCGCACAGACCACCGTCTCCGAGCCCGAGTGATTGAGGAGATAGGCGAGTTCGTGGGGCGTGTAGGCGTCGGAGATGGGAACGGGTACCGCGCCGATCTTCTGCAAGCCGAGATAGGCGACCAGCCACTGCGGGCAGCTCGGCAAATAGATGAGAACTCGCTGACCCGGTTCTACTCCGAGAGCCTGGGCCGCCATGGCGAAGCGGCCGATCAGCTCTCGAAGGCGTGCGTAGCTGTATCGGGTACCAAGAAAGACGAGTGCGTCGCGGTCCGGGTGAGCGACGCAGGCCTCCTCGAAAGCCGCGAGTAGCGTTTGCTCGCGCCGGATGAGTCCTCGAAGATCCGGCTTCATATCCCGAAGTAGGCGGCTCTTACGTGAGGGTTTTCCGAGAGTTCCTCGCCGGTTCCGGACATCGTGATCGATCCGCTCTCGATAACGTAGCCCCTCTTTACGATCGGCAGGATGGGACGAGCGTACTGCTCCGCCACCAGAACCGTGACGCCGCTATCGCCGATTCGCTCGATCGCCTCGATCACCTTGACCTGGACGGTCGGAGCGAGCCCCAGCAGGGGCTCGTCTAGCAGGAAGAGCCTGGGCTTCGCCATCAGCGACCTGCCGATCGCCAGCATCTGCTGTTCGCCACCACTGAGAAAGCCCGCCCTCCGCTTACGCAAGGGCCAAAGTGCGGGGAAGAGGTTCCAGACCGCCTCGAGCATTTCCTTTTCCTCGGCGCGACGTGTCCGATAGGCGCCGATGCGCAAATTTTCCAGCACCGTGCTTTCCGGAAAAACTCTCCGTCGCTCTGGACAGAGCACAATGCCGCGTTCTACCCGCGCACGCGCGTTCAGCCTGTCGATCTCCTCGCCAAAAAGCTCGATCCCGCCGAGGATCGTGATCCTCTCTCCGCCGCAACGTTCCTCTTTGAGCTTCTCATCGAGGGTGATCCCCGAAATCGTGTACATCAGGGTCGACTTCCCCGCCCCGTTCGATCCCAGGACGGCGACGATCTCACCCTGCTCGACCTCCAGAGACACGTTGTTGATGGCGAGGGCGTTCTCGTAGAAGACCATGAGGTTCGAAGTCCCGAGCATCCTCACGGTTCCGCCCCCAGATACAGCTCTCTTACCCTGTCGTCGCTTGCCACCGTATCCGGCGACCCCTCGGTGACGCGACGCCCCTGCTCGATCACCACCACGGTATCGGCCAACTTGAACAGCTCCCGCAGCCGATGTTCCACCATGATCAGGCAGACGCCCCGAAGCCGCAGTTTCTCGATCAAGGGCAACAGGCCGGCCACCTCCGAGCTGGCTAGACCCGAAAATAGCTCATCGGTGATGATCAACTTCGCTCGCAAGGCCAGGCAGCGCGCCAGCTCGAGGCGGCGCAGGTATCCCTGCGGCAGCGCTCCGGCCGGTTTGCGCGGGACGGCGGAATCTCGCTCGAAGCCGACCTCCTCGAGCAGATCGACGGCCACCGCGTCACGATCGCCCCACCGCCCACCGCCCGCGCCTTTCTTGATTCGCGGTGAAAAGATCGGCACGACGAGGTTCTCGACAGCCGACAGGTGGTGGAACGGTCGCGCCGCCTGAAAGGTGCGGGCGATTCCCAGCTCCGCGAGCTTGTGGGGCGGTCGGCCAGTCACGTCGCGGCCTTCGAACAGGACGCGACCCGAGTCGGGGCGCACAAAGCCGGTTATCGCGTTCACCAACGTCGTCTTCCCCGACCCGTTGGGCCCGATGATTCCGATGATCGATCCCTGGGGCGCGCTGAGACTCACCCCGCTCAGCGCCTGAACACCGCGGAAGCTCTTGGTCAGATCCTCGACGCGCAGCAGAATGTCCTCGCCCCGCGGCATCAGACCTCCACCCACCGTTCCACTTGATGGTATTTCCGCGTCAGATAGCTCAGCAGCCCCTCCGGCTTGAACAGCACGATGGCGACGAGAAGGAAGCTGTAGAACACGATCCTCAGCGCCCCGAGATCACGCAGCAACTCCCCGATCGGCACAAGAACGAAGGTCCCAAGCACAGGACCGGCAAGCGTGCCCATGCCGCCGACCGCCGCGGCGGCGATGGGAACGATAGAAAGATCGAGAGCGAAGGCGGACATTCCGACGAACATGTACATATGGGTGAAGTAGGCACCGGCGAGTGCTCCTAAGACCGCCGCCAGATAGACCGAAACGATCTTGTAGCGCGTCACGTTGATACTTGATGCCCGCGCCGCCTGGTCATCTTCCCCGATGGCCCTCAAGACGATGCCGAAGTCCGTCGCCACCAGCCTTCGTAGCGAGAATGTCAGGGCCAGAACGAGGACCACGATCACCAGACTTTCCGGCCACAGCCGCGGGAACGGCTCGATCCCCAACAGCCCATCCGTCCCGCCCAGCGCGCCTGTCGCCTCGATCAGGCGGCTCATGAGCAATGGGTAGACGAGGGTGGTCATGGAAAAGTAGATCCCGCGCAGGGGGAGACAGGGGATGAGCAGCAGCGTGCAGATCAGACCACCGCCCAGCGCCGCCAGGGGCATCGCCGCCAGCGGCGGTAACCCAGCCGCGGAACTCAAGATGGCTGTCAGATAGGCGCCGGTCCCGAAGAACAGAGCCTGGCCCAGCGAGACCAGGCCCGTCGTGCTCGCCAGAAAATCCCAGCTCAAGGCGAGGAGCGCGAGGACGGCGGTGATGGCGATCACCCGCTCCAGGTAACCGCCCGACGTCATCAGAGCCAGGGCGACCAGCGCCAGCGCCGGCAATACTCGCGGCGCCGCCAGGTAGAGCATGCTCTTGGCCGTGGTCAGAACATGCACATCTTCGCTGAGCACCTTAACCGGCCGGTCGATCCTCTCCTTGCGCCGCGCCACGCGCCCTACACCCTCTCCTCCAGCTCTTTCTGCTTACCCATCAGCCCAGACGGCTTGACGATGAGCGTCAGCAGAATAGCGACGAGGGCGACGATCATCTGATAGTGTGGCCCGAAGTAGGCGACCGAGAGGATCTGCGCGTAGCCGATCAGAAAACTGGCGAGGATCACCCCGGCGACGCTTTCCAGGCCACCGAGGATCGACACGGCGATGGCGTAAATCAGGATGTTGGCGCCGGACTCGGCGGCGATGAAGCTCAGGGGCAAGATCACCACGGCGGCGAGAGCCGCCAGCCCGGCGCCGAGGGCGACGCTGAGCGTCGCGATGGCGTCGGAGTCGATGCCGACCATCATCGCCGCCTGCTCGTCCTGGGCGATCGCCCTCAGCGCCAGGCCGGTCTTCGTGTGGCGTGTAAAGTACCAAAGCGCCGCGATCAGGATGATCCCGATGAAGACGACGGCGAGCCTCTGGAAGTCGACTGGGACGCCCAGCAACGTCAGTCGCGCCTCATAGAGCGGCGGAAGGCTGTAGTTCGAGCCCAAGAAGCCGAAGTAGCGCAGAAGCTCTAGGACGCCCGTCCCCAGCGCGAAGGTAACGATGATCTCGGACAGCTGCATCCCTCGGACGCGAATCAGAACCAGCCGATAAAGAGCCGCGCCGAGTCCGGCGACCAGGATGACGGCCAGGCCGAGCGCGAGGTAATAACCGAGTTCGAGCCGGAAGAGAAAGAACCACGCGGTGAAGCCGGCGAGGACATACAGAGCGCCGTGCGCAAAGTTGGCCAGCCGGCTAATCCCGTAGGTCAGGGAGAACCCCAGGGCTGTCAACGCGAGAACGAAGCTGTTGATCAGGCCATAGATGAGGATCGACGCGGCCATGCGGCGGGTTCACCCCCGCCCCAGGGTCTTGATCAGCCAGGGCGGAATCACCACCTCACCCTTTGCGATGGTCGGGGGCCAGACGACCACTCGTTTCCCCTCTTGCCACTGAAACCAGGTGCTCACCGCTCCTTCTCGGGGGTCATAGCTCGGGATCACCTGATGATCTCGGCGGTTGAACCGGATTCTCCCGTAAACGCTCTCGACGTCCGTCTCCTCGAGAGCCGCGACCAGCGGGTCCGGGTCCAGCGAGCCGGCCCGCCCGATCGCGTCGACCAGGACGTGCACACCAACGTAGCTGCTCGCCGCGCCGTAGCCCTCGGGCTCCACACCCCAGCGCTCCCGATAGGCTCGGTAGAACGGCATGGTGAGCGGTGTGGCATCGGACGGCGCGTTGCCGGCGGTGGCTGGAGAAGCGATCCAATAGGCCAGCGCACCCGCCGTCGCCTCCCACGACCCCGGCCGCTCCACCGCGCTCGATATCCCGGCCACGGGAAGAGCCGGGATCCTGAGCGTGTTCCATTGCTTGGCCAGGATGGCGACCTCTGGGTGATCCATCCAGACGAAGAGGATCTGGGCGCCTTGCTCGCGCGCCTTCAGCAGCCCGGTGGAATAGTCGAGAGCGCCCGTGGGATAGATTTCGCTGCCGATGACCCGCCAGCCCAGCTCGGCGAGCTTCCCGCTGACGATCTCGCCGATGGCGCGCGCATGGGCCACGTCCTGAACCATGATGAAGACGCGCTCGTAACCATGTTTTTGCCGCAAATCCTCGAACAGATCCACCGCCTCTCCGGCCAGCGTCAAGGCCTCGCTGGTGATCCTGAACAGGTACTTGTACTTCTCGTAGTTCTCGCCGATCCGTTTGTTATAAGCCGGAGACAGCGCCCCCGTCGTCAGTATCGAGATCTTCCTGTGCTTCGCCAGGAGATCCATCGCCGC
>JABAOH010045860.1_pt3 | contig 54018 bp, 47 predicted proteins | sample 7062181 | NCBI WGS metagenome assembly JABAOH01 (sample SAMN14538630, study PRJNA623070) | marine sediment metagenome | biome: marine biome [ENVO:00000428]; feature: marine pelagic biome [ENVO:01000023]; material: deep marine sediment [ENVO:00002113]; isolation source: pool of 5 deep marine... | reverse complement strand
GATCCGAAAAGACTCTCTTAGTGAAATGCTTGTTTTGTCTCAAATGTTTTGAGGACATACAGGAGATACTACGGGGCAATTCGCTGTACAATCGGCAAAGATATGGTACTAAGCCCGGCAAGATTATAGGGTAAGCCACAGCGGTCAGGTGAGCCTGACTCTACCGCAAGGCGCCTACCGTTTCCGCGCCGACTACGATGGCTTGCATTTCTGGTCCGGCGAGACGGATCACTGTGCTGTTCCAGGCTGCCTCTAGGCCACGGTTGAGCTGCCCGGCGGCGGTGAGACCACGCCGCAGTCCGTGACGGTCGACTACACCTTCGACCCGCTCTACCGCCTGACGGCGGCGGACTACTCCACCGGTGAATACTTCCACTACACCTACGACGCGGTCGGGAATCGCCTGACGCAGGAAACGCACGAAGCGTCGAACAGTTACGTATACGACATAGCCAATCGCTTGATCGAAGTCGACGGCATAGCCTACACATGGTCCGCCAACGGCAATCTGCTCTCGGATGGCGTCAGCACCTACACCTACGACCACGCCAACCGCCTGACAGGCGTGGTGCAGGGTGCGGACACTTATAGCTTCACCTACAATGGTCTTGGGGATCGCCTGAGGCAGACGGTGAACGGAACTCCGACTTACTACACACTCGATTTAGTTTCCGACCTGACGCAGGTGCTCGATGACGGGACGAATGCCTACTTATATGGTTTGGATCGTGTCGGCGAGCAGCAACCTGCGCGCTGGGCTTACCATGTGCCAGATGTCTTGGGCAGTGTATGACAGCTGGCAGATGCCGAAGTGTCAGTGACGCTGGTGAGATCCTATGAGCCGTTTGGCGGCACCATGGCCAGCAGCGGCCCGGTCGTGACGAGTTACAGTTTTGCCGGTGAGTGGGTGGATACAGGTTCTGGATTGTTATATCTCCGTGCGAGATATTATGCGTCTCAAGATGCAAGATTTATAAGCCCCGATCCTCTGCATGGAGATATTCGCAATCCTCAGTCGCTTGCCAGTTACATATATGTAGAAAACAATCCGATAAATTACATTGATCCGTCGGGACTGATTACAGAAAGTGAAACCAAGGATGCCGATTTAAGATAGAAATTTCTCGAGGTTGTCTACAAGGTTAGAATCAAGAAGGATTGGGGATTTCACATAGTCACCATCCCATCAATTTATGGTGAGGAGATACAGACATTCTGTACATGGCGAGAAGGGAATTGGCGATCAATTGAGGAGCTTGATTGGACGCGGGATGCAGTAATGGAAGTTTCGAAGGCGATGGGTGGATCATGGAAATTCAAATCCGCAATGCATAATCGAATGGTCACAATCATACGCTACAGTAGGAGTTCGCCAGGAGGCGCAGCCCCTCCTCCAGTGTAAGAGGGGAGTGGGATCGCGACCAAGGTCTACCCGTCTGAATCGGATGTAAGCACATTGTCCTTACCTTTCTCCGAGGGCTCTGAGAAACCTGTAAGAATCCAAGCCTCCCAGCGAATATCCTAGGGATCCTTTGGCCGAATTTTGAATGGCACTCCTCAAAACTGCCTTTATAAGGAAGAAAACGCCCTTTCGGGCGCTTCCTCAAAAGGTAGCGGGGCTCAGATTCGAACTGAGGACCTTCAGGTTATGAGCCTGACGAGCTGCCACTGCTCCACCCCGCAACGCTCATTTAACATTTCCCCCTAGGCGTTGCGGATTATATCACAGCGGACTCTTCAGCGTCAAGGAATCACTCCCCGAAGAGCAACGCAAACCACACTTCCCAGTTGCTCGGAGGTTCTGGAACTGGCGTCGGAGTCGCTGTGGGGCCAATTTCCGTGTCAGGAGGTGTGATTGGCACGACAAGGATCTCCCCCGGCCGCACCATACCGCCGTGCTCGTGAGCCCATTGCATCGCCCGCTCTTCGCTTGTCGCCTCCGCAACCTGGGTCTTCAAGATGGCGTTCTCCGTTTCTTTTGCCGCCACCTCGCTCTGCAAATCCTGCGCATCGCGCTCAAGGCGGCGCGTCTCCGCCATGCGACGATTGAGATCGCCCAAGATAAGGATGGCGGCCACAAGAAGGATCAGGACCCAGATTAAGGGAGGTCGGTTTCTACCTGTTTGGTCGTCGTGCATCTCAGCCGCCATCTTACCCGAGCACCAATCAGCCTGCAAGTTCAATGCCATGAAGATCGTATACCCACAGACGTTAGCGCATTGACGGGAATGACGTTCAATCCACAATAGGGAACGCCCTCGCCATAGGGCATACGACGAGGGCGAGGCGTTCTAAGATCACTATCCGGGAACGCCTACATCATTCTACACCCAAATCGCACTTGTGTGCAAATGCTCGTGACAGCCACGATGGAAGCGCCATCCCTCAGTGATGGCTCCATGGTCTTATGAGATTGTCGTTAGACGTTGGACGACTACATGGTGAAGCTCCCCTTTCTGTCATTGCGAGCCCCGGAAGGGCGATGCGATTCCCTACCCCCCCTACATGTCATCGCGGGCCCCGCCAGGGGCGAAGCGATCCCCTAGCTCTCCCATCTGTCATCGCGAGCCCCGACAGGGGCGAAGCGATCCCCAACACGCGGGTAAGGGATTGCCACGGCCCGGAGTTCACCCAGAGCTTGACGAAGGGGGCCTCGCAATGACGTGTGAAGTTGGGGGGATTGTTGCTCTCGACTTCTTACATGTCAGACGTCGCGGAGTCTATCCTAAGCCTGCCTAAGGACCCCTCGCAATGACACCGGGAGTGGTAAACAAAAAACCCCTTTGAGGGGCTTGAGGTGCCGAAGGCGGGAGTCGAACCCGCATGAGCGTAAAGCTCACTGCGCCCTGAACGCAGCGCGTCTGCCAATTCCGCCACTTCGGCGTGCTGAGCTATTCTACCCGATGCCGATCAATTGTCAACGGAAGGTGTTAAATCTACCCATTCCTCAACGGCGTCGTCGTTTGCCCGTCCGCAGTTCAGGCAACCAGTTCCTTTTCAGCCTCGTCGAGTTTCAGGCTTATCACCCTGCTGACCGAATCCGCACCCATACTTACGCCGTAAATCACCTCTGCAGCCTGCACGGTTAAGCGATTGTGCGTGATGACCATGAATTGCGTATCCTGGCTGAGCTCCTGCAGCATCTCACAGAAACGAATTACGTTGGCTTCATCCAACATCGCATCCACTTCATCAAGGACGCAGAATGGCGTGGGCGAAACCTTCAGCAATGCGAAGATCAACGCCGTCGCGACGAGACTGCGTTCACCGCCGGAGAGGACTGCCAGTCCTTGTGAGCGCCGCCCGGGTAGCCGGGCCTCGATATCGATCCCCGTTTGGGTTAGATCGCTCGGATCGGTCAGGAGCAGACGCGCGTTGCCTCCACCGAACAAACGCTTGAAGGCATCACGAAATGCAGCGGCAACCTCATCGAATGTTTTTCGAAACTCACGCTCCATCAGCAGGTCGAGTTCGGCGATGACCTCCTGGATTTGCTTCTCTGCCTTCCTCAAATCACCAACCTGCGATGTTAAAAACACAACCCGCTGATCCACTTCCTCATACTCACGCTGTGCTTCAGGATTAACCGCTCCCATACGCCGCATTTGCGCCCGTAGATGATTGACCTGCGAACCCAACTCGAGTGGCAGATTTTCCACACGCGGTAACCGCTCGACCAACCCTTCAAACGGTAAGGGGTCCTGACCTGTTACATCAGACCCGTAATCGAAGGCAACCAGTCCAAAATCGTCTTCGATTCTTCTTCTCAGACTGACCAACTCCTCCTGACGGCGGGCAAGCTCAATCTGAGCGTGCGAATGCTGCCGTTCGGTATTTTGGAGTGAAACGCGCCAACGATTCTCTTCGGCTTCAAGCTCGTTCCGCCTTCGCTCTGTCGCCAGCAGTGATTCTTCTGCTGGTCGGGTTTGCCCCTTAAGCGCGGACAGCTGACCTTCGAGCTCATCCATGCCCTTTTCTGCCTCATCCTCTTGCTGTCCTACCGTGCCTTGCTCTGCCTTTGTAGTCTGCAGGCGATTCGTCCATTCATCCAGCTGGGCTTGTACCTCCAGCAGGCGCTTCGAAAGCTCCGAGGCCCGGCTTTGTGCATCATCCAATCCAAGGCGAGCGACTTCAAGACGCCCCTCAACACGAGCCAACCCCAGATGGGGATCTGCGCCTCCTACAGCATCGACCGCTTCCTTCAATTGCCTCTCCAAGTGCAAACGGTCTTGCTCGAAGGTAGGTCGTTGGTCCTCAAGAAGCTCCCTCTCCTGCTGAATCTCCATCCAGGCCTTGTCAAGAGCCTGAACTTGATGGCGTGTTTTCGTCAACTTATCCTGCGCGTCTTTGAGCGTCAACCCAGCCTGCTCGTATGCCAAGGCTGCTTGATGCTCTACCTCGCGCGCCCGATCTACCGCCTGCTGTGAGATCTCAAGTTTCTCCCTGGTTATTTTCAATTCCATTGAATGTTGTTCTAGTTGCCTACGGATGTCCGCTAGCGCCTCGCTTACGGCGAGCTTATCCGCTTCAATCTGGCTTATGGATTGACGGTCTCTCTCATCGGAGGATCCCTTACCGAGCAATACCTGTCCCGAAGGGTAGAAAAGATCCCCTTTCAAAGTAACGACACGTGCGTATGCAGGTAGGTCAGGCAGGATGCGCTGAGCCACTCCGATATCGGTGACCACCAGAGTCTGCCCAAGCAAAACATCGATCGCCGCTTGAAAGCGTTCATCCGCCTGGACAAGCGATGCGGCATCGGCCAAGCATCCCGGATCGGATGGTACCTGAATGCGAGGGGGACGATGATTTGCGTCGAGCGCGAGTAGTGCGGCATGGCCGTCGCTGCTCTTCGTTTCTAGCCACACCAGTGCTGCAAGTAGCTCTTCGATCGTCCCAAAAACGAGTGATCTCTGAAATTCACCTAATGCAGCGTTAATCGCCATTTGATACTTGGCGGAGATTTTCAACTGATCGGAAATTATCCCCGCGAATCCCTCGATTTGCCCCTCACTCGCACCTCCACGGATTTGGTTGAGGAACTCTTCGTGGGCTTCGAGCGCCACGCGCCGGACCTGTAATAGCGCAGCGAGCCTGGCATCTTGTGACTGTAAATCGGAGAGACGATCCTGTACTCGGATCCGCTCGGCTTCGATCTCAGCGAGATCGTTTTGAGCTGCAGTGTATTTCTCAACCGCTTGCTCATGATCCTGTTTTGCTCTGCGATGCTCAATTTCGAGCTCCGTGACCCCTGCCTGTGCTTCAGAGACAGCGCTTTCACTCACTTCCTGATCCGAGGTGAGAGATACTCTTTGTAGCTCCAAGGATTCAACTCGCTCTTCGATCAGCGAATAGCGAGCCTGCCAGGCGGCTTGCTCTGCTGCCACGACCTCCAATGCTTTTCGCAGTTCTTCTACTCGGTCGAGATGTGCCTGAAGGTGTTCGGGTTCTGCTCGCTCCGTTTGTCCCAGATCACGCAACTCGATCTGTGCCAGCTCGAGCGTCTCACGCTTGCCTTGCTCGGATTCACGCGCTTGGGACAGATCCTGTTCCAAGCTTTCACGAGTTCGCTCCAGCGACGACAACTCCGATTGGATCAAGGTTTCCTGATCCGCCAGCCAACGAAGGCGTTCCCTTGCCACTGCTAGATTTCGACCCATAACCTCACGATCGGTGTGCAGCATTGAAACCTGTTGGCTCCACGTTTGGAGTTGCGAGCGGAGCGTATCGATGTGGGTGCGCGTAGTGGCCAATTCACGCTCAGCTGACATCTGTTCCTGGCGCAATCCATCACGAGCCTTCCGCTTCTCTTCCGAGTCTGCTTTTGCCGTCGAGACGACTTCCATCAAATGGTACCAATGGTAGCCATACCACACGCGCAGGGCAGCGTCGAGGTCGCTTTGGACCTGCTCATACTCGCCGGCACGCTTTGCTTGCCGCTTCAAGCTCCGCAAACGGGGCTGCAATTCGGCGAGGATATCTTGTACCCGCTCGAGGTTACGCCGAGTGTGATCCAAACGCCTGAGGGCTTCTTCTCTACGACTACGATACAAGCCGATCCCCGCGGCTTCCTCAAAAAGACGCCGCCGCTCATCGGCTTTCAACGAAAGCGCCGCATCCACGAGCCCCTGTCCAATAATCGTGTAGGTTCGTTGCCCAAGTCCACAATTTGCGAGTAACTCTGTGACGTCCCGCAATCGGACCCGCTGTCCGTTGATCAGATACTCGTTCTGACCGTCGCGGTACGCTCGGCGTGAGATACTCACCTCGGAGAATTCGATGGGCAACCAACCGTCACTGTTATCGAAGGTGATCGTCGCCATCGCCATGCTTGCTCGCGGTCGGTTCTCTGAACCCGAGAAGATCATATCTTCCGTCCGTTTGCCGCGCAGCAACGAATAAGATTGCTCCCCTAAAACCCAACGGATTGCGTCGGCAATGTTGGACTTCCCCGTACCATTCGGTCCAACGACGACGGTAATGGTCGGTGCGAGAGCGATCTCCGTTTTGAGTGCGAAGGTCTTATACCCTTGCAGGTCTAGAGATTTCAGTCGCGAGGCTGCACCGTCAGTAAAAGACACCTCAATCCATCCTATTCCCAGAAGGCAGTTTGGTCGACCTGCGCCATGGCATCCACGGCAGCTTCCTGGGCGGCGTCCTGCTTGCTCCTACCCCGACCTCGACCCCGGATCCCATTTCCCACAGTGACTTCGACGACGAACTCGCGCGCGTGGTCAGGTCCATACGAATCGACTGTGTGGTAGCGTGGAGTTTCTCCGAGTTCGGCCTGTGCCCATATCTGTAGCAAGCTACGCGCATCGAACAAGGATCTATCGTCCAGCACGGCGTCGGAAGCCGCCTCTAGACGAGGTTCCATGAATTCGATTACGGCTTCTAAACCGGCATCGAGGTACAAGGCGCCAATAAGCGCCTCAAAGGCAGCGCACAGTAAAGCCGGACGTCCTCGTCCGCCAGTAGAATCTTCTCCGCGACCAAGAAGGAGCGCCTCCCCGAGGTGGATCTCCTCCGCAAATGCAGCAAGTTGTTCTGTCCTCACCAGCGCAGAGCGCAAACGCGTCAACTGACCCTCGTTCATCTCTGGGAAATGTTTGTACAGCCATGCCGCGGTAAGAAAATCGAGTGCCGCATCCCCGAGGTATTCAAGGCGTTCGTTGTCTTCTAACACCTCAGGGTTTTCATTGACAAAAGAACGATGTGTCAATGCCCTTCGTAGCAAGTGTGAATCTTTAAAGTTAAGCCCCGCCTGCAGGGCAAACTCTTCTGGCGACATGGACTGCTCCACGAACTTGGGGAACGCCGCAAACTCAAGAAGGCCTGAGTTTTCCGCGTACCACCAGTTCTGATCTATTTTGTTTACAACGCCTATTTTAATCCGAGAATGCCTGAAATGCCAGCACCGCGTTATGGCCACCAAAGCCGAATGCGTTGCTCAGCGCCACCCTCACGTCCGCTTGGCGCGATTGATTGGGGATGTAGTCCAGATCACATAAGGGGTCTGGCGTTTCATAGTTGATCGTCGGTGGAAGCATACTGTCACGAATCGCGAGCACACAAAAGATCGCCTCCAGAGCACCCGTAGCACCCATCATATGACCCGTCATAGACTTTGTGGACGAGATGGGAATCTGCGCTGCGAACTCTCCGAGGGCAGACTTAATGGCCTTTGTTTCCATAATATCGTTCAACTCCGTTGCTGTGCCATGCGCGTTGATATAATCGACTTCTTCAGGTTTTAGGTCTGCATCGCGCAATGCATCTCGTATTGCGGAGGCACCCCCAACCCCATCTTCCGAAGGTGCAGTAATGTGATAAGCGTCCCCTGTAGCGGCATAACCCACCAACTCTGCTAAGATTGTTGCGCCGCGCGACCTGGCAGATTCCAGGCTTTCAAGTACCATCACGGCGGCGCCCTCCCCCATGACCAACCCGTCGCGGTGTTTATCAAATGGCCTGGGTGTGTTCCAAGGTTCTTCCCTCTTGCGGGACATCGCCCCTAAGCGGTCAAAAGCGCTTACACCGAGTTCGGTTATCGTTGCATCGGCACCACCAGCGATACAGATGTCAACCACACCTGCACGGATCAAAAAGGCGGCTTGGCCGAGGCCGTCTGCCGCCGATGCGCATGCGGAGGACAGTGAATAGCATGGGCCTTTCGCACCAATGTCGATCGCAACGAGGCCAGAAGCCCCGTTGGGCATAAACATGGGGATCATGAACGGGCTGACTCGCCGCGGACCTGTTTTGTCTATCGTCCGCACAGAATCCTGGACGGTATTTAAACCCCCTACGGCGGATGAGACGATCACACCGATTCTCCCGGCGTTTTTATCGCTCACTTCGAGACCTGCTTGGGAGATCGCTTCCCCCGCAGCGACGGTTCCGAATTGTTCAAAACGGTCGCGCCGTCTCGCTTCACGGAGATCCATATGATTTGTCGCATCGAAATCTTTAACCTCACAGGCGATGTTGACATTGAATTCGGAAGTATCAAACAAAGTTATCGGTCCAACGCCGGATTTTCCCTGGATTGTATTTTCCCAGGTTTCAGCAACGTCCAAACCAAGTGGATTGACGCTGCCCATGCCTGTCACCACGACACGTCGTCTTTCACCCATGCTCCCCTCCGCTTCCCACTCGCCGACCAGGTGAGGTCTTCTGATTAGACTGACTTAAAACCGATGCCAGTCAATATTGCTACAACCGGATTCGGAAGTACTCCTAGCACAGAATGTAAAGCTGGCCAAACAACAGCAGATGTTGGCTCTACGTACAACCCTAAATGGCTTAGCGCGTCGCGCCCGGCAAGGATCGCGTCTTCGTCTACGACGACAACCTTCCCTCCGGACTCCTCTATCGCCGCCAATATAGCATCGCCGCGGAGGGGATGCGATATCCGTATTCCCTCGGCGATGGTATCCCCCTCACTCACCCGTTCCAAACCTGTCATACCACCCGTAAAGACCGCCCATAGCGGCGCGCACGCCTTGGCTTGAACAGCTACCATTTGTGGGACACGATCGATAATTCCAGCGAAAATCAGCGCCTGAAAACCGCGATACGCTCCAAGAAACAATGTCCCTTGACCTACAGGCATAATCACCGCTCCCGGCGAGCTTCCAAGTTGCTCGACGATTTCGAACGCCACCGTGGCCATACCTGCCAGGCTATGCGGTAGGTGTGCGTGGCTAGCGTATACCTCCCCGCCATCAGCCGCTTGTCGCACCGCGTCCGTGGCAGCAGAACGAGGCCCCGGTACTGATACGACCTCCGCACCGTAGGCTTCGATCTGGGATCTTTTAGGTCCGGAGGCGTACGCAGGCACGTATATACGCGCCGTGATCCCGGCACGCGCAGCATATGCAGCAAAGGAAGCTCCAGCATTGCCCGAAGAATCCTCCACCGCTTGTGAAACACCTGCTGCATGGAGTGCACTCACCAAAACCATGGTTCCTCGATCCTTAAAGGAACCTGTAGGATTCAGATGCTCACACTTGAAGTAGATTTGGCGGTCCTCGATGGTATATCCCAGGAGAGGGGTTCCCCCCTCTCCAAGATCGAAAAGGGGAGCACCGGGTGGTAAGGGATAGGTTAGGCGGTAGCGATCCAACCCTGGCCTGGATGGGAGTCGGGTTGACACCGGAGAATAAGCCAGCGGTGAATCGAAATCGTAAATCCCTCCGCAGCCCGGACAGCAGAAAAGGATATCCTTTCCCTCATAAGGTTTTTCGCATCCGGTGCAAACAAATGGCCAGCCCCATTCTCCAAGGCCGGCCTGATTAGCGTCGGGCGTCATTGCTGGCGATCATCCTCCGTGGGATGATACTCCCCTACAATCCACTCTTCTGTCTCGGGCCCAAATTCTTTCTTCCAGATGGGCACAATTTCCTTGAGCCGATCGATCCCGTAGCGAGCCGCTTCGAACGCACCAGAGTCCCGATGACCGGACGTGCAGGCGATTAATACCGTGGGTGTGCCAGGACTAAGACGTCCGACACGCTGCAGGATAGCAATTCCCGCTACGGAGGGCCATCGCTGACGGATCTCGTCTGCCACTTGGCTCATTTTCGATTTCGCCATGGGCTCATAAGCTTCGTACTCGAGATACTCCGTTATCCGCTCACCCTCCCGCTCCGTGCGACCGCGGACCACGCCAGTGAACACACACGCAGCACCGGTAGAAGGAAGGATGATTTCTTCCAGAATGGCGTTCAAATCTAATGGTCCGCGTGTTATTCTAAAAATTGTTGGCCCAACCTCGTCCTCACCGCCGCTCACTGGAGGGAAGAGGGCCACTTCGTCTCCATCCTGCAGCGCGTCGTGGGCAAAAGCGTATTCGCGATTGATCGACACAAGTGTAGAAGGTATGGCTGGCTCAAGTTGCGAATGTCGTGCCTGGACCGCCTCCAGCAGATCCGTCACGACAGCTCCGTCCGGCAAGGTGAGCTTTTCTTCTCGGACTCCTGCTCGATCACGCAGCGTAGCGAAGTAAAGCACGGTCACTACCATCGCCTCAAGTCTCCAACAAAATGTCCCCACTGCTGCCGCCGTGCTTCTCAACAAGACGGATATCCGTGATGCGCGCGCCCCGCTCGACGGATTTGATCATGTCGTATATTGTCAGAGCAGCGACGCTCACCGCTGTTAGTGCCTCCATCTCAACACCCGTAGGACCTGTAGCATGCACACTCGCTGAAATATCTGCGCCGGGGAGCTCGTCCGAGAAGACGACCTCGACCTTTATATCCGTCAGCGTAAGTGGATGACATAATGGGATAAGATCTGAGGTGCGTTTGGCAGCCAGGACGCCGGCGATTTCAGCAACCGCGCGTAGATCACCTTTCTCGAGATCCCCGGATCGAGCCAGCGCCAACGTGTCGGTCGCCATGATCACCGAACCACGAGCCCTCGCCCAGCGTTCGCTCTTTGGTTTTTGTCCTACATTCACCATACGGGCACGCCCACTCATATCCAGATGGGTCATTTTTTTCTTCATAGCTTCATTATACCGGCTCGAAATCTGGCGCGACAAGCGAATCCTGGTTGTCGCAAGGCGAACCGGTACCAAGTAAACCCAAGAGCCAGGCTACGAATGCACCCATGATTCCCAGTTTCACGATATCTTGACACGAACAACCAGCCTGCTATAATGTTACCGCCTGCCCGTTGGGCAGGCCGTATTGTGCCTTTTTCTAGGAGTAGAAACCATGCCGCCGCTGCCAAAACGAAAACTCTCAAAGGGTCGGCGAAACCGTCGTCGGGCGCACGACGCCCTTTCACCTCGTCACCTGCACGTGTGCACCAACTGTGGCGAGAAACACCTACCCCATCGCGTGTGCCCGAATTGTGGTCACTACGCCGGGCGCGAGATCATCGAGATCGAAAGAAGTTAGCCCCTTAGGAGGGCCGTGTGTTTTCACGCGGCCTTTTGATTCTCATGCCTATTAACCCAGCACAAACAGCTTTCGTCTTTCCCGGCCAGGGCTCTCAAACCGTCGGTATGGGAGCAGCACTTGCCGAGGAAGATCACGCTGCCGCACAGGTGTTCTCTCAAGCGGATGACATCCTCGGCTACTCGATCTCGAAACTGTGCTGGGAAGGCCCGGATGAGAAACTCAATGACACCCTTCATACCCAACCAGCCCTGCTCACACATTCTGTGGCTGTTTTGAGAGCTTTCCAAGCTCAGTATCCGGATTTTGAACCGGCTTTCACCGCTGGGCACTCATTGGGCGAATTCAGTGCACTTGTCGCCTCAGGAGCTTTGACTTTTCCAGACGCCTTGCGGCTAGTCGAAGCTCGTGGCAAAGCGATGAAGGCGGCTGGCGAACGACAACCTGGAGGCATGGCTGCCGTCCTGGGTCTTGAAGTCGAGGACGTAGATCAAGTATGCGAACAGGTTTCCAGAAACAGTGGTGGTGGAGTTTGGGTCGCCAACGACAATTGTCCAGGTCAGGTCGTCATCTCCGGCGATGAGGGCGCGCTCTCAGCCGCTAGCGAGCACTTACTTGATAGAGGTGCCAAGAAAGTCGTCCGTCTCGCCGTGAGCATAGCCTCCCACACGCCATTGATGAAACCAGCGTTGGACGATTTCGATCGAGCACTACAAACCACCCAAATTCAGGATCCTCAGATTGCCATCGTCGGAAATGTGGAGGCTAAACCTCTGCATTCCGCGGTCGAAGTGCGTGCAGATCTCAGCGCTCAACTAACCGCGAGGGTGCGTTGGACAGAATCAATTCGCTCGATGCTCGACTCCGGTGTGACAACTTTTATCGAGCTCGGTCCGAAGAATGTTCTAACCTCGTTAATACGTAGAATTGAACGCTCAGCCGCTGGAATGACGCTCGACGCTCCCACAAGCCTCGCAGCGTTCCATGAGATGCATTGATTCCTCACGATCCCATTAATAGGGAAGGCGATTAGATCAGACATCGCGGGTATATAGATGGAAGAATCTGCCATGAGCAACAAACAAATCGTCTTCTTCACGCATATTTCCAGCAGAGTGTGGTAACTCGATGCGCAGACTGTTTTATGCCCTCCTCCTAAGCCTTGCGGTTTATTTCATATTCACCCATCGAGAAGAGCTTCAGTTGATTGTGGAGGTCTTAGGCCAAGGCGATTGGCGCTGGATGTTAGCAGCTATAGGAGCTGGATTGATCTGGATCGTCGTCATCGGCGCAGCCCTACAATCGACCTACCGACTAGTAGGGATCCACGAAAACTTAGACCGGCTCGTTCCTTTGACGACCGCCGCAAACTTTGTCAACGTTGTAGCTCCGAGCTACGGGGCGGGGGCCTTGGCAGTCTTGATCGCTGACGGTCGCCAACGAAAGAAACCCGCCGCTAAAGTTTCGACCGCCGCAATCCTTTACCTGGTCTACGATTACCTCGGCTTTATTTTCGTTCTATCGGTCGGAGTTGTTATCCTTTATCGACGCGGTGTTCTTGATACCGTGTTGATTGCCGCATCAGTTTTTTCCATCATCATCGGTTTGACACTCATCGTTCTCACCGTGTTGGGAATACAATCCAACCAGAAATTAGGTAAAGTCATCCTCTGGCTCATCAGGCTAGGAAACCGGATCCTATATCCATTGATGAAACGCAATCTGATAGAAGACGACCGTGCGAAATCCTTCGCTCGCAACGTTTCTGAGGGCCTGCAACACATTCAACGCAAACCAGGAAATCTTCTGCTTCCCGCCTTATTTGCGTTAGCCAGAAAAGCAATGATGATGGTCATCCTGTATCTCGTCTCCATGGCGTTCAGACACCCTCTCAATCTCGACACACTAATCGCTGGGTTTACAACGAGTTACTTGTTCACAATCGCCTCCATCACCCCTTCTGGGGTGGGTTTCGTAGAGGGCGCCATGACCGTGTACCTTACCGAATTACAGGTTCCTCTTGCCGCTTCAGCTGTTATCTCCCTCGCCTACCGTGGCATTACGTTTTGGTTGTTTATGGCTTACGGGATCATCGCTATACGTTGGGTTGGTTACTATCCACGAAAATCCGCTCTACCTTCTACTGTCTCCGCCAACCCAAATCCACATTTAAAAACACAAAACCAATCCACTCACGTGAACCCCCCCAGGGAACCTGTTTCCAAACCAAACAACTCTGTAGCATCTCACTAATCACTCAGCAGGTGTGCCATCCCAATTCCACTTGAGAACTGAGGATAGGAGATATGCATTTCCTCGCCATTAAGACTCCGTTTCTTCCATGAGTAATTTCATGGTCATGGGAGCCGGTATCATACGTTATCGAATCCATCATTGGCGATCACGGTATGATTCTCTTGGCTAGAGTTCAATCCGATGTCATAATGCTCGTAAGATAAGAGTCCCATGCGTGTTAGATCTTTTTCTTTAAAACGATTCCTGTTGGGCGATCCGCTTGCCAGTTCTCAATTGGCGCACGAGAAGCTCACGAAGATTAAAGCGCTGGCGGTATTTTCTTCCGACGCGCTCTCCTCGGTCGCATATGCGACCGAGGAAATCTTGTTTGTCCTTGTGGCGGTAGGTTCGGCGGCATTTGGTTTCTCCATCCCCATAGCACTTGCCATCGCAGCCTTGCTGATCATCGTTGGGATTTCTTATCAGCAAACAATCCATGCTTATCCGGCCGGGGGTGGAGCGTATATCGTCGCCAAAGACAATTTGGGTACGATAATCTCGCTCGTAGCTGGCGCTTCGCTTCTTTTTTCCTATACCCTCACTGTGTCGGTAAGTATCTCCGCAGGTGTTGCTGCAATCACATCATGGCTTCCCGGACTACTACACTACCGTGCCATACTGGCTGTGACCGCTGTGGCCATCGTTACCATCATCAATCTGCGAGGTATGAGCGAATCGGCCACAATTTTTGCCGCACCGACCTATCTATTTATCGCCGGTATCTTATCGCTCATCATATACGGTCTTGCTCGCTGGCTCATCGCTGGAAGCCTACCGCAGGTTGAAGTCTTGCAACCGGCACATTCCGAACTCACCTTCGCTAGTATCTCGATCTTCCTGCTTTTACGAGCCTTCTCCGCCGGTTGCACTGCGTTGACGGGGATCGAAGCTATCAGCGACGGTGTTCCGGCTTTTCGCCCCCCTGCAGCAGACAATGCAGCGAAAACCCTGCTCACGATGATCGCCATCCTTACAACGATGTTCCTCGGAATAACTTTCCTGGCAAATCAGGTCGGGGCTACCCCCAGCCACGCCGAGACCGTACTTTCACAAATTGGTCGTGCACTGTTCGGGGAAGGTCCGCTCTACATCGGGGTTCAAATTGCCACCGCGCTGATTCTCTTACTTGCGGCCAACACTGCCTTCGCAGATTTCCCTCGCCTGTCGTATTTCATGGCTCGCGATGGATACATGCCTCGTCAGATGGGAAATCTGGGCGATCGATTGGTGTACTCAAACGGAATCATACTTCTCGCTGCAATCGCCTCTATCCTGATTTTGACCTTTAACGGTGACACTCACAGTCTCCTGCCAATGTATGCGGTAGGTGTGTTTATTTCATTTACTATTTCTCAGCTGGGCATGGTTCGCCGCTGGTTGCGACTTCGATCACCAGGTTGGTTGCCAAACACTATGATCAACCTGATTGGCGGTTTCACGACACTGGCAGTCTTTTTAATTATTCTTACCACCCGCTTCACACAAGGAGCATGGATCGTCGTGGTACTTATCCCTGCGATCGTAGCATCTCTGTTGAGGATCAGGCACCATTATCTCGAGGTGGCTTCGAAGCTATCGTTGGAGGAATATGGAGCACCATACCGCATGCGTCATGCGAGGGTCGTGATGCCTATCGGTGGCGTCCACCGGGGCGTCCTCAAAGCGCTCGAATTTGCCCGCTCCCTCTCGCCTGATGTTACGGCAGTTTACGTCGAATCCTCAAAAGAAGAGGGTGAGAAGGTGCGCCAAAAATGGAAGAAATGGGGCGATGGCACTCGCCTGGTCGCCATCCCTTCCCCCTATCGCTCTGTTATCGGCCCTCTCGTAGGCTATCTCAAGCAACTCGAAGAAGAACGTCAACCCAACGATGTTATCACGATCATCCTTCCCCACTTCGTCCCCGCTCGTTGGTGGGAAAACCTTCTTCACAATCAAAATGCCTGGCTCATCCGTTTGGCGTTACTCTTACGTGAGGGTTATATCGTCATCGACGTTCCCTACCACCTCGCCGGATTGCCATCGATGGAGGAATAGCTATGCATCTGATTATCGTAGGTTGTGGCCGCGTTGGCTCTGAACTAGCCCACAACGTCGCGGAGAAGGGGCACGATGTCGTCGTCGTGGATCGCAACCCTCAAGCCTTTCAGCGACTTGGTCATGAGTTCCGAGGTCGAACGGTTCAAGGGGATTGCCGCCAACGCGAGGTTCTCATGCGAGCGGGCGTGGAGCATGCAGATGGACTTGCAGCTGTAACCCCAAGCGACGAACTCAATCTCGTGGTGTCTCGGGCCGCAAGCAGCCTTTTTGACGTGCCCAATGTCGTCGCACGCGTGTATGACCCAGTGCATGCGAGGCCCTTCGAGCTTGCCGGTCTTCAGACCGTGATCTCTTCCTCCTGGAGCGCACATCGCGTCGAACAATTACTTACACACCCTGGTCTGACCGAGTTAGCCGTCGTGGGCAACGGCGACGTAGTGCTTGTGGAAATTCGCATCCCCAAGGAGCATGTTGGCCGATCTTCTGACGATCTAATGCAGACATGCCAATGTTATCCGACAGCATATGTGCGTGGAGGACAAGCTCGTCTGATCTCTCACGACACTGTGCTCGAAGAAGACGACTTGGTGGTTGTTGCCGTCGAGGCATCCGATTTGATGAATTTAGAACGTACCGTCGGTCTGATGGAGACCTGAGATGTTCGTAATGATCGTGGGTGGTGGACGTGTTGGTTCACAACTTACAACCTTATTAATCGAACTTGGTCATAAAGTCCGCTTGATTGAAAATCGTGCTCAGGTCATCGAAAGATTACATCGCGAGATCCCTACCGAAGTGCTCCACGTCGGTGATCCATTGGATTTGCGTGTCCTTGAGCAGGCCGGAGTGCGCCAAGCGGATGTCCTTGTTACCGCCATGGCGGATGACGCCATCAATCTAGCTGTATCCTACTTGGCGAAGGCCGAGTTCGAAGTAGTACGCATTATCGGCAGGGTCAACAATCCACGCTATGCCTGGCTGTTCCGCCCCGATATGGGCGTCGATGTCGCCTTGAACGCCGCCGATGTGCTCGCCCACTTGATTCAGGAAGAGTTGACGTTGGGCGACATGATGCCACTTCTCACGCTCAAGCAGGGGAAATACTCATTGATTACCGAAAAGGTTCCCCCCAACGCACCCGCAATCGGAGTTACCATCCAAGATTTAGATCTGCCTGAACACTGCGTCATCGCCGCCATCATTCGCTCAGGTGAGGTGATCGTTCCCCGAGGAGTGACAACAATCCGGGCAGGCGATGAGGTACTGGCAGTTGTGGACCGCGAAGCCGCTAAAATTCTCGCTACCCTATTTGAACCCGAAAGTTCGCCGTTGAATTCAGCTACAGGTTCAAAACCAAAGGGCGTGCTATAATCCGCAGCGACCGGTTCCGATTGAGCTGAATATGATTCTCTCAGAAGCGATTTCGGTTCTCATAACAGCTCCCGGCAGCCTGGTCTACCACCTGACGCTGGCGATCTCTCTGGCGTTGCTCTTCGGGATCGCTCGCGCTCATTACGCAAAGACCACGGATCCGACCGCATCCCGTTGGAGCAAGGCTGCTGGATTGCTCCTGTTTTGTCGCATACTCTATATGGTGATCGCAGTGCTCGTCTTAACGGCGATTTTTGAAGGAGACTGGATCCTCCCTCCAGCAGATCGATTTATCGGGCTCATCGGTTTAGCTTTCCTCGCCTGGGCTTTTCTTTTCCCTCTCTCCCCACGCCGTTTGAACATCATACTCGTGGCCACGCTCATCATTGCCACGCTAGGACTGATCGCCACGGTGGCGATCCTGGCAACAGGCGGGAGCGATGGTCCATTCAACCAATCGATCGCCGATGCAATCTGGGGCCTGGCGGGGTTGCTGATAGCGATTATTACTACGATCATTTTATTCACGCAGAGACCCACTGAATGGAACCTCGCTGCAGGCGCATTCAGTCTCGTAGCCCTAGGGTACGCGTTCCACCTCGCTTTAGGTCCCAAGAATGGCTCGCTACCAGGCTTCGTGCGCTGGACTGAATTGGCGGCCTACCCTCTGCTCACCGTAGCGATAGCACGCGTATTCTCGGGCTCACTTATCGTGGAAAGGATTGAACCCGTCCAAGAGCTTGACTCGATCCAAGTCGACGAAACTATCCCCGTTCCCCCTGCTTGGATCGACCTTACGCCAATGATCAGTGCAGAGACCCCCGCAACACTTGTTAAAGCCGCAGCGAGGGCAGTTGCACACAGCTTCAGAGCCGAGCTATGCCTCGTACTTACGCCACCCGATTCCAATGGCGATTTTTCCATCGCCACTGGATACGATTTGATCATGGAAATTGAGCTAGCCGGTGCCGCTCTCAACAGTCAACAATGCCCTGTGCTGGCGACCGCTTTCTCACGCCATCGCACGTTATCGCTTCCCGCCACTAGCCACTCTCCAGATTTGAAATTCTTACAGCAAGTATTGAACATCGATACCACCGGACCGGTTTTACTCGTGCCCCTTGTCTACGATGGCGATCTGGAGGGTGGAATCTTATTGCTATCCCCATTCTCCAGACGTCGATGGTTATCAGAAGATCAACGGACTTTGGAAAACATCGCCGAGCACCTGGCTTACCGCCTCCAGCAACTTCGACATACAATGCAACCTTCACCTGCAGTAGCGACAGAGGCACCATCGATTACCGAGGCTAGAAGTCATATCGAAAGGCTCGAGAAGGAAAACATACGCCTTAGAGAGCAATTACGAACAACAGAAGAACGAATCGACCAGGAAGATCCTGACAGTGTTGCAGCGCTACTCGAATTGCATGAGGAGGCGCAAAGAACGATCCAAACACTCGAAGCTGAGATCGAGCGACTATCGAGCGAGCTTCAGCAGGCCCTGGAGGAGTTGAGCGAGTCACGAGCAAGATTATCCACTCTGCAAGCGGCAAGTGACGGCGGCGTTGAAGATCAAGCGGCGAAACACGATATGGACGCTATCGCCTCGATAGCACAGGAACTTCGCCAACCCATGTCTTCCGTTCTTGGCTACACCGATTTGTTACTCAGCGAATCCGTCGGATTGCTCGGGGCGATGCAGCGTAAATTCCTGGACCGTGTTCGAAACGGTATAGAGCGTATGGGGACTTTGCTAAATAATATGATCCAAGTAACAGCGATCGAAACTGGAGCCCTTAGTCTCTCCCCTGGCCCAGTCGATCTGCTGAATTGTATCGAGGTTGCAATTTCACAAGCGAGCACCACCCTACGTGAGAAGAATTTAGCCTTGCGCATGGACTTGCCTGAGGAACTTCCACCGGTCCTCGGGGACGAAGACGCTGTGACGCAAATCATGGTCCACTTGATCAACAATGCAATTGGAGCCTCCCCGGAAAGTGAGGAAATCATCGTCGCTGCTCGCATCCAACAGGCAGAAGAGGCCCAATTCTTGATGCTCACTTTCTCCGATGCAGGAGAAGGGATTCCATCCAAAGATATTGGAAGGGTTTTCAAACGAGTCTACGAAGCAAGCGATGTCCCCATCCAGGGGCTAGGAGACAACGGGATCGGTCTCTCGATCGTCCATGCGCTGGTCGATGCCATCGGGGGACGCATATGGTTCGACAGTAAAGAGGGTGTTGGTAGCACATTCACCGTCCTTCTTCCCATTGCAAATTTAACTACGCAACCTACGACCACCACAGAGACGGAAGTATGACCTTCCTAAAACAGGTGGTGTCCGGTGTCCTTGTGGCCTTTGCTTTTCTCTCCATTGTGTTCGTATCCCTAATTACCACATTCGCCGAAGGCCTCCTTGTCGTCTCCTTACCCTCGGTTGATTCTCAAGATACTTTGTCTTGTCCAAGACCATTGAATTGGTTCGCTGTAGAGCTTCAAGAGGGAGACACACTTGCGGATCTCGCAAGATCTATGGGCGCTGGCGAAGATGACATCCTAGAAGCCAATTGCCTCACTGACGCGCCTGAACCTGGAGACACCATATTCGTCCCACCGTTAGACCTACGGGATGGAGAGCGTGCCTGTGGTCCACCACAGGGTTGGCGATTCTATTCCGTCCAGGCTATGGAAGACCTGAAGATCCTGGCGAGGCGATTTGATATCGCTGAAGAGGCGCTGCGTCAGGCAAATTGCCTTACTCCCAGTCACTCGATATCAGAGGGCGAACGCCTCTTTATTCCAATCTTGACCACACCAACTGCGACGGCTACGGATCATGGCGTTGAGACACCTTCGGCAGGTCCTCCATCTGCAGATGAAACACCGGAACCCACGGCATCTTCATAAACAACCATATTTTTTCCATACAACAAGCTTGAATCAGGCACAAATCTTGAAACCGAAATAGGTGGCGAATGAGTCAGGAGATGGAACCAACAGGCACACAGACACGTCTCAAGGATGATGATGGATCGAATTCATAACGCGCTCAATAAGCTCTCAAGGTGCTCTCCGCTTACGATCTTACTGCTTTTACTTGGCGTAGTAAGCGCCTGCAATTCCATGGGGGCCATATTCCCTGGCGCCGTTGGGGTAGGCGCGCCTCTTGTCACCGCCGATCCATTGGCATCTGAAACCCCAACGCCCTTTATCCCCATTTTGCCTACAGCAACTTCGCCCCCAGTTGCCACATACACCCCGACACCTGCTCCATCGCCAACCAACATGCTCCCTTGGGGTTCGTTCGCTCCTCCCAGCGAACCTTCCGCAATTGAAATCCCACCACCGATGCCTCTCATCCAACAACCGGAAAATTCCATCAACATCATCCTGCTCGGTTCCGATCAGCGACCAAAGGACGGTGCTTTTCGGACCGACACGATGATGATCCTTATGCTCGATCCGGACAATGGCAAAGCTACAATGCTCTCCATTCCGCGCGATCTTTACGTGTTCATCCCTGGTTGGCGCGTGGATCGTATCAACACGGCCGATGTGCGTGGAGGAACGCAGTGGGTGTTCGATGCGGTCCGCTACAACTTCGGTATAGAACTCGATTATTGGGTGCGCGTAAACTTTGGCGGCTTCATAACTGCAATCGACGCCCTCGGGGGTATCTACGTTCAGGTAGGCAAATCACTGTACGATCGTTGCGGCGATTTCGATTACTCATACAGTCCCGGAACACAGTATATGGATGGCTACACGGCTTTATGCTATGTCCGTATGCGTAAGAGAACCAGCGACTTCGATCGTTTACGTCGTCAACAAGAAGTCGTACAGGCGATATTCAACCGAGTACTCAGCTTGGATGGCCTATCGAGGGTGCCGGATTTGTACAATCAGTTCAACTATCTCGTTCAGACCAACTTGACCCTGGAAGGAATTCTGCCACTCGTGCCTCTGGGAGCAAACCTGGCTTCCGATCCATCTCTTATCCAACGGCTCACCATCGACCCAAGCTTGGCATCGTCTTTCCGAGTTCCCTATAGTGGCGCAGCGGTCCTGCTTCCTGACCGCACAGGGATTCAAGCGATGATCAGAGCTGCCATCGCTCCATAAACACCTCGCGGGAATCTCCGCCATTTAATGTTAGAGTAGGGGCGGTTCGCGAACCGCCCCTACTCCGCGATTTGTATAGCAACGTGGGACTCCCCTATAGCACGTTATGCGGTATATGTATATCAATCTCCCCGTATTTGACAATTCAGCCGACTGAGTCTAGGATACTCGAGCATTGGCTATACGAAGGCGAGATCTTGGAGGAATTCATGACCGATTCAACAGAGAATCTCCCCCTCTTTTCAGCAGGAGCGGATAGCCTTGAGGAGGACATATTCTATGGCGTTCGCCCAGACACCAGTTTGAGCGCCGCAATCAACGCCTGGGGAGAGGCGCTCGAAGCAAGTGGACGTTCGGTGAACACCATCAAAGCCTTCACTGGTGATCTTCGCCTGATGGCAAAATTCGTCGGCGCTGGAACGGCGCTCTTTTCCATAGGGACCCACGATCTGAAGAATTTCCTCGATTGGATGCAAAACAAACGAGGTGTGCCCTGTAGTCCGAAAACGTACGCACGGAGGATAACCTCCATCAAAGCCTTCTTTCGCTGGCTCGTCGATATCGGGATCCTCGCGGAAAATCCAGCTTCCCCCATTCCACAGCAAACCGTCCTTAGCCCTTTGCCTAACGTACTCACACCCGAGGAACTAGACGCTGTGCTACAAGCTGCTGAGGCGATGCGTAAGGGCGATAAGCCCGACGCTCGCCCCTTCACTCTCGTTGCGCTCCTCCTTGATACAGCGATAAAGAAAGGTGAGTGCCTGCGAATCCATCTCAATCACATCGAGCTGCATGCGACGGAAGGACCGTTCCTGTTCGTGCGTTACGGTGACGTTCGTAAGCGTTACAAGGAACGCAAATTACCACTTACGAAATCCTGGATCAGAGCCTACCGTGAGTACATGAAACAGTATCGGCCCACAGAACGCCTCTTCCCATGGTCACCCAGACGTCTGGAATACCTGCTCGAAGACATCGGCGAGGTGGCAAACCTGGATAAGCACCTATCGTTCGATATGTGTCGCTGGACCTCGGTGCTGATCGACTATCGATCTGGCGTGGAAAAGGATCGCATTCGGCAGAAACTGGGGATATCGAAAATCCAATGGCGCGAGGTAGGAAATAAACTGGACCGCCTGGCGGTTTCCCAAGGATGGTCCTCGACGGATTGACCGAAAACACATGGTCTCCGTCAAGTTCTACATCATTTTTACTACGATGTCACCGATAACGTTCGCTGCTGCATCTCCCCGATCCGCAGCGTTGGATAAATGCCTGTAGATCTCTCTCAATTTCAACATCTCAACCACATGGTCGATGTCACGCGGCATGCGGAAGAGATCCGCGACTGCTTCCCTATAAACCGTCTCCACACGGTTCTCAAGAGCCTTCGCGCGCACCGCGTGGTCGTTGGCCACATTGGGATGGTCTTCAAGACGGAGCACACCCAGATTTAGCTCACGGGCAGCTTGCGAGAGCAGAGAAACCATGCGTTCAATGTATGGATTAGGTTCCACGTCAAGCAGGTACATCTCTTCAACCGTCGACTCAGCGTAATCGAGCACATCATCGATCGTCAGTGAGAGCGCAAAGATATCCTCACGGTCGATTGGTGTGACGAAAGTGCGATTCAGTTCGTCGATCAGGATGCGACGTACTTCATCGGCCTCCTTCTCGATCGTCGTCACCCTTTGAGCGAGTGTTTCCCCAGGTTGCTTGACATACTCCAAGAGCGTTTGCATGCCCTCAACAGTGTGCTCCGACTGTTTGATGATCAACTCAAGAAACCGGTTCGCTTTTTTCCTGGAAAAGATACGCATCCAAAATATCCTTGCAATTCGTCAGGGCCACTACTCGACTTGGGGACCCGGNNGACTCAATTCGCCGATTTGAAGTCGTCACGAACAGACGAGTTCTAGCCCGAGAATATTTGCCCGCTATTATAGCCTGAAAGCTGGTTCTCAGTTTACCCGTGCGATGAGCGAATGGTTCCCCCGGAAGTCGACGTGCGGGGTGGCGGCCTTCCATGGGGTTCCTAAGCGGCTGCTTGACAGCGCGCGCGCTTGACATCACAATAAAGGCATGACACTTGCTGACACACCCCAAGAACACCGATCGGGTTTCGTCGCTATTTCTGGTCGTCCGAATGTCGGCAAGTCCACGCTCATCAACGCCTATCTAGGTCAACAAATTGCAGCAGTATCTCCCAAACCACAGACGACACGTCGTCGCCAACTTGGCATCCTTACATTGCCTACGGCACAAGTGATCTTCATCGATACACCCGGGATTCACAAACCCCTGCACAAGCTTGGCGAAAAAATGAACGCTGCAGCACAGTCAGTGCTCGAGGATGCAGATCTGGTGTTGGTCGTATTCAGCATGCGCATCCCGCCGACCGACGATGATCGGCGTGTGGCGGAACGAATTAAAGCACTGGAAGACGGAAAACCGGTCCTAGGAGCGCTGAACAAAGTCGACTTGGTCTCACCGGCAAACTTGGTCCAACGGAGCGCAGCCTTTGAGGACTTGCTCCCCGGAGTGGAGATAATCCCAGTGTCAGCCACGCACGGCGACAATCGCGATTTACTCTTAGAGCGCATCCTCGAGATGCTTCCATCTGGCCCTCAATACTACCCAGAGGAGGATATCACCGATCTTTTTGAACGAGACATTGCCGCAGATCTAATTCGTGCTGCGGCGCTACATTTGCTCAGAGATGAGGTACCTCATGCCATCTCCGTGCGGATCGACGAATACAAGGACCGCAACGAACACGGCGCCTACATCGAGGCCACTCTTTTCGTCGAGCGTGATTCTCAGAAAGGAATTGTCATCGGTAAGGGCGGGACAATGCTTCGCGAAATAGGTACACGGGCACGAGAAGAAATCGAAGTCATGTCCGGCAGAAAAGTCTACTTGAAGATCCGGGTGAAGGTTATGAAGGGATGGAGGAACGACGAAAGAGCACTCAAACGCATGGGATTCGACCCAGAGAATAAATAACGGATTTCCGAGGAGCAGAGAATTGGTGGGAAAACGAAAGAGAAGATCAACCAAGACCAGCTCATTTGGCGCCCCTGGCCGCATCAGCCACGACTCTTCTTCTTTTTACAAGAGCCGCCTTTACGAAGGCCGCCCCTCGGAGAGGAAAGTTCAATATCTCGAGAATCGCATCCCACACGACCAACTCAATCGTGTCTACCTGAAATCTTCGGAGGAAATGTCGGAAATACCGGATTGCAGCGTCCACCTGATGGTCACCTCCCCGCCGTACAACGTGCAGAAAGAATACGACAAGGATCTTACGCTCGATGAATACCTCAGCTTCCTTCGTCGTGTATTTGGTGAGACACACCGCGTTCTGGTCCCTGGAGGGCGAGCATGTGTGAACATTGCCAATCTGGGTCGCAAGCCCTACCTCCCTCTGCACGCTTACCTGATACAAGACATGCTCGAGCTCGGATTTCTGATGCGTGGAGAGATCATCTGGGATAAATCTACCAGCGCCAGCCCATCCACAGCTTGGGGCTCCTGGCTTTCTGCGGCAAATCCTGTCTTACGCGACGTGCACGAATATATCCTTGTTTTTTCAAAAGATACCTTTTCGCGTCCGGGAAAAGACCGAGCCAGCACGATCACCCGCGACGAATTCCTTTCGTTTACGAAAAGCATCTGGACCTTCCCCGCTGAGTCAGCTCGAAAAGTGGGGCATCCTGCTCCCTTTCCCGAGGAATTGCCGCGCCGTTTGATCCAGCTCTACACCTTTGACAACGACATCGTCCTCGATCCGTTCTGTGGATCGGGAACAACCTGTCTGGCTGCACAGAACACGGGACGTCGCTATCTGGGGTATGAGAACAACCCGGAATACTTCCATACAGCCCTGAAACGACTACAAGAGGTTCCAGCTGAGTGATCCCCAATAAATCCGTTTCGCCTCTCTTGAAGGTGGTGATATGAGATATCAATCCCCTTATAGCATCCGCTATGGATCCGATGAGATGCGNNGTGCAAGCCGCCGCAGGATTGGTAACGCCTGAACAAATCGACGATATAAAATCCCACGCGCTCGATATCGACCTAACCCGCGCCAGAGAGATCGAAGCCGAAATCGGCCACGATCTTGTAGCCGAGTTGAAAACCTTCGCAGAACAGTGTCCTCAAGGCGGCGCCGTCCTGCATTGGGGCATGACCTCAGCGGATGTCGAAGACAACGCCGATGTTGTCCGACAGAAGGCAGCGCTGGCGATCCTACTCAAACGTTTACGCGAATTGCTTCTCCATTTTGCGGACCGTATCGAAGGAACCGCGAATTCACCCCTGCTCGGATATACCCACCTACAACCTGCCGTGCCGACGACTCTTGGATATCGCCTGAGCAGCTACGCACAAGACCTGCTTCTCCACTTCGAGACCCTGGTCCGTCGTCGCATGAGTCTGCGGGGAAAAGGTATCAAAGGCGCCGTCGGCACCGCAGCTTCTTTTATCGAGATGCTGGAAGATTCTCCCGTCACGCACGCCACACTCGAGGCCACAGTAATGCAAACGCTTGGGATCGAAGCCTTCCCTATTACCAACCAGACTTACCCGCGCATTCAAGATTTCCTTCTGCTCAGCGATTTGGCAGCTCTGGCTGCGTCGTTACATAAATTCGCGTTCGATCTCAGGCTCATGCAATCCCCCGGATTTCGTGCCGCCAGCGAACCATTTGGAGAACGGCAAGTCGGATCTAGTGCCATGCCTTTCAAGCGTAACCCTGTCAAAGCGGAAAATATCTGCTCGTTAGCCCGCTCTTTGGTATCTGGGGTACAGATCGCGTGGCAAAATGCAGCTGTCAACCTGCTTGAACGCACACTCGACGATAAGGGAATTCGCCGATCACTGATCCCTGAATCCTTCCTGGCCTGCGATCATATTTTGAACTCCGCTATCGACATCGTTCGCGACTTGGAAGTGGATCTACGCGCTAGCGAACATGAACTGGAGACTTATGGACCCTTTGTCGCGATCGAACGTCTTCTGACCGCTCTCGTTCGGGCTGGTGCGGATCGTCAGGAAATGTACGACCGCTTACGCCAGCACAGCTTGGGCGCCTGGGAAGCGATCCAGGAAGGTAAACCAAACCCGCTTCCAGACCAACTCGCCTCCGACACCAGTCTGCTTCAATTTCTTCAACCGGTTCGAATTCGTGATCTTTTAGACTCGCGTTCCTATCTTGGGTTGGCGCCGGAGAGAGCCTCCACCATCGCCGCACAAATTCGCAAGCGATTCAAAACAACTGAGGACGTCAAGTGAAACGCTTGCGAGCCCGGGATTGGGCTTTTATCAGCCTGATTCTAATCGTCGCTGTGGTCTGTATCCGTCTGGCTTTTTGGCAGATTTCCAGGTTGAACGAACGCCGTAGCCAAAACGCCTATATCCTGAGTCAACTGGAACATCCAGCGCTCGATCTCCCGTCACCTGGTCTGACCCCAGAGGAAATTGCATTTCGTCACGTTACTGTGCGTGGCACCTTCGACGCCCAGCATGAGATCATGCTGAAAAACAGATCGCACAATGGCCAATCAGGCTACCATCTGGTCACACCCCTACGTATTGAGGGCAGCGAAGAGAGTGTGCTGGTGGATCGCGGCTGGATCTCCATTGAAGCTGCCGGAGACGACCAGCGCCAACGATTTATCCTCCACGGAATCCAGGATCTAACCGGGATCGCACGGTTATCCCAGCCAGAGCCTGGATCCTTCCTGGCCGATCCAATTCCAGCCCCCAACGAACCCCCATTAAAGGCTTGGCGAGTACTGAACATCGAAGGCATTCAAAATCAGATCCCCTATCCACTGCTTTCGATCTACATCGAACAGACTGAACCACCCATGGTAACCGCTACGATGCCAATCCCTGACAGCGAAATCGATCTCTCTGAAGGACCCCATCTCGCATACACCATTCAATGGTTTTCTTTTGCCGCGATTGCGATCCTGGGCGGAGTTTATTGGTTTACTCGAACACTCAAACCCACCCTCACGGATGTTTAAGGAACGGAAGAATGATTTTGCTTCTGATTATCAGTGTCTTATTCGCCGTCACCGACTGGGCGGCCGTAATTCAAAAGAATCGCCGTCTCGAGTACCTGGCTAAGCCCATGACACTGATTGCNNGTCGCATTTCTCATCGGTCTGGGATTCTCACTGCTCGGAGACATCTTTCTGATGCTGCACACGCGACACTTCCTAAAAGGCTTGATCGCCTTTCTCCTCGCTCACATTGCGTATATCGTGGCATTCAATTCGCAAGGGTTTGTGCTTAACCTCGAATCTTCCATACTTGCAGGGCTGATCGCCTTGATCGCGATCATCATCTTGAGACGTCTGATAACGAGCTTGCTGGATCGAGGGCGCAGGTCGATGATCGCTCCATTCATCGCTTACGCAATCGTCCTCGGCCTGACACTATGGTCGGCAACTACAACTACTATGCGTCCAGAATGGTCTCTTCTGGCTGCAAGTTTCGCAGCAATTGGAGGCAGCCTGTTCTTCGTGTCCGATGCTGCGATTGCTTGGAATCGTTTCGTAGGACCTCACCCCGGCGGTCGAATCTTTGAGATGGTTACCTATCACCTTGCACAGTATGGATTGTCGATAGGTTTACTCACCTCCATGGGTGCCATTTTTTAGAAAAGCTTACCCACCTCCCTTCCTTCCGAACACCGAATCTCCGTTCCACGTAATCCCCCATCCAATCCATCAGGCTCCCCGAATTCCCCAAAACTTTCAAATGAAGGCTCGAATGCTCCCGCCTCTTTTCAGGCATTTGCCCATTCTCGCATCAATTGAGCTATCTGGTTCATAGGTAGGGTCTGAGGCCAGCTTTATTCGTTAGTTCTTTGTAAGGTTGGAAATAGGCCTGCTGATACATAATCAGATGGGGAAGGTTTAGGGTTGGCTTTGGAGGTTGAACGGTTGAGGATCGGATGCGAAGACTGTGTCTGTTGTTGTTCTCGCTCGTCTCGTTACTTCTAGTCGCGTATATAGGCTTGGATTTTTCAAGATCCCAGCATACCAACGCTAGCCCATTAACAGCCGAGTATCGAACTGGCAAGCATACCTCAGCATCCTACTCGCAATTCAGTCCCTCCTCGAATGACATCTCAAACACCCAACATGGCGAGCACTCCAAGGCCTTTGCGCCAACCCCGACGGTCCATTCAACCCGTCCCCATTTCCACCCCCAAACGCTTTCCACGCCGTCAACTCCACTCTACGAAGACGTCCCAACACTTGAGACTTTCCGTTTGTCTGTCTGGAACGGAGATGCTGGTCAGATTACCGGCATATGGATCGATGGGCATATGGCTTTCGAAGTGGTACCGGGTGTTGGCAACTACGTACCCACAGAGCCCAACACGGCCTCCACATACGAATGGGCCGCAGCACATGGAGTCACTGCCCTGCTAATTCACAACCATCTGGGCGGAACCAGAATCTACGATCTTGACCTGGGAGCGATGATTGCCCTCATCTCCGGGGATGGCGGGATTGCGTGGTATTCCGCCTCGGGGAGTGTCTGGTATGAGGCAGAGAGTTACTCCGGCGAGGGATTTGCAGGTCCATTTCGATCCTGGACTTGCACGCAATGTGAATTCGACCTTTCCGTGCGTGATCTCCGATGGCGTCACTATGCCGGCCCTCATCACCTCGCCATTCAAACATGCGTCCAGATGGATGACCGCATCGGTTTGGTGATATTCGAAGCCCAGCCCATTGAATAGGAGTGTGTCAGTGGGACTCATCCCAAAGACATTGATTGGAGCTGCGCTTGTTCTCTTGATCCAACTCTTAGCGAAGTCGAAAAGCTTCTACATCGACCGCCTGGTCCCTCTCTTCCCCACCTTCACACTCCTGTCTCATTTCATCGTCGGCACTGAACGGACCGCCCCGGAATTACAAAAAACCATCCTCTTTGGGATGGTCTCCATCCTGCCATATTTACTTTACATGCTCACCCTCTACGCTCTTGTCCCCCGCTTCAAACTAGCCCCATCGCTCCTTTCCGCCACGGCTACGTGGACCTTAGGAGCGCTGCTGATCATTTTTCTTTGGCAGCGAGTTGCTTGAGAGCACCTCGAATCATTCGCACCTGCCGTCCTCAAACCTGGCCGAAATGCTCATCCTCGATCGACCGCCAATTTGCGCTTGCCGGTAAACGTAAATAGCTGGCTAAGAATGGGTGCACTTCTCGCACCATCTCCGCCATACGCAGGGCCAACCTGCGCATCGAGAAATGGGCGTTTGGTTGTGCTCGCAACTCACACAGATGATATACCTCTCGTAGATTCAGTGTGCAGAGCACACGCCGATTAAACCCATTTGGAACAACGTAGGACGCAATCCAAGGGTTCCACTCCGATAACGTACGAAAGGCACTCTTTGCCTGCTCCATGGCCTGGCGATAGGAATCCTCTATCCCTGCTTCTAAGATCAACCGCGGAACTGCGAAGCCCAGATCTGTCGTCAGCTTCTGTGGAGACTGTGTCATCATCCGGTGACGCTTGAGTTCGAAATATGCCCCCTGGTCTATCGTCACATCGAATGTATAAATGGCATGTTCCAAAGCACGCAGAGGTGCATCATATTTACCCCTCCCACTCAGAAGGGTCTCAGCCAAATTTTGACGCTCTTTCTCATCTAGCTTGCCGATGTGGTCAAGGGCAGTATCGAAAGAGCAACCCGCATGGGCATAAAGCGCTGCAGCCAGTATACGAAGCTCTCCTTCAGGAGTGTATGCAATCAGACGCAGAGAACCTTCTCCAGGTTCAGTAATCAGCGTTGTTGCGTGATCTGCCAGCTCGTTCTCAGTTTTGATCCAGTACGGGACAGCGTCGGCATATTTAACCAGCGTTGGGGCTTCCGCTTGGGCCGCTTGCTTCAGAGCCAGTCCAATCTCGCGCACCTCAGCCAGAGGATGCGAAAGCATTTTTCGGATGGCATGTTCCAGCACTCTCGCATTTGCGGTCATGCCGACATTTGCCAGCGCCGCAGCTGGAAGTAAAAATCGACAGGCGTCCACATACCTCGAGCGAAGGCGTCGGTCCCATTGAGCATCATCCTCGTCTTCCTTGCGCGGAAGACTTGCCTGAATCACATTGCGTACCGGCTCCAACGACTCGTGGTAGGCATGAAAAAGATGATCACATGTTTGCCGATACAGTTCTTCATGTTTTGCCTTGAGGACCTCGATTGGCGTATGATAGCCCCCCACTTCCCATCNNCATTCGATCGCCAGCCGAGACACGTTCTCGAAAGCGACATGCAGTACCGCATGTTCCGCCACCGACGCATGCCCATATCCCACAACCCATTTTTCATGGAATGCTGCCGACTTTTCGTCGCTCAACTCCTCAGCAATTTCCCGGAATGAGAGCGGCGAACGCGAGGTTTTCGCAAAGGTAACTGCGATTGTTTCTGGACTCAGATCTTTGGGGGATAACAGGTAAACACGGCGTTGAAATTCCTCAGACATCTTCCCCTTCCAGCTCGGAAACTAAAATTGTATGCGCTCGTTGGATATCGTGCCTGATTTGCACTTGTAAAGCCTCAGGACCGGGAAAGCGTTGTTCATCGCGCAGTCTTTCGATAAACGTTAGTCGCATCTCCTGCTGATAAAGATCACCAGTGAAATCCAGCAAGTGCGCTTCAATCGTGGGCGCAGATTGGCTAATCTCGAACGTGGGTCTTACGCCGATGTTCGTCAGCGCCACCCACCGTTCTCCTGAAACCTCCGCGAAGCAGGCATAAACACCGGGACCGGGATAAGCCTGCTCCTGATGAATTTGGAGATTGGCAGTGGGGAAGCCAAGCTCTTTTCCCCTACCCGCTCCTATCACAACTTTGCCTGATAACGCAAATGAACGCCCCAGGTAACCACGAACGCGTGAGACATCTCCCGCCTGTAGTGCTTGGCGAACCAGAGAGGAACGGATTGCTTGCTCGCCTGTTTTGATGGGTGGAAACACATGCAATTGGAAACCGTATGATTCGCTCGCAGTTTTCAAATAGGCACGGTCGCCCTCCCGCTGATAGCCTAGCGCGAAATCCTCCCCGATCCAGAGGCGTCGAAATCGCAGATGCCTCTGGAGTGAGGACAAGAACGCATCCGCACGGAAATGCGAGAGGGCTTTGTCGAAGTGTTGGGTGATAACGTAGTCGACTCCCAATTCACCAAGCAAAGCTGCCTTCTCATCAGGGAGGGTGACATAGTACGCTTGAAGTTGATCACGGATAACGACAGAGGGTCGTGGGAAGAAGGTTACGACAACCGCAGGTAATTCCACCGTACGCGCATCCGCGACCATTGCCTTCACGAGGGCTTGGTGACCAAGATGCACACCGTCGAATGAACCTATCGTCAGCCCGCAACCGTCTAGATTGAGCGAACTCAGATCATGAACATGTTGCATGGCGTTGGCTACCCCTGGAATACCTTCCGGGGATGCCATTCCTCGCCGTTTTCGACGGCCTCTAAGATAGCGACCAGTTTTCCCTCGGTGTCGATCGCGCGAGCAATTCCCGTAGCACCATGATCGGCTGGGATACGATGCCCAAAACGAATTCTTTCCAACCTCTCGCCATCGAGACTTATGATAGGAGTGTCTGGCAAGGCATCTGCGGCTGGCCGCACATATTGCTCCCATTTCCCGGTCAGAAACCCGACCTCGAGCTTGGGCAAGGGAACAGCGTCCTCCAGTGTGAATGGCCCAGCTTTCGTACGCCGTAATTTTGCTAAATGTGCACCGCAAGAGAGTCGCTCACCAAATTCGTGAGCTAGCGACCGGATGTAGGTACCCGCCGTGCATTCGACATCGAGGACCAAATCCGGCTGTTTGTAGCTAAGAATCTCGAGAAGATGAATCGTGACCGTACGGGGTTCGAGATCGACATCTTCTCCTTGACGCGCCAATTCATACGCCTTCTTCCCGCGAACCTTGATGGCGCTGAAAGGTGGCGGTACCTGTTCGATCTCGCCCCTGAACGTCGGTAGCAAAGCTTCGACTTCAGCTCGTGTCGGCACCTTGTCAGTCTTGCGAATGATCTGACCCTCCGAGTCATAGGTCTGGGTGGCTGCACCAAAGCGCACAACGGCTTCGTAACGTTTGGATGAGGTTGAAAGGTATTCACTCAATCGAGTGGCCGGACCAAGACATAGTACCAGAACTCCGGAAGCGCGCGGATCCAGAGTCCCTGCGTGACCAACCTTGCGAATTCCCATCCCGCGGCGAACCAGGGTTACGATCTTATGCGAAGTAGGGCCAACCGGTTTATCCACGATCAACAAACCAAAAACGCTCATTTCCCCATCTCCATCACGGGATCCAAGACTGCCTTTGTCGCAGACAGGACCTTTGCTTTCACTGAGTCTAAATCGCCTGTGATTATAGCCCCAGCCGCCATATGATGCCCACCTCCCCCAAAAGTATCAGCGAGGCTGGCGACGTCCAATTCGCTCCGAGATCTCCAGCTAACCTTGACCTTACCACCATCCTGCTCAACAAAGACGATGGTAACCTCAACGTCCTCGATTGTCGTCAGCATATTGATAAGGTCAGCGTCATCTCTGCCCGGATAACTAGAGCGGTGACGATCATTCAGCGTCAGGGTCGTCCACAACATTGCGTCTTGTCTTTCCAACTTAGAGAGACCCAATCCCCAAAAGCGCGCCGCTTCAAAACTGCGCCGATACAGAGACAGCTCGTAGATCTCTGACAATGGAGCTCCCAGCTCAACGAGTTCTGCTGCAACTTTCAACGTCCGGGCGGACACATTCGCTGTCCGGAAGCCGATCGTATCGGTGATCATCCCTGTTAGCAAACTGGTTGCGACATCGACATCCAGTGGGAAACCCAACGCCAAAAGGAGATCGTAAAGAATCTCAGCTGAGGCCGAAGCCTCAGGTTCGACCAGGTTCAGAACAGCAAAACGAGTGTTGGTCGGATGATGGTCGATGTTTAAATCAGGCTTCCGGGGAAGGCGTTCGTTGGGAATACCAATGCGGTCAAAATTAGAAACATCAACCACGATCAATGCGTCAAACTCAGCAGGCAGCTTTCTCTGAATGTCTCCAGCCCCTGGAAGGAACCGAAGTTTTTCGGGCACCCCATCAACCGACACACATGTCACGCGCTTACCAGTCAGTTGCAGGCTTCTAGCTAGACCCAGGAGTGAACCTATCGCATCCCCATCCGGACGCAGGTGACTAATGATGGCAATGTTGCTCACGCGATCGAATAAGGTTCGCACTTCAGCGAATTCGGGTTTCACTCATCCCCCCTCGTCCCCTTTCTCTGCATCCAGCATGTCGAGTAACTCATCAATGCGAGCGCCGCGCTCTTGAGAGGCGTCCCAAGTGAAACGCAGTTGTGGGAAGCTCCGCAATTGGATCTTTGTTGCCAGCTCACGACGCAAGAACCCGCGCGCCCCTCTAAGCGCTGTCATGACCTCATCCCGACGCTCCTCACCGCCCATAGCGGTGACATAAATCGTCGCATACGCCAACTCACGATCGACATCAACCGCGGTTACCGTCACCATGATAAGGCGAGGATCGTCTACTTCTCTTTGTAGGAGAAGCGCCAACTCTTCACGAATGCGATCACCGATCCGGCGTGCGCGTGCATGGCTCACCATTTCTGCCCCCTATTCGACCTCAACGGTCTCTTCCGTAAAGCACTCGAGCACATCTCCTTCTTCGAATTCCGTAAACCCCTTCAGACCGATACCACACTCAAATCCCTCTCGGATTTCGCGAACATCATCCTTAAGGTGCTTCAAGGAAGAGATTTGTCCTGCGAAAGTAGCTTCTTTGTCACGCAAGACACGCATACTGGCGTTACGGCGGATGACACCATCCAGAACCATGCATCCTGCGATGTTTCCAATTTTCGGGATTCGGAAAATCTGACGTACTTCAGCGTGCCCAAGGACTACTTGCCGCTTCTCCGGTTCCAGCATCCCCTTGAGTGCTTTCTCGATATCCTCCGTCAGCCGATAGATGATATCGTACTCACGGATATCGATGCCTTCACTCTCAGCGGTAAGTTTGGCAGCCTGATCGGGTGTGACGTTAAATCCGATCACGATCGCATCGGATGCAGCTGCCAGCATGACATCGCTCTCACTGATGTTTCCAGTATCGGCGTGCAATATGTTGACGGTGATGTCCCCAGCGCTCAACTCTGCCAACGAGTTCGTGATCGGTTCGAGAGAGCCCTGGACGTCCGCCTTGATCACCAGTCTAAGCTCCTGCGTCTCGCCTGCCTGAAAGGCTTCAAACACATGTTCCAACGAAATCGCTTGTGGCTTCTCTTTTAATCCCTCTGCTGCCAACTTGTGATCCTCTGCAATGCTTCGCGCTTCCCGCTCTGAGCCCACAACCGTAAATAATTCACCAGCCATGGGAACACCAGAAAGTCCTAAGACTGAGACAGGTGTCGAAGGCGGTGCTTCCTCAAGTGCGTTTCCCTGATAGTCGAACATCGCACGGATACGCCCATGACTGTCGCCAACCACAACGGCATCACCGACTTTCAATGTGCCGTTTTGCACCAGCAACGTCGCCACAACGCCCTTTGCCTTGTCTAATTCTGCTTCGATTACAGTCCCAAGCACCTTTCCCCCGGGGTTGGCCTTGATCTCCGTAGAATCGGTTACTAACAGAATGGCTTCAAGCAGGTCCTCAATACCAGTACGTAGCTTGGCCGATACCGGCACAACCATCGTATCCCCTTCCCAATCATCAGGTTGTAGTCCGATATCTGTCAATTCCTGTTTCACACGGTCGGGATTTGCGGTGTCGCGGTCAATCTTATTAAGGGCCACCACAATCGGTACTCGTGCTGCGCGAGCATGAGCAAGCGCTTCACGTGTTTGAGGCATGACACCATCGTCTGCAGCGACGACCAGCACGGCGATATCAGCGCCCTGAGCGCCACGAGCGCGCATGGATGTGAAAGCCTGGTGGCCAGGCGTGTCGAGGAAGGTTATCAAACGTTCGTTGTGGCTTACCTGATAGGCCGCGATATGTTGCGTAATACCACCGACTTCTCCCTCGGCGACGTTCGCTTCACGGATGACGTCTAAAAGCGTGGTTTTACCGTGATCGACATGTCCAAGCATGGTCACTACAGGCGGCCTGTCAATTAGTGCCTTCGGATCCTCGTCACCGATCATCCGCCGCCAATCGGGAACGACGGTCTCGTCTTCTGCCTCCTCCCCAGCTACGGGCAACAGCTGCCGCGCCTCGAAGCCGAATTCCTCCATCACGATAGCTGCAGTATCGAAATCGATCTGTTGATTGATATTCGCCATGACCCCGTTCGCCATCAACTGCTTGATCACATCGATGGGGCTGGCCTCAATTCGTGCCGCCAGTTCTCGAACAGTCAGGCTTTCAGGGATTTCAACGACCTTGTGGCCATTCTCACTCATAGCGCACCTCCGGTACGAGCCTTGCGGCTGCGTCGAGCGAGTGGCCCACAGGGCTAGGGGAGAAACGTACTTCGCATCACTCGCACTTCGGCGTTTCCAAAATATTGGCTCGCCTCAGCCATGCAGCTCGTCCACGAAACGATCCATAAAGGCTACCAATTCCTGCCGAGCCTCAGGCGAGATGTCCGTGCGTAAAGCCCGGGCAAGTGAGCCGCGAAGACCTTCCTGCCAACAAGTTCGTTGGTCGTGAAGATAAGCTCCGCGACCAGGCGCCTTACCGTTTAAGTCGATTTTCACGCCATCCGGGCCACGCACAATACGGATTAGCGAGCGTTTCGATAACACCTGTCGGCAACCGACGCAAGTCCTTTGAGGGACGTGGCGTCGCCGTCGCTTCCTCGATGCCAATGCTAATCCTCGCTATGCCGAACGTTTCCCGGTCGTGGCCTAATATTCAGCATCTTCCCAATCGTCTTGCTGGCGTTTTCGCCTCCGCGTGACGATCATTTCTCCAGACTCAGGATCATACTCAACAACACGCTTCTTGCGTTTCTTCTGCCTTTTCGTCGTTGGGAAGAGTTCTTCCTCCTCTTCGTCCCCCTCTTCAACTTCTTCTTCAAACTCAGCTGCGGAGTCGAGTTCATCGACGGCAGCCCGAAATGCGGCTTCAAGAGCTGTCATGGGTTCCCCCAACTCGACCTCCGGCTTGAGTTCTATGCGTTCTTCAATCTTTGGCTCTTCTACTTCAGCCTCAATTTCCCCAGCAACTATCGGCTCGAGCTCCTCCAATTGCTCGATCACCGTGACGACTTCCTCCTCCTCGGCAACCTCAACTGCTTCGTCCACCAAAACCGGTTCAGCCACAACTTCAGGTTCCAGCTCCTCGACTTCTTCTACTTCTTCCTCAACCATGACCTCAGGCTCGGGATACTCATAGCCGTCGAGTTTTTCTTGAATTTCAACCATCGCTTTGGGTCCGATGCCAGAAAGGTTGAGAATGTCCTCGGAATTCATGCCCAGCTGCTCAAGCAATTTTCCGGCGGTTTGATAACCCGCCTCGGTCAGCAAGTTGTGAACTCGGGTCGAAAGACCGATTTCCTCCAGGGCCACGTCATACGCTGTGGTCGGGAAGGTGCTGCGAACTTCTTCAAGACGCTCAAGCTTGGCTTGGCGTGTCGCAAGGCGCCGTGAAACAACTTCCATCTGCACGCGATCGACAAAGTTTCTGACGAGCTGGTATTCCTCAGGTGTGATGGGGCGATTTTCGGCTTTCTTCGTCAGGATCGCCTCCACAGTTTCAATCGCTTCTTTCTCCCCCTCGGCGATGTCCACAAACTCGACCTCCGACTGTAGGAGTTTGATGGAATCGCCAGCAGCCTCGGGTAGGCTCTTGATATCAATACGCCATCCAGTTAACTTCGCAGCTAACCGAGCGTTGACGCCCGAGCGACCGATGGCAAGACTAAGTTGATCTTCAGGTACAACGACCATCGCTGTTCTGCCACGATCCAGATCATCATCCAAGTACACGCCGGATACACGTGCCGGGCTGAGAGCCTTGGCGATAAACGACTCGGACTCTGGACTCCACTCAATGACGTCGATCTTCTCATCATTAAGATCACGTACCACAGATTGGATGCGCACACCGCGTAATCCCACACAAGCCCCCACCGGATCAACGCCGTCACGTAGTGCAGCGACCGCCACCTTGGCGCGCTTTCCCGCTTCACGTGCGATCGCCTTGATCTCGACGTGTCCCTGGTTGATCTCCGGCACTTCCATCTCTAGAAGCCGCCGTAGCATGGCCGGATGTGTCCGTGAAACGACGATGACAGGACCTCGTGAGGACTTACGCACCTCCAACACGTAAACACGGATGCGATCGCGGACCCGGAAGCGCTCCCCAGGAATTTGCTGGTTTCGCGGTAAAATCGCCTCCGCCCTTCCGAGTAGACCGACCGTCACCGCCTGGGGTGTAATGGAATGCACCGTCCCATGCACCATATCACCTTCGCGTTCGATGAACTCCGCATATTGCGCCTCTCGTTCAGCCTCACGTAGCCGCTGAAGAATTACCTGTTTCGCCGTTTGCGCGGCCACCCGACCAAAATCGGCTGGTGTCGATTCAACCATCACCACACCACCCAATTCTGCCTCGGGCTCCACCTGGTGAGCCTCATCGATCGAAACCTCGGTGGAAGGATTTTCGACTTCCTCAACAACTTCTTTCTCCGCAAACACTTGGAATTCACCTGTTTCCGGATTGATCTTGACTTCCACCGTCTGGGCGCTGGAAGCATTGACAGAGCGCCGATAAGCCGAAACCATCGCCGCTTCTAATGCCTCCATCACCGTGTCTCGTGGGAGACTGAATCTTTCAGTGATTTCATTAAACGCAAGTGCAAATTCACTCTTCATCGATCTCTATTCCTTACCAGGGTCGTATACACTCCTATATGCAGAAAAAGTGGGCTCCACCCACTTTTCCACATGACCTCTCTTTCGGAACCCTGCGTACCAGATTCTAGCATAGAGACAAACCCGCTGCAAGGGGGATGAGATCAAAGTGTGTATACCACCCGAATCCACGCACAGATAGGTAGGATGAGAAGTTGAAGCCCCTGCAGCTCTCTACCCACACACGCACCACGAACCTTGCTTCACCGATCTGTCATGCGTTTGGAAAATGGCTCACCTGGCACAACAGTCAGTTGAGTATCCTCAACCCACCATCTCGATGTTGACACGTACAACTCAACACACCTACCCTCGCTCGAGGAGACGTAGTATTTGACGTCAAATAGCCTACCCTTTATCATACCTGCGGGAAGCAAACTTGATCTTGAGGTGCAGAGATGGAAGTTGGCCTTGTGCGGCGCATCGATATTGATACCGAAATGCAACAATCCTACCTCGATTACGCCATGAGTGTCATCGTTTCACGGGCACTCCCGGATGCTCGTGACGGCCTCAAACCTGTTCACCGACGCATCCTACACGCCATGCACGCCATGGGCGTCCGGTCAGAGACAGGCTTCAAGAAATCCGCGCGCATCGTCGGTGAGGTACTCGGCAAGTTTCATCCTCACGGCGACATGGCAGTTTACGACGCCATGGCCCGGATGGCGCAAGAATTCTCCATGCGCTACCCCCTTATTGAGGGCCAGGGCAACTTCGGATCGGTGGACGGTGATCCGCCTGCGGCTATGCGCTATACCGAAGCCAGATTAGCGGCACTATCCGCGGAGATGATGGGTGACATTGAGAAAGATACTGTGGATTTCGATGAGAATTTTGACGGTTCGTTGCAGGAACCCACAGTACTGCCTGCCGGTTTTCCTAATCTGCTCGTCAACGGCGCCACAGGAATCGCGGTTGGCATGTCAACCTCGATCCCTCCACACAATATGGCGGAAATCTGTGATGCGTTGATTTTTATGCTTGAAAACTGGTCGCGCATGGATGCGATCAGCCTCGACGACATGATGAAATTCGTCAAAGGTCCGGATTTCCCAACGGGCGGCATCATCCTACATGGAGGGGATAAGGGTCAGGATCTGGCCGCAGCCTACGGAAGTGGTCGAGGAAAGATCACCCTTCAAGCAAGAGCCCATATCGAAGAGATGGGCCGCGGTCGATCACGCATCATCGTCACTGAGCTGCCGTACCAAACCAATAAATCGAACTTGATTGAACGTATCGCCGATTTAGCGCGAAGTGGCCAACTTGAAGGGCTGGCAGATCTTCGTGACGAATCTGACCGTCAAGGTATGCGCATTGTCCTTGAACTTTCGAAGACCGCTGAACCGCAGAAACTGCTCGCCGAACTTTATAGGCGCACACCCATGCAGACAACATTTAGCTTGATCATGCTGGCCCTAGTAGACGGTGAACCCCGCCTACTGGGTTTGAAACAAGCCTTGCGCGTATACCTCGAACACCGATTGGAAGTCATCCGTAAGCGCAGCGAATTCGAGCTCGCAAGAGCTCGCGAACGGGCGCACATCCTTGCAGGACTGCGTATTGCGCTTCAAAACATCGATCAAGTCATTGAGATGATCCGCACTGCAAAAGACGTCCCTCAGGCAAAAAGCCGGCTGATACGACGCCTTAAATTAAGTGAGGAGCAAGCGACCGCTATCTTGGATATGCCCTTGCGAAGGCTTTCCGGCTTGGAACGCAGGAAGATCGAAAAAGAATACAAGGACGTGATGGCGCGCATCAAAGAGCTTGAGGCACTCCTTCGCTCCTCAAAGAAAATGCGATCTCTTATCGCCCAAGAGCTGACCCAAATCAAAGCCACATACGGTGACCGGAGGAATTCACAAATCGTCGAAACGGGCGTGGGTCGTAGAGCTCGAAGCGTACTCACCGCCACCGACCTCGCTCCGGCAAAGGAGACTTGGGTTTCGATCCGGCGTGACGGGTTGGTCGCGCGCACCCCGACTGCGCGCATACCTCGTCTCGGAGGGCGAGGCGCGCCTAGGCTTGTCATCGGTGCCAGTGTGCGCGATACGCTCTACTTATTCGATACGAAGGGGTTCGCCGCCGCCCTACCTGTCCACACATTGCCCGAATGTGACGACCTGAAAGATGGAGTTTCGATTGCAGGGATCACACCCTTTGAACCCGAGGATGAAATCGTCGCCGGTATAGCTCTACCCCCTGAGAAAGTTGGTACAGATGGCTCAGATGGATTTTTGGTATTTTGTACGCAACAGGGCATGGTTAAAAAAACCAGTCTCCAGGTGCTACCGGGCCCCTCAGCAAGGACGTTCCAAGCCGTAAAGATCGGGCAGGACGACAAATTGGGATGGGTAAGTTTGACAAGGGGGGATGACGACATATGCATCACCACGAGCTTCGGTATGGCCATTCGCTTTTCTGAATCAGAAGTCCGACCGATGGGACTATCGGCCGCCGGTGTACTTGGCGTCCGCATGGGAGAAGACCAACGTGTCGTAGGCATGGGCGTGGTTCAACCGCGGAGTGATCTCTTCCTGATCACACAGAACGGTTTGGCCAAGCGTAGCGCGATGAGCCAATTCCCTCGCCAAGGTCGTTATGGGAAAGGCGTACTGGCTTGGAAATCAGGAGAAGAAGTTCACTTGGCCGGCGCTATCATGGGTCAACCGGATGACCGCGCAATTGCGCATGTAGCTAGAGGTGCAGCCCGATCGATACGCTTTTCCAACGCCCCGCGGCGCGTACGCACAGGGGGCGGTAAACTGCTCTTCGAAGTTAAAGAAGGAAATAGAGTTACCGCACTGTCCCCGGTTATTAAGAAGCCAACCTTCAAGACACAACCGAAGCAACCTCCAGAATCGAAGGCCAAATCGACTGCAGAAACCAGAAAGAGATCGCCGAAATCAACCCCAAGTCGCTCCAGGCGATCAAGCAAGAGTGGGTCCAAGAAATCTTAGTCAGTATTACGGTACTTCGGACCAATATATTCATTTTATGGCCCGACTTAGATACGGCAGCCTCTCTTCTTGTCACTGCGACTCGAAGGTGAAGCAATCCTTTCACGTATGTCATCGCGAGCCCCGACGGGGGGCGAAGCAATCCCCAAGCCGCGAGTTGGTGATTGCCACGGCCCGGAGTTTACGCTGAGCTTGACGAAGGGTGCCTCGCAATGACATGCGAAGGTGATTGCTTCTTCGCGGGGATAATCCTGCGATTAATAAAGGCGTCTTCGCAACCGCGATTTCTTTTAATCACTGGCCGCAAGTGTAATTTTTGGAAAAGTCCCCACAACCCCGATCCTCAGACTTCCATTACCGGGGGTTACTTCATCGCAGGCCGCAAAAAGCCACCCTGGATCTGCTCGCCCTTTACCCAGGGAGCTCGTATAAGATGCGGTTTTCAAATGTAGAAACTTCGCTTGCGGGCACAACCTTGGAACCCTTTGTCAGCGTGCCCTGATATGGCTCATCACCATACGCCGTCACCCAGCCTTCGAGGATGAAGGGAATAACTCCCGCAGCGGGAATCCATTCACCATTGTAACGACGGGCAAGGTGAAAATGCGTTCCCGTCGCCCGACCGCCCTCACAGGAGGGATGACCAAGCGGCTCTCCGGGGAGCACCTGCATACCCTCCTCGATACGATCTTGCGTGGCGACATGGAAGAAGAAAAGCGCCCAGCCCGTGCGCTCGTCCCCATCGCCATCAAGATCAAGGACCACAATCGCTTCTCCACTGCGCACGATTAACCCGGCTGTAGGAGCGGCGATCCACTCCATGGATGGGACACAACCGCTCTCCTCGGCTGGGGGACCAAAATCTAAAGCCCCCAGCGGAAGCGCTTTACCCCAGGAAAAGTGCGGTCCAGCGGTAAAGTCCCAAATTCGATTCGGAAGAAAAGGAAGCGTCATTTCGGGCTGTTGTAGATTTGTAGGGATGAGTTCGATGGCTTGGTCAAATGGATCCCCCCAAAGCTGTGTATACGTCTGGAAAAAACCTTCTGGACTTACAGCGTGGTCAAACCCTTCTTTTCCATACAAGCCGGCGAACACGAACTGTATCGCGGCAGTGCCTGCATTCAGCCAGGGATCAGGGCGCACCAGAAGACCATCCTTAAGTTCGAACTCCTGAAGCGTACCCGCCCGCCAGCCGTAGTATCCATCGTTGATGCGCTCCCCTGCCCAAATGAGCTGCCAAAATAAACCCGTGTACCGCGATTCACGCACATCCAAGACATAAATATCCTCATCCCCCGCGGGGAATGGCTGTGAAAGTGCCTGGGTTTGGTACTCCATCAACGCCAGCAGTAACCTGGGGTTGACCGAATAATTACGAGCAATGACCTCAACAACCTCCCACGCTGGGCGTTGCTTCTGATAGGCGAAATCAGACAAGCCTGCAAGGAAACCGGGTCGTTGACGGATCTCCTTAGAGAAATCGAACTCCGAAGCCGAAGGACCATAGATCACTTCGCTGTCCGGCAATATATGGAAAGGGGAACCCAGCAAGGGGACATAATACATTGGGATAAGCATCGGATATCCGGGCGGCAGGGTTGTCACCGAACCAGGTAAATCGGGATTGGCTGCCAGGATTTCCTCCACACTCGTGTTGAAGTGTGCCGCTAGCGCGGGCAACGTGTCGCCGCTTTGTGCAGAGTATTCAAAAAGTTCGCCAGGGGGATGTCGAGTACGATCCGGTAATGGGGTGGGACCGGCCTCCACCGTTGGTGAGTGTATGACCGGAACTGGCGTTGAGTCAGTCAATGTCGGCGCACAAGCGCTGATCAAGACGGCTGCTAAAGCCAGCGACCCCAAGGAACGAAGTGAACAATTTTTCATCTTTGGATCAAGGTCTGATACGAGGCGCATGGGCATGCGAGTACAGTCTGATCCCCCTTGACGAGTGCTCCCTGATAGGGTTTGGTGCCAGCCACTGCGACCCAACCACTAAGTTCGAACGGCATCGGTCCATCTGCGAGGATCCATTCCCCGTTGTACTTGCGCGCAATGTGGATGTGAGTCCCCGTCGCTGATCCGCCTTCACAGGAAGGATGTCCGATCGAGTCGCCAGGTTCCACATACTCGCCTGCCTTAATTCGACCTTCCTGAGCGATGTGCAGGTACAAAAGCGCCCATCCGCTCTGTTCGCGCCCATCCCCATCCAGGTCGAGCACGACCACACCATCCTCGCTGCGTACGACAAGCCCGGGTGCCGCGGCGACCACCATGGCCTCGGATACTGCGCATCCAGTTTCGGTGGAAGCGGGAGCAAAATCCAATGCCGCCCAAGCACTCTCACGCTCCCAGGCTCCATGAGGGCCACCCGTGAAGGCCCAAACCTGGCCACGCCAAAAGGGGAGGATCAACTCGGGTTGGACTAACCCGCGCTCGTACAATGGATGTTGGTAACTCCATGCATCCCCAAAAAAATCCTGGTATGTGTTCTTAAACTCTTGTAAGGCGTTTTCCCATTCAAAACGAGTATTGTTCAATGACAGAAAGTACTGGATAGCGACTGTCCCAGCATTGAGGTCTGGAGCCAAGCGAAGTTTCGTACCATCGACAAATACAAGCTCGGTAAGGGTGCCCGCCCGCCATCCATAATATCCGTTCCCCAATTCATTCGCTGCCCAACCCAATTGACGGTAAAGACCAGGCGACTGCTCTACCATATGCCCCATCGGATATTTGAAAGCATTCCCAGTCGGAGCCGTCGGGTCCGTGACCCAACCAGACTGCATCTCCAACAAAACATACAACAAGCGCGGGTTGACAGAGTTGTCACGCGCAACAATCGCAACCACTTCAGGGCCGAAGCGAAAACGCGAACCAATGGATTCTCGATAGATCGTGATGTAGCCATCGTAGGTTTCCGCGAAGCCGAAAACATCGAAATCGGTGGCGTGGGGCGAGAAAATTGCTTCACTGTCCGGAACGAGTTTTTCGTCCGGTCCTGTCTCTTCCAGACGCTGTGGGATGAAGAGCAATTGACCGGGATCGATCAGGCCGCGAGCCTCGGGTAGGGGTTCCGTTGAGGTGACGTCTTCAGGCACCACACCAAAGTGCACCGCGACGGCTCGAAGCACGTCCCCAGGCTGGGCTTCGTAGAGTGCGGTCTCGATTTCCTCGAGAGATTGTATCGTCGGCGTCGGAGGGAAGGTAGGAGATACCACTGGTTCAGGTTCCGCTGGGGTGCTGCTCGGTCCGGGCGTGCTATTTACCGGTGTGGAGAACGTTTCCGGTACCGGTGTTGTCAACGTCATGGTGGGACTGGGCAAACTTCCCGAACCGATGGCGACTTGGGCTGGTACATCGGCACGTGCGCACGCCAGCGTGGTCGCAAGCAGCGCGACCACGAAAAGGAGAACGCGTGTGCTCGTTGTACGATACTTGTCTCTCAAAATCATCTCACCGACTGATTTGATTTAGTTCACTGCGACAGGCACAGGATTCAATCGTCTCCTGACCTCGGCTCATGGTTCCACTGTATGAAATTCCGTCACCGGCCGAAACCCATCCATCCATGGTGAATGGCAACGGACCGTCCGCAGGAATCCACTCCCCTCGGAATTTTCGCGCGATGTGCAAGTTCGTTCCAGTGGCGATACCACCCTCGCAGGAGGGATGCCCAATGCGATCGCCAGCGCGCACCATTTTACCCCGTTGGACACGTTCATGGCTTTGAATGTGCATATAGAGCACCACCCAACCCGTCTGCTCATATCCATCGCCGTCTATATCCTGGACGACCTCCCCGCTATCTGCACGTATGATCAATCCATCGGCAATAGCGACGACCCATTCATTTGAAGGTATACATCCTAACGCGGGTCCAGGCGGAGCGAAATCCAGTGCTGCCCAACCAGCACCCTCTCCCCAGGCAGAATGCGCTCCACTCGTGAACGACCAGGACTTCCCCTCTTCGAATGGCAGTTGCAACTGTGGCTGCTCAAGGTTCTGCGGAACGAGTGGTTCGGTCGCGCGCTCAAAGGGATTTCCGAAAAGAGAGATCAACGTTTCGTAAAAACCTCCTTCGGCGACGACTGCTCGCCACGCCTCCACTGGATAGAGTTGCGAGAATAGATTCTGAACGCCTACAGTCCCAGCGTTAACGCCCGCTCCTGGGACCACGACATCACCGCTGGCGAAGCTGAAAGGACCTGTCCACCCAGCCCGCCATAGGTAGTAGCCTGTGTTCAACTGATCTGCGGCCCAAGATAATTGGCTAAACAGTCCCCCCCAATCCGGACGATAATACCCCATCGGATAGACCTTCTTCTCCCAAGACAATTCCGAGTTGGTCAGCCAACCTCCTTGAAACTCGAGAAGCGCCACGAGCAGACGCGGGTTCACAGAGTAGCGCTGGGCGACAAGTTGCACGATTTCTGCACCACTCAGAATACGGTTCTCGATCTCCTGTGTATAGGATGCAAGATAGCCTTGTCGGTGGTTGATTTCACCTTTCAGATCGAAGAGGGCACTCGAGGGACCAAACACCAACTCTGAATCCGGAATAATCTTGAAGTTTGGCCCTCGAGCAAGGCGCACTGGTGCCGGGACCGTCAGTACCTGACCGATTGAAACCAGGTCAGGATTGTAGATGCGATTCACAGCACTTAACTGGGAGATCGAAATCCCGTAATTGGCAGCAACAAGGCCCAATGTTTCACCCGGTTGCACCACGTGATAAAGAATTTCCGTGCGGATGGTTGGTGCCTCGCGCTCGGGATCGGGTGTGGGGGTAGGGATTACCTCACCTGGCTTGTAGGTGGGGGGGAGCAAAGCAAGTAGCGGATGTTGCGTTGGGGTCGACGTTGGCATGGATGGGACAGAGTGCGGTTTCTGCGGTGTAACTTCTTCGTCAAGTTGCACGAACACTGCAGGCAATGCACAAGCGATTGGTCCTGAGACGAGACCAAAGAGAAAGAGCCACAACATTACACCCTGTGAGAAGCGACGTTCCTTCACGACAGCAACGCCCTCTCAATCCTTTAAGAACTTGGTTGGCAGACAGCGTTGGGAGTAGAACCAACACTGTGGAACACGGCGAAAGAAGGGAAATCGTTCTCCCTACTTGACTGATCCAAGGGTTCAAGATTCATGCCATAGATCTTCAAGCAGAACATATCTTACTCTTCGAAGACCTTTTGCACGAGCACTTGAAATTCCGGGAACAATTCGCGACCTGGTTTACGGCTGATTCGTCCTTCGAAGAGGGCCACCAAGGACTTGTAATACCACGCTTGGTCATCTTTAGGCCGTCGGAACCGCAGCCAAACTTCATCACCATCAAATCGCAGACTATCACGGATGGATCGGATGTTATCCAATTTGTCCGCCAAGGCGAGCACGAGGATATCCTCAGAGGCGGATTCTAACGCTTCCAACGTTTTTCGCTTTCGTTCCTCCCACGGCTCGGATTTATCGATCTCGGACACTGCAGAGACGAGCTCAGCGACCGAATCCCCGAACGTGCTGCGTAAGTCGTTGTCAGAGACTCCAGCATCTTCCATAGTGTCGTGCAAAATGCCTGCTATTACTACATGCTCTGCGCAACCAGCTTCGATTAATATCCTGCCAACGCCGATCGGGTGAACGACGTAGGGAATCGATGTCCCTTTGCGGAATTGACCTCGATGTGCTTGAACTGCAAATTCGAGCGCGTCGAAGACTTGGCTATTCGCCATACCATTACCTCCAACTTTTATCTAGACGACATATCGAGATGCTGGAAACAAGCAGCTAGTCCGTTAGCCACTTCTCAAGGATGTCGGACGGCTCATGAACGTTTTGAAGGCGACCGAGATGATCGACGTACGACCAATGACCCGGATCGCTCATGAATTTGCGGAATCCCAGTCGTTCGTAAAGCCGTCTGGCATCTGGGTTCGCATGCGCCGCTGCGATAACGGCACGCTTAAGCCCATGATCCCTCAACACCTGCTCCGCTTCGAGGATTAAACGAGTTCCCACACCCCGATTCCGATAGGCTGGGCGTACGCGGAAGGCATGTATATACGCACTGGAAACCCCTCGCCGGAATTCGCGACGATGGATATGTAACTGGATGAAGATCTGTCCAACGAGTTCTTCCCCCACTTCAGCAACGAGGATAATCCGTCGGCCACGTCTCATGTCCGCCATGGCACGTTGATACACTCTTCGGTACCGGCGGTACTCACCTTCCCACTCCATTGCCTCCAGGTCCGATCCCTTCGCCAGTCGAACGTGGATGTGCAAGGCCTCAACCATTCGCTTGCATCTCCTCCACGAGTTGCAGCAATAAGGCCTGCTCCTCGTCCACACTCTTAATGTCCTCGTCAATCCAAGCTGCACGCAACGACCAAAGTATACGGCTATAGGCAGGGCCGGGTGGTAACCCGATAGTGCGTAACGTGTCACCATCAGTATTCGGAGCGACGAAACGCCATGTTGAAAGGTATTGCTCGATCACCTCTCTTGCCTTCTTCTGCGCATCGAGTGCATACCATGCTGCCACAGCGGAGGTTTCACGGCATTCCTCCAATCGAGCTACCAACTCGCTTGCAGGTACGCGCTCCACTAAATCTGGAAGCTTGATTTTGAGGGCGGCAGCATCGAGGATTTCAGCCGTCATACCAGCAGGAAAATGCAGACGCTGACAGATTCCTTTCACCTCTTCCAGAGGGATGCGCATAAAGAGAAGGGCATACAGAACGAATTCTCTCGACGGCGGTTCTTGTAACTGCCACTCCTCTGGTGGCTGAAAGGCCTTCACCTGATGAAATTTGTCCTCCAACCATTTATCCCAGACGAGCGAAGGATGGATAGCCGACAATAATCCAAGTTCTTGTAGACGGCCCATAATCGCAGACAAGCGCTCTTCATCGAATATTTGGATGAACTCGCTGCGAATACGTTCCCCACTCACACGACCCAACAAGGGTAAAGCTTGCCCGAGCAATTCCAAAGTTCGCGACTCAACCTCAAAGCCTAGGCGTTGTTCGAGGCGAACGGCACGCAACATTCTTGTGGGATCGTCTACGAAACTCAGAGAATGCAGAACACGGATCTGATGCTCACGCAAGTCACGGCCGCCACCCCAGTGATCGAGTAATTGACCGTAGTAACGACCATCGAGGCGAAGGGCAAGCGTGTTGATGGTGAAGTCCCGGCGGTGCAAATCGAGTTTGATGCTGCTGCGCTCGACCGACGGCAGCGCCGTCGGGTGTGAGTAAAACTCCGTGCGTGCGGAAACAAAATCCAACACGGAAGGAATGTCGTCCATTCCCATTGCGGATACATCCAATCCCTCAAGCAGACGTCGATCTTCCAAATCCAGGTGCCATTTAGCAGTTCCAAACCTACGATGGCTGCTCACACGACCCCCAAACTTCTCGCTCAGCCTTCGAGCTAACCCGATCGCATCGCCTTCAACAACCAGGTCAAAATCCACACTGGGGGCGCCAAGTAAAAGATCGCGTACAAAACCGCCCACGATGTACAACGCCGCGTTGTGCGCCATAGCTTCTTGTGCGATCGACTTCATCAACGACAAGCGCCCTGCAGGTAGTGCATTCTCGAGACGGTGTGCCAGGCTAACAACAGAAGGTTCTTGTACATCGGCGCCCAACGTCTTCAAGAGATCCGTGCGGGTGACGATCCCGATGATCTCCCCGCTATCCGGTTCCACCACGGGGACCTGACCCCAGCCGTATTGAATCATGACCCGCTGCAGATGTTGGATCGAATCACTTGGATGAACGACCAATCCTCCCGCCTCCATGATCGTGGATACGGGACGATCCTCCATCCCGTGAGACATGGCACGATCAACTGCCCTTCGCGTTAACAAACCCAGCACGTCACCCTCATCGACGACCGGATAGCCTTCGTGACCAAAGCGTTGCATACGCTCGGCTGCCTGTTTAATGCGCTGGTTGGGATCCAGAATCTGCGGACCGCGCGACATGATTTCACCGACAGTCACTGCTGGTTCGACCACTCTGGGGAGCAAATCATGTAGTTCGCGGCAGACATCTTCCAGATTCTCATCGCGTATCAACGCGGCAGCGGCTTGAGCATGACCACCACCACCAAAATGCTCGGCCACTTGCCCGATGTCTAATAGCGATGTTGAGGACCGACCCACGAATTGTATGTTTCCATCAAGGGCTACCAGTATGATCAGGCCATCCGGATCGAAAATGTCACGTAGCTTGTGCGCAAGGGTGGAGATCTCGTCCACCAAACCCTCGGCCGTTCCACAAGCGATGACGACCGAAACTCCGTGAAACTCAAAGGTTTCTGCGGCCTCGAACAATTGATTGAATAATTCATGCTGCTCCGGTGAAAGGGGATGGTTGAGAAAGTCTATGCCGATATCGAGGCTTGCGCCGTTATCCAGCAGCCAAGCTGCAGCGCGGATATCGCGTGGTGTCGTGCCTGGATAGGAAAGCGAGCCGGTATCCTCATAGACTCCCAATAAGAGAAGCGTTGCGGTGATCAGGTCTAGCTCCACCCCACTCTCTTGAATAGCCTCGACCAACAAAGTCGTTGTCGCCCCAACCTCTTCGATGTGCGTCGTCCAAGAGCGCTCGAGATCTTGATCGGCGGGGTGATGATCGACCACGTGAACACTTGTACGCCGGCTTACCCCTTTGACCGACACAGGAGATTGTGTGTCCACTAGGGTCAGCTGTTCGACACGCTTGCGCGCCAGATCTCGAAACTCGATGAAAGGTAATCCCTCACCATATAACATTAAGTAGGCACGCACGTTGCGGTTCAGCCGACGCGGCAAAACTGCCAACGCTTCCGGTTCAAGAAGCCGCGCAGCCAGTAGCGACGCAATCGCGTCGAAATCAGCCTGTTCGTGGGTGAGGATCAAATGCATCGCCTATCACCTATCTTCCAGATCTTAATCTCTCTGGTCAGGCACACATTCTCTGGGGCACTGCCTTGTTTTCATACTAGCGATTATACAATGGGCCAAGGAATCACGTTCGATTGAGGTGAGCTCCCGAACGCATTCACACTACAATCCTACCTCGACTCCCAAACATCCCCAGGAACAGAATAATATGAGATGCTGTATAGTGTGATAAGCCCATAGTAGAAGGGTCTAATTTCCGATCACGTCACCTTACATACTGCCTCGGAAAGCATATAATTTCCTCAAGGGATAAACACCCCGACTGACGGGCATGGTTCATATCACGGCCTTTAGCATTAGGAGGGGATTCAACGGTATGACAGAACGATATAGCAATAAATCTTTGAAGATACGCCCCGCCACGGTCGAAGACATTGACGCCCTCGCCGATCTCAACACCCAACTCGGCTATCCAACATTGAAAGAACAGCTCTCGCTGCGCTTTCACAGGCTGCAGTCCTGGCAAGAGCATGCCGTTTTCGTAGCCACACTCGAGGACGGCAGGGTTGCCGGTTGGATCCACGTTTTCCTTCAACCCTTGCTCATTTCAGAACTGGGCGCAACCATTGGTGGGTTGGTTGTTGATGACTCCTCGCGTCGCTTGGGCATCGGAGAACGTCTTATGAACCACGCTGAACAGTGGGCGCGTGAGCGAGGTTGTGAAGTGTTTTGGTTGCGTTCCGGGGAGGCACGAAAAGACGCGCATGCGTTTTATACAGCTATGGGGTACACATTTACCAAAAACTCCCAGACATTTGAAAAGAAATTATGAATAAACGCTGGAAGTTATGTCACCATCGCTCAGTCCCTAAGACTGCTAGAAGATTAGGATGTCGCTCCCCCCTCAGAAACTCCTAGTTGGATGGGTGAAGTAAGGCACCTGCTCTTGAAGTTAATTTCAACCGCACTTCGCTCTGCGAGACGATGACATCCTGCTCCCCAATTGCCTCATTAATCGTCCAGCCATCTTCCCACCCTAGGTCAGCAATAGGTAAAACGACGAACTGTTCTTGATCAGAGGCGTTGAGAACCACCGCGACAACGTTCGAATCCAAAACACGATAGAATGCGTAAATCCCCGCGCCGTCGTCGATTTTCAAGGTTTTGAATACACCCCTGCGTAAGGCCGTGAATTCTCCGCGCAGATGAACGAGCTTCTTTACGTACGCACGCAGATCTTGATCCCAACTCGCCTTATTCATCGGGAACGCTCCCCGGCACGCAGGATCTTTTCCGCCAGCAAGGCCGATCTCGTCGCCGTAATATATCGCCGGAGCACCAGGGTAAGTAAATTGGAACAGGAACGTCTGACGCACTCTGCGACCATCTTCCCCACACTGCGTACGCAGTCGTTTCGTATCATGTGTGCCCAATGGGAGATAATGACTGAAGGTATGCTCTTCAGGATAGGCATCCAGAAGGGCTCTAATCTGCTGATCGAAAACAGATGGAGTCGTCAGTCCCTTAGCCAAGAAATCGAGAACGGCGTCCCGCATCGGGTAGTTCATCAATCCATCGAAGTGACTTGCTCCGATCCAGCGCGGGTTTACCTCCCAGATTTCCCCAAGTAGGTATGCTTGTGGATTGATTTCTTTGACAATCGCCCGAAATTCAGCCCAAAAGGTATCATCATCAATCTCATTGGGAACATCTAATCGCCAGCCGTCGATGCCTTGCTCGATCCAATAGCGAGCGACCGAGAGGAGGTACTCACGGACAGAGGGATTATCGGTATTGAATTTTGGGAGGCTTCTTATGTTCCACCAAGCAAGATAGTTGAAATCCTTCTCCAACTCATAGGCGTTCAATGGCATATCACGCACGTGAAACCAGTCTAAATAAGGCGAATGTTGTTGGTTCTCAAGAATATCGTTGAATGCGAAGAATCCCCGTCCACTATGATTGAACACGCCATCCAGGACAATGCGAATACCATTCTGATGAGCTATGTCCAGCAAAGAATGAAATGTCTGCATGTCTCCTAATTTGGGGTCGATGAGAAAGTAATCAACTGTGTTGTAACGATGATTGGACGTTGAAAGGAAAATAGGGTTGAAATAAATGGCATTTACGCCGAGGTCGAGCAGATAGTCGAAGTGTTGAATCACACCCTGCAGATCTCCCCCCTGGAAGCCCCATTTTGTGGGTTTCTCTCCCCATGGTCGGACGTTCGGCGGGTCGTTGCTTGTATCTCCGTTGGCGAAGCGATCCGGGAAAATCTGGTAGAAAACGCTATCTGGGACCCAATCAGGGACTGTCATCGTGGTTCTCCACAGGAGGATTAGAACGTCAATTCAAGAGGAATTCATACGTGGCTGGCGCGAATCATAGGATGCCACGGTTCCTCGCAAGGTTCCTACTCGGGATTGGTGATCTCAGAGGATGCCTGTTGGATCTTTGTCAATGCAATTTCGATGGCGAGTCCTGGGTCGGCTCCCTGCACTGCAACCGAATCAACTGCAACTTCAATCGGACCTCTAAAGAGATCCAAATCCTCACGCAACGGCCGTGGCACTCCGTTGAAGAGTGCCGCGAGTAACTGCACTTGGAGCGCGTCTGATAATTCCAAACCAGAAAGGACTGTGAGGTGATCCGCGCCTGCGGGTTCACTTAGGATTAATTGCGCCTCGGGAGTCATCAAAAAACGTACAAACGCCCATGTGGCCTCTAAATCAATAGGTGCGGATGTAGGCAACAAATACGCATTCTCGGTCCATACAAAACCCGCCAACCTTTCTCCGGTTTCTTGATAGACGGGCCAGGGATCGACGGCAAGATTTTCCGCACCAACAGCCTGTTCCAGGCGACGCATATTCCACGTGCCATCGATAATCCATGCTGCCTGTCCCGCTTCGAAGAAGGCGACATCGTCATCATCGTTCATGGTCACCCTACCCGCGGGCCGCAAGATTGCCATCAACTCGAGCCAACAGTACCCTTCAGGACTATCGAGTGTAATCTGGCCTAGCTCGTCGAAAAGTGCGCCTGCACAGGCTGCGATTTGTGACGCCGTGAAATCAAACCCCAAATCGAGCGCAGAACCGATGATCTGTTCGTCTTTGAGCTCTCGAGAAATCCGAACCCATTCAGCGACACTGGTAGCCGGCTCCTCTATCAGTGCTCGATGGCGAAAAAGTACCACACCCTGCACCTCAAGTGGTACTCCGATTTTCACGTCTTGATAGGTAACTTGGTTCCATGCGAGGGGATGGATCGTTGATTCGAGCTCCGCATCAATACGGCTTGAGAGGTCGAGGGAGTAACCCTCCCGCCACAACCATGCCCCCCAGCTAGATGGCGCCAAGAGCACGGTAGGCGCAGTTCCACCTTGTCTGATCTGTTCTAGGGCGGACCGTAGAGCGCCCTCAGGGAAATATGAAATTGCTAAATTTGTATTCGGGTTCTTCTCCTGGAAAACCTCAATCGCTCGTTCCAGGCTTTTAAGTTCCTGGACATTCCAACTCAACCAAATCCGTATCGTGCCACGTAAAGATGAACCGGCTTCTGTGGCGATAGGAATGTCTGCAGGAGGTATTGTGGCGGTGTTTTCAACGGCGGGCTGCGAGGTTTGAGTCGGGGTTGGTATATCTGTCGCCGGCTGGCAAGCCACTGACGTGCCTGATAGAAGCATCGCCATGAGCCAGATACGCAGTTTGTTTTGTGTCGTCATCCCTTGCTTTCCCAAGTAGCTAGATCTGGAGAGGTCGCATGATTACACTGGATCCTGAGCATTAATCGCATCCTCCTCTTCCAGCGTAAGAATTCCGCATGGGAGATTTAGATCGCGCCGCTTGAAAACGATCGACGCGTGAGTCTACCATACTTACGAGAAGGGTAAGTAAGGAAAGATCGGAGTGCAAGAAGCGAGATACAAGCTCATGGGACGAAGATTGGCACTTCAACAAGCGGAA